>Ga0111188_1020_pt1 | contig 22944 bp, 18 predicted proteins | sample DeeMarSWOR324_28_FD_80358 | JGI IMG/M metagenome (GOLD analysis project Ga0111188, IMG submission 80358) | Planctomycetes bacterium SM23_25
CGACACCAGCTCGACAGCTCCGACCCGCACCCGTACCTCACTGAGCGCGGCCAGTATCTGCGGCTGCTGCGGACGGACCCGGATGCCCCCGAGGCCATGCCCAAGCCGATGATTGACAAGTACGGCCTGGAAGCCTCGTGGCGGAAGTTCCCGTTCACCGACAGGCTCCCGCCCGACCCGCCGCCGGCCGAGGGCTACCCGCACCTCTCATGGTGTTACGTCAACATGAGCCAGCAGGAGCGGGCCGACCCACCGTGGACGGAGATCGTCGAGGCTATCTTCCAAGCCGATGCCTGGGGTGTCGTCCGGAAAGAGGTCGTCCCTGTACGTCAGATACAGCAGCGCGCCCCGTGCTGCCTTCGTGACGGGCTCGCCGCCGCCGTACATGAGGTGATAGCAGAGCGCAAGTGCATTGCGGGTAAGGGCATATTCGAACCCCGCCGCTTGGATGTGCGACGTGAGAAGCTCGGACGTCCGTCGAACAACGTCCTCATCGGAAGGGGCCTTCCCCCGAAGGGATTCCACGATCCGCAGCATTTCCGATCTGTCCGAGTACGTCAACGGCTGCATCAGACCGTCCTCCCGTATTCCTGCTACGTGCAATGCCGAGTATGTATAGTACACCACCGCGTTAGACGGCTGGCAACGTCCGTCGTTCCGCGACGCAGACTCCACGCGTAATCGCAGGGCGGCCCTGTGAGGGGCGCGATGCACCCGCCCTGGGCTGCGGCAGCAATGTGTGCCAGCGCCCGATCAGTCGGAAACACGAAAGCGCGGGCGGCCAAGCCTCGAGGCTGGTCAGCCACCCTTTGCCAACAGGGTGTTCTCCTGCCCGCAAGGCCGGTTGGCAGGCCCGTTCATGCAGCCCTTTGATGTCGGAAAGACATTCATGCCTTTTCATTGGCGGCCGTCTGGTACTGGCATCCCGCGTGAGTTGCGTCGTAGACGGTACCCGGGGGCCACGGAATTGCCCGCAACCAGCTGTTAGCCTGACAACAGGCAGAGATACCATGCCGCTCCCCGCGGCGTGCCAACGGTTGCCTGCGGGAGACATCTTTGTCAACCTCCCCTTTGTTGCTCCGCGGCCCACGCGTCCCCCAGCCGCAGCCGTCAGCCAGCGAACGTGGAAAGTGACGGTTCGCCCCGTGCCCGGCGGAGACAACCCCCTGATAACCCGGCGGCCCTTGGCGGCGAGAGACAAAGAGACTTGTTCGCGGAAGGCGCTACTGGGGCGGGATGTGGGGGCGGATCGGCGTGTCTCTGCTCCAGCCGGCGACAGACGCGGGCGGGTGGCGAGTAGCCGCAACTTCTTGCGACGACTCGGGTAGAGCGCGAAACGCCGAGGCCTCGTGTCCTCGGCGTCATGCGTTAAGCGGCGGCACAAGCGCTTTCTAACCGGTTGGCCTCACTAGAGCGGTCCACCGCCACCTGAAACCGCACCCCAAGCATGCAACATAGACACGCGGGAAGTCGCCGGAGCGTCTCCACCTCATAACCGGCGAAGGCGGAGTTCCTCAACGACTTGCGACGAGCGGACGCGGCGGGGTGGGGAGCCGGAGTTCCCGGTTATGAAGGCGCGACATGGCGAGGGGAGCGGACGGGGGCGTGGGGTTGTGGTTCTCTTGGCGGTGGTCCAGAATGCCGGGCCGTTGCCGATACTGCACTTGCGCTCGGCGTGAAGGAAGGCGAATCGATGCTCCCCAAGTGGTTGACGGCCCTGTTGGTGTTGCTTCAGGAGGCGTGGTCGACGAGGCGCGACGCACACATCCGGTTCCTCAAGCTCCAGGTCGAGATGCTCAGAGAACGGCTGCCGGGCAACCGGGTGATCCCCGATCTGGTCGAGCGGAACCGGCTGACGAAGATCGGCGCCGAGATCGGACATGCGGTGAAGGATACCTTGGGCATCGTCGGCATCAAGACCTATCGTCGCTGGCTGCGGGAGGAGCGGAACGGGCGTGAGGCGAGGAAGGCCGGTCGGCCACGCCTGACCAAGTCGCTCCGGGAGCTGATCATCCGGCTGGCCCGAGAGAACGCAGGCTGGGGTGTACGACACATCGTGGGCGAGCTGAAGAAGCTGGCCGTGAAGGCCAGCCGCAGCTCTGTCCGCCGCGTTCTGGTCGACGAGAAGATCCTGCCCGACCCGGGCCGTCACGCCCCCAAGGGTGTCCTGACGCCTTGGCGGAAGTTCATCGCGGTCCACATGAACGTGATGGTGGCGTGCGATTTCCTCTGCAAGACAATCTGGACACCGCTGGGTCGAAAGACCGCCTACGTCCTGGCCTTCATCCACCTCGGCAGTCGCAAGGTGCTCCTGTCGCCGAGCACGTGCAACCCAGATGCGGAGTGGATGCAGCACCAGGTCCGCAACGTGGGCATGTGGGCGGAGGACGAAAGGATCGACGTGCGGTTCCTGATCCACGACCGCGACAGCAAGTTCACCGAGGCGTTTGACGAGCACTTCCGACGGGACGATGGTGGACCGGTGCTAACGCCCTACGGGGCTCCGTCGCCAACTGCTTCGCCGAATCATGGATTTCGAACCTGAAACGCGAGTGCCTGAACGCATTCTTGTGCTTCAGCCTCCGGCAATTGGACCACATCGTGCAAGTGTATGCCCTCTATCACAACCGATTCCGCCCGCACCAAGGGCTGGGCAATAGGCCACCGGGTGTCCCAGAAGACCTACTCCTGCAGGCCGCCGGGCTCGAAGTTGGAGCGGTTCAATGCCAACGCTGGCTCGGCGGGCTGCTCAACCACTACTACCGGCAAGCCGCGTGATCCTCTTCAGGCCTCGGGTGGGACGACGTTCTCGACCAGTCCCGGCGGCGCACCCCGTCAAGGCCGTCAAATAGAGAGGCGGACAGAAGCGAAGCGCGGCGGGGGGAGACCGCGCGTTGACGAGCCCGGGGGAAGACTCGTCCGCTCTGCCCGCCTCAATAGGCGATGCGCCCTGGGATCAGGCCGCACTGCCCGAGCGGGCCCAGGCCTCACGAACGCCCGAGAGCGACGCATCGCCTGCACCCTCTTGGCACGACGGCGGCAGCAATCCAATGACGCTGCCGCATTGACTGGGCTGACTGCGACCCTCCTTCTCCGTGTTCAGTCTTTGCGTCGAGCAGGTTCCTGTCTTCCTGGGCCTGGCAGCGTCGGTGTATCCAGGATGGAATGACAATGGCCAGGCCTCCCATAGGAGGCGTCCACCGGTTCGCCCGTGACGCAGCACTTGCAGCAGCCGGGGCGGGCGCACCTTGCGCACTCAACCAGGTGATTCCCGAGCCGGACATAGTCCACCCAGCCGCGGATACCTTTGCGCGGCAGCCGGGCCCCGCACTCCGGGCATTGTGGGACGGCATCGCTCATGAACTCGGCACCTATGGGATCAGGCCTTGCGACTTGAGGAATTCCCTGGCGACGTCTCGAGCCTGCCGGCCTTCCTCGTCCACTTCGTAGTTCAGCCTCTGCATGCTCTGGCCGTCAATCTTGCCGGCCAGGCGGTTAAGGACGTGCTTGAGTTGCGGGCATCGCGCCAGCGCGTCGGCACGAACCAGCGGCGCCGCGTGGTACGGCGGGAAGAAACACTTGTCGTCCTCCAGCACCATCAGGTCGAAAGCCGGAATGCGCCCATCGGTGGCGAAGCCGTCGATCACGTCCACGTCTCCGTCGGCGGCGGACTTGTACATGAGCCCCGGATCCATCTGCCGAGGCTCTTCGGGGAAGCGGAAGTCATAAGTTTTGCGCAACCCCGAGTAACCGTCCGGGCGGACCAGGAATTCCGCATCAAAGGCCGCCCGCAGCTTCTCGCCGGCTCGGACCTTCGTGGCCAGTTCGGAGATACTCCGGACGCCCAACTGCTCCGCGTGCTTGGCCCGCATAGTGAGGGTATAGGTGTTGTTGAAGCCAAACGGTTCCAGCCAAACAAGGTCATATTCGGCTTTGAAAGCTTCGGACACGGCCTGGTAAGCCTTATCCGAGTCAGCGATGACGTCGCGCTTCAGGATGTTCACCAGCCCGGTGCCGGTGTATTCGGCGTACAGGTCCAGGTCCCCAGCGCGGAGAGCATTGAAGCAGATCATGGTCCCGCCAAGGTTGAGCTTGCGGTGGACCGTCAGGTCGGTGTTCGCCTCTATCATTAGGGCCATGATCTCCCCCAGGATCTCTTGTTCGGTGAAATGCTTGCCGCCGATGGAGATGGCCGTGGCTGTTTGCTGCGGCTTGGTCAGGGCATGGAACGCGACCAGCGCGATGGCGATGAGGCCCACGACGACAAGCAGGACGGAAACACGGGCGGCTGTGGACATTCCTAGACTCCTTTCTCCGCGGCGGAGGGTTGGATCCTCAGTCCAGGCGGCGTAAGCCACCGCTCGACGCGGCCGAGAACCCAGTCGGACAAGAGCGCCAACAACGAGGCGGGGACTGAGCCCGCCAGCAGGTAGCCAACGTGGACGGTTCTCAGGCCCCTCATGATCAGGTCTCCCAGGCCGCCGGCGCCGATGAGTCCCCCTAGAGCCGCCACGCCGATGGTCCAGACGGTGGCGATCCGCACCCCGGCCATGATGATCGCAAGCGATAGCGGCAATTCCACTCGAAGCAAAATCTGCCGGGCCGTCATCCCCATGCCGCGCGCCACCTCAATAATGGCCGGATCCACCTGGCGAATGCCGGTATAGGTGTTTCGCAGGATGGGAAGCAGCCCGTACAGCACGAGGGCCACGATTGCGGGGAAGCTGCCAATGGTGGGGACGGGCGCGCCCGTCGTCTTGAGCAGCGCCAGGAGGGTAACCGCGTAAGCAACCATTGCTAGGCTGGGGACGGTCTGGATGACGCCAGCGAGGCCGAGCACGCCAGAGGCCAGCGCGGGCCAGCGCGTGCGGGTCAGGTACACTCCTAGCGGCAGAGCGATGGCCGTGGCAATGATCAGCGACAGGAACGTCAGGTAGACGTGCTCATAGGTCCGCTGAAGCATCTGCGGCCCGAGCGTCTGGAGGAACTCTGTCACGGCGATCATTCTCGCGCTCCAGTGCTGCCCAGTGACTTGGCAATTTCCTTGAGAAGCCGCTGCTTTTCAAGCCGGCCCAGGAACTGCCTGCCGGCGTAAACCGGCAACTCGGCTTGGCTTGTCTGCTTGAACAGGTCCAGCGCCTCGACGAGCGAGCCCCGGGCTCGGACGCGGACGGCAGGGACACCGGCGGGGTGAGGCCCCGCGGCTGCGGCCGGCATGATCGTTCGGACGGTGCGGGTCAACAGGGATAGCTGGAAGCGGTGCTGGCCAAGGAATTGCTCCACGAACTCATCGGCCGGCGACTCCACCAGCTCTGCCGGGCCGGAGAGCTGTTGCAGGCGTCCAGCGTCCAAAAGGGCTATCCGGTCGGCCATCTTGACGGCCTCAAATACGTCATGAGTGACGAAGATGACCGTCTTCTGGATCTCCGACTCCAACTCCAGGAACTCGTTCTGGAGCTGTTCTCGCGTAATGGGATCGAGGGCGCCAAACGGCTCGTCCATCAAGACAATAGGCGGATCGGCCGCGAGGGCCCTGGCGACGCCGACGCGCTGCTTCTGGCCGCCGCTGAGCTGGGCGGGATAGCGGTCTCGGAACTCGTCCGGCTCCAGGTCCACCATTGCTAGCAGTTGGACCACACGCTCGTCTATCTGTTGCCTTGACCATCTGAGCAGCCTGGGAACCACCGCGATGTTCTCCGCAACGGTCATGTGCGGAAACAGGCCGATGTTCTGGATGGCATAGCCGATCTTTCGGCGCAGCTCGATGGGATCGATCTCCATGACGTCGGAGCCGTCGATTAGGATTCGACCGGATGTGGGGTCGATCAACCGGTTCACCATCTTCATCGTCGTGGTCTTGCCACTGCCGCTGGTGCCAAGCAGCACCAGGGTTTCCCCCTCGCGGACCTCCATGCAGAGGTCCCTCACGGCTTCCACGCCGCCGGGGTACGTCTTGCAGACGTGCTCGAACGCGATCAACGCAGGGCCTCCCGGCTACTGCTTGTCCACCTCGAAGATGCCGACGAGTCCGTGACCGCAGCCTCGTCCCTGTTGAAGGTTAGTGATCAGGTGTCGCAGGGCGTAGCCGAGCTGGGGCTCGATGATGTTCTCACGCGGCAGGCCGATGCCAAGCCAGCCGACGCCCTCCACGACGCGCCGCATCCGGTGCATCATGTCTCGCAGCACCGGTGGGTAGCTGGCCGGAACCGGCGGGGGATCCTGGCCAAACCCGGCCGTAGGCTCATCGTAGCTCTCAAGCAGTTGCCCCGCGTACTCCACCAGTGTGTTCCAGCACATCTGGAGGTGCTCGAAGTAGTCATTCAGGAAGTCGAAGCCCCGCTTGGGTACGTAGTCGATCAACAGCTCGCCAAGGTCGCTGCGCGTATTGCCCTCGTGCAGGGAGTTCACTGCCAACCGGATCGGCTGGGCACTTGGGTTGTACTCGGCGGTATCCGTGTGCCGGCCGGTGAACACCGACCGATCAAAGAACACCAGCGGCTTGATCCGCACCCCGGCCGCTTTACTGGCCTCTGCAATGATGGCCTCCGCTTCTTGGCGAGACACGAGCCGCAGGCACAAGTGCTGGAGTTCGTCGCGACGGGCCTCGCGCTCCTCCTTCTCGTAGATGTAGGAAACGACGTAGTCCATGTTGCGATTCTCAGACAGGTCGTTCGTCCAGAGCGTCTGCCATTCATAGGAATACCGACCCAGCCAATCGCACATGATAACGCAGTAATGCTCAGCGCGCTTGGCGATCTCGGCCAGCAGGCGGATGAGCGTCTTGTCCTCGTTGTGGTGCGAGCAGGTGCCATAGGAGGCGAAATAGAGATCGTACGGCTTCTCGTCCTTGCGGAGGGGCAGTCCCTGCGTGAAGTCCGCCTGCTCGAAGACCATCTTGGGATTCTCGCCATAGATTCCTCCGGCCTGGTTAAGCAGCTCCGCATTGAGGTCGATGCCTTTGTAAAGGCCAAGCACGTTTGGTGTGAGAAGGTCCACTTCCACGTCCTGAAGGCCGGGGTCACGCTGCCGCGTGCCGGCCAGCAGCTCGTACCCGTCGGCGCTGCCGCAGCCCAAGTCTAGGATCCGCACGCGCCGCATTCTGGCTTGGCTGCGCTCGATCAGCTTCTGCAAATGCGGACGCAGGAACATCCGGGTGATCTCATCTTCCCAGTACCGCCGGACGTTATCGTACTTGCCGACCAGGCCGGACTTCTTGGCGTAGAGCCCGCTCTTGACGGCCTCGCTGTAGGCCGGCATCTGGTCGCTCTTCGACGTCGCCACGTTCTGGTATTCGCCTTGCGCCTGGGTCTGTGACATGAGTGATTCCTTTCTAGCCGACCATCGCTTGGGGCAGAACGCCAGGAACCCTCGCGGCGATGTCGCGCCGCACGTCTTCGGGCAGGTGATCCCGCGGCCGGCTGAGAATCTCTCTAACTTGCTCGTGGGCCGCATAGAGGGCGCCGCCCTCGGCGTGTTCAAGCGGATAGCGGACATAGACTTGCTCGCGGCTGGGGAGAGGCAGATGGTAAATGTACGTCTTGTGGTCCGTCGCCATGACCTCTCGGGCCACGGCCAGCAGCTCTTTCTTTCGCTCCTGACAGATTCCCGGCTCCGTGAGCATTTCCTTGGCCAGGCCGATGTGCGCGTTATCCATAACGGCCTGCTCGGGGCAGAAGACGTTGGTGCGCTCCAGCAAGCCGAAGGCGTAATGGACGTACTGGGCGCCGCTTCGCGGCACGGTCAGGTAGGTCAGCAGCTTCTCCACCGTCGCTTGGATGCCGGGGATACTGGCGTCGCCGACCCCGGCCGTGGAGTAGCATGGCAGGCCGTAGAAGCGCGCCATCTGCGCGCAGTCCACCGTGTAATGCGCCGCCTCGGGGGCGCCGTACATGTCGTTGAGGTTGTCCAGCCGCGTTCGAACCGGCACGGCCCCGTAGAGAACCGGCGCGCCTTCGGAAACCAGTTGCGTCAGCGCCACACCCGCCAGAACCTCCGCGTTGATCTGGGCGACCATGCCGAACTCGTCGAACGGCCCCGTCGCTCCACCCATGGGGCAACTGGAGATCACCAAGGGAACGCGACGGGCGGCGATCTCGATGAGCTTCTCGGCCGTGTCGTTCACAATCTGGAAGGGGCTCTTGATGACGCAGGTGATGAACGACAGCACCGGCTCGGCCTGGAAGGCTTGCTCGCCGCCGGCGACAATCTGTCCCAGCCGGATCACATGGTCCAAAGCAGCCAGGCTCGTCAGGCCGGCCTGGACATGCTTGGTGATGTTGTTCAGACTGGCGAGGTACTTGTTGACGTCCTTGTTGGTCTCGGTGACTTGCTTATCGCGGATGTTCACGCAGCGAATGAAGAAGTCCAGGTGCTCCAGGTGCTCGCACAGGTGCGCCGCTTTGCACAGGCGCTCGATGCTGCCCGGCAGCCGCGCGAACGTCGGCGCGCCGTTGTCAAACCTCACGTCCAGCCAGATGTTCGTTTCCGATCCGCTGCCGAGGCGTACGCGAGGCTCCTCTGCATCGAGGACCAGGCGGTTGGCCGGGTCACGAGCCCCCAGGATGACCCGCGAAGGTGCGGACCGTAGACAGTCATCCAGAAGCTTCGAGGGCACGGAGATGCGCGCGGGGCTGGTCGATTCGTCCACCTTGGCGCCTGCCCGCTTGAAGATCGCCGCCGCGCGCCCGTTGTAGCACAGCAACCCGGGATCCTGGAGCAGCTCCCGCGAGACCCCATCAACAAGGCTTACCTGCGCGGCCGACAGCCGTTCGTCCGGCCTGACGAGGGCGCCTTCGCGCTGCTGCCACGCCGTAGCCGCCACTGTTGCTTGTTCCGTAGTCATCGTGGTCGCTCCTGTTGGGGCTGGCCTGCGGCTGAATTGACCGGCGCGGGGAGAATGATCTCGGCGAACCGATCAAGCAGCTCGTCGCGCACACCCGGTTCGAGTCGGCTCTCGGACTCGAGGGCCCGGATCTCGCGCACGAACGCCTTTGCCCGGTTGAGGGCCGTCTCCTTCGGGCTGTAGTTGTACCGCTTCTGCCTGTTGGCCAGCCTCGGCACGAAGAACTCCTGCCGCATGTGCTCGAGGGTATGGTCCTCGACGAGGTAGTCCGAGCCCGGCCCCTTGCGGAGGATCATCTCTGTCCCCAGGGTCTCGTCGCTGACCTCGATGCCGCGGAGGACGCGTTGGCACATGCCTAGTATCTCGTTGTCGATGACGAGCTTCTCGTACGAGACGGTCAGGTCCGCCTCCATCAGCCCGGCGGCGTCGTGGATGTAGTTGGCGCCGCTCATCGCCACCAGCAGGTTGGACATGGCGCTTTCGTAGGCCGCCTGGGTGTTAACAGCCTTGGCGTCGCTCGCCCCTCCGGTCGAGTACAGCGGCAGCTCGAAGTGCTGGGCCATCTGGGCCACGGCGGCGTTGATCATGGCGCGCTCGATGGGCCCGCCCAGGTGGTCCATCGTATGCAGGTTGGGAATGGAGCCGACGCTGCCGCAGATGCCCGGTGCCCCCTTCCGGACGCACTGCACCAGGGCGATGCCGGCCAGCGTCTCGGCCACGTGCGTCAGCACGTTGCCCGCCAGCGTGATCGGCGAGGTGGTGCCGCAGATAGGCTCGGTGGGGGCGACCACCGGCAGGCCCTCCCCGGCCAGGTAGCACGTCATCTCCCCGTACCGACCGTCGATCTTGAACGGGCTGATGATTAGTGTGATGAAGGACGCGAAGGGCCTGTCCCTGAGGGCACCGGGGCCGCCGGCGATCATCTCGGCCATCTCCACCACCTTCCGGCAGCCGGCCAGGCTGTACACGCCGCCCATGACATGCTTGGTGGTGTTGTCCAAGGCGTGGAAGAAGCGGTTGACGTCGATGTCGTCGGTGTCCTCAACGTCGTGCGGGAAGACGTTGATGGTGAAGACGTGCACGTTGGCCAGGGCATCGACCAAACGGGCGTTGAGGATCACGTCATCGACGACGGCCTTCCGCCGCTCGCCGGTGTCCGGGTCCAGAACGTACAGTGCCGTGCCGCCGGTGCCGTAGTGCACACGGTCCTTCTCCAGCACGGCGTCGCACCGCCCGTCGCGCGAGTGCAGCGTCACCGAGGACGGATTGGAGGCAATCGCATCCTCAACCAGGCTTCGAGGCAGACGGACGATGCGCGTCTGCTCGTCCACGTCCGCCCCAGCGGCGCGAAAGGCCTCGAAACCCGTGTCCGTGTAGACGGCGACACCTGACTTTGCGAGGACCTCCAACGCCGTCTCAGCGATCTTCCTCACATCGGGCTCTTTCAAAGGTCGATACGGGGATGCCGGGATTCCCGGCTTCTCGTTCAGCATGTATGTCATCTGGCTGTGTGTCTCCTTTCTGTTTCAGATTGCCCGCGCTTCGACCAGCGCGTTGATCCCCCCGCTGCGGAACAGATCAGCGGCGTTGTCGGCTGGGCAACGGCGCTCGGCGAGCCGCCGGCGCAGAGGCGCAAGGAACTTCTCTTCGCCCAGGCCGCGCTTGCGAAGCCCGCCCTCGGCCACGTCCAGCATCTCCCCGGCCAAGCGCACGAGGTCGGCGCCGCCGTTCCCCCGCGCCAGGCCGAACCGACATGCCGTTTCTCTAGCTGCGCGCAGGTCATCCCAGTCGTAGGCGCCGATGACGTCCATGGCCCCCTTCAGTTCGGAAATCAGCCCGGCCGTCAGCGCGGCAACGCACAGGAGGTCCTCGGGGGGCTGCTGATCGTTGGTTCGGTTCTCCACCGTGAAGTGCTGCGTCAGGCGGGCATCGAACCAGTAGCAGGTGTGATGCAGGTCAATGTCGGCTGACTCGGGCACCAGCGGGACGTCGCGCCCCTGATGGTCGATTCCTGTGGGCCGGTCGGCGTGGAAGTATTCCGCGAAGGTTTCGTAGCGGTTCAGGACGACAGGCCTGCCTGCGCGCTTGACGTACACCGGCCGGAAAGACCCGATGGTTCGCACGTAATCGGACAGGTTACGGAAGGGCTTGGCCGGCACGCCGACGCGTCCGGGTTCGGGCATCCACCAGTCCCACAGCTTTTCCGAGACGCACTTGTACTGGGGATCAACCCGTCCGCCCCATACGCTGGAGTCCGCCGTCAGCGCAATCTGCGCCCCCGCGAAGGCATTTAGGACGTTCACCGCCGGGATCGCCTGTGACATCAAGACGCTCACGTGCACGTGGCTGGCGGCGTTCACGGTGAAGAGGCACACGTCGTCGCCGTCGCCTTCCGGCAGCCGCCGATTCGCGCCGAAGACCTTGTCCCACACCGTCGTGCGGGCCTTCTTCATGAGCAGACGCTTGCTGGGAGAGGTCACGGGCTGGATGCCGTATCCGAGGAAGTGCACCCTATGCTGCTCGGCGAACGGGCGCAGCTCTTCCCGCAACTGGCCAATCGACGCGGCCAGGTCGAAGAGATTGGCTACGTGGGCCAGCGAGAACTCGGGTTTGCAGTAGCCCGTCTCGCAGGAGGCGACCGTGTCGTTCTGCTCGCCTCGTCTCCTTGCCCCAACGACCTGATCGCTCAGGGGGTCCCGGACCGGCTGCCACCCCCGCTCGGCCAGGTATTCCCACCATGCGCGGACCGTCTCCAGGTGCGCTGCGGTGCCGTCGCTGTGGACCAGCGGGAACTTCAGCTCCGCCCCGAAGCGCGGCTCGCCCCAGTTGCGAGCCGCCAGCGCGTGATCGTAACCCTCAACGAAATGTCGCCAGATCGCATCCATGGCCATCCTCACCTTCTTCTTTGCCGGCTCTGCGCTTGGGACGAGGCTGCGCCCAATAGCCTTTCCCGGAGCTGGCCGAGCAGCTCAAAGACGCGCCCGGCGGCCTTCGGCGAAAGACTGCCAGCGCCGCAGGACGGTGTTATCATCGAGTGATCTAGAAGTAGTTCGCGGGAGAGGCCCTTGTCGGCCAGGGCGTCGATGCAGCCATCGAAGCGGCGCGCGAGAGAATCGGGCGTTTCCTTCTCGACCGCTGGCGTTGTCGGCACGATGCCCCAGGCAACATAGCCGCCTCGCTGGAGCAGCGCCTGGACGGCCTCTGGATACAGGGCGAGCCGGGTCCCGAACTGGTAGGCGTCAAAGTTCAGGACCTGTACGCCGGTACGCAAGACCATGCCCCAGTCGCTGTTGCCGCACACGTGGATCCCGGTGATGCCTCCGGCCGAATGGATCCCCTCCAGGACCTCCCCGACCAGCTCGTGCACGTCGCCAGCCGAGATCCCCAGGTAAGCGCTCGACCCGTACGCGGCCAGGACTGGCTCGTCGACGAAGATCATCACCGCCTTGGAGGCGAGGGAACCAAGGCGGTCCACCTGCCATTGGGCCTTACGGCAAAGCAGCTTGGCGGCGGCGTCACGCAGCTCCTCGTCGGCATACAGGGGCTTCTTGTCCGGGCCGGAGATGCCTGTGCAGAACGTCACCGGGCCCGTGACCTGCCCCTTCACGACAGGCCAGGTCCGACCCGCGGCGGATCGTTCAAAGGCATACAGCCCGGCGGCCGCTTCCTGGGCGACGGCAAAGGCGCCCGGCTCCTCGGAGAGGTACTTCTCGTAGAACTTCTCCAGCTCCCGGTATTGTGCGGCCGGCTCAAGAACGACCTTGCCGTCCGAGGGCACGGGGAGGACGCAAGGCATCCCCCCGCTGTACTGGGGGATCATCTGCTCCAGGAAGTAGCGATTGGGCAGTTGTGGCCAGAAGGGGATTGTCAGGTCGGCCTCCAGCACGAAGGAAGCCGCCTCCTCGGCATCCGTCAGCGGCAGGCTGCCGATGCCCGTCGTGGGCAGGGCCGCGTCCAACGTCCGTGTCATTGCGCCTCACCTCCCATCACGTGCCCGTTGCCGCGGATGACGAACTTGTAGCTGGTCAGCTCTTCCAGCCCCATTGGGCCCCGGGCATGCAGTTTGTCTGTGGAAATGCCAATCTCGGCGCCCATGCCCAGCGACTCTCCGTCGCAGAACATCGTGGAGGCGTTGACCAGGACCACCGCCGAATCCACCTGGTCGACGAACTGTTGCGCGCGCGACTCGTCGGCCGTCACGATCGCGTCCGTGTGATGTGAGCCGTACGTATTGATGTGCCGGACGGCCTCCTCGATGTTCTTCACGACGCGGACGGCCAGGAGGCTATCAAGGTATTCCGTTCGCCAGTCGTCCTCGCTCGCTGGCTCGACCTCGGGAACGACGCTGCGAGTCAGCAGACACCCTCTCACAGTCACTCCTGCGTGCTTCAGGGCAGAGACGATCCGCGGCAGCTCGCCTGCCTGCTCCCTGTGGACCAAGAGGGTCTCCATCGCGTTGCAAACCTCGGGCATGAGGCACTTGGAGTCTAGGGCGATGGCGATACTGTCTCGGATGTCGGCTCCCTTGTCCACGTACACGTGGCAGACGCCGGCGTAGTGCTTGATCACCGGGATGCGGGACCTCCGGCTGACCGCCTCGATCAGTCCCTTGCCGCCGCGCGGGATGACCAGGTCGATGTATTCGTCGAGGCCGAGCAGGGCTTCGATGTCTTCGTGACCGCCGCAGACGACCTGAATGGCTTCCGTGGGCAGGCCCGCCTCTGCCAGCGACTCTTTCCACAGTTCTCCCAGAAGGCCATTGCAGTGTTTGGCCTCGGAGCCGCCCCGGAGGATGGCCGCGTTGCCGGATTTCAGGCAGAATGCGCCGGCGTTGACGGTCACGTGCGGCCGGGGCTCGTAAACCATCAGGATGACCCCCAAGGGCACGCGCACCCGCGCTACGCGCAGCCCGTTCGGTCGCTCGTCCTCGCGGAACACCTCTCCCACCGGGTCCGGTAATTCCACGATCTTGTGCAAGCAGCGAATGCGGGCATCGATCTTCCCGTCGCCGAAGCGCAAGCGGTCGACCAGCTGGGGCCTCATACCTGCTGCCATCGCTTCGGCGAGATCTGCTTCATTGGCGTGCCGGACTTGCTGGCGGCATGATTCCAGCCTGGCGGCCATTGCCTTCAGTGCGGCATTCTTCTGCGGCGTTGGCGCGCGGGCCGTTACCGAAGCGACTTGCCGAGCGGTCTTTGCGACTTCCGTTGTTTGCATGTCCTGTGTCAGCATCCGCTTGCCTCTTGTCAGGCGCGCCCCTGCTCACAGCTCGGCCGAGGCACACCCATCGTCCCAACGGCCGAGAAGAACACATCCTGCTTCGATCGCCAGATTGCCACCCGGCCGCGAAAGACACCTAAGGGGCGTGCTTGCCCCGACAAGCCGCCTGAGATGCGGAGACCTAGCCCTTCTCCCCCCGGCTGGGCCCGGCCGTGGCCGAGGATCCCGCGGCGGGCCCGGCGGCCTGGGGCCCCGGGCCGGGCGAGGCCCTTGTACGGTCCGGCGAAGCCGCCGTCGGACCGGTTGTCTTGATCGATGGTGCGCCGAAGCCGCTGGCTTCCATCATCGAGACGAGACGCTGAATCGACGAGAGGATCTGGGTCTGTTCCCAGTCCCGGAGTTTGCTGAACTCCGCGGTGAACTCCTCCCGAAGCAAAGTGGGCGCCTCAGTCAGGAGTTCTTCCCCGGCTCCCGTTAGCCACACCAGGACCCGTCGTCTGTCGTGGTCACTTCGCTCCCGCCGGACCAGCCCGCGCTTCTCCAGCCGATCCAGTATGCCGGTGGCTGTCGCCTGGCTGAGATGAATTTCCTCGGTCAGTTCGGTAACGCAGCATCCGCCGTTGGCGGACAGCGCCTTCAGTATGGTCAACTGCGGCACCGTCAGACCGTAGCGGGTCACGAGATAGCGCGACCGCAGGTCGATGGCGCGGATGATGCGGCGGAGGACCGCCACGACCATTTCGGTCACGCCCTCAGCAATACGCGTCTGAGACTCGTCCTTGCTTTTCATGCCAGTGCAATGTATCGTGTACGAAACGATATGGCAAGTAGAAACTGGTAGCTAAGCACGCGACACCGTCCATCAACTTATAAAACAAGGGCTTAGCTAGGCGATGACCCGGGAAAATGTTATCTTACACAACCTAACCCGTTGCGATCCAGAGGCAGATACTTCGTTCAGGAAAAGAAAGCGAGAAGAGGATGAACGTCGTCGTTGAGGTGCGTCGAGGCAGATGGGGCCGGTACCATGCCCGGTGCCCGTGCCTGCCTGGGTGCAGAGCTCATGGACGCTCTCGAAAGGAAGGGCTGGAAAAACTGGGCCCGGCGACCCGCGGCTATGTGGCCAGCCTGAACCGCCCAGCGCCTCGGGAGGTTAGCAAGCAGGTCGTGACGCAAAGGTGGGACCTGCCCCGTCATACACAAGCGCACGTCTGCGCCGGGGCAGGGGCTGCGAGATGAGCAGTGCAAAGCTCAGACGGACGGGCAGCGTTCCCCAGACCGCCACAGGCGAAAGTCACATGTCGATACTGGCCGAGGTCACGCCCCCCGTGTCAGCATCGGCGCTAGGTTGAGGCAAGCGTGGTTTCAAGTGTCTGCGGGGAGCAAAGGGCAGATGGCAGCTTCGCAAGGCACATCCGAGAGCAAATGGCGTACATGCCCTGAATGCGGAGCAGAAGTCCGCCGCAAGGGCCTTCTCGGCTGGCTGGGCAGCCAATTCGGGGGCAGGCACGAAGTGCGATGCGCCGTCTGTGGCGAGCCCGGCTGCGATGAATGCTGTGACTTCAGCACTGTCCCCGGTCCCGGGCCAGTGGCGGAGGGCCTGGCGGGCCTTGCAGAGCGGTGGGTGCACAAGCGCTGCCGAGCCGGGAAGAGCGACGTATAAACGGCAAGAAGCACGTGAATCTCAGACGCATCACGCTGTTGGCGCTTGCCTTCACCTTCACGGACGCGTGTCTCTTCGCCATGCTTGTGCTCAAGCGAGATTCGCTCATACCCGCTTATGTATCGCTGGCCTTCTGTGAGGCGTGTGTGCCGGTGGGCATCGTCATCGGGATTAAGGGGTTCGGCAAGGACAGGCGCACGGCAGAGCGTCTGGCGCTGCTGGCGCTGCTGGCTCTGTGGCTCATTCTTCTCTCCACACCGCCACTGTACATCCTGCATCGCTTCGGGCACCTGCAAGATGTGGAGGCAGCCACAGGGAACCCGACTGCGTCCGCCACTTCAAAGGCAGGTCAATCCACGACGGGCGGCACTCGCGGCCCGCCCACCTGGGCCCTGGCCTTGACCAGCAGCAGTCCGCCGACCACAACCACGATCCCGCCCACCAGTTGATGGCCCGTCAGGGTCTCGTCGACCAGGAACACTGCCGCGGCCGAGCAGGTCACGAACGGGGCCGCCATCTGGACGCCGCTGGTGATCACCGGCCCGATGCCGTGGATGCCCCGATACAGCAACACGTGCCCCAGGGCGATGCCGATGAACCCCGAGACGACCAGCAGCGCCCAGACCTCCAAGGGCAGTCCGGCCAGCCGCGGGTAATCTCCGAAGATTAGCATCAACACCACGACCGCCGCGGCCGTGTAAAGGCTGACCACCCCGAACGCCAGTCGGAACGGGTAGCCCATCAGCAGGCGCCGAACGCTGACAGCGTATCCCCCCCAGCACAACGCCGTCCAGACGATGATGCCCAGGCCCGCAAGGTGTTTGGACGACAAGCCCTGCTCGCCGCCCAGGCGGCCGGCGAACATGACCGCCGTGCCCACCAGGCAGGCCGCCGCTCCCAGATAGAACAGGGGCATGCCGGCTAGGGCTCGCTCGGGTGGGACAAAGATGAAGCCCAGCACGATCGTGAATAGAAAGGACGTGCGGATGACGAAGCCGATGGTTGGGGCGTCAATGAAGTACGGGGCTGCGGCCCAGCCGACCTGCCCAGCCACGTTCACCAGCGCCGGCAACGCCGCCGCAACCCAAACGCTGCGCTGGACCAGCGGGGGGTCCAGTGCCTTGAAACGCTGGCCGACGGCCGGAGGGTCTCCAACGCGCCCAGACGGAGGCTTCGCCCGTTGCAGCCTCAGCACGAAGGGGAACCAGAAGACCGCCGCCGTGGTGTACCGCACCGCGTTGACCGTCCAGAGGTCGAGCTTGTGCTCAGATCCCGCGAAGTAGCGCAGGAAGACCGGCACCACGCTGAAGCACACCGTTGCCCCGACAGCCGACAATAGCCCAAGCGATAGCTGCTTGCGGAACGGGAACATCTCCACTCCATTCTGTCGCGGTGTCGAAGCGGCAAGCTTGCTTCCCTCTGCCGGCCCTGTCAAGCCCGCAAAGCCGCGCAATCAGCTCCTTGTCCCCGAAGTCAGGCTCTGTCATAATCTGCGACTGAGGTACTAACGACCTCATTGTCTCTGTCAACGTACCGACCGGACTCCGCTGGAGCCGCCGGGCGGCAGTCTCAGTCACTGAGGATCTCCTGTTTGCACGGGCTGCTGGCCGACATCCCGCCTGTGGTGTTCGCCGGACAGAACCAGGCCCACCGAATCTGTTCCAGGATCTTGGCTATGGCGGCCACCAGCCAGCCGTCCGGGGTCGCTTGGTATGCCCGGAAGTTCCTCAACAACGCCGTGTGGCAGTGGGCGGCCCTGCTGGGGATCCTGCTGGCGGCCTTGGCGGTGGGTAGGACCGTCTCCTTCATCCTCACGCGTCGGGGCCAACGGCTTCGGGACGGGCGGTTCGCTACATTGGGCAAGGCCGTGCAGCTCCTGGGCTCCCCTGCCGCGCTGCTCATCTTCGGCATCGGCCTCTGGCTAGCCGGGAGCCTCATGGAGCTCCAGCTCGACCCGGAGCGCAACCTGAGGCGGTTCTGGGTGGCGGTGGCCCAGACGGTCATCGCGCTCGCCGTCGGATGGGCGATCTACCGCTTGGTGGAGGTGCTGGAGGTCTTCATGGCCCGTTGGACCTCTCGCACCCGTACCCAGTTGGACGATCAGCTCGTACCGATGCTACGCAAGTCCCTGCGGTTGTTCATCGTCATCATTGTCTTCCTGTTCATCGCCCAGAACATCTACCAGTGGGACATTGGCGCGCTGCTGGCCGGGCTTGGACTGGGCGGTCTGGCCTTCGCGCTGGCCGCCCAGGACGCCCTCAAGAACCTCTTTGGATCGGTGGTCATCTTCAGCGACCGGCCCTTCCAGCTGGGCGACTGGGTCCGCATCGCCGAGCACGAGGGCTTCGTCGAGGAGGTCGGGTTCCGCTCCACCCGCCTGCGGACGTTCGACGGCTACTTGGTGACCCTCCCCAACTCCACCGTGGCCAACTCCCCTGTGGTCAACGTCGCCCGCCGCCCGTCCATACGCCGCGTGCTCAACGTCACCATCACCTACGACACCCCGCCGGAGAAGGTTCAGCGGGCGGTGGACATCATCCAGGAGATGCTCGACGCCCGCAAGGACCACTGGCAAGAGGACCGCCCGCCGCGGGTCTACTTCAATGACTTCAACGCCGCCAGTCTCAACATGATCGTCTTCTACTGGTATGCCCCCCCGAACTGGTGGGACTACATGGCCTTCAACCACGATTTCAACATGGAGCTGCTGAAACGTTTCAACGAGGAGGGGATCGAGTTCGCCTTCCCGACGCAGACGCTGTACCTGAAGCAGGCCTCTGACTTCTCCGCCGACGTAAGCCTGAGAAGAGGTGACCTCCCGCAGGACTGACGGCCGCCATCGACAGGGCCGAGCAGCCAAGGCTCTGGCGACAAACCGGCCACAAAGCCGACTTCTGAGCCACTGTCCTTCCGTACCAGTTCGCTTTCGAGAAAGCGTCTCGCATTCATTGACCGCCGCCGAACCACCTGCCTGATCCGGTCACGGGCGAGGCCGGGGCGTCGAGCCCGGGTCTGCGTTCCGGGTTGCACAGCGGGGGCGGATTCGAACCCGCGACACACTTGGGGCTCAGGAAAGCCGGCGTATCGGAGCAACAGCTGTTAAGCCGGGGGCGAACCAGTTCAAGGTTGCGTTCGGGGAGGTCAGGCCGTAGGCAGACAAGCCTGCGGCCTTTCTCTTTGCCTGAGCGCCGTCCTCGCATCAACCGCCCAAGCCGCTCCTGTAACGCGGCTTGTGGCAACGTGTTGCGACGGCGCAGCCGCCGTAGCTCCCCACCGACCGCTGTCTGCCTGTTAGCCACGCCAAGGCCCTCCGGCCACCCGCGGCCGGGACTGTCGGGCTCTCTGCCGGGCTGGCGGCTGTTTAGTTAACAGGCCGGTCGGAATCGGGAGGCCAGTGGACGCTTTTGGGCTCTGCTGTCGGATACATGCCCGGGAGCCCCGTTCAAGCGAGGACTATCGCCGATCAAAGGCAGCCGAAAACTCGCCAGCCGAACCGCGTCAGAGGCCGGCCGGTGTCGCAGCGGTGCGGGCGGCATGCGGCCCTCTACTGAGGCTGAATCTGCGCATTTTCGCCCTTAGCAAAATGCAGGAAAAAGCATCTTGGCCAGGGGTACGGTCCCCAGGCCCGGGGACTACAGCGGTCGGCCGCTGCTGGCGCTGGGGGGACCGGGACCGTAAATTGCGGTCGAAATACGGTCATCGAGCGGCACCAAAGCGGGCAGCCCGGCCATCAAGGGCTTGGCCGGGAACTTCCATAGCAACATCTGCCCCGCGCATAGAACCGCGCACAATGGCCCTCAGACCTCACAGAACCCCCTCAGAGGCACGATCCTCCGCCTGGACGAATTCCCTCTCCCCGAGCGGATCGCCTCTGAAGGTTCAGCCGACCTCGGCGCGACCGCTTCGTGGAGAACGGCGGGAAGCGCGCCGCCGTTAAAGAAACGGGCAAAAAAGGTCCGGGGAACCCGATAACATCCGCCTCCAACCGCTTACCCGCCTGGAAGGCCGTAGAGCCTCTCACCTGGACGCACCGCTGCGTGGCCCCTAGAGACCCGGCCCATAAGCTGTGGCGATTCTGTGGTGTCGCCGGCCTGTCGGCCAACGGGGGCAAGGCATAGCCACAGGCGAACACCTGCCGGAGCGGGCGGAGTCCGGACCGGTTTCCAGGCGAAGCGGATCACAGCCTGCCAGGTTTGTCATCAAGTGTTCACCTAAGGAGCTCTGGCGCAGGGTGTTCTTCGGCAGGCGGCAGGCGGGCGGTCAGGTGACACAGGCTTTTGCTTGCGAGTGGCCGACCTGCCTGCAGCCCGTTCGGCAACTGAAGCGACGGCACGGCCACAAGGTGGTATCGAAGCTGCTCCAGCGGCTTGAGTCGGGAATCATCATCGACGGCGTGTGCGCGCGGCTGGTGCGCGAGCACCCGGAAATCCGCTTTCTGACAATTCACGACTCCGCCCTAGCGGTCGAGCACTCGGCGGACACGGTCCGGCGGGCTATGCGCGAGGAATTCGAGCGATACGGTATGCGGGCGACGATCCGACAGAAAAATGGAAGAGAAATTGTGTTTGACTATTGACAAGGCACGCTCCGATGTGTAAGATTCGGGCATGCGGATGCCGAAGTCGGCAAGGTGGGGAGCGGAAGTGACGAAGACCCTGCAACAGGCCATTCGCAATAGCGACTTCTCGCAGAGTGAGGTTGCCAGGCGCGCGGGAATCGACGTTGGGCAGGTTTCCCGGTTCCTCCGCGGCGAGCGGGGTATGACGCTGGCGACAGCGGCGAAGGTGGCCGACGTGCTGGGCCTCGACCTGCGGCTTGTCCGCAAGGCACGGGCAAGGGCGAAAGGGTAAGGCAATGGCTAGCGTATCGCACGACAAAACGACTGGGCGGCGGGCGATTCAGTTCACAGACGGCGACAAGCGAAGGTCGGTCCGGCTTGGCCACGTGACCGCCAAGCAGGCCGAGTCCGCCAAGCTGCACGTGGAGGACCTGATAGCCTGCAAAGCCACGGGGACAGCGCCCAAGGCCGCAACGGTGGACTGGCTGGCCGGCCTGACCCCTGGAATCCGCCGCCGCGTGGAGCGGGCGGGACTGATTGAGCCCCAGGAACGCCACGAATGCCCCACGCTGGGCGAATGGCTGGAAAGCCATGTCCTGGGCCGGCGGGACGTGAAAGAGGCCACAGCGACCGTTTACGGCCACACACGGCGGAACCTCCTGGCCTTCTTCGGCAAGGATAAGCGTCTGGACGGAATCACCCCCGGCGAAGCCGACGGGTTCCGGGTATATCTCAAAACGCAAGAGAACCTGGCCGAGAACACGGTCCGCAGGCGTTTGGGGATTGCCAAGCAGTTCTTCCGGGCCGCTGTCCGCAAGCGGCTGATTCCCGAAAACCCCTTCGCCGGCCAGGCCACGGCCGTGCGCGACAACCCCAAGCGGATGTACTTCGTGAGCCGGGAGGAAGCCGAAGCTGTTCTCGACGCCTGCCCGAACGCCCGCTGGCGGCTTGTGTTCGCGCTCTGCCGGTACGGGGGCCTGCGGTGCCCCTCAGAAGTGGCCCGGCTCAAGTGGGAGGATGTGAACTGGGAGAAGATGCGTTTCCGCGTCCACGCCAGCAAGACGAAGCATCATGCCGACGCGGGTATCCGCGTGGTGCCGATCTTCCCGGAGCTTTACCCGCACCTGAGAGACGCCTTCGACGAAGCCGAGCCGGGGGCGGTGTACTGCTGCCCGCAGTTCGCCAACGCGAATCAGATGTACCGCAAGTACATCATGCAGTTCATCCGGCAGGCGGGGCTCAAGCCCTGGCCGAAAGTGTTTCAAAACCTTCGGTCCTCGCGGGAAACAGAGCTGGCCGAAAACTACCCCGTGCAAGTCGTCTGTGCCTGGATCGGCAACAGCCCGCAGGTGGCGGCGAAGCACTACCTCCAGGTGACGGAGGACCACTTCGCCAAAGCGGTGCAGAATCCGGTGCAGCACGCAGCCGTTTTGGCCGGTATGGGCTCGCGGGACGAAGCTGCGGGTGAAGCAGAACCGGCCATTTGCGGGGCTTTGCGCGAAGAAGCGGCTCCATGCGAAAGCACAGAGCCGCAACCCTTGGGCCGTAGTGGACTTGAACCACCGACCTCCTGCGTGTCGAGCAGGATACAATCTCCAACTAATTCCCATCAGCACAACGACTTAAACGCTGGCGACGACGCTGCACGTACGCCCACATGTACAAACTCGGCGGGAGCCGGTGTATCAGACCCGGGGCTCGCCAACGTGATCGACACTTGGCCTGCGCTGCCAGAGGCCGTCAAGGTCGGCATTCTCGCGATGGTGGGGGCCGTTGGCATGGAGGGCAGGAGCAAATGAGCCGACGTCTGCCACGGCTCGCCAGGAACCGCGCCAGGGGCCTCAGAGGCACGCCAGAGGCACGATCTCGGGCTGGCGCTACCCCCCCCTGAGGGTTCGATGGAAGGAGTCCTGACATGACAACGGATCTGACCGGCACACAGGAGGATCTCTTTCACTCTGTCATCCGGGAGGCCTGCAGGGGCCTCAACAGACGTCAGCGGGCATTCGTGGAGGCATACTGGGGCGAGAGCAGGTACAACGCAACCAAAGCGGCCGTGGCTGCCGGCTACAGCCCGAAACACGCCCGCCAGGGCGGCCATCAAGTGATGAAAAGCCGCAGGGTCCGGGCCGCCATTGACGCGATACAAGCTGCTGCCTTTCCCCGGCTGAGCGGCCGCCACTCATAGCCGAGAACTGACAAGAGCTTACATCTGCCCACGTTCTGCGCGCAGGAAGTATAGACAAACGTTGGGAAAAGGTGGGAGCGGAGGCGATATTGCGCCTGACCGACTATAGACAAACCGTGACAAACCGTGACATTCGGATCGAAATCACAGCGCAGACTTGGTCGCTAAAAAGCGGTTTCAAGACCTGTTGCGTTCTAAGCTTGCGCGGCGGGCCCACCTATGGTTACTTGGCTATCGCGAAAGGAGTGTGCGATGGCCAGGGACGGCCCGTGGCTCACGGATGAGCAGTGGCAAAAGCTCGAGCCGGCATTGCCGCGATACCCGATGACGCGTCGGGGAGGCCGGCGGCCGGTTGACAACCGAAGGGTGCTAGTAGTCCTTCACAATTGAATTTGTGGGTACAGGCGCTTCAACTTGATTCGGGCGTCGGCGGTGGTGAATCGCCAATCCACGCCCTTCTGCTGCTCGTTTCG
>Ga0111188_1057_pt1 | contig 22553 bp, 14 predicted proteins | sample DeeMarSWOR324_28_FD_80358 | JGI IMG/M metagenome (GOLD analysis project Ga0111188, IMG submission 80358) | Planctomycetes bacterium SM23_25
CCTCTGGGTGAGTTCTCCGGGGAAACGCCCGGGTAAATATGATAATGACCTTCCTCTCCCTTCACCATGTAGTCCTCGTAGAAGTCGGACAGCTCCAGGTAGAGCGGCAGGACCTCCTTCTTCATGAACTCGCGGTCACCTGTCAGGAGGGCATAGTCATAGAATGGGTGAATGTTCCACCCCGCGCCGCCCGGCCAGTACATCCAGCCCATCCGGCTTCCGAGGTGGACGAGATAGCCCTTTCCCGGATCCGCGTAGTTACCAGGCAGAAACCCACGGCAACCGAGATACTTGCGCGCGTTGATCCGCCAACCAGGGAGCATCCCTTTAACGTAGTTGAAGTAGGATCTGGCGCATTCGGGAAGATTGCCCATGGCCGCCGCGGAGATCTGGAGGTTCACGTTTGAGTCCAGGACAAATCCTCCCTGCCACGGCGGCGACCAGCTCCCGCCCCATATGCCCTGCAACGGCGAGGGGTATTTGCCGCAGGAGGAGATCAGCAGGTACCGGCCCATGGCATGTATCTGCTCCAGAAACAGCGGCGTGACGCCTTTTCTCGCAGATGCGTCAATCAACTGTTCGGTGGAGGTCGTTGCCCATTGCTTTGCAGCGCCCAGGTCCAGGACCACCCGGCGGAACATCTCGCCATGTTCCTTGGCGTGGGGCACGAACATTTCCCTGTAACTGCCCGGCAGCTTCGTCAACTCCGCCTGAATCGAGCGTCGCTGTAGAACGGATCCATCCTCTTGCGGGAGGATGCGGAGCACGATCAGAATCTCATCGGCACCGCTGACGGTCAGCTTACCGCCGTCCGCGGACATGTTGCCGCCCTTCGTGGTAACACGGGCAACGCCTTCGTAGCCGCCGGGGTCGAATCCGTACTCGACGTCGTAGAAGAGCCAGCCGCGCGCGGCCGCGGTTCTCGGCCGTTTCGTGTAATCCCTCAAGTTGACCCCCTTGATGCTCCTCCTTCGACCCGGCGTTTCCGCCAGAGACAGTGTCACGTCGAGCTTTCGTCCGGCCGTGCCTTTGAGCTGGATCACGTTCACGTCATACGTCCGGGACGAGAAGGCGCGCTGTTCCACGCCGCCGTCAGCGTTTTCCCATGCGGTCAATGCCTCGCCGGTTTCCAGATCCAACTGGCGGCGATAGTCGGACGATTCACCGGCTGATTTGAACTGCAAGTGGAGATCAAAAGCCGGATGCGGAACCACAGCTTTGGGGAATATACGTCCCTTTCCGGCGAGCTGCCTCTTTGCTTCGGTGTTGGCCAGATCGTATGCCTCCCGTTCTCTCCCCTCGTCGATCAGGCGCCGCACTTCCGGCAGCAGATGCGCTATGTCGGCAACCATCTCTATCCTCCGGTCCCAGAAGCGGACGAACAGCTCTTCATGGTTGCAGATGATCCGTTCGCTTCCCGGATGCCCCATCACCCTGGCCCCGTGCCGCCCGTTCCCCGTGACAAACCCGTGCTCCCAACGTTCCGCAGGCCTCTGCGACCAAGCAATCCAACGGCCCGACGACGTCTTCTTCTCGGAGGCCAATGCGAGACTCGCCAAAGCGGTTATGACACACCACAGATGAATCGCCAGGAAGGCGGACTGGCCTGGCCTGGATCTCATCATTCTCCTTTGCTCTTCTTTCAACAGAAGCTCGGCGTGGCGGGTTTGTCCTCCGCAGTTGCCGACGATCGGCGTCGAGATCGGCGCGCGTCTTGACCGTCTTGCCGCGGCTGGTGACCGTAACAGGGACGCTCGAGCGAATCGTGCAGGCGCTGCCCTTGTCGGATCGAATGACACCGTCGGCCAGCCTTCCGTCCTTCCAGTGGAGGTCGAGTTCGAATCCGCCGCGAGCTCGAATGCCCTTGATGTAGCCGCTCGGCCAAGCGTCGGGCAGGGCGGGCAGGAGATGGGTATGGCCCATGTGAGACTGCACGAGCATTTCGCAGATGCCCGAAGCGTAGCCGAAATTGCCGTCGATCTGGAATGGCGGGTGCGCGTCAAACAGATTGTTGTAGATGTTGCCTCGGATCATCTCGGAGAGCAGCTTGTACGAGCGGTTCCCGTCATGCAGGCGCGCCCAGATGTTGATCTTCCACGCCTTGCTCCAGCCGGTCGCGCCGTCGCCTCGGGCATTCATGGACACCCGGGCGGCCTGTGCAAACTTCGGCGTGGTCAGCGGCGAGATCTGCCGGCCGGGGTGGATCGCGATCATGTGGGACAGGTGCCGATGGCGGTCCTTGGGGTTGTCGCGATCCACCATCCACTCCTGAAGCTGTCCCCACTTGCCGATCTTCGGCCCCAGCAAACGCGCCTTCATGGCGGCCACCTTCTTCCGGAATGTCTCGTCGGCACCGAGAGCCTTGGACGCCTCGATGAAGTTGGTGAAGAGGTCCCAGATCAACTGCTGGTCAAAGGAGACCCCGTCCTCGTGGGGGCCGTGCTCGGGAGAGAAGCCGTCGGGCGAGACGAGCGTCCCGTCAGGGAGCTCCTTGAGGTGATCCTCCCAGAACTCGCACAGCTCCTTCATCACCGGGTATGCCCGGGTCCGGAGATAGTCCTTGTCGAGCGTGAACGCGTAGTGGTCCCAGAGGTTCTGGGCGACCCACGCTGCATCCCCCTTGGACCACTTCCACGTCGAGCCCCCGAACACGCCGTTCTCGGCGTGGGTCAGCCAGCCCCTCGTCCCGAAGGCCTTCTTGGTCTCTTCCTTTCGCACCTCGCGGATCGAATGGACCCATTCGGCCAGGGGGGCGAAGCACTCCGCCAGGTTGGCCGCATGGACGAACCAGTAGTTCATCTGGATGTTGACGTCCGTGTGGTAGTCGCTTCGCCAGGGCGGGTTGTTCCTGTTGTTCCAGAGGCCTTGGAGGTTGGCCGGCATCGCCGAGGGCCGGGAGGAGCTGATCATCAGGTACCGCGCGTACTGGAAGAGCAGCTCTTCGAGATCCGGGTCGCTCTTTCCCTGCTTGTAGGCTTGCAGGCGCTCGTCCGTCGGCAGCCGTCGGCTGGAATCGGGCGTCTGTCCGACATCCAGAGCAAGGCGGTTGTACAGGCCCTGGTAGTCCTGAACATGCTCCTTGCGGAGCGCGTCAAGCGGCTTCTTCGACGCGGCCGCGAGCTGGGCGGAGATCCGTTTGTGGGGGTGGGGGCCCTTCCAGCCCTTGTCGCGCCGGTTCAGATAGTTGGTACCCGCCGCCACCAGCAGCGTGAAGCTGTCGGCCTTATCGAGCTTGACCGCCTGGTCCTCGGTCGTCAGGGTCCCGCCTTCGTGCAGGACGAGCACCTGGGCCTCGTAGTCCAGGGCGATGTCGTACGGCCTCCTGCTCCTGCGATACCTGTAGCCCGCGAGCGAACCGACCGACGTGAGCCTGTTGCCGCTCGCAGTGATCTTGCCCTTGTGCATGTCCGTCAGGGAGACCGTGCAGGTGTACGCGCCCTTCCGGCTGGCGGTGAAGCGGAAGACCAGGACGCCGGCCGGGGCGCTGGCGAAGTACTCGCGCTTGAAGCGGGTTCCTCCGCTGACGTACGTGATCGTGTGGACTGCCTGGCTGACGTCCAGCTCGCGCCGGTAGTTGGCCGGATCCGCATGAGCCATCTGGACGTAGATGTCGCCGAAGGCCTGGTAGGCTCCGGTGTCCTTCTCGTCGCCGATCCAGAGCGTGTCCTCGTTGAACTGGATGTGCTCTTTGGCAGCATCCCCGAAGATCATGCAGCCCAGCCGCCCGTTGCCGATGGGCAGTGCCTCCTTCTGCCAGTCACGGGCCGGTCTTGTGTACCAGAGGGTGAGGCCGGCGGCCTTGCCGGCGGCGCCGGCCTGGACCACAAGAAACAGCGAAAGCGCAAAGGCCCATCCGGTGATGCCGAGGCAGCCATGGAGCGACAGGTTCTTAATGGCCATTTTCAACGATTCTCCTGCGTTCTGGTGATGGACGTCGAAACGGGGTCGCCAGGCAGCTTCCCGTCGTACCAGCACGAATCCGAGTCATTCCGGAATGATCTCCATGCCGCAGAGGAGCGGCGGTTTGCCGGAGACGCGTTTGAGTGAAAGCTCGATGGTCGTGCAGGGATCGATCCCGCTCACCTCCTTTACGACGGCCTTGTTCGGCGCGCCCGCGTCCGCGACGACATCAAGTTGCGCGAGCACTGTCTTGCCGTTGATCAGCACGTCGAAGACCCGGCCGCCTTTCCGCACCTGTTCAGGCTCCATGAAGTGCAGCCGCAGGCGGTATTGCTTCTGTTCCGTCCCCATGATGTTCAGCTTGATCTCACCGATAAGCCCGGACGCGTAGATCCACGGGCGGGCGGTTCCGGCGACAGGGGTGAAATCCGAGTTGAAACGGAATCCCGCGGCATCGTCGGTACCCTTGACCGGCACCACGATGAAGCCCTTGCCCGAACGGGTGGCTTGCGGCCAGGCCAGGAAACTCCCACCCCCGGTCTCATCGTAATGATCGCCCGGCGCATTGAGATTCAGTCTCAATGCGTTGAAATCCGCCGGCCGGCCCACGATCTTCTCGGCGCCTTTCCAACCGGAGCCGGTTCCCTGCGCGAGCTCGCGCCCCTTGAGGTAGAGGCCCCAGCTCTCATGCCGCTGGACCGGGATGAGGGCCAGTGACGTCTTATAGTTGAACGAACAGACGCAGGTGCTGGTGCCTTCCGGTGCGAGCAGCATGCCGCCGGCCGGCAGCAGGCTTATCCAGCAGCTTGGTCTCTTCTCATGAAGCCAGTACCAGGGGGAAGGCTCGTCGAGCGACCTGAAGCCCAGCCCCGTGGACCGGCAGGCGAGGATGTGGTTTCCCGCCGCGACCGTCCCGCAGAAGTTCTGCCCGCTCAGCATGAACTGCGAGGGCGCGCCGGTCAGCGGGTCCTTGCAGACCAGCTTTGCTTTTCCGGTCTTCAGGTCGACTGCCTGGGGGGTGTAGAGCGTATCGCCTACGATGAAGACTTTTCGTACCGGACCACCTCGCCTGCTCCTGACGGACCCGCCCGTACCGCGGCTCCACAGCCTTTTCCCGTCTGCGGCCCGGAAGGCCGACAGGCCGGCCTTCATGTCCGCTTGGTCCTCCGAGAAGTTCGCGCTCGCCACAATGACACCGTTGTTCAGCAGCAAGGCTTTGCGCTTCGGGTTCAGTTTGTCGTGCGTCCAGACCGTCTTGCCATCGGAAAGCCGCACCGCTTTGAGCTTCGAGGAGAAGTCCTTGTAATCTCTGCGCCGCCTCATCCCCAGATACGTCCACTCGTCGGTACGATCAATGAAGTAGAGGTGCTTCTCATCGCTGACGATGGCGGTGGGCATTACGGTTTTGTTGAGTTTGATCTCCCACGCTTTTTCGCCCGTAATCTTGTCATAGGCGAACAGGTAGCGGCTCTGATGCGGGATGGCCAGCCCGTTATGCTTGAGGTTGGAGGCGTCATAGCCGAGCGTTCCAATCATGCGGTTGCCGGCCATGCCCAGGAATTCCCATACGATAGAGGGATTCCTCAAGGCATACTTGCCGCTCTTCACCTTCCGAGTGAGGACACCGTGCAACGGAATGAGCTTTCTGGCCTCCTCCTCCTGCTCCGGCGTCAACGCATGCGTGTACTCTCGAACGGTCCTGCCGGTCTCGGCGTCGAGGGCATAGCAGGTTAGGCCCTTCACGCAGTAGACCCGGTCGCCGTCGGTGATGATGTTCCCGCCCCGGAACGTCGGCGGGAACCGGCCGATGTCCTCGATATGGCGGTTCCACATCTCGCGGCCGGTGTAGGCGTCCACGCCGATGATGTCGTGCTGGCCTTGGATGAACAGGCGCCCCTTGGAGAAGAGGGGGACCGGGGCCCGCCAGTGACGGGAGACGATCCGCTCCGGCCCGACACCGCCCCACCAGAGGATTCCGAGCGGAGGTTTCACGAGGTCGTCTCCACTCGAAAAGGTGTTGCCCGGATTGGCGTGGGCTCGAGTCCAGTCGCCTGCGCCGGGGAGCGGCCCCCGCCTCACCAGCGTGCCGAACGAACCGTCGGTGATCTCCTTCTCGGGGACTCCGCCGGCGGCCAGCCTGCTTCTTGAGACCGAAGAGGCTGACCCGTCCCCGAGTTCACACGCGACCCCGCCCCAGGGGCGAAGGCTGCGGTAGAGTCCCTTGAAGTCGACTTGATCGGCTGGGCTGCCGAGCCTGCTGCCCCAGAGGATGCAGTTGCCCGAATACGGGGCATACGGGATGCTGCCAAAAGCACCGTCGTGGAGTTGGGCGCGCGTTCCGAGCATCTCCGCCTCGTCAAGCAGCGCCCGTATCCTGTTCCTTTTCGCCGCATCGGGTTCAAGGCAGTAGACGGTGAGCTTCGTCCGTTTCAACAGGTCGAAAAGAAGCGAGCCGTCGCCCGCGCCCAGCATCAGGCAATACCCCTCGGTGATCCCCAGCTCCTCGATCACTTTGGATGAGACGTCCCTGGTTCCGGGGAGAACCGACCGTTTGTGAGAGACCACCTTCGCCGAATCGGAATCCCCTTTGCCGAAGCAGTAGATTCTCCCGGATGTCGTGGTTGCGATGAACGTGCCTCCCGAAGCCGAAAGGCCGCGAACGGATCCATTCACGTTTCTCTGCCAGAGCTTCCTGCCGCTCTTGACGTCCAGAAGCGTGATGGTTCCCTTCCCGCCGGCGATGATCGTGTTGCCGGCAACCATGAGCGTGTAAACCCGGCCGATATCCGTATTCCACTTGGCCAGGGGAGTGGGGTCATAGTACTTCGGTTGGCCTTTCTGTTTCCGTACCTGCTTGTGCGCTTTGTATGCATCACGCAACTCGTTTGCGTTGATGCGGATGACGGAACCGGCACCAGCCAGGATCAGATCACCCTCGATAGCCGCTGCAATGATTCTCCCGCCGACCAGCGCAATCTCCGGGTTCCCGGTCCGGTAGTTGTACAGGATGATCCCCTCGGAGTTTCTCCCCAGCTGGTATTCAGTGCTCTTGACGTCCGTATCCCTGTAGTTGTGCTGGCGTTTGAACATGATCCAGTCGTGGGCCGCCATGGTCCAGGACCCGCCCGGGTAATGGGCCTTGTAGCCGAGACCAATCTCGTGAAACAGGAGCTTCCCTGTCCTGGCGTCTAAGATCGCTGGCGCGGATCGTCCCGCGGCGACATACAAGGTGTCTCTGTAAAGCGCCAGGTAGCCCTGGGGGCTCACGCCGCCATAGCCGCTGCCGTGCGGGAGCAGCATCCAGCGATGCCCCGTCGTGTCGTTCTTCCAGATGGCCCGGCCAGTTGCTGCGTTGAGGCAGTAGATAATCACGCCGTCCCCCGACCACATGCCGGCGGTGGTATAGAGCCGGTCGCCCTCGATCAGAACGCCCGACCGGCACGGCCATTTTGAAACCATCTGCCCGTTCCCGAGGCACCGTTCGCGACCCGGCGCGAGACGCCGTTTCCAGATGAGGGAACCGTCGGATGCCTTCAGGCAGTACAGGTGGCCGTCGTCCGAGACGGCGCAAAGGCGGTCTTTGTACAGCACCGGCGCAAACCGGACCGGTCCCTCCGTGTAGAACACCCATTGCTGGCCCCCGCTGTCGAGGTCGAGCGCACGGATCGAATGATCCGCGGAGGAGCCGAAGTAGACCCGCCCCTTGCCGATCGTCACCTGGTCCGCATAATCGAAGTCGATGAACTGGAGCTCGCCGAAGGGCTCCGGCCAAGCGGTTCTCGGTGCGTGGCGTTCCTGGTAGGTCCACAGCAGCGCCGGTTTCACGGGGACCGCGGCGTCGGTATAGCCGGATCGCTGGTTGTTCCCAAGGTACTCCGAGGCGGATCCAACCTGAATAACGGCTGGGAACAGAAGCGTGATCGCGGATATCACAGGGGCATGTCGTAATCGCATTTTCTGATGACCTTTTCAAGGCTTTCCGCTGAGTTGCGCTCCGGTGCGGCGTCGGTATCCAGCGGAACGCCCCGCACGACCAGCACAATGCGGCGCCGCTCTCACCTCTCGCGTTGGTCCGGCCGGGACGTTCGGCCGAGATAGGCTCGGCCGCGACCCGCGCGCAAGCGGAGCTTGCCTTCGTCTCTTCGAGTGGCTTCGGAAGGGCGTGAAAGCCCTGATGGATGCAGATGATCTCTACTTGCGGGTCCCCTCGGGACGCCGGGGTTAATGGCCTTGTAGGGGCGGCCGGGGATGAGCTCGGCCCCGTCGGTGAACCCCTCGGGGCGGGGCTTGAGCCGCTCGATGAGGATGCCCCGCCACTTCTCCAGCAGGGCCTTGCTCGACGGGTCTTTCGCCAGGTTGCGCTCCTCGTGCGGATCCTTCTCCAGGTCGAAGAGCAACTCCTTCCCGCTCGCGGGGCGCCAGATGTACTTGAAGCGTCCGTCGGCGAGGGCGTGGAAGGCCTGCTCGCGGCTGTAGCAGGGGCTGTGCTCGAAGTGGTACCAAGCCCGCACCTCCTCGGTCCGGCCGCGGAGGACGGGCACGAGGCTGATGCCGTCTACGTTCGGAGCCGGGCCGCCGGCCAGTTCGACGAAAGTAGGCAGCAGGTCCTCCAGCGCCACCGGTTCGTTTGAGCGCGTGCCCGGGCGGAAGCCCAGCTCCCTCGATCCGGCGATGATGAAGGGGATGTTCGCCGAGCCCTCGAGGGGCTCGCACTTGCGGAAATACGCGTGGTCCCCGAGCATCTCGCCGTGGTCGCTGGAGAAGGCGATACACCAAGGGCGTCCGGCCTTCTCCGAGCGGGCCTTGAACTCGGCAATGAGCGGGGCGATCTCCGTGTCGAGATGCTCGATGAGCCCGAAGTAGCCCGCCTGGGCCTTCCGAAGGGTCTCGCCCTGGAGCAGCACGCGGTGGCCGCCATCCCGGCCCTTGGGGGTAATGGTCTTCCAGTCTACCCAGTCCCCGCGGGCCGGCCTCGGGAGCTTGGCGCCGTAGTAGTGCTCGTAGTACTTCGGGGTGGGAACCAGGGGCGGGTGCGGGGCGTAGAAGGAAGTCGTGAGGAACAGGGGCTTGCCCGGGGGCGCTTTGGCCACGACGCCCCGCGATTTCGTAACGGTCCACGTGGTGGGGTGCCACTTGTTTCCGAGGGGCCACGGCGCGGCCTGCCAGTGGTTGTAGGTAGCCCCGAGCTTGCCGATGAACTCCTTGATGCCGCCCGTCTCGGGGTGGGCTGCGCGGAACTCCCTGTCGTAGACGTCGTTGTTGACGTAGGTGGAGCCGGGGATGTCGATGTGGTAGCCCAGCGCCTTGCCGCTGCGGCGCTGGTGCATGTTGCGGCCCACGAGCGCCGTCGTGTAGCCGGCTTTCGAGAGCAGTTGCGGCATGGTGGCGGTGGTGATGGGCTTGGCGCGGAAGCCCACCACGCCGCTGGTCTGGGGGAACAGGCCGGTCAGCAGCGCGTATCGTGCGGGGATGCAGGACGCCACGGCGCTGTAGGCCCGGCGGAAGAGCACGCCGCCCCTGGCCAGTTGGTCCATGTTCGGCGTGCGTACGACCGGGTGCCCGAGGACGGAGAGGCAGTCCCCACGCATCTGGTCGGGCATGAGGAAGAGGATATCGGGCTGGATGGCCTTCGGTTTGGCCAGTGCTCTGCCCGACGCGGCCATGGCCATGAGCGAGCCCTCCAGGAACTGCCTGCGCGTGATCGACGTGCTTCCCATCTTGGGCTCTCCGGAATCGCTGAACCGGGATTTCCTGGGCAGTCTCCGACCGACGACCGGCGGCGGCCTTCCCCGACGATTCTATCACGAGCCCGGGGATCGACAAACGCTTCGTTGGGTGGGTAGAGGGCGTGTTGAGCCGTTTGCGGGCCGTGATGCTGCCCAAAACGAGCGCGGCCCGGGCGTCCGTTGCTGATCGGGGCAGACCGTCCTCACCGCCTCCGCCCTCTCTGGCTGTCTCGACGGCGCTCGCCATAGTCCCGGCACCGCCTCGGGCCGTCGCAATCGTCGTATCCTCTCCAGGATCGCCCGGAACAGCCGCGTGAGACGCACCGCGTGTGGGTAACGGCCTTCGCATCGACCGTCATCGGCCTCTCCCGCGGCGGCGTCAGCGTCCAGCGCTGCACGCTTGGCGAGGGCACCCGCCGCAACTGCTTCCGAGCCGGGCGATCGACTACCGGCACTACCGGGTTTCTCTTCCCGTGCCGCGACAGCAAGAGGAGAAACGTGATCGGACGTGGCGGATTGCAGAGCCGTCCCGCTTCCGTGAGCCATCGAGGACACAGCACTCAACGACCGTGTACGGGCACACGTGGCGGAACCCACTGGCTTTCTTCCGGGCCGACAGGCGGCTGGACGACATCGCCCCCGGCGATGCTGACGCCTTTCGGGTTTTCCTCAAGGCAAATGAGGGGCTGGCGGAGAACACGGTCCGCCGGCGCATGGGAATCGCCAAGCAGTTCTTCCGAGCAGCCGTCCGGAGGAAGCTGATCGGCGAGAGCCCCTTCGGCGGTCAGCCTACCACCGTCCGCGAGGACCCCAAGCGGTTCCACTTCGTCAGTCGCGAGGAAGCACAGGCCGTGCAGAAAGCGGTGCACGATCCGGTGCAGCAGGCTTCCGCGCAGAGCCGCACCGAGTCGCAGCGCGAGCGGCCGGGGACCGAGGAGGCCCCCGTTTGCGGGGCTGCGCAAAGCAATGCGGCTCCATGCGAAAGCACAGGGCCGCATCCCGTGGGCCGTAGTGGACTTGAACCACTGACCTCCTGCGTGTCGAGCAGGCGCTCTAGCCATCTGAGCTAACGGCCCGGTTCGCGAGGGTACTGTAGTGGTCGCGGCGAGAGATGTCAAGATGAAACGCCCGCCCGGCTCGAACGTCGCACCGGACGGGCGTACATTCAGCGCCCTAACCGGCGCCGGCTGTCACAACTCGGCGCCGCCGGGCCCCCTGGGCTCTCGGCTGGGAGCTACGAAGCAAGCGCGTACACGCCGCGGCCGAGCTTCTTGAACTTCTTCTTGTCGCGCAGCGTGCTGGCGACGATGCCGTAGAAATCCTTGCTGGCGCTCTTGTAGCCGGCCTTCCTCACGGCGGCCATCACGTCCTTGACGCGCATGCCGCCTTCGGCCTTCTTCAGCGCGGCCACGATGTACTGCGCCAACGGCTTTCCGCGGGCTCGTTTGCGCGCGGCCTTGCGCCGCGGGGCGGCACCCTTCTTCCGGCCGCGCCTTGCGACCTTACGTCCCGGCTTCCTCCCGCGCCTCTTCGGCGCCGCAGGGACCTCGCCGCCCAAAGCTACGATCTGGACATCGAGGGCCATGAGACGAGCGGCGAGCCGCTTGCGCTGGGCAATGACTTTCGCCAACTGCCTCTCTTTCACTACGAGCTCCCGCCGAAGCTCCGCGATCGTCCTGGTCCTGCGTGGCATCTTTGTCTCCTGTACACAGAAGCCTGAAACTGACGTGTGCGCGGAGCGATTATAGACGCGGCGTTTGCGGCGGCCAACTATTTTTCTGTCAGGAAGGCAGTCGCCTGGGCCCCTTCTGCGGTATCTCCCGCGACCGCTACCAGCCTCAGGCGGCTGCGACGTCCGCGGCGCTTCCCACCATCGGGCAGGCGGTGCATGAAGGAATATGGTGGCGCGTGGGCGGGCGGCAGGCGCGCGCCGCGGTTATCCAGGTTGCGCGCCGACACGCGCCGGGGCCGCTGCCGCCCCCTTGCGGGGCCGTTCTGCCCGGACCAGCGCTGGCACCCTATCCGACAGACGCCGCGTAGGGCTTCCACGACCGCGCTGCCAGAACACCCGTGCTCCGTCGGGCCAACGGGTGCATTAGCGTTTTGGGGATTTCAGGGCCGAAGGCCCGAAAGGATTTGGCCGGCGGCGCAAGCCGCCGGCGTCGGGCGCAACACGCGCACAGGCCCGTGGGGGCGGGAGGAACCAGCGGCAGCGGTCCTTTCGCCCCGCTGGGGCTCCGGTCGTATGGGCCCCAGACCGGGGGCTTACGCACCCCGGCCAGATCCTTCTGACCCCGCCGGGTCAAACAGCGCCCCCAAAACGCTAATGCTCCCCGGGCCAACCGGTGCCTTGTGGACGCACGGCGATTGGCCTACAATGGCACATTCGCTGCGGGGCTGCGCAGCGCCCGTCAGAGTCCGAGGATATCCGTCCATGGCAAGGTTCGCAGCGTCGTCGAAAAAGCTGCCTGTCGCCTTTGTGAGTGACTATCTCCCCCGCCGCTGCGGTATCGCCACGTTCACGCACGAACTGTGCGAGGCCGTTGCATCACAAGGCCGCCGCGACCACGACGTCTTCGCCGTAGCCATGAACGACGTGCCGGAAGGCTACCCCTATCCCGAGCGCGTCCGGTTCGAGGTCCGCCAGTCGATGCAGGCCGACTACCGCATGGCGGCGGAGTTCCTCAACATCAGCCAGGTCTCTGCCGTCTGCTTGCAGCACGAGTACGGCATTTTCGGCGGCGCCTCGGGCTCGCACATCCTGGCCCTGCTTCGGCGTCTGCGGCGGCCGCTGGTCACCACGCTGCACACCGTCTTGAGGGAGCCCACCGAGGAACAGGAGCGGGTGCTGCGAGAGATCGGCCGGCTGTCCGACCGCACCGTGGTCATGAGCGACCTGGCCCAGGACATCCTCGAGGAAGTGTACGGCGTCCCGCGGAACAAGGTCGTCATGATCCCGCACGGCATTCCGGACGTGCCGTTCATCGATCCGACGTTCTACAAGGACATCTTCGGCGTCGAGGGCCGCAAGGTGATCCTGACGTTCGGGCTGCTGTCCCCGGGAAAGGGCGTCGAGTACGCGATCGACGCGCTGCCGGCGGTGATCGAGAAGCACCCGGACGTGGTGTACATCGTCCTCGGTGCCACGCACCCGCACATCAAGCGGGAGAGCGGCGAGGAATACCGCAACGGACTGGTGCGCCGGGTCGGCGAGCTGGGGCTGAAGGAACACGTGATGTTCCACGACCGGTTCGTGGACCTGAAGGAGCTCTGCGAGTTCCTGGGTGCGGCGGACATCTACGTCACGCCGTACCTGAACGAGGCCCAGATCACGTCGGGCACGCTGGCCTACGCCCTGGGTGCCGGCAAGGCGACGATCTCGACGCCCTACTGGTACGCCACGGAGATGCTGGCCGACGGGCGGGGTCGGCTGGTGCCCTTCCGCGACGCCGGGGCCATCGCCGAGCAGATCAACGATTTGCTGGAAAACGAGGTCGATCGCCACGCCATGCGCAAACGCGCCTACAACTTCTGCCGCAAGATGGTGTGGAAGCGGGTCGCGCAGCGCTACCTGGAGCTCTTCGCCGAGGCCACGGAGGCGTGGGTATCGCGTCAGCGAGGCGTCGTGGCGGCGCCCGCCGAGCCGCCGGAGAAACAGGAGGAGCTGCCCGAGACGGACCTGCGACATCTGCGTGTCCTCACCGACGACACGGGCGTCCTGCAGCACTGCATCTACGCCACTCCGAATCGCAGCCACGGCTACTGCACGGACGACAACGCCCGGGCGCTGATCGTGACGGCCAGGCACTGGGACCAGACGCACGACGAGTTGGTCCTGCCGGCGATCCAGACGTATCTGGCGTTCCTGCACCACGCGATGGACAAGCGGACGGGGCGGTTCCGCAACTTCATGAACTACGACCGGACCTGGGGCGAGGTCATCGGCAGCGAGGACAGCCACGCCCGGGCCCTGTGGGGCCTGGGGATGGGCGTGGCGATGTGCCCGTACGACTCGATGACCGCCCTGGCGACCCAGTTGTTCCATCGGGGGATGCCGGTGGTGGAGAGTTTCTCTTCACCGCGGGCCTGGGCGTTCACGATCATCGGGATTCACGCGTACCTCCAACGGTTCGGCGGCGACACCGAGGCCAGGCGATACCGCACGCTGCTGAGCGAACGACTGCTCGAGCGGTTCACCGACCACATGACCGACGGCTGGCCGTGGTGCGAGGACGCCGTCACCTATGCCAACGCCAAGCTGCCCCACGCCCTGTTGATGAGCGGGAAGTGGATGCGGCGCAACGACATGATCGACGTCGGCAAGAGGGCCCTGAACTGGCTGCTGGAGATCCAGACCAACGAGGCCGGTATGCTCTCCATCATCGGCACCAACGGCTGGTACATGCGCGGCGGCCCGAGGGCCCAGTTCGACCAGCAGCCCATCGAGGCCCACGCCCTCGTTGACGCCTGCATCGAGGCCTACCATGTAACGAGAGAGAAACACTGGATCGTCCGGGCCCGCCAGGCCTTCAACTGGTTCCTGGGAGACAACGACCTGAGGACGCCCTTGTACGACTTCACCACGGGCGGCTGCTGCGACGGCCTCCACGCCGACCGGGTCAACGAGAACCAGGGCGCCGAGAGCACGCTCGGCTGGCTGATGAGCCTGCTGTTGATGCACGATCTGCAAATCGAGCAAACCCTGAGCGAATCGCCTGCCGATAAAGCAGGTAAGTAGCAGCCGGCTGCGGGGTTCGCTCGTGCCAGTGCAGCCGTGATTGGAGCGAAGGTCAGGAAGTATGTCAAACCCGATCGTGATGGTAAGTAGTTACCCGCCCCGCCTGTGCGGCATCGCCACCTTCTGCGAAGAGGCCAGGGAGTTCCTCCGCGAGATCTTCCCCGACCGCGACGTCCTCGTGATCAGTCACACCGACGGCAGCGGGGAGGGCGTCTTCCCGGTCATCGACACCTCTCGGCGGGACTGGTGGCGGCCGGCGGCCGACAAGGTCCACGAGCTCGACCCGTACGCCGTGCACATCGAGCACGAGTACGGCCTGTACGAGTATCTCGACGAGCGGGGCCAGGGCGACGGGAACGAGGGCTTCCTCGAGCTGCTCGACGCGATCAACGACGTGCCGACCGTCGTCGAGCCGCACACGGTCCACGGCCGGCTCACCGACTTCGAGGCCGACTTCATCTTCAAGATGTGCCAGCGCGTCAACGTGGTGCTGTTCAAGTGCCACTACCAGAAGTGGCGCCTGGACTGGAATTTCTCCGGCAAGGGCTGGCCGACGCCGCGGAACATCATGGTCGTTCCTCACGGTGCCCGCCCCGACAGACGCTACTCGCTGGCCGAGGTCGTCACCCTCCGAAAGGAGCTCGGACTCGATCAGTTGCCCTACCTCTCCGAGCACCTCGTCGGGCTGATCGGGTGGATTCAGTCCAACAAGCGGTGGGACATCCTCACCACCATGTGGGAGGAGATCGCCGAGACGGTCAAGCAGCGCACCGGGCAGGACTGGGACCTTCTGGCCGCCGGCACCATCCGCGACCCCAACCACAAGCAGGACTACGAGAAGTACCGGGCCGAGGTCGAGCTGCTCGAGCGCAAGGGGCTGGCCCATTACTACGAGTTCGTCCCGCGGGGCGACCTGTACTACAAGATGATGGCCGTCTGCGACTTCGTCGTCCTGCCGACCACCGACGAGACGCAGTCGGGCACGCTGGCGAGGATCATCGCCCTGAACAAGCCCTACATCACCTCCGCGCCGATTGAGGGCCTGACCGCCCAGACGCTGGAAAGCGGCGGCGGACTGCTGTTCACCACCAAGGAAATGCTCCGGCGTCACGTCGTCGAGCTGGCGTGCAATGAAGGCGCCCGCATGAGAATGGGCGAGAGCCTCAAGCGATACCTCGACGAGGTCGTTTCCTGGGAGGTCGTCGTCAAGCAGTACGCCGAGGCCTACGACCTGGCGCGCGAGGCCATTCGCAGCGGCAACCCCGTCGAGCTGCCCCTGGAGTTCTAAGCGCCCCGCCGCAGCGGCCGTCGGACCCTCCCCCCCGGGCACGTCACGCCGCAAGAGCTCACCTTATCCCGAAACGCCGACCGGCGGCGCCGGGGCGGTCAATCCGCCAGGATCGCCGCCAGGTCGTCGGCCGGCGTGGTGATGGGCATGATGTGGAACTTCTCCACGAGCACGTCGAGCACGGCCGGCGTGACGAAGGCCGGCAGCGACGGGCCCAGGCGGATGTCCCGGATGCCCAGGTGCAGAAGCGTCAGCAGGATGCAGACGGCCTTCTGCTCGTACCAGCTCAACACCAGCGACAGGGGCAGGTCGTTCACGCCGCAGTCGAACGCCTCGGCCAGCGCCGCCGCGATCCGGATGGCCGAGTAGGCGTCGTTGCACTGCCCGATGTCCAGCAGACGCGGGATCCCGCCAATGTCGCCGAAATCGAGCTTGTTGAAGCGGTACTTGCCGCAGGCCAGCGTGAGGATGATGCAGTCGTCGGGCACGGCCTGGGCCAGCTCGGTGTAGTAGTTGCGTCCCGGCTTGGCCCCGTCGCAGCCGCCGATGAGGAAGAAGTGCCGCACCGCTCCGCTCTTGACCGCCTCGACGACCTTGTCGGCCACGCCCATCACCGCCTCGTGGCCGAAGCCGACGAGAATGGTCTGCTCCTCGGCGTCCTCGGCGAAGCCGTCGGCCGCCAGGGCCGCCTCGATCAGCGGCGTGAAGTCCTTCGTGCCGTCCGGGCCCGCCGGAATGTGCCGCACCTCGGGCCAGGCGACCAAACCGGTCGTGAAGATCCGCCCGGCGTAGCCTTCCGTCGGCTTCTGGATGCAGTTGGTGGTCATCAGGATCGCGCCGGGGAAGGCGTCGAACTCCTTCCGCTGGTCCTGCCACGCCCCGCCGTAGTTGCCCACCAGGTGCTTGTGCTTCTTCAAGCCCGGATACCCGTGGGCCGGCAGCATCTCGCCGTGCGTGTAGACGTTGATGCCCTTCCCTTCCGTCTGCTGGAGCAGGTCGTGCAGGTCCTTCAGGTCGTGTCCGCTGACGGCGATGCACTTGCCGGCCACCGGCGTGACGCGGACCGGCGTGGGCTCCGGGTCCCCGTAGGCGCCCGTGTTGGCCGCATCGAGCAGGCCCATCACCTTCAGGTTCACCTCGCCGCACTTCAGCGCGGCGGCGACGAGCTTGCCGGTGTCCTTCGCCTCTTCGCTCGCGAGGAAGTCCAGGGCCTCGTGGAAGTAGGCGTACACGTCGTCGTCCTCCCGGCCGAGGATTCGGGCGTGGTCGGCGTAGGCGGCCGTGCCCTTCAGACCGTACGTCAGCAGCTCCTGGAGGCCCGTCACGTCGGCCCCGAGGCCCTCCAGGCGCCCGGCAATCGTCACGGCCTGGCCCTGGCGGACCAGGTCGTCGAGATCGTCGGCCAGTTTCTCGTGGACCGGGCAGGACAGGTCTTCCGGCTCCTTTCCGGCGGCCCGGCAGGCCTCCTCGTAGATCGCCCTCGCCCGGTCGAGCATCTGCCGGCCGGTCCGCAGCATCGCCGCGACACGCTGCGGGTCGAAGTTGACGTTCGTCACCGTCGTGAACAGCGCCTCGATGACGAACGCGTCGAGGTCACGGTCCCTCGTGCCCATCTGCCGCGCGCGGTGGGCGTAGCGGGCGATGGACTTCGTCACGTGGACCAGCAGGTCCTGTAGCGCCGCCGTCTGGGGGTCCTTGCCGCAGACGCCGCCGGCCGTGCAGCCCGTTCCCTTGGCCGTCTGCTCGCACTGGTAGCAGAACATGCTCATGCTGTTCTCCTTTCCACTGGATTCTATGCTGCCGCGAGCCCTGTTTCCTCTGGCGGATCGCGCCACTCACGCCGATCGTAATGCAGGCGAAGGGGTGTCCTCTCCGCCCGCTCGCCTCAACCGTGGACATTGTAGACGGACCGACGGGCAAGGGCCTTGATCTATGTCAAATGTGGTACTATTTTGGCGACTTTATTGCCGCTGCGCAGAATAGCCTTCCAAAACAGGACTTACGCCGCCGACTCAGAGGTGCTCTTCCAGGAAACGGAGGACTTCGGCCCGCATGGCGGCCGTCTCCATGTGTCCGCAGCCGTATCGACAGAGTCGCCAGGCCCCCGGCGCCCCGGCGGCGGCATACACCTGGCGGAGCTCAGCGTCGATGCGCTCCAGCCCGGCCGGCGGCGTCAGCCGGTCGTAGTCGCCCGCCAACGACAGGTGCCCCCGCGGAGCAATCAGCGCGTTGATCTGCCCCGTCGTGAAGTGTTTCAGCAGGCCCGGCACGTAGTAGTAGATGCCGTGTCCGTCCAGGCCGCGAGACTCGATCAGGGCGTGGTAGTCCGTCAGGCAGCAGAGGTCCACGCACACCTTCACGCGCGGGTCGAGTGCCGCCACCCACCACGCCATCGTCGAGCCCATCGAGATGCCGAGCGTCGCGATGCGTGCGGCATCCACGTCCGGCCGGCCGGCGAGATAGTCGATCGCGCGCAGGGAATCGTAGACCATCATGCCCCACATCACCTGCCCGCGCCAGAGCATCTCCTTGAAGGTCTCCGATTCGCTTCGCCCGCGCCGCTCGCCGAACGCCCACGCGTCGATGCACAGGGCGGCGTAACCGCGGGCGCTCAGCGCCTCGGCATACGGCGGCTGCTGGATGCCCGACCGGCCGCGAATCAGCTCCTCCTTGCCCAGCTCGTAGTCGCCTCCGTGGGCGTGGTTGTAGAGCACCGCGGCCGCCGGCTCGCCGCCGTGCGGGCGAACGAAATACGCCGGCACCGCCTCCATGCCGTTCAGGTCCAAAACCAGCTTCTCCAGGACGTACGACTGCCGGTGCTCCTCTGCGACCTTCGTCGCCGAGAGCGGCCGGTCGCGAGCCGGCAGCTCGCCCAGCAGGCCGTACAGCTCCTTCCGCCGCGATTCGATGTCGTTCGTCATGGTCCGCTCGTGGTTCTCAGGGCATCGGATTTCCTCGGCCGGCGCCCTCGACGCCTTCTCAGCCGCTGTCCGCCAGTTCCGCCAGGCCGTCGGCGTCGAGAATGCTGATGCGGGCCCCGCGAACGGCGATGAGCCCGGCCGAGCTGAGCTTGCCCAGCGCCCGGCTGAGCGTCTCGGGGACCGCGCCGATCTGTGCCGCCAGCTCCCGCTTGCTCTGTCTCAGGCGGAAGCGAGGCCCGCCGGCCTCGTCCGCCATTCGCAGCAGCACGCTCGCCAGCCGCGCCGGGACTTCCTTCAGGCTGAGCTGCTCGATCAGCCGGTTGAACTCTCGCAGCTTCACCGACAGCCCGGCCAACATGCCCATCGCCAACTCGGGGTTCGCGGCGATCGCCTTCCGGAGGTCCGTCCGGCTGACGGCCAGCAGGGTGGCATCCTCGACGGCCTCGGCAAAGGCGGGGTAGTTTCCCCCAGTCAGCACGGCCGCCTCGCCAAACGTCTGCCCCGCGTCGCAAATGTGCAGAATCTGCTCGTCGCCTTTCGGCGAAAGCTTGAAGACCTTCACGCGCCCCTCGAGGAGGACGAAGAAGCGTTCCGCGGCCTCGCCCGGGCCGAAGATCTGCGCGCCCGCCGGACGCCTCAGCGTCGGACATCGGCGCAGGAACTCCCTCACCGCGGCGGCGTCCAAAGCGGAGAACATCGCCGCCGCCCGCACCGCGCCGACGTAGTTGGGATTCGTGGCGCCCACGGACTCACTTCGGCTCCGGCACCGACAGGCCCGCGCAGATCTTGACAGCAAGGCGGTCGGGGATCTCCGTGTGCCTCGGCACGGCCTCTACCGCGCCCGTATTCGGATTTGCCCATAACGAGTGGCTGCGCCCCTCCCTCTTCAGGTAGCAGCCGTATCGCCGCAGATGTCTGAGCAGCTCCCGCCGTTTCACGATATGATTACGGTCTTTCGGACGGCATCATCGGGCAGGCCACGAAGGGCGTCCTGGCGGCGATCCTCGAGAATCAGCTCGATCGCCTCCCTCAGGCTGGCCAGGCACTGGTCCTCCGTCTTCCCCTGCCCGTTGGCGCCCGGGATCTCGGGGCAATAGGCGACGTACCACTCGCCATCTCGCTCGATGATGGCGCTGAACTCGTTGTGCATGGGCACTCTCCGAGGGGGTCAGCCGCTCTCTGTCGTCGATTATACCCGCTTTCGCGCCGGACCGCGCGGCGTACTCACCGCGTTGCGGGGGCCCGTTCGGCGATCTCTGCCAGCGCCTCGGCGGCGCGGCGGACGTGGCCCTCCGTGGTGAACGGACCGAAGCTGAACCGGCACGTGCCGGCCGGATACGTGCCCAGTGTCTTGTGGACGAGCGGCGCGCAGTGTACGCCCGGGCGAGTCAGCAAGCCGAAGTCCGCCTCCAGCACGTCGGCCAGCTCCCCGGGGCCGAGGCCCTCCACGTTCACGCTGAACACGCCGGCCCGATGCTCCAGCTCCCGCGGGCCGTACACCGTCAGGTGCTCGACCCCGTCGGTCAGCTCCAGCATCAGCTTGCAGAGCTTTTGGTCGTGGTCTCGGATCGCAGCGACGCCGCGGCGGAGGACCCACGCAACGCCCTCGCTCAGCCCGGCCAGGCCGATGGCGTTGTGCGAGCCGATCTCGTACTTGTCGGGCATCGTCTGCGGCTGGACCGCCTGTTCGCTGATCGTCCCCGTGCCGCCCTCCTTCATCGTCGGCAGCGTCTTCTCGGCGCCGGGGCGGACGTACAGCACGCCCGTGCCCAGCGGGCCCAGCAGGCCCTTGTGACCGGGGAAGGCCACGAAGTCCGCCCCCAGCGCCTGCACGTCGATCGGGACGTGTCCGGCCGCCTGGGCCGAGTCGATCAGGCACGGAACACCCGCCTCGCGCGCGACGGCCGCCACCTCCGCGATCGGCTGGATCGTCCCCGTGACGTTCGAAACGTGCACGCAGGCGATCAGCTTCGTGTCGGGACGGACCGCGCGGCGGATGTCGTCGGGGTCAACCAACCCCGTTGCCGGCTCGCACGGAATAGGATGGAGTTGTGCTCCATCCCCGTGGCGATGGCGTGGGTTCCCGGCCCGGCCGTGTTCAACAGCCCGCGAATCGCGATCACCAGCGCCTCGGAGCAGTTCATCGTGAAGACGATCCGCTCGGGGCCCTCGGCGTGAATCAGTTCGGCGACCCGGCTGCGGCAGGTGGCGATCATCCGCTCGCAGGCCTTGGCCTCGGCGTAGGCGCCGCGTCCGGCCGACGCGCCGCAGTTGCGCGCGAAGTCCACCATCGCGTCGGTGACGGCCGCCGGCTTCGGAAAGCTCGTCGCCGAGTTGTCCATGTATATCCGCTCGGACATCATCCTCGTATCGTACGCATTCGAGGGAGGCGATTCAACGCCGCGCGGCCGGGGCCGACTCGCCCCGACGACGAAGCGGCAATCACGCCTTCAGCACGCCGATCACCGTCTCGGTACCCTTCCGGAGCGTCTCATCGTCGATGACGAGCGGCGCCGCCAGACGGACGACGTTCTCGCCCGCGTAGCAGATGAAGATCCCCGCCTCCAGGCCCGCGAGGAAGACGTCCCGCGCGGGCCTGTCCACCTTGATGCCGATCAGCATCCCCTTCCCGCGGACCTCCTCGACGCAGCTCACGTTCGCGTCGCGGATTGCCTGCTGGAGCTGCGCGCCCTTCTCGGCCGCCCGCTCGACGAGGCCCTCGTCCTCGATGAGCTTCATGCACGCCGCGCCGGCGGCCGTGCACAGAGGCATGCCGCCCATCGTGCAGCCGTGCTTGCCGGGGCCGAGCACGTCGGCCCACTTCGGCGCCGCCGCGCACACGCCGACGGGAGCCCCCCCGCCGATCGCCTTGCCCAGCGTCATCACGTCCGGCTCGATGCCGTAATGCTGGTGGGCGAACCACTCCCCCGTCCGCGCGGGGGCGGTCCACACCTCGTCGCAGACCAGCAGCAGTCCCCTCTCGTCGCACAGCCGCCGCAGGCCTCGCATGAACTCGACGGTCGGGACGTTGATGCCGCCCTCGGCCTGGATCGGCTCGACGAAGATGCCGGCCGTCTCATCGTCGATGGCCGCCTCGACCGCCGCCAGGTCGTTCAGCGCCACCTTCACGTTGCCGGGCAGCATCGGCTCGAAGCCGGCCTGGAACTTCTCCGGCGTCAGCGAAAGCGCTCCCATCGTCCGCCCGTGGAAGCAGCGATGGAAGCTGATGATCTTGTACCGCCCTTCGCCGGCGGCGAGGCGGACGAGTTTCAGGGCGGCCTCGTTGGCCTCGGCGCCGCTGTGGCAGTAGAAGACCTTGCCGCCGAAGGCGTGCTCGGTGATCCGGCGCGCCAGCTCCACCTGGGGGACGTTAGTGAAGAAGTTCCCGTGGCAGTGGAGCTCGTCGGCCTGCCGCTTGATCGCCTCGACGATGGCCGGATGGCAATGGCCGACTACGCCGGCCCCGCCGAAGCCCGCGAAGAAGTCGATGTATTCCCTGCCGTCGGCGTCCCAGATGCGGGCCCCCTCGCCGCGGACGATCGCCCGCAGCCGCGGACCGTAGTTCGGAATGATGTACTTCGCCGTCGCCTTGAGGATCTCCGCCTGCGTCGCCATCTGTCCGTCTCCAGGGCTCGTCCGTTGTGATGGGGGCAGCTCGCCAAGCCGCTCCCGCAATGCGCAGGCGGACTTTGTACGTCATGGCGGGCCGCTACGTCAAGGGCGCGGGGACCTCGTGGGGATCAACGCGCTTGACGAGGCCGGCTCGCCTGCGTGATAATCCCCCGTCTATCCGAGCCGGGGGTGCGTTGCGCCCATTCCGGCCGGAGTCCGACCTCGCGTCGCAGGGGGCGTGCCTCGTGGGCACACCTGGTCGCGACGCGGCAGCATCGGAGCCACAGACGCTCATGCCTGAGGAAACGCTGGACCCCGAAGAGATCAAGGACACGTCCGCCGAGGCCCCCCAGGCCGCCGAGGACCAG
>Ga0111188_1021_pt2 | contig 22170 bp, 14 predicted proteins | sample DeeMarSWOR324_28_FD_80358 | JGI IMG/M metagenome (GOLD analysis project Ga0111188, IMG submission 80358) | Planctomycetes bacterium SM23_25
CCGGTTCGCCCGCCCCGGCCGGCGATCCCCCGAACGCGGCGGCCCAGACCACCGCAGCCCCCAGGTAAACCCATGTGCTACGCATCGTTCGGCTCCTTTCGTTCCGGGCGCAGGCCTCCCACGATGACCGCGTTCTCGTTCGGGTCGAAGAACGGTTCCGGATCATCGGGGTCGTGACGGTAGCAGGAACGCCCCGTGTACTGGCCGGGCTCAAACCACCGCTCCCGCAGCAACTGGTGCGGCATGCTGTAGCCGGCGGCGCTCTGGCTGGCAGGCAGGTCGGACCAGATGCTGATCTGGAACGTCGGCCGGAACGCAATGTCCTGCCACCACGAGGCCCACAGGTGGATGTCGGTCACATCGCCCGTCTGTGTGCAGCGCCAGTCGTCCGCGAGGACCTTCGGTTCGCATGCGCGGATGTTCATGCCCGTCTGGAGATCGGGCATCTGCGGGAAGTGCATCTTGAACGGGTCGCCCTCGTTCCAGTCCGCCCGGGCCGCCGGCACTGCCAGCATGAGGGCAGCGCCTGTCCCTGCGAGTAGCATAAACCATCTCATCCCTGTCCCCTTTCCGTACCGTTGTATGGCAGGCGGGCCGGCCTGACGCCATCCCGTCTGCCCGCCAGAGACGTTTCACACAGCAGGCGCAACTCCCTGGTGTGCCGCGAGGTGCGCACTTACCCGCACCCCAACGGACGGCCAGCGCTGCCCGTCGCAGTCTGGCCCGCCGATGGTCGCGAACGGCACAGGCACATCTGCACGGAGCCACCTACCGAACGCTGCGTGGTCCGCGTACTGAGTGAGAAGGCCGGTTACGCCCGCCCCCCGCAAGCGTCAGAGGAGAAATCCGGCGTTTGACATGGTCCCCCCTTTGTGGCAAGACACTGAATCCGCGGGCCCTCATCTCTCTGGCCTCACAAACCGGGGCCCTTCGAGTCGCTGCCGCGCGAGAGGCGCTGGGGCAAGGTCCACGTGGCATAAGCACCGCGCGGCCGGCCGTTGCGGCCACTGTATCCCCGCTCGCCCCGCAACACGGAAACTGCAGTGAATTCCCTGCAAACGCCAAGCCACTTCCGCACGATGGGGGCGAAACGGCCTTGCTGGTCCAGAATGCAGGGTGGGTTGACGGACCTCGACCGAGCCTCGCCTCTGTATGTTGCTTTTTGGCAACAGGCTGAGGCCGGATGCTTTCTTTCGCTTCGTCCTTGTGCGCTAAGTCTTGTCCAGGAAAGGACTTACAACAGGAGCAGGGAAACGGCGGGATGAGATGCTCTTGCGAAACATGAGATGCCCAGAATCATCGTCCCCTGCAGAATCCGACCCGCGGCAGCCGCCTGCCAACGCGACGACTTGCTCAGACACGTCGCGACCTCTCCTGGTGGGCGAGGCGGGATTCGAACCCGCATATCCCTACGGGACAGGGGATTTTAAGTCCCCAGCGTCTGCCGCTTGCGCCACTCGCCCGTCTGGCCTGCAACTTCTCTGTGGCATCGCTTTCAGGACCGGCGCGAACGAGACCTGAGCCGCCGGGATTCGATCGCTCTTGCCAGTGGACCGCCCGTTGATCCGCGCGCTGCAGCCATTGTGTGGAAACGGTCTGCCAAACGGCGGCGTACGGCACACTGCGAGTTCCCCGAAACCACGCCACCAGGTCGCCACGAGCCGACGCCGCACCATCGGATTGTCGCAGGCATGCGCGCGCATAGCAATCGCATTTTCCTCCACTGGCTCGGCCCGGACGTGCTCACCTTTGCTGAACACCAGTGCGATGCGATCCTCCCTTACTCGGGCGGCTACAGCGAGACGACCTTCTCGCAAGGGAAGGACCGCCTCTCGGCGGGCTACCGCATCTGGTCCGGCGACCGCAACTGGGAGACCTACCGCTGGCTTGTGCCCGGCGTCCAGGTGACCGCCCGGTTCTATCAGGTCGAGGGCACGATCCCTGAGGACTTCGAGCCGGTCGAACGCTACTACTTCCGCAACTTCATTTCGCCGCTCATGCCGGTCTCGGAATTCAAGCGACTGCCGGTGGTTGCGGAGATTCAGCCGGAGTACCTGACGCGGGAAGGTGCGTGGCGGAAGAGGTAGGTGAATCGGTAAGCGCCGTTCCTTGACGGGGACCCAGGCTCTGGGAATGCCCAGAGCGAACTTGCGAGGGTAGGGCATGAAAGCCGGTGAATTCGGGCATCTTGAGCGTGCTCTGGAGCAGGCAGACAGCGTTTTTGAGGCGATCACGTCCCCGCAACATTGACCTGCTGCTTTCCGATGGTCACTTGGAGTGCCGCAACCCCCATCTTGCGGATGCGCGCGAGTGTCTCGAAGGCCCGCAGGTGCCGTCTCCGGGCCGCCGACCGTGTTGGGCTGTCCGCTCGGCGCCGTGCTTTGTTGGGGCGCGACATGCGGGGCGAGATCTGGTTCCCGAACTAGCCGGGAACCGGGGCTCCGCAGAAAGCGTCCAAACCAGGAGACGGATTCCTGAATCCCAGCACGCGACAGGGAGACGGTCAATGCGCAGCACACGACTGGTGGTGGCGGTGCTGCTCTTGGCCTCCGGCGTTGCCCAGGCTCGCGACATTGACTTGGTGACCCTGCCGCCACGCGCTGCCGTCCAGTTGACGATCTACAACTCCGAGGACCTGACGCTGGTCAAAGAGATCCGCAGCATCACCTTCAAGCGGGGCGTGAACCGGCTCCAGTTCTCCTGGGCCAACACGCTCATCGACCCGACGAGTGTCTACTTCCGCCCCCTGGAGCACGAGGACCAGATCGAGGTCCTCGACACGACGTTCCCCGGCGACCGGCCGCAGGTCCTCATCTGGAACATCGAGTCGGCCATTGAGGGCCAGGCTCGCGTCGAGGTCTCGTACTTTACGTCCGGCATCTCGTGGTCGGCCGATTACGTGATGATCACCGACGCGGGCGAGACCCAGGCTACGTTCGACGGCTACGTGACGGTGGTCAACAACTCCGGCGAGGACTACGAGGGAGCGCAGGTGCGGCTGGTGGTGGGCGTGGTGAACCTCGTCGAGAAGATTGCCCACCTGGCCCAGCAGAGGGGAATTACCGTCATAACCGGGGCGGTGAGGCGTCACTTACGCAACGAGGCCGCGCTCACGCTTCTCGGCGATGCCAATGGGGACGATATGCTGGAGGCAAGGGCGAGCCGGCCTGCCAAGATCGTCAAAGAGGGCCTGTCGGAGTACTTCATCTTCACGGTCGAGGGTGCCCAGACCATCAAGAACGGCTGGTCGCAGCGGATGGTCTCGTTTCGCGCCCGCCAGGTGCCGTTCGAGATCCTCTACCGCTACCGCCGGCATCAGTACGGGCCGCGTCCGGTGCGGTTCTTCATGCTGGCCAATGACGCCGAGCATAGACTTGGCGAATCGCCCCTGCCGGACGGCGTCATCCGGGTCTTTCGCGACAACGGCCGCAACGGCCTCAACTTCTTCACGGCCCAGAAGACCAAGTACATCCCCATCAAGGAGAAGGTCGAACTGAACGTGGGAGCCGACGACCAACTCGTCTACGAGCGCCTCGTGCTGGACGTGGCGCGGGCCGAGTTCCAGTACGATCACACGCCCCCGCGCGTGGTCGGGTGGGACGAAACGCGCACGTGGCAGGAGGAGGTCCGTAACTACCGGGCCAAACCGATCAAGATCGAGATCCGCCACCAGTTGCCGGGCGACGTGGAGTTTTCCGGGGAGGCGGTCGGAAACCTCAGACTCTACGACTACCGCACGCCCGAGTACACCATGACCATCCCCTCGCGCAAGCCTACCAAGTGGATGACAGAAGGCACCTTCCACCTGGGCAAGAATCAGAAGCAGAACCGCGTCCGGCTGGTGGGTCAATAGGACTGACCCGCCCCACCTCCTGAGGCGCCGGAGCCAGCGTCGTTTTGCCTTGTTGCCGGCTGTCTTCCCTGCCACAATACCGGCATGAACTGCTGAAGAAAGGAGTCTCGCATGGCAAAGGCAAGCAGAGCTGCATTTCACGATCAGGCACAGGGCTTCGGCCTGCTCTCCGAGCCCGCGCGACTTGGCATCCTCCGGGTTCTCGCCAAGGGGCCGAAGAACGTCACGGCATTGTGCAAGGCCTTGGGCCTCAAGCCGCCGATGGCCAGCCACCACCTCGGGCTGCTCCGGATGGGCCGGCTTGTCATCAACACCCGGCAGGGCAAGTCCGTGGTCTACACGACGGACAAGGCGAGCCTGAAGGCGCTGGCATCGGCGCTGGCGAGGCTGATGCCAAAGTGAGGCTATGGATGAACCGCGCCATGAGGGCGGCAACAGCACCCATCGCGGCCTTCTGTTTCATGGCGCTCGTGTGGACGTTGACAGGGGGCCTCGAGGCACGGGCCGCACAAGGCTACGCCCTCGGCTTCTCGACGTACCTGGGTGGCTCGGGCGGCGAGGACACGGCTCGGGCCGTCGCCGTGGACGCCGAGGGGAACATCTTCGTCGCCGGCGGCACGCGGTCGGCGGACTTCCCGACGACGGCGGGCGCGTACAGCCGCACGTACGACGCCAGTGGACGTTCGGCCGGCGCGCGCGGGCCGATGGACGTCTTCGTGACGAAACTCGATCCGCAGGGGCGCATCCTCTGGTCCACGCTTCTCGGAGGACCCAACTACGACCGCGCCTACACGGTCCGAGTGGATCGGCAGGGCTTCGTCTACGTTGGCGGCCGGGCCGGCGAGGGGTTCCCCACCACGCCGGGGACCGTCCAGCCACAGTTCGCGGGCGATCAGCGGCCCAACGGCGCCTATGGCAAGCAGGACGGCTTCATCACCAAACTCAGCCCGGACGGCTCGCGCGTCGTCTGGTCCACCTACTTCGGGACGCCAGGGCCGGCGATCATCCGCGACATGGACATCGATGCCCAGGGCGCCATCTACCTCGTGATGATCGAGTTGAGCCACCCCTCGGCCCACGTGACGCGGGGCGCGCTCCGGGAGCGCCCGCCCGGCGGCATGGACAGCCTGGTCGCCAAGGTCTCCCCGGACGGGAGCCGGGCCGTCTGGTGCACGTACCTCGGCGGCTCGGGGCGCGACCTGGCTCCGTCCCTCCGAGTCGACTCCAGCGGCCAGCCGGTCGTGGCGGGCTCGACATTCTCGCCCGACTTCCCGGTCACCGGCGGGGCCTTCCAGCGGCAACTGCGCGGCAAGCAGGACGCCTTCGTGGCGAAACTGGCCGCGGACGGCTCGCGGTTGGTCTACGCCACGTTGCTCGGCGGCTCGAACGAGGACGGGGCCGCGGGCAAGCACGGGCTGGCTCTCGACGCATCCGGCCGGGCCTGTGTCGTGGGCTTCACCTCGTCGCCCGATTTCCCCACCACGCCGGGCGCCTTCCAGCGCCGCTACGCCGGAGGGATGACCGGCACGTGGCGCGAAACGGGCGACCGCTTCGCGGCCATCGTCTCCGCCGACGGCTCCCGGCTTGAGGCCGCGACGCTCCTCGGCGGCAACGCCCGCGACGGCGGGGAAGGCATAGAGGTTGACGCGGCGGGACGCGTCTATCTTGGCGGCATGACCTTCTCGGGCGACTTCCCCGTGACCGGCAGCGCCATCCAGTCACGCTACGGCGGCGCGTCAAGGCCCCACGGCCCACTCTGGGGCGGCGGCGACGCTACGGTCGTCGTCTTCAGCCCTGACCTTCGGCGTCTCCTCTTCTCGACCTACATGGGCGGCAGTGGCGAGGACCTGTTCCGCGCCTGCGCGCTCACCGCGAAGGGGGAGATGGTTCTGGTCGGTTCGACGACGTCGAAAGACTGGCCCACGAAAAACGCCACCCAATCCTCCCCTGCCGGCGGGCCCGACGAGGTCATCGTGGCGAAGTTCCATCCGCTTGACTGAATCCAAGAAACGGAAGGAACTCCTGCCTGGCCTGCGGGCCGCCGCGAAGCTCGGCCGAGCCCCGAAGCCGCCGCCAGGCCACGGTCCCACACCAACTGCCCGGCCACGCCCAGCCCGGATGAACTTCTCGGGAAGGACAGGCCCAAGTTCCAGGCTCAAGGCGCGCGGCAGGCGGGCCAGCCGGCTCAGAAGCCGTCTCAGCCGTTGTCCTCCAGTGCGCGCAAGTCCGCGTCCAGGTGATCGGTCCACCCGATGCGGTAGGCCGTCCAGGGGCCGATGTTCAAGGCGTCGAGGTTCCGGTCGACGCGGAACATGATATCGTTCGGGAACAGCTGCCTCGCCCGCTTCGCCCGCTCGTCGGTGCGATCGAAAGGGAAGTACAACTCGCCCGCCCCGAAAGCGTGCAGGATCTCGTGGGCGTACGACGCCGCGCAGATCGGCGTCTGGTCGGGGTAGCGCGAAAAACACACGATGCGCTCGGCGCCGTAGACGGGGTGCACGCCGGCGTAGAACGTCAGGTTGTACGAGGCGGCGGCCTTGTTCGCGTGGATGACGAGGAGAACGCCATCGGCCTTGTGGTGACGCTTCAGGTCGGCGACAAGGTGGTTGGCGTCGGCGGCTCCGGTCGACCGGACGAGGCGCTCGGTCCAGATCGGGTCGGCGAACATGTCGGTCGGGAGGTCCGACGCACAGCGGATGCGGCCGGCGGTCTCCTCGACGAAGGTCAGGTCCACGGACGCGGTCCTGGACCTCGGCCTGCTGGATCGCAGTCCACCGCGAGCCGGCGTCTTCCGCCCACAGGTGGTAAAGGACCACGCGTCCGCGCAGGACGGCGGCGCTGCCGTTGTTGCGCCGCGACGCCTGGTTCGACTGAACGGTCCCGGCCCGCTGCGCGTAGGCGCCCGTGGGAACCCGCGCCGACTCGGGCCGGGGGCACCCTGCCGCGACCAGGCCGAGCAGGGCAAGGGCCGCACAGACGCGAGCGGGTCTCATGTCGGTTTCCCCAAGGGCAGGCCCAAGAGGCGGTGCGGCCGCTCTGCCGTGTCATAGGGCTCCAACACGACCCAAGCCCGCGCCCGCCGGGGCGGCGCCATCGGTCGCAGTATACGCCGTCCGGCTCCGCGTTGCCACGCGCCGTGTGGTGCCCTCGGACTTGCCTGTCGTCCGAGGCCGGTTCAAGGAACCAGGCCTACCTTCGGGCGGGCAGCGCGCTCAGCGACGATCCAGTGCTGCCGCTGAAGTCAAGGGGACATGGCGGGAAGGTGGGGCGAGGTCCCCGAAGGCGACGATCGCGGCCAGGGCCTTCTCCGGCATGGTCACCAACCAGTCGCAGTTGGGCAGGGCCCCGGCGGCGCCGAGGCAGGCCGGACCGTGCACCACGTCGACCTGCGTACAGTCCTAGTGGCTCCAGGGGGCGGATCCCGGCGTTGCGCGGACTTTCCTTGTCGAGCAAGCACCTGCGGCGTATAGTCGCCGGCCGGCTTGCGAAGGCGCGGGCCGCAAACAGGCATTCGAAAGGGCCGAACATGGCGACACAGGGACTGAAGGTCAGCCGCCGCAGTTTCGTGAGGGCCTCAGCGGCGGTGGCGGCGCTGACGGTGGTTCCGCGGCATGTCCTGGGGGGCGAGGGAAAGCCCTCCGCGAACGAGAGGCTTGCCGTCGCCGGCATCGGTGTTGGCGGCATGGGAGGAAGCAACCTGGCCGCCTGCGAGACGGAGAACATCGTCGCCCTCTCGGACGTGGACGCGGGGGGCTATGCGGCCGGGACTGTCCGCAAGTACCCGAAGGCCAAGGTTTACAGAGATTTCCGCGTCATGCTGGACCGCGAGAAGGATATCGACGCCGTGATCGTGGCGACCCCCGATCACACCCACGCCGTGATCGCGCTGGCGGCCATTGAGCGCGGCAAACACGTGTACGTCCAGAAGCCGCTGGCCCATTCCGTCACCGATCTCTCCGAAACGTGAGCATTCCCGGCCATACGCCGTGAAAGGAACGTCATGGACCGAGGGCAATGGCTGCGTCGTGCAGCGAGGGCGGCGCCCTCAGCCATGGCCGTGCTTCTGGCAACGCAGGCCGCACCGCTCCTGGCGGCCAGCGCCGAGGCCGCCGGCAGCCACCCGACGGATGCAGCCAGGTCCCATGTCGAGGAGGTCACGGCGGGGCGGCACCAGTACACGGTCGTCCAGGCCGGCACGATGGACGGCCGGAACTGCCGCCTGCCCATGGGGTGCGGCATCAACCGGGAGGGAGCCTTCGTCCAGACGTGGGAATCCAACCGGTCGGTGCGGATGGAGAACGTGGGCGAGACGGACGTCGTCGGCCCGTGGCTCTCCAACGGTCGCAACAACTTCCGAACCGTCGAGGAGATCGTCTCCGCCGCCGTCTCGCCCGGCATGATCGACGCCGAGAAGGCCTTTGCGCTGTGGTTCCAGGAGATCCAGCATCGCCACCATTCCCCCGGCGACAACAACGAACTCGGCGACCCCGTGAAGGTGTTCAACGTCTACGGGTATAACACGTGCGGCAACGATTCGATCAGCCTGGCGACGCTGTGGCGCGCGGCCGGGCTGAAGGCGGCGCCGGCCCGGGCCCTCGGGCACTGCATCTCCCAGGCGTTCTACGACGGGCGCTGGCACTTCTTCGACGGCGACATGCACTCCGTCTATCTCCTGCGGGACAACGAGACCGTGGCCGGCGAGCAGGACATCGTGCGGGACCACGACCTCATCAAGCGCACCCACTCCAAGGGAATCCTCTTCCCCGACACGTGGTGGGCCGGCCCGGGAATGTGCGCCATGTATTTCTATGAGGGGGAGGTCGCGGGAGGGCGAGGCGGTAAAGGCGACACAACGATGAACATGGTCCTGCGCCCGGGCGAGGCGATCATCTGGCGCTGGGGGCAGTGCGACCCGGTCAAGTACCACGGGGCGCTCCATACGATGCCCACGTACCCGCAGGCGATCTACAACGGGCTCTGGGAGTACCGCCCGGACTTCTCAAAGGACACGTGGCGCCAAGGAGCGGCCGGCGCGAAGAACGTCGCCTCCGGCCCCGACGGCCTCAAGGCCGAGGGGGGGAAGAAGGGCGTCATCGTCTGGCGGATGCGAAGCCCGTACGTCTTCGTGGGAGGCCGGATCGAAGCCCAAGGCGCGGACGCCCGATTCTCCGTCTCCGCCGACGGCAAGGCGTGGCAGCCCGTGAAGGACAGCCTCGACAAGTTCTTCCCGACCGTCGGACCGGCCCGCTACGAGTACCATCTCAAGTGCGAGTTGGAGGGTGCCGCGCGGCTTTGCCGCCTGGCGATCGCCAGCGACGTGCAGATGGCCCCCCTGGCAATGCCCGAGATGGCCGTCGGCGAGAACGCCTTCACCTATTCCGACCGGTCGCCCGGGGACCGCAAGGTCCGCATCACGCACGAGTGGGTGGAGCGGTCCGCCTCGAAGCCGCCGGCCGCGCCCGCGGCGCCCGTCTACCCGCCCGACGGCGGCGAGGCCGACGGCACCGACATCGTCTTCCAGTGGGCGGCGGCCCAGGACCCGGACGGCGACGCCATCGGCGACTACCACTTCGAGTTGTCGCGCCGTCCCGACATGAAGTACCCCCTCTCGATGAGCTTCTATAAGCTGATCTCCCGGACCGGCGACGCGGTCAAGGAGAAGGACCCGGGCACCGGCAAGGAGAAGGTCGCCGTCAAGCCCCAGTACACGCTCCTTCAGCCGGGCCTGCTGTCGCCCGATCAGCGGTATTACTGGCACGTAAGGGCGATGGACGACCAGAGCGTCTGGGGCCCTTGGAGCGCGACCTGGAGCTTCACGCCTCGCGGCCCGGCCTGCCCGGTGGATGTCACCGCCGATTTCGACCCGGCCAAGCGCGTAGGCGTACTACGCTGGAAGGCCAACCCCGCCGGTCGCCCGCCGGCCCGATACCGCGTCTACGGCAGCGACGAGAGAGGCTTCACGATTGCCGACGAACGGTACCAGAGCACGGTGGGTATCACGAAGGCGGAGATGGCCGCTTGGAACCCCTGGTTCCCGGCCAACTTCATCGCCGAGACGACGGCCACGGAACTGGCGGTCCTGGGCTGCGGCGTCGACGCGCCCGCTGCCAACAAAACCTACTACCGCGTCGTGGCGGTCGACGACCGGGGCAAGCGCAGCGGGCCGTCCGACTACGCAACCGCCCCCCGGCCCGTCATCTACACCCGCCTCGTGACGGCCGCCAAGGTCGGCGCCGAGTATCGCTGCCGGATAGGCGCCAACCGGTCCCTTGGCGACCTCACCGCCCGGATGCGGGGGGCCAACCAGGTCAGCGGCTACTTCGACATCGAGAAGGCCACGTTCACGCTCGACAAGGGGCCGGCCTGGCTCAGGATCGACCCGGCCACGGGCGTCCTGTCTGGCACCCCGGGTGCCGCGGGCAAGACGGCCGTCGCGGTCACCGTGACCTTGACCCGGGAGGTGCGGACGCTGGACGAGAAGGCCCTCGCCTGGGGCAACGAAAAGGTGCTTTCCACCACGGTGGAGCGCGTGGGCACGGCGACTCAGGAGTTCGTCATCGACGTGCAGTAGCGATCACGCCTTGCCCGTCGCCTGTTCCGCAGGCCGTGGTGACGCCGTTCGGCCTGGGGACACGCCACGACAAACCGGAGAACTCCCTTGAGAACGAACCTGATGGCACTCGCCGTTGTTCTCGGGGCCGCCTTGAGCGCCTTTGCCCAGGACGCCAAGGTGTCGGTCGCGGTGAAGCCCGAGGTCCGCCACCAGACGATCCTCGGCTGGGGCAAGACGACGCCGTGGCAGCCGGCCCATCCCCTGCTGCGCGACCAGTGCATCGACCGGGCCGTCAACGACCTCGGCCTCAACCGCCTGCGCTTCGAGGGGCTCTGCGGCAACAAGGTGGGGCACCGGAGTTGGGAGTGGCTGAACGACAACGCCGATCCCGCGACCATCAACTGGAAAGGCTTCAACACGCAACACCTGGACGGGCGCGTCGCCGAATGGCTCGTTCCGTGGAAACAGGCCGTCGAGGCGCGGGGCGAGCCGTTCGACCTGTACGTCAGCCCCTCGTTTTTCCAGGGCGGCAGCAGCGGCGACCTGCCCCCTTGGATGCTCGCCGACCCCCGGGAGTACGCCGAATGGGCGACGGCGCTCCTCCTTCGCCTGCGCGACCGGCACGGCATCGTGCCGAACTATTACTCGATCTGCAACGAGGCCGGCAACAACAACGTGTTCAGCCCGCAGGTCGTGGTGCGAATGATGAAGGCCTTGATGCCCCGGCTGCGGCAGCAGGGGTTCAAGACGATGGTGCAGTACCCGGAATCGGTCAACGCCGCCGTGGCCGTGCGCTACATTGAAGCGGCGCGAAACGATCCGGAGGTCTGGAAATGGGTGGGCCTGATCTCGTACCACTGGTACGGCAGGGACAACCAGGCGTCCATGGTCAAGTTGCGCGACTTTGCCCGCGAGCGCGGCCTGCCCACGGCCCAGACCGAATTCATGAACCTCACCATCGATCATCTGTACGACGACCTGGTGGTGGGCGGCGTGTCGTACTGGGAGATCTACGGCCTCGCCACGCCGGACTATGAGGCCGCCCTGAGCCACGTCAGCAGCAACACGTTCCGGGGCGGCAGGTGGTACTGGCGGTTCCGGCAGGTCTCGCATTTCGTGCGGCCGGGCGCGGTGCGCGTCGAATGCACGTCGAGCGACCCCGCGGTACGCTGCCTCGCCTTTGAGCACCGGGGGAAGATGGTTGTGGTGCTCATCAACACCACGGCGCCGCACGCCGCACGCACGGTGACCGTGCGCGGACTTCGCCCCGGCGCGTACGGCGTTTCCCACTGCGTGAAGGCGGCGCCGACGGAGGAACTCGGCGTGCGCCGGGTCGGCGACGACGGGACGACGGACGTGGACCTCCAGCCGGACTCCGTGCTCACGGTCTACGGGCGCGACGACGCCAACCGGCCGCCAACGCTTCTCGAATGGTGCTCGCAACCCACTTTCCTGAAGCGCCCCGCCGAGACCCTTGAACTCCGGTGCGCCGCCGCCGACCCGGAACGCGACGCGCTGACGTTCGCCTGGTCCGTCGTGGCCCAGCCGGACGGGGCCGATGCGAAACTGGCACAGCCCGACTCGGCCGTGACGCGCGTCACGGGCCTCACGCGGCCGGGCGAGTACGTCTTCCGCGTCGAGGTCGGCGACGGACGACATGCGGTCCGGCAAGACGTGCTGGTTCGGTCCTTCGAGGGCAATCAGCCCCCCGTCCCGATGGATGTGCATAACCGGGTTCCCGTGTGGGTGCGCGTGAAGGACGGCGGCACGCTGTTGCGCGCCGCGGCGTGGGACGTCGAGCGCGACCCCATCTCCTTCAAGTGGATCGTGGTCCGGCAGCCGAGAGGCGCGGCGGCCCAACTCGAAACGCCCGACAAGGCCGCCTGCAAGGTGACAGCCATGGCGGCCGCCGGGGACTACGTCTTCCGCCTTGACGTCAGCGACCCTGCCAACACCGTCTCCGTCGAGCACACCGTGCCGGTTTACCCGTAGTCGGGGGCAAAGTTCGACGAGGAGGATTACATTGGAGGCAACTACTACGTCCGGTGAGGAGATCCCTGCGATCTACTGCCGCACTACCCAGAGACAGCGGCGTGAACGCGACCCGGAAAGGAAGAACCCATGCTCAAACTCATGCCGGTCCTCGGCCTGTTGGTGGTGACTGCGGCACGCCTGTCGGGCACCGCCTGGGGCCAGGAGATGCCCGCCGGCGAGGAAACCAGGACGTTGGCTTTCGACAGCAAAGAAGCCCTGGCCGGCTGGGAGATCACGGGCGACGTGACCCTTGACATGACGAAAGGCCGCGAGGGTCCTTCCTCGCGCGGCTCGCTCAAGGTCGGCCCCAACGGCATGGCCTTGCTGACGCTCCGTGACAAGGACGGATCAGGCAGGGTCGAGATCTGGGCCTTCGACGACGGCACGAAGCCCGAGAACGCGAAGGCCCACCGCGTCGGCCCGCGATGGGGCATCGTCCAGGGCGACGGCAAGGTGCTGGTCGTTGGCATCCTGTACGCCAACTACCTCGGCGGCTGGGAAGGCTACACCGCCAGTGCCTGCGACGGCAGGAACTGGTTCGACCAGTTGTGCTGGCTCGGCGTCAACCGCGCACCGGCCGGCTGGCACAAGTGGACGATTGACTTCGATGCGGAAGCGGGCATCCAGGTGCTCCACAACGATAAGGACGTCAACCGCACGCTCGACGCCGGCAAGGCGGGCCTCAACGGCTTCCGCGCCATCGCCATCTGGGGCGACGCAGGCGAGGGCAACGCACAGACCGTCTGGGTGGACGACGTGTCGGTGACCCTCGGGGGGCCCGTGAAGCCCATCCCCGTCATCGAGGCCGATCCCTACGACGAAAAGGCCATGGCGGCGGACGCGAGCATCAGGCGGCCGGTTGTCGTCTACACCCGCGACAACGCCCCCGCGACGCCCAGGCTCGAAGACCTGCCGCTCAAGCAGAGCGTCTCGCAGTACGGCATGACCTGGACGTTTGCGAAGCCGGCCCGCGTGGGGCAGTTCATCAACGGCGACTGGTACGTGGTCGGGCCGGCGACGGTCACAGCCATCGAGCCCAAGCCGCTCTACGGCAACGAAATCCCGAAGCGCCAGTTGGACCACATGGACAAGGAACGCAGCGTCGAGCAGCGAGTCCGGAACGGTTTCATGCTCAATCCGCCGGCCCAGATGAAGGTCGCCTACGACAGCGGCGTGCGGAACTGGTTCGACCCCTCACTCATCCGGAAGCTACCCGTGGCGATGAAGCCCGGCGACTCGCTCGTCTCCACGATCAGCATGGCGAAGGGCCTGGTTCTTCACGCCCAGTTGAGGAACAAGATCGAGCGCGGCGTCGGCGACTCGAGCCCGATTCGCACGGCCGCCGTGCTCACCTGCGTGGGCGAGCCGCAGCCGGCGGACGCCTTCCGGCCAGCCTTCTGCGACCGCCACTCAAGGATCTACCTGGCCCGCAACCTGAAGCGCGAGTTGCTCCCCACCGCTGCCGCGACCCAGAGTGTGCCGAAGACGCTCGACCTGTTCATCCGCTTCACCCAGCGTCCCTGGGTTGGCACCGGCTTCTTCGGCTTCGAGGAGCCGGTGGAGAACATGCCGCAATACGGGATGGAGTACGGCCGCGTCGCCGGCGTCTGCGCGCTGCTGCTCTGCACCGATTTGGGGCCCGAGCAGAAGGAGCCGCTGCTCGTCAACTATGTCCAGATCGGCATCGACCTCGGCGGCGTGGTCCGCGCAGGCCACCCCGGCTGGACGGGCTGGGGCGGGCACGGCAGCGGGCGCAAACTCCCCATCGTCTTCGCGGGACTCCTCCTGGGCGACGTGGAACTGGCCAACATCAGTCGGTCCTTCCCGAAGGTGAGCTTCGGCGAGGATGAGCAGACCGCGTATGGCAACTGCTGGACGGGGGCCAAGGTCGTCTTCGCCGGCCACTCAGGGATTGACGCTGCCACGGGCGTCGGCCGCAGCCGCGGCAACGAATGGGGGCCGTACGAACACATGCATCCGTCCGAGTGGAAGGCTGGCCAGAACACCAGCGAGGCGTACCGCCGGACCTGCACAGGCGGCGGCTGGGTCGCCCAGGCCCTGGCCGTCAGGCTCCTGCACGCCGAGAAGGTCTGGGGCCACGACGCGTTCCTCGATTACGTGGACCGCTGGATGTACGAGGACGACACGGCATTCATCAAGGTGATCAAAGAGGCCACCGGCAAGGACTACGACCACGAATGGTCACGGCACGGCTGGGCCTGGCAGGAGAAGGAGGCGTTCGTCAAGGAGATGTGGGCGAAGCACCGGCCGGCGCTCGCGGCGCCGACCGACGGGTGGAAGCAGAAGCACGACGACAGCTACTACCGCACGGCCATCGAGAAGTCGCAGAGGCCGGCGGGTCACGCCGTTGCCCGGCCATCGGGGCCTTGAAAACTTGCATGGCAAGTGAACCCAAGATGGGGCAAGTCCCTGGCCCGGGTTTTTCTCTTGTCAATCCGAGCATTGTAGCGAAAATGTAGCGAATCCGGCGCTCATCATGGTGACCACGGTCGCCATGGCGATTACCGTAAGGCCCTGCGTGACATGGGCTTAAGCCGAAAGTGGCGGATCTGCCCGAGGTGGCGAAAACCCGGGAAATCGGGCTCATATCCCGAAGGTCGCAGGTTCGAATCCTGTCCCCGCTACCATATTTACCCACGACCGTCCTTCGCGACGGTCGTTTTCTTCGTAGAGATCAAATGCTGCCGGTGCCAGAGCCATCACACCGCTCTTGTCGGCGGGACTGATCGTGATCTGCTCCACGTAGGACGCCAACACCTGCCTGACCTTCTCGTCCCGGCGGCCCTCCATCGCGTCCGCGAGGCCGGCGATACGGTCCTCGGCCCACTGCCGTACCTCGCGTTCGTCGAACCTCCTGCTGGACCTGCTTGCAGTATCCAGCTCCCGTTCCAGATTTTCTTTGCGCTGGCGAAGCTGGGTCAACCGCTCATCCAGAAGTGGCAGATTCGCAGGGTCGATGCTTAAGGTGATCGCCCTGACGGTGGTGTCGACCTCCCTGATCTGCCGCACAAGGTCGGCCTTATCAGAACGGGGCCCCTGCCGCCGCAGGACCGCCTCGACGAAGCGATCGATCGCCGCTTCAACGCCGTCGGCGTCCTCGAAGACAAGCCCCGCCAGTTTTTCCAGCACCCATCGCTCGAGAGCCGGGGCGGGCACGTGTGACGATGCCCGACAGACCTTCCGGCCGTGCGTTCGGCGCCCGGAACAGGTGTAGTACTTCGTGATGACCTCTCGCCGGCCCTCAATCCTGCCTTTCCGCTTGGCCTCGCCCCAGAACAGGTGACCGCAGTCGCCGCAGCGCAGGACGCCGCTCAGCAACCAGCGGCTCCTCTGCTTCCCCGAACCACCCTTGTAACGGCTGCGCCGGGCCACCATCTTCTGGGCCCTGTGCCACGTCTCTCGGTCCACGAGCACCGGCGCCCTGTCCCGCAAGACCACCCACTCCTCCTCCGGCAGATCCACAACCTTGGCCGACTCTGAGGCCGGCTTGGCCGGCTCAACGCGGCCGTTCCTGACGCTGTGGAACTTCGACTCCGTCCTGCGGTTCCAGACAATATCGCCGCGGTAGACCGGGTTCTGCAAGATGGCCTTGACCGTCGTGAAACTCCACAGGTCGCCCCTGGGGCTCGGGATGCCCCTGTCGTTAAGTTCCTCCGCGATGCCCTTGAAGCCTTTCCCCTCCAGGCACATGCGGAAGATGTCCCGGACCATCTGGACGCGCTCCGGGTCGCTCGCGACGAGCCGGGCCTTGCACTCCTTGCCCGGCTTGCGCAGCGACTGCCCCTTCAGGTACCGCGCCTGCAGCCTGCCGTCCTTGCCGTAGACCTCCCGCACCCCACCTTCGCAGAAACGGATTCGATGCAGCACGGCGCCGTCCGGTCCAAGGATCTCTCGGTCGTAGCCGTAAGGGGCCATGCGACCGGGATCCGACTCGGCCTGGACTGAGGATAGTTGCCCCCGCAGCGTGTTCTGGGAAAGGCTGATCGAGAACTGGCGGTTCTGAAACTGCTTGACCGTCCGCAGCACGTCGCCATCGATGCCTTCACGGTGAAGGTAGTCCTCCGTGACGGACAGCAGCGTCACGCCTGCCTTCCGAAGCAGATAGCGGTAGTGTTCGGTCTCGGTCACGTCCCCGCGGGAGAAGCGATCCGAATTCCAGACGATCACGGCCTTGAAGAGGCCGGTCCCGGCATCGACGATCATCCGGCGGAACGGGCCCATGATGCCCATGATGGTGTCGAGAAAGACGTTCTTGCCGTTGGCTCCTGGGCCGTAGAAGATGGGCAGGATTTGCACCGAGATGTCGCCCGTGAGGAAGTAGCCAGCCATCCGCTGGAGGCAGGCGATCATCTCGGCGTCGCCGTTCATGATTTCAAGCAGGAACTGCTCCCAGCGCGGGCATGGGGCCTCGGGATCGTAGGCCGTCGGGCAAGGGCCAGGTCAAGCATCAGCCCCAGTGGATTGAGGCGATCCACGAGGCGCTCTGCAACAAGCGGTCCAACATCCAGCTTGGCATTGACGTTCGTTTCCAGTACAACTGCCCGGTGATCCGTTCGCGGCAAGCTGTCGACCTCTTCGCCCAAGCCTGGATTGCGATGTGGCCGCTGGCTGAGTTCGTGCTGGATGAGCGACCGCGCGCTCTGGCAGTACTCAAAGGAGAAGCAAGGTTAACGGACAACTGACGCAGAAAGGAACTGGCATGGCAAAGCTGAACAGAGCAGACCTACGTGACCAAGCCCAGGGCTTTGGGCTACTCTCCGACCCCACTCGCCTCGGAATCCTGTCGCTGCTCGCGAAAGGCCCGAAGAACGTCACCTCGCTGTGCAAGGGCTTGAGCCTGAAGCAGCCGACGGTCAGTCATCATCTTGGGCTACTGCGGATGGGCCGGCTGGTCAACGGCCTACGGCGGGGCAAGGCCGTCGTCTACACAACGGACAAGGCGAACCTGAAGGCGCTGGCGTCGGCGCTGGCGAAGCTGATGCCGAAGTGATTTGGCGCGTCGTCGGCGTCAGAACACGGCAGCGCCCAAGCCGAAGGAAACCGGCCACTTCGAAGAACCTTCACTTGCGCCGAGGCCTTAATTGTGCCATTTACGCTGAAGGCATACAGTGGAGTTCATCTGGGAAATCCCGGTTCACTGATTCTTTGAGGGTACAATCCCCATCTTGCAGGGAGCAGTCTGGTGCAGATCAGCACGTAGAGCATTCGGGCAGTTCTGAAGAAAGGTGAGTAACGTGACTAATCGCCCCATGACCCGAGCAGCCGCTCTTGCTATCGCCCTGGCGGGCATCAACCTGGCCGTCGCCCCGCTGGGCGCCGCCGAGAAGGCAGACGCCTCGAAGTTCTCCCAGCGCGGCGCGACCGAGAAGACGCCCTCGTACTCGCAGTACTTCTCGTGGATCAACAACACCAACGAGGGTTCGACCGACCACAATACGATGGTCAATCTCGATTTCTTCGAGTGGCTGCACACCGAGTACGGCATGACGCTGGACATCTACGTCATCAGTGCCGGCGCCATCGACGGCCCGCGCCGCTACGGCACGATGACGGAAGATCGTTTTAAGGCCAACTTCCCCAAGGGCTGGGGCCACATCTACGAAAAGGCCAAAGCCATGGACACGCGCCTGGGGACCTGGCTGGGCCCCGACGGGTTCGGCGACACGCGCGAAGAGGAAATAGCCCGCCGCGACATGATCGTCAGTCTCTGCAGGGACTACAACTTCGCACTGCTCAAGATGGACGCCGTCTGCTCGCAACTGCGTGAGCCCAAGCAGGAGGCCCTCAAAAAGACGCTCATCGAGTGTCGCAAGCACTGTCCCGACATGATCCTGCTGAACCACCGCCTCAAACTCGGCGCCGCCGAGCCCTACGCCACGACGTTCCTCTGGGGCGGGGCCGAGACCTACATCGACGTCCACATGGCCAACTGGGCCTCACCCGCGCCGCACAACCGGGCCACCGCACTCATGCGACCCCTCCCGCCGGATCTCATGCGACTGACCGAAGACCATGGCGTGTGCATCAGTTCGTGCCTCGACTTCTGGGACGACGACCTGGTCCTCCAGGCCTTCAATCGCTGCCTCATCCTCGCACCGCAGACATACGGCAATCCGTGGTTCCTGCGCGACGAGGAGTATCCGCGATTCGCACGCATCAACAATCTGCATCGTCGCTTCCGCGATATCATGGTCGATGGCATGGTCCTGCCCGAAGAGCAATACGGCCCCTACGCCGTCTCGCGCGGCGATGAGTCCACGCGACTGGTCACCCTGCGCAACCTCTCGTGGGAACCCAAGAAGTACACGGTGAAGCTCGACAAGTCCGTCGGGCTGGCCGGCTCGGGACGCGTCGAGTTGCGACAACTGCACCCGACCGAGCGGATCATCGGCCGCTATCCCGCGGGGGGTGAGGTAACCGTCGAAGTCCTGCCGTTCCGCGCGTGTCTCTTGCTCGCCACCAGCACGCCGTCGGGCGAACTGGGCGTGACCGGGTGCGATTACCACGTCGTCCGCGACCTGCCCGGTAAGCCCGCGGTGATCAAGCTCCTCGGCCTGCCGGGTACGACCGCATCGGTCAAACTCGCGCCGATCAATCGCAGCACGTACACCGGCGTGACGCTTAATGGCAAGGCCGCCCCCGCACTGCTCGAGGGCCAGGCCATGGACGTGACGTTCCCGGGCAAGCCGCTGAAGAAGAAGTGGCACCGCAAGCTGGGCGACCTCAAGCCCGTCGCCATCCCCGCCGACGCCGAGGCGCTCTACGAGGCCAGTTGCTTCGCAGCCGACAGCAACGCACTGGAGTACCGCGCGATCGAACGATCAGGCCCGACGAAGATCAAGCAGATCCAGGCCGCCCGAGACGTGTTCTTTGCGCAGCAGTTGCTCCGCGAGCGCGGCTGCTGGGATCGCTTCATGTTCGACGGCGACGACAAGACGTACTTCGGCGGAAGTTCGCGAGTCCGCCCGGTTCGTGGTGGAGCGTTGCGGCTGGACTTTGGCGAGCAGCTCCGTGCCGACACGCTGACGATCACGGGAACATACGACGATTCGGGCCTGTGGAGCGAGATTGCGCCCAAGTACCTCACCGACGCCAAGGGGCGACCCGGCGGGCTGACGGGCGAGTATTTCACCGGCTCGACGTTCGAAGGCAAACCCGTGGTCACACGCACCGACCGCCAGATCAGTTTCCGTTGGCGCAACGACCCGGCCCAAGGCGTGCCTGTGCGCGACTTCTGCGTCCGATGGACCGGCAAGATCACGCCCGTAACGTCAGGGACGTACCGGTTCGTGTGCAAGGCGCCCAGCGCCCAATTGTGGGTGGGTGGCAAGCAGATCATCGGCGGGGGGGCAGGCGGCGTTGTCGATCTGAAAGCCAACCAGGCCTACGATATCAAACTGGAACACGTCGGCCGCACGGGCGGCACGTGGGTGCAACTGGGTTGGGGCCTTGCGACCAGGCCCGCCCCGCAGGTCTCCGCCGATCTGGCCCGATGGACAACCCTGCCGTTCACGACCACCGATAGCGGCATGACGGTGAAGCTGTCCGGCCAGGGGGGCGTGCGATACTTCCGCATGGCCGGAACGTTCACGACCGTCAAGGAGGTTGTCGCGGGCCGGCCCAAAGGCAAGCCGATCAGTCGCAAGGCATGGCGAGGATCGAACCTGATGGCCTCCTATGCGTCGGCCCCGGCGGAGAAGGCGTGGCAGTGCTCGTTCACACTGGACCAGGCCGCCCGAGGCGCATACCTCTGCATCGGCGTGGCCGGCCGCCATGGCGCGGAACTGGCCTACGCCGCCCTGCGCGTCGACGGCGAGCCGGTAGGCTGTGCCACCCGAGCCCCGTCGTACCTGGTCAACCCCTGGGAGTACCCCGTCCGAACCCCCACCCAGAACGTGACGTACTACGTCCCCGTCACGCCCGAGATGATCGGCAAGCCCATCGACGCCGTCCTCCTGGGCCTCGACGGCGTGGGCGAAAACGTCACCCCCGACGTCTGGATTACGTCATACCCCATCCCCCACGAATCAATGGAACTGATACTGCACACCGCCACCACCAAGCAGGCCGCCCTGCCCGCCCCGGCGGTCACCACCGTGAGGCGATAGTCATTTGCCGTCGTTTTCGAGCATGCGCTCGGCGTCGCGGTCGTACATTTTTCGACCCTCGCGTAGGCACCGCACTCACGGGCGGCGGTTGCTCCCCCACGGCAACCGCCGCTTTCCCGTTTCAGAGTGTTCCGGTCACATCCCTACTTACTGCCGGGCAGTGACCCACATGGGGCTGGCCCAGGCGAGTGCACCGGCCCCGTCCTTGGGCCGCGTCTGCTCGACCCGCACGTAGTAGTAACAGCGTTTGCCCCATTCGGGGGCCTCGTCGGTCCAGGTGAACTCGACCTCTTCCTGGTTCGGCTCGGCGTTGTAGACGTAGGTGGGCATATCGCTGCCGACGCCGCGGATGATGGCGACGTGCGCGATGGGCTGCGTGCCGATGGCCCTGATCCGCAGCGTGGGCTTGCCTTTCAGGTCGAAGAGGTCGCCCATCATGCGGTCGCCACATCGGACGTCGAGAATGATGTTGTCGTTCGCGCCGTAGCAGTGGCGTTTCTTGAAAGCGTCGAGGATCGCGTCCCGCGTGGGTTTCTCGGCGTAGACGACGGCGTAACTGATGTGGGTACTGTAGTGGTCGCTGCTGGACTCGAAGCCGAGGCGGTACCCTTTGCGCAGGGCGTTCCAGATGAACCCCGCCGGCCGGAGCCCGCCGATGGCGTCCTTGGCGTCCTTGGGCGAAGCGGGGGCGCCCTCGTGCTCGTAACTCTGGCGGCATCCCTGGAAGATCTCGACGACGGGTTCCACCTCGGGGTCGTTGTCGCGCCAGTCGGTTCCCATGCCGGTGCCGCTCGTGTGGGAGGCGCAGATGCCGCCGAAGTGCTTGAGGTAGGCGTAGAAGTTCTTGATGTCGGGCGAGCCCTTCTCGGGTGTGCCGTAGAGTGGCTCCTTTCCGCCGCCGATGCGCGGCAGGGGCCGGATGCCGCGCGTCGCGAACATGGCGTTGCGGTGCCCGCTGGGGTACGACACGCTCCGCTCGTAGGTGAACATGGGCACGAACCCGGGCGGGTTGTGGAAGATGTCGGTCTGTTTCTGGACCAGCCACCAAAGGTACTCGACGCCGTACCCGTTGTCGTGGTCGCCGTTGCCGATCCAGTCCATGCCGGCCACGTCGATGGCGTACCGCCACATGTCTTCGAGCAGGCCGTCCATGTCCTGGTGGGCTGTCAGTTCGGTGTGCCGGTGAAACTCGCCGCGCATCAGGTGGTAGGCGGTGCCGCCCACCTCGGCGCGGTAGGCGCGGACGCGGCGGATGTCCTCGACCTCGTTCGGATGGACGGGTTGGACGTTCTCCGGCGGCGCGGGCGGATCGACCAGCGCAGGCGCGTTGGCCGGGGCGTCGGCGGCGAGGACCGTGGCGTAGAGGTCGTTCTGCTCGGCGGACTGGGTGTTGCTCGTCCGCCCGTCGGTGCTGTGGACGGCCAGGAGGGCGTCACCGAGCGGCACGAGGGCGGGCCGGTTGTCGAGCAGGTTCATCGAATGGGCGAGGGCGACCGCAGGGGCCCAGGCGTCACCGGTGTGGCGGGTGGCGTAACTGGCCCACCGTTCGCCGCTCCCGCCGGCGGAGGGATGGCGGCGGTAGAGGAGCCAGACGCGGCCGG
>Ga0111188_1008_pt1 | contig 21445 bp, 22 predicted proteins | sample DeeMarSWOR324_28_FD_80358 | JGI IMG/M metagenome (GOLD analysis project Ga0111188, IMG submission 80358) | Planctomycetes bacterium SM23_25
CGATCGCGGTGGCCGCGTACCGGCTGACCGGATGTGCCTTCTGACCCGTTTCCATGCCGTCGCCTCTCCTGCGGTCGGCAGGGGGACGTGAGGATTTCCCTAAGCCGGCGAATCAGGGGTTTCCGTGTCTGCCCCCGGCCGCTTGTCGCTGCTCCTCCACGCCAGCGACAGCAGCAGGCTCTCAAGTTCCAGGAAGATGTCCATGTTCGAGACCAGCACAGACTCGGGAGCCGTTACGTGAACCGGGGCGAAGTTCAGCACGGCCGAGACACCGCCCTCCACCAAACGGTCCACGACCTGCTGCGCCGCCTCGGGCGGAACCGTCACCAGGGCCACCGCTATCCTCTCGCGCTTCACCACCTCGGCCATCTGGGAGGCATCCAGGACACGCACGTTGCCGACGACCGACCCGATCTTCTGCACGTCGATGTCGAAGGCCACCCGGATGACCAGCCCCTCAATCCGGAGCATGCCGTCGCTCCGCAGAAGCGCCTGGCCCAAGCGACCCACACCAACCACGGTTCCGAATATGATCTCTTTCGGGCTCGCCACTTCCAGAAGACGGGTCCGCAACTGTCCGACGCGATACCCAAGGCCCCGAGTACCCAACCGCCCGAAGGCCGACAGATCGCGGCGAACGGTGGTGTCGCCGAGGCAGAGAAAGTTGGCCAACTCGTCCGAGGAGACCACCTCCTGGTCCCGCTTGTTCATGGCATCCAAGGCACGCAGATACAACAGACCTCGCCTGAGGGTGCAAAGGGCAATATCTTCAGAATCCGCACTCAATGCGTTCCTCCCCGCAGAAGCGGCTTGTGCTTGGCTGGACGAAGCTGCCCGGACTTTGTTATAGTCTGCACAAAATGCCCGGGCTTTCCATGCCAAGATCAGGGTATTCCAAACCAGTTTGTGAATAATAACACAAGAGCGACCGGGTGCAAGCGTTTTTTCTGATTTTTTCCCCTGTCCCTGGACCCCTCAATTCCTTCACCGGTTCCGGCTGGGGGCGACCACCCGCACACGCTCGCCGTCCCGGCACGTGGAAGGCTCGCCAAAACACACTTGGGCTGGGGGCTATTACCTTCTGCCGAAGAGAAATGGATACCGCCCCATCCACGCCTACTACTACGCTACCTGCGCCCGTGCCGGCTCAGCCTCACTCGCCATCTCTCCCCCTCCCTCGCTTTCGCTCGGTCCAGGAGTCTGGCGGGCGGCTTACTCAACCGTCTCGTACGGCCACATGGCGATTCCGCCGTCCATGACGCGGACGTCCTGGAACCCGTTGGCCCGGAGGATGAGCGCGGCCTCGTATCCTCGCAACGATATTTTGCAGAAGGTGATGATGGGCTTATCCTTCGGCACTTCGTCCAGGCGTCCGCGAAGCGCACCGAGCGGGATCAGCGTTGAATCGGGCAGATGGACCTGTTCGTATTCGCCGGGTGACCGCACGTCGAGGAGCAGGACGTCCTCTCCCTCATCCAGCATTCGCTTGACCTCCATGGGCGTCACGCCATCCATGTGCCCATCGAGTTTGTTCCGCGCGACGTTGGCGGCCGTAATGATGTTGTCCATGGCGGGGGCGTAGGGCGGGGCGTAACAGAGGTCTGCATTGGCCACTTGGTCCACGGTCATGCCTGCGGTGATGGCCATGGCCGCCACGTCGATCCGCTTCGACCCGTCGCCGGGCCCGGTGGCCTGGGCGCCCAGGAGCCGCCGGGTCTTGCCATCGACAACCAGTTTCAGGAACAGCGGCTTGGCCGCGGGCATGAAGTGGGCCTTGTCCGGCGCGGGCGCCAGGGCCGTGACGACGTCGTAGCCGAGGTCGCGGGCCGCCTTTTCCGTCAGGCCGGTTCGGGCCACGCAGTAGTCGAACACCTTGCAGACGGTGCTCCCGACCACCCCCGGGAACCGTTCCTCGCCGCCACAGAGGTTGACCGCGGCGACGCGGCCCTGCTTGTTTGCAGTAGACCCGAGCGGGACGTAGCAGGGGGCGCCCGTCAGCAGGTCGTGCATCTGGACGCAATCGCCGGCTGCATAGATATCCGGGTCCGATGTCTGCATGTGCTCGTTGACCTTGATGCCGCCCGTTTCCCCGACCTCGAGCCCCGCTTCGCGAGCCAGCCCCACATTCGGGCGGACGCCGATGGCCAGGATCGCCAGGTCGACAGGAAAGGAACCCGCCTCAGTCACGACACGCCGGACCCGCCCCTGGCCCTCAAAGGCTGTGACTTTGGTGCTCGTCAGCACCCGCACACCGTGCGATTCCAGATGCCGCTCGACCAGCCTGGCCATCTCCCAGTCGAGGATACTGAGGATCTGCGGGAGCATTTCCACGATGGTGACGCGGCACCCGTGCTCGGCCAGCGCCTCGGTCGCCTCGACCCCGATGAGCCCCCCACCCACGATCACCGCGTCGCGGGCCTTGTGTTCGGCCAGGGCGGTGCGAATACCCTCCGCGTCGTGCACGCCGTGAAGCGTGAACACGTTGTCCAACTCCACCCCGGGAATCGGGGGGACCACGGGAACCGCACCGGTGGCCAACACCAGTTTATCGTACTCCAACCACGCATCCTCCCCATTGATCACGTCGCGCACCCGGACGCGCTTGGCCCCGCGGTCAACCTGGAGGGCCTCCGTTTGGTTCATGGCCCGGAAGTTCTTGACGTTGCGGAAGAACACCGGATCGCGGACCAAGCCGATCGGTGTGGACATCAACTCTTTTTGTTCCTTAACCACACCCGACACATAGTACGGCAGGCCACATCCCGCGTAGGAGAGCAGTTTGCCCTTCTCGACGACCGTGACGTCTGCATCCGGCCGAAGGCGAATGACCTTGGAGGCGACCTTCGGCCCCGCCGCCACGCCACCCACGATCACAACCCGCAAGCGGTTGGGCACGGACTCCTCTCCCTTCTCGATCTGCTGAGGTTTCTCGGCCAGGGGAAAGTCAAGTACAAACTCCGCCCCGCCCCAATCGGCTTTCTGCACCGCGGCCAGGCCGCCGGACGCTTCAACCACGGCCTTGACGAAGGCCAGGCCGAGCCCCGCACCTGGACGGCTGGAGGCCTTGGCGCTGGGTGCCCGCGTGAACGGCTCAAAGACCTTGTCCCGATCTTCTTCAGCGACCCCGATCCCGGAATCCGCCACCGAAACCCGCACCGTCTTTCCGGAGGGATCGGGGTCAACGGCCACGCGGATCTGCCCGTGCGCCGGGGTGTACTTGATGGCGTTGCTCAGAAGCGCGTCAAGCACCTCCGCCAGGGCATCTGCCGGAGCAGCCACGTAGGCCGCGTCGACGTCCAGAGACGCAAGGAGGGTGATCTCCTGCTGGGACGCCTCGGCTTCCCACCGCTGCACCGCTCTGCGGGCCGCATCCACCATGTCGGCGGCTCCAGCGCCGCCTCCCAGCCTTTCCACCCCCGAGCCGATAGCCAACAGTCGCCGGACCGATTCCAGCGCCTGGTTGCAGCGTGCATCCGCCTTGGTAAGCAGGTCCCGCTGCCGATCGGTAAGGGGGCCGGCAAAACCCCCCAGCAGCGTACGCAGGATAGAATCGACCGTCGTGATTGGCGAGCGGAGTTGGTGTGCGGCCAGGGCTGCGAACCGCAGACGTTCAGAACGTTCCTGGTCTGAAGGGTTCATTGCCATAGATGTCATTGGGGAGTGCCCGCCGGACGGCATCGTCCGGCCGGCGCTCCGATTCCTTCCCGCCAATGGCCAAGGCCCGATATAGGCCCTTGCCTCTCGCCGACCGGAAGCGGCATGGCGGAGGCGCGTTACCTGCCGCGATCATCCGAACTGCCAAGCGGAACTGGCCCGTGCCATTCTACCCATTGTCGGAACGGCCCTCAAACGTCTGATGGGCTTTCCCAGTGCGCAGCCGTCACCGCCCCGGGGCCTCTGACCCAGGGGAGGGCCACTGGGCAAGGAGGTCGCTGGCAAGGCGGTCGATGTCGCGGAGGGCCTCCTCGTCGCCGAGAATCTCCCCTTTGTGAAGGGCGTAGCCGAAGACGCCCGGCAGACGGGTCAGCCCGAGCCGCGACAGAAAGTCCTCCATGGCGTAGATCGCGGCCCCCGGCTTCCGCCGACCGACCACGATCCAGGTCCCGATCTTCCCGGCCAGTTGGCCTTTCCGCAGGTGCCACGTCCGTTCCATGAAGGCCCGCATGCGGCTCGTGACGCCGCCCATGTACACCGGGCTGGCCAGGATGATCGCGTCGGCCGCCTGGAGTCTCGGGTACAGTTCCTGCATGCCGTCATCGAGGATGCAGTGCCCGTCCTGTTCACAGCGGTGGCATGCCTCGCAGGGCCCGATCCGGTAGTCTGTCAGTGCGACGGTCTCGGTCTCGATGTGCTTGCGCAGTCTGCTTAGCACCCGCTCGAGGAGGTACGCCGAGTTACCGTCTTTTCGGGGTGAGCCGACGATTCCAAGAACGTTCATCGTACCAGGTTACTCCGTCAGGCGGATCGCGTCGTCGAACTCGTCCATCTCGGGCATCGGAGCGTCTTCTCTATGTGGCGCGGCTGATCAGCGCATGGGCTACCATGAAGACTGCCGCCGCCAGGGTCGTGTAGGTGAAAATCTTCTTGAGAGTCCCGGGCTTTGTCTTCAGCGAGAACCTGCCGCCGAGCAGCCCGCCGGCGACCGCGACCATGGCCAGCAGCGGCACGGCCAGGTTTGGATTCAGGTCGCCGGCGACGGTATGGCCGAGAAACCCCATGAGGGCCGTGGCGGCGACCATCGCTGACGATGTTCCCACCGCGATGTGCATCGGCACCCCGCACGCCAGCACCATCAGCGGCACCTTGAAACTCCCGTCTGAGATCCCGACCATTCCGGCGACCAGGCCCGCCGCTGCGGTGATCGGGATGGCGAGCCACAGATTCACCACGTACTCATGCTCTCCGAAACGTCGCCGCCAATAGCCGAACCGTTTGCCCGCTTCGAGCCTGCTTTCCTTTGCGGGGCGAAGCATGAAGAGGGCGGCGAGCACCAGGAGCCCCGCAAAGAGGACTTGAGCGCACTGCCAGCAACGGCGTGGGCGAAGTATCCGCCTACCAGCGCCATCGCGTCGGCTGGCGGCTCGACCACGAGCGCGAGCCTCCAGTCCACCGTTCTCTTGCTTTGAAAGACGAGCAAGGCAGCAGCCGCCGCCACCAGGATGAGTTGCCCGGTTGTCGCCGCCTGGTGCATCGGGGCTCCTGCGGCCACCAGGAAGGGCACGTAGGAGTTTCCTCCCCCACGGCCCGTCATGGCCATGAGCACGGCAATGATCAGGATGCCAACCGATACAATAGCAACTCTCAATGAAAACAACCCTCCTTTAGCGCGATGGCACGGTGCGGACATGCGGCAATGCAGCGAGCACAGCCCGTGCACTTTGCACGGTCGATCCTGGCGATCTCGTGGACCGCGATCGCGCCGGCGGGGCAGACTTCCTCGCACGCGCCGCATCCTACGCAGCTTTGCGGATCCACAACGGCCACGAGAGCCGTCCGCCGGCCTCCCTCCTTAACCTGGCCGATGCGCGCCAGGATAGCCTGGAGTTGGTTTGCGGCGGATGGGGCTTGGGCCTGGAGCGGCTCGACTTCTTGTTCACGGCTCACCGGGCCGCTTCGCAGGGGCGCCATCCCGGGCAAGGGTGCCAACGGTGCGCTTGGCGGCACGCTCGGCATCCAAGCAGTCATGCGGCCCCTCCTTCCCCTGCCGTGCCCCATACCACGGCCTCGGCCGCCGGTCCCGCCTCCTCGACCGCCACCTGCTCGTCGTCGCCCCATCACGGCGTCCTCAACCATTATCACGCGGGCTTGCGAAACGTCAGGATAAGCCCTTCCGTGATGTCGTCGTCGTGCACGACCGGCCCGCTGTACTCATCCACCTTCTCAAAGCCGAGTCGTCTCGCCCGCGCGATCACCTCCCCCTCAATCTCCTCGTCCGTCATGTGGCGAGGAAACACCGACAGCCGCCCGCCCGCCCTGCTCACGCGGCCAACCTCCTCAAAGAGGGCAGCCCGCTGCTTCGGCGAGAAGTAGTGGTCGTGCAGCACGTCGTACAGGAGGATCAGGTCCACCGAGCCGTCCTCCAGCGGCAGGGTCGGCTCGCCCGGCGAGGGTAACGTCCGGACGTTGGCGACCCCCGCCTGGCGGGCCCGTTCGGCCAGCCTGTCCAGCGCGCGCTCGTCCTGGTCGAGCGCGAGGACCTCTCCCGTCGGCCCCACGAGGCGAGCAAGCGGGATCGTGTAGTTCCCGTGACCGCAGCGAATGCATTCCGCCTGGTCGATACAGGCCAGGTTCTGATCGTCGAGAACAATCGCCCCGACCGGGCACGCTTCAACGCACGTCCCACACGACGTACACCTTTGTTGATCCACCCACGGCATACAGTACTCTCCTTTCCTGTGCGCTACCGCTTGGCGGCGGGGGCCGCCCCGGCGTGGAGGTCCAGCGTGACGCGGACCGGGCAGTTCAGCGCGGTCGAAACGGGACAGTACTTCTCGATTTTCTCCCTCAAGCGCAGCGGCGCGGCCCTTTCCCGTGCCTCCTCGTCCGGCACCGTCACCCGGATGGTCACGTCAATAGACGTAAACCGGAGCCCGCCCGGCGTCTTTTCCATGCGCCCTGTCGAGACGCTGGAATATGCTTTGAGCGGTACGTCGAACCGGTCGGCGAAGTAAAGGAAGGTGCTCATGAGGCAACTGCCCACCGAGGCGACGAAGAGTTCCTCCGCGGACCACACGCCCTCCGGTCCGCCGAAATCCGGCGGCGTGCCCACAGCCAACGGCGGATTCGTTCGGGCCGTCAGCGTGCCCTGCTTATCCTTCTCCCACTCCAGGCTGACGGTGAGGTCTGGCATCTGATGTTCCTCCCGAGCGGCGAGGCGTCCCGTTCGGCCACCAGGATCGGGGCGTCCGGCCCCCGCGTGCGGCTCTTCCCGTCATGCCGCCGCCACGGTGGGTATCGGTTCGACCTTCGGTCAGCCGAGAGGACACGTGCCTGTCGGACAGCTCGCGCCGCCGCTCGACGAGGCCTCTCCACCGTGCACCGCAAATGCGGACAGCAACTTCTCGGTCTCCGCCGACCCGGACCGCTTCCGGGTATGCCTCGCGGATGATCGCTTCAGTGTCCCTTGTGGGGTCGCGCGTGTCCAGGAAGCACCGCTGGCCGTAGACCACCACGACGTGCCCCGTGTCCGAGGCGACCCGCTCAAGTTGCCTCGCTAGTTGCGCCTGGAGTTCCGCCTGCCGCTCATGCAGACCGGGCGCCGTGTAAAGGATGCGACGGGCATTGAGCCGCCCATCGTCGGTCAACCTTGTAAGTTCCGGGCGCAGTGTCCCGCACGCCACGATGTTCGTGCCGCTGAAAGAAAAAGACCGGCCCTGGCGTGCGTGCTCTGTCATGGTGCTTCCGCTCCGACGCCGCCGGCGTGGGAATCTGACTGACCCCCATAAAGCAGCGACACAAAGCCCGCCTTCTCGGCAAGGCCGTCGCGGGCCGGCTGCACCAGAATGACCTCATCCTGCGGGTTCTGAAGCAGCGTACACGCGGCCCCCCGAAGGTGTAGCCCCGCCTCGTGGGCCAACCGCCCGAGTTCGTCCGGCGAGAAGAACCGCGCCTCCGATTCAAAGATCGCCTGCCCCCGGGCGGAGCCGAACCAGGCGTCGTAGTGCCCGGCACGCTGCTGAAAGATGGTCACCCCGGGCCGATCAGCAGCACCCTTGTGGACTGTTCGCATCGCGTACACGCCTCAGGGACTCCGATGGTGCGGATCGCTTCGGGAAGAACCAACCAACGCGCGCTACGAACCGGAACCGGCAGACGATTTCACCTTCCGCGCCGCCTTCCTCCTCTTTGCCTCGGTTCGCCCAATTTCGGACCCCCTGCGAATCTCCTGCTCCAGAAGGTCGAAAAGCCCCCGCACAAGGTCAGGCCTGGCAAGGTAGTAGCACCGGGAGACGCCGTCGCGGGAGAACCCGACAAGGCCGCTTTCCCTCAAGGCCATCAGGTGCTGGGAGACGTTCGGCTGGGGCCGGTCCAACAACTCACTCATGGCGTTGACGCACTTCGCACCCTTCAAGAGTTCCCCCAGAATCATCAGCCGCGTCGGGTGGCCGAGGACCTTCAGCAGTTGTGCCCACGCAAATGTCTGGTCATCCCGCACCGGGTAGTCCTCTTCCCTTGACGGCAGCGGCCACGTACGCTATATTCAGCAACCCGAATATAGTATCCGGGTTCCAGCCCACGGGTCAAGGCCATTCCTGCAAAGTGGAAGTGGCTATAGCCTTTTTCCCCCGAGTGGGGGCGCGGTGGTTTTACGTAGTCACCGCACCACACGTGCTCAGTCCCGGCGCGCGGTGGGTGCGGAGACCCGCCGTGCTACCATGCGAACTGAGAACGCTCTAGCACAGATATCGGACCATGGTCGCGAAAACCACCGGACTGATGACAGCCCGGGGGACCAAACGCAGTACCGCACCCTCGACCGGTCCGCTATGATTCATCGGGAGCAGCGAGCAATGAGATCGTCTCGTGCCGTGATTCAGAAGCCGGCGACGGCCTGGCTGGCAGCCGTCTCCGTCGCTTTGGCCGCCGCAACGGCCCATGGCAACGGAGACAGCAAGTTCCTGGGACCGTGCACGCTCGCTGCCTCCAAGGACGGGCGTACCCTCTACGTGGCCAACGCCGACGCCAACCAGGTGGCGTTCATAAGCCTTCCTGATGGCCGGGCTTACCGGACCGTCCCCGTACCGAGCGAGCCGACCGGACTGGCCCTCAGCCCGGACGGGACCCGCCTGTACGTCACCTGCGCTGCGGCAAGAAGCACGGTCCTCGTGGTCGACGCTTCCTCGGGACAGACGCAGGGCAGGATCGCCGCTGGTCATTCCGCTTGCGGGCCTGTGGTCGGCCCGGACGGCAGGCGCCTGTACGTGTGCAACCGGTTCGACGGCGACGTTTCGGTGATCGACCTGGAAACCGGCCAAGAGGTAGCCCGCGTGGCGGCCTCCCGCGAGCCGGTGGCGGCGGCGGTCACGCCCGACGGCCGATCGGTGTTCGTGGCCAACCTCCTGCCGGCCGGCCGGGCGGACGGGTACGACGCGAGCGCCGTGGTCACCGTTATCGACACGGCCACGCACGAGACCTCCAGCATCCGGCTGCCTCCGGGGGCAACCGGCGTGCGGGGCATCTGCGTCGAGCCGGACGGCCAGTACGCCTACGCCACCCATGTCCTGGCCCATTATGAACTTCCCACCACCCAGGTCGAGCACGGATGGATGAACGCCAACGCCCTCAGCGTGATCGACGCCCGGAAGAAAGAGCGGGTCAACACGGTGCTGCTGGATGACATGGAGCGGGGGGCCGCCAACCCCTGGGGCGTGGCCTGTTCGGCCGACGAAACGTGGCTCTGCGTCGCCCACGCCGGCACGCACGAGGTGAGCCTCATCAACGCAGCCGGCCTTCTCGAGAAACTGCACGCCGTACCACAGGGAGAGTTCGGCGAGGTCGTGTACGACAACCGTAACGAGATCCTGGATTACTTCCGCCGACATCGCGCCGCGCTTTTCGGCAAGCCCTACGGCTACGACGACGGCCGTCCGCTCTATACGCTGGGAGGTGTGGGCGGCGTGCCGAATGACCTGACGTTTCTCGACGGCCTCCGCCGCCGAATCCCGTTGGAAGGGAAGGGCTCGCGTGGGCTGGCGGTTGTCGGGTCGAAGGTGTACGTCGCCCACTACTTCAGCGACAACCTGTGCGCGGTCAACCTGAGGCCCGGTGCGGAGGATGCTGTCCGGACCCTGCCGCTAGGGACCAAGCCGAAACTGACCCGGGCACGCCGCGGCCAGATGCTGTTCAATGACGCAACGTTGTGCTTCCACGGTTGGCAGAGTTGCGCCAGTTGCCACCCCGACGGCCGGACCGACGGCCTGAATTGGGACCTGCTCAACGACGGGACGGCCAACACCAAGAATACCCGAAGCCTCCTGCTGGCACACAAGACGCCGCCCGCGATGAGCACCGGCGTCCGGCCATCGGCCGAAGTGGCCGTCAGGGCCGGCCTCCAACATATCCTGTTTACCGACGTCCGGGAACGGGATGCCGCGGCCATCGACGCGTACCTGAAGTCGCTGGAGCCGGTTCCCAGCCCACACCTCCTCGCGGGCGGTGGCCTCAGCCCCTCGGCGGAACGCGGCAGCCGCCTCTTCTTCAGCGAACGCATCGGCTGCGCGACGTGCCATCCGGCCCCGCTGTACACCGACCTACGTACGTACGACGTCGGCTCCAGGGGGCCGGAAGACTACCGCGACGCCTTCGACACACCGACGCTGATTGAGGTGTGGCGGACGGCCCCCTACATGCACGGCGGGCGCTACACGAGCGTCACGGCGCTGATCGCCGAGGGCAAACACGGCGCCCGGCACGGGTGCGTTGCCAACCTGACCGCGCAGCAGCTCAACGACCTCGCGGAGTTCGTCCTGTCGCAGTAACCACCGGGCACGCGTCCCGCAGCAGGCCGGGCGTGGTTCTGCCCGCGGATGTCGGAGCCCTTCATGCCGGACGAGGAGATGACGACGCCGCCGGCGCTGCTCCCTTCGATGGTCGGGAGGACGATCTTGTCGCTCGTCCATTCGATCCGCCTCGGCTCGCCCCGGTACTTCTGGCCCTTCTGGCGGTTCGTGCCCCGCTCCAGCCTCATCAAATCGCCCGAGGGTGAGGACCACGTCTTCGTCGTGAAGGCGGGGCGCCTGGAGGCCCGGGCGGTCCGGGTGCTCGGCTACACCGACGACCGTGCCGCCGTCGAAGGTGTGGAGCCGGGCGAGGACGTGGTCTGGAACACCTTCCTCGGCTGGGCCCGGCTGTCCTCCGGCGAGAAGGTGGAGGCGGTCCGGTGAACCTGACGCGTCTCGCGCTCGCCCATCCTTACGCGGTCATCGCCCTGGTGCTGCTGGTGGCCGCGATGGGTGTCTTCGGCTACCTGCGGACGCCGGTGGACCTCTTTCCGGAAACCGCGCCGCCCCAGGTTGTGGTGATCACCATCCAGCCGGGGGCGAGCGCCGACGACGTCGAGGACAAGATCACCGAGGTGATCGAGAAGGAGATCAACACCCTCAGCGGCCTGGAGAACCTCCGAAGCACCAGCCGGGACGCGGTCTCCTCGATCATGGCCGAGTTCCGCTACACCAAACCGCTGGGCGAGGCCCTGCTGGACGTCCAGAACGCCATCGCCCGGGTCCACGGCGACCTGCCGGCCGGCGTCCGCGAACCCCGTATCTACCGGCTCACCGAGGCCTCCTCCCGGCCGCTGCTCACCCTGGCGCTGCGGCCGAAGGAGGGCAGCACCAAGACGTGGATGGACGTCCGTCTGCTGGCTGAGAACCAGATCACCGACCGCATCCTGGCCCTCTCGGGCATCGCCGATGTAGACGTCTTCGGCGGGCACCGACCGGAGGTCCGAGTGAGCGTGGACCGCGACCGCCTCGTCGCCAACGGCGTGGGCATCGAGGAGGTCATCGGCGTCCTCGCCCGGCAGAACGTCTCCGCCCCTGCGGGCACCGTGTACGCCGACGGCAGCGAGTACCTCATCCGCACGGCCGGCGAGTTCGCACGTCTCGATGCGATTCGCGACCTCCCCATACGCCGCCGCGGGGAGGGGCTGCTGCGGGTCGGCGACGTGGCGACCGTCGAACTGGCCGAGCAGGACCCGCGGAGCATCTACCACGGCAACGGCCAGAAGGCCGTCGCCCTGGGTATCATGCGGCCGGACGACGGCCCCACGGTGGAGGCCATCGAGCGGTTCAAGCAGTTCCTGCCGCGGCTCCGGGCCGAGTACCCGGACATCGCCTTCGAGATCACCCAGGATCAGCAGCCACTGATTGACCTGAACCTCGGCGGCATGCGGCTCTCCATCGTCCAGGCCATCGCGCTGACCGTGGCGGTCATCTTCCTGTTCCTGGCTGACGTGCGGGCCGCCCTGGTCGTCGGCGTCAGCATCCCGCTGGCGTTCCTGTTCACCCTGTCGGTCCTGTGGCTGACGCCGCTGACGCTGAACATGGTGACGCTGACGGGCCTTATCGTAGCCATTGGGATGGTGGTCGATTGCTCGGTGGTCGCCCTGGAGAACATCTACCGGCACTACGACCAGATGGAACGGCCCGACGCCGAGCAGGCTGCCCGCGAGGGCACGAACCAGATCGCCCTCGCCATCACCGCCGGCATGCTGACCACGGTGGCCGTGCTCGTACCCATCATCTTCATCGGGGGCTATCCGCAGCGGACCATCGGCCGGGTCGCGCTGACGATCTCGACCACGCTGGTGGCCTCGCTGGTGGTGGCGGTGACGCTGGTGCCGCTGGTCGCCTCCCGCCTGCTAACGAAGGGGCACCGGCGGCGGAACCTGCTGGAGCGGGCCGCCGCCCCGGTGGACCAAGCCGTGAGCGTCCTGCGCGACTTCTACCTGTACGTCCTCCGCAAGGCCCTCCGCTGGCGGGTGGTGACACTGCTCGTGGCGGGGGCCTTCCTGGTGGTCTCGTTCCGCATCGTCCCGCCGCTGATCGGCGGCGAACTCATGCCGCCGATGGACACCGGCATCGTCATCGTGGAGTTCAGCGCCCCGGCCACCGACTCGCCCGAGCGGGTGGAGCGGGTTCTCGACCGTGTGGAGACGGTTATCTACGAGCAGGCGGGCGTGGAGATGGTCTCCTCGGTCGTGGGCTCCGAGCCCGGGGCTATCTCCTTCGGCACCGGCGGCGCCACGGCCCAGTCCGCCCGGATCGCCGGGGCCAGAGGCCCGTCGGGCGACAGCGGCGTCACGCAGCGCGTGTTCGGGACTTTTTTGACGTGGTCGCAGGAGAGGACCAAACCCGTGTTCATCTTTGCAACCGCGAACAACATCAGCGACCTTCCTCCCGAGTTTCTGCGGAAGGGGCGCTTCGACGAACTGTTCTTCGTCGACCTGCCGACGCCCGAGGAACGCAAGGCCATCCTCGAGGTGCTGCTCCGGAACTACGGCCGGAAGCCGGCGCGCCTGGTCACCGGCGCACTCGTGAAGCGGCTCGACCGCTACACCGGCGCAGAGATCGAGTCGGTGATCGTCGATGCGCTGTTCGAGGCCTTTTACGACGACCAGCGGCCGCTGGCCGCGGGAGACCTGGAGGCAGCGACCACGCGGATCCTGCCGCTGGCCGACCAGATGCGAGACGAGATCGAGGCGTTGCGGCGCTGGGGCAAGGCGAACGCGCGGCCGGCTTCGTGAGCCGCTAGTGTGGAGATGAAAGGAGACCATCGTGTCCGGACCGAAGCGAGGAACGTGGCACATTCCGTACGACCCTACCCCGGCGCGTCTCGATGACCTCAGCGAATTCGCCGCCAGGCAGCGCACGTGGCTCGAACGGCACGGCGGTCTCGTCGAGCGTTTTCTCGGCACCCAGGCGCTGGCCGAGGCACGGCGCGCCTACCAGCTTGTCCTGGCGTGCGTGGAGGACGGCGACCCGGACGCGGGGTTCGACGCGTACGGCGCGGCCTGGGCATTGTTCAACGCGCTCCACCGCGACGCGTGCGAGGCCCGCCGCCGCAGGATCCTGGAAGTACAGGAGAGGCAGCAGCGTGCTGCGCGCGAAGTCCTGGCCGAGTGCACGCAGGTCTGGGCCGGGGAGGAGAACCAGCGCCTGCTCTCCCGCTGGCTGGAACCGGTTGAGCGAGCGCGGCTGGAGTCGGATCTCGCCGCTGCTGCCGCCGGCCCGGCCGAGGAGGTGCGGAGGAAGTCGCGGGCGTGGCAGGCGAACTTCGGCCGCGCGCTGACCGTCGCGGGCCGGCGGGCCGGCGAGAACGCAAGGGCCGTGCGCGCCGCCGTCCCCGAATTGCGAAGCGCGGCGAAAGAACTCGGGAGGCTGAACGTCCCGCTGCTTCCGGAAGACGAGCGGAAACGGTTCGCCAGGAGCAAAGCACGCCTCGAGCAAAAATCCGAAGCCGCGATTGTGCGGGAAGACCTGGGTGGCCTTCGGTCAGCCGTGCGGGGGCTCAGGAATCTGGCCGCCAAGTACGAGTCCAGGGTCAGGTCCGCTGAACTGCGCAAGGCGGCCGAGGCCTGGCGGGCGGCCCTGGCCAACTGCGGTTACGCCGTGGCCTGGCGCGAGGAGCGCGACGGCACCCTCGTGCTGGAGGCCAGCGGTTTCCCGACGCGGATGGTGACGGTCCAGGTCAGGCCGAGGCGGCCACGTACTACGCCTCGCCCCAGGGCGGGGGCGATGGCACGGTGGCCGACCGTCCGGCCCTCGTCGCCCAACTCTGGGCCAAGGTCAAGCCGGGCGGCACCGTCGTTCTTCGGGACGGCACGTACACGGGCGCCGACTCGATGATCGCGCCGCCGAGGGGCCTTTCCGGCACCCCGGAAGCGCCCATCACCGTCCGGGCCGCCAGCGACGGCCGGGTCACCCTCGACGGCCAGAGCCGGCGCGTCCCCGTGGCGCTGGGCGGCAACGACTGGTTCGTCGTCGAGGGCGTAAACGCCCACAGCAGCCGGGACACGGTCGTCTCGTTGTCCCGCTCGAACCGCTGCATCATTCGGCGCGTCTGCGGATGGGATGCAGCCGACGGCAACACCAACGTCTTCGGGGCACACCACGGCGAGCACAACCTCTTTGAGGACTGCGCGGGCTGGGGCATCTCCCGCAAGACGTTCTCATGCAGCCAGGGGGGCAACTACACGGTCTTCCGGCGGTGTTTCGCCCTGTGGGAAGGGTGCCACAACGTCGGCCCGAAGATGTCGATGACCCTCTTCTACAACAGCCACCATGTCACCGCCGAGAACTGCATCGCCACGTGGGACGGCCGCCGGATGCGCGAAGCGTACACGGTCCACGGGCAGGACGGCAAGCCCTTCACGGGGTGGAAGGACGGGTCGGGCCGGGCGAAGCACCTGACCGGCTACGGCGTGGACCAGCCGTACGGCTGCTTCAGCGCCGACCGCATCGACAACGGCCCGACGAAGGAGCCGAGCATGTTCGGCTGCATTGCCTACATCCTGGCGTCGCAGCGCGTGGCGCCGATCCGGGCCGCCATCAACATCCACTGCAAGCAGCCCGGCGACGGATGGTTCGAGAACACCGCGGCCTTCGTCGAGGAGGGGGCGCGCCAGGTGACGCCGCTGCGGTTGACGAACAGCGAGGGGCGCGGCCTGACGGCCGTCGGCAGCCTCGAACCGTCGATCCGCCAGTGCACGATCGACAATGTCCTGCACGCCTCAGGGGCCGAGGGCCGGGCCGCGTGGAAGGCCATGCTCCGGAAGGAACCGCCCGCCCGCGGCGCGCACATCTATTACCGCTACGAGAACGGGAAACTCACCGGCAAGCCCCTCTGGCCTTGGCCGATGAACGAGCGGCTCAAGACCCTCACGGGGCTGGACGTGACGGCTACAGTGTTCGGCCTGGGAGGACCGTAAGGCCTTACCCGAGCAGGGCGCACGGGACAAACCACGGGATGGGTAACAGGCAGACCATGAACAGCCCTCGTCCAACGGGGTGGAGGAGCCTGGCGCCGGCGCGCGGCGGCGCACGGACCCGCGGGTGAGGCGGTCTCGTTCAGCCTCATGGCAGCGGCGGCCAAGTCTTCTTCTCCAGGGAAGTCGGCATGCGCGCCCAGGTTCACCGCACGGCAAACGTGCCCTCGCCGTCGAATCGCACCGTCTTGCCCTTCAGAGTGACTCCGGTTAAACCGCCTTCTTCGCGAACCTGGATGTCATCCGGGGGCTGTCCTTTGGGATAGGGGACGATGACGACCCTGAAGCCCTCGCTCCCTTTGATGCGCAACAAGACCTGCCGCGTGGGAACGTGGTTCCTGTGGCTCCACTGGCTGAGGAAGCCTTCCTGCGTTTGGGAACAGATGAGGTATAGAAGCCAGTCGATGCCCCGACTGGGATGGGCGGGCAGCGCCTGGCCCGTGCACACGAGCCGATTGACCCCGGGCTTCAGGGCGAAGCCGTCGCCGGGCCTTCGCTGGCCCTCGGGTGTGTCGATTTCGTCCTCGCAGAACAGGTTTATTGACCAGACGAACGGCCCGCCTGTGAAGCGATCCTGGATGGCGAAGATGGGCCGATCCGGGGCGAACTCCGCCAGGCTGGCGGCACGGGTCCATTGTGACCCAAACCCCTGCATCACGGCCGTGGCATGGCCGCCGTTGGCGCCGGCCTTGAAGTCCGCCAGGGCCGAGTTGTCCCAGTTGCCGGACATGTCATCGAATGCCGCCGGTACCGTCCGCCACTTGGTGTCGGCCGGTGCCAGCACGCTCTTGACGAGCGCGCTCGGGGCGCGCGGGCTGTACATGCTGCCGAAGTCCAGCGAGAGCGGGGCGCTCAGGGCGTAGATCATGACTTCCCCGCGGTCGTTGTGGCGATGATCGCGGTAATGGTCGCCGGCGATCAGCCACAGCGCCGACTCGTGCTTCGTCCCCCATCCGCTTCGCAGCACGGCCATGGAGCCGGGGAAGTGGGCGCTGCCGAGGGCCGGGTCGGCGGTCGGGAGCCGCTCATCGACCTTGACGACCGTCGTGCCGTAGAACGAGTCGTGCGGGCGGCCCGCGCGGTCCCACATGCCCATGAGCCGGGCGCTGAGCGCCGCGTCGGTGCCGGCGAAGCCGGTGCCGAGCATGCCGCACAGCAGCAGAACGTCGTCGGGCTCCGCATCGCCGGTCGGAATCATCATGCGGCGCCCCGCGAAGCGCGGTTCAGGAGGCGTGGCAAGTTGCATGTAGAACTCGGCGAACCGCGCGAGCCGCTCCTCGGTCTTGAACGCGTCGAGCAGCCCCGCCTGCTTGAGTTGCAGGAGCGTGTTGATCGTCGGCCAGGCGCTGGCGCCGATGTAGTGGGTGCCTCCCATGTGGGCGCCCGATTCGTTCACCTGGCTGTGGACCTGGTCCCTGGCGTGCTCCGGGACGGCCCCCAGCCGCGCCTTCATGGCGGGGTGCTCGGAGAGGAACAAGGCCAGTGTGTAGCGCCCCCCGGCGTACTGGACCGGCATGTTGGGCGTGCCCAGATTCAGGCCATGTTCGCGCCAGTTGGAGATCGGCGTGAAGTCGTCGTCCCAGAGAATCCCGCCGAATAGCGCTGCGACGGCCTTGACGCGGGTCCGGTCCTTGGCCGAGAGGCCGGGGTGGGCCAGCACCTGGTCGATCCACAGGGCCTTCTTCGCCATCTGGGCGGCGCCCTTCCAGTAGGCCGTGTTGAACTGGTGCGTTCCCCGCTCGTGGACCATGGCCGTCAGGATCGACCGGCCCGAGCCCGCGTGCGGTCCTTCGGCCTCGACGATCGACCGGACCACGTTCGTCAGGCTCTTGCCGGACGGGTCACGCCACATGTCGAAGAGCGGCCGCGTGTATCCGTCGGCGTAGATCCTTCGGTAAAACGCCTCGTCGCTGCGGACGCGCCGGACCATCGCATCGAGCGCGTCCTTGGGCATGTACATGGCGCCGTAACCGCGCGCGGGGTCGGGGTAGTCGTCCAGCCCGTAGCCTGCCAGTTTGCTCAGGTTGATGCCGGCATGCAGGTTGATCTGTCGGTTAATGCCCTGGACCCGCCGGGGGTCCGTCAGGTCCTCCCCCTTGACACCCAGGAAGATGCCCCAGTGCAGGCGAACCGTGGGCATGTGGGCGCGCCTGTAGGATACGGCGATGCCCGCGGCCCCAGGCGAGCAGTAAACGTTCACGCCGCTTGCGCGCGTGCCGATCAGCCGCGACGCCCGCCCGGCGAAGACTCCGAAGAGATTGGCGCCGGCCGGGCCGTCCTTGTCGTACATCTGCCAGTAGTAGCCCGTGTCAACGCACCAGGGGTCCCAGCCGGCCATCCGCGGGAAGGTGCGCGAGCCGACCAGATCCACGATGGCCTCGGAATTGCCGCGCTCATGATTGGGGCGGTACGGCCGGCCGTCGGCTTCGCGGCCGGCCTCGACGGAGGTCGAGTGATGACCCTCGTAGCGCGCCTCGTTCGGCTTGAGGCCCTCGAACACGTTCAGCGTATACGCCACCTCGGCCGACGCCTCGTCCTCGATCAGAATCGAGGGCTGTCCCGCCTGGAGCTCCACCGTGGACGTGTACAAGCCGGATTCGCCGCGGTAGGTCAGTTCCACCACGACTTTCAGCGGGCCGCTCTCGATCCAACGCACCTGCGGCCCGGTTACGCCGCCGCGCAACGCGTTGGGACCCGTGGCGGTCCACGTGCCGTCGCGATAGCGAATCCCTTGGATGGGCGCGGGGGCGTGCTGGCCCGCCCCCTGTCCCGTGGGGAGCAAGACCCCGGTCAGCCCGTTCTCAATACGGAGAAGGGTTCCCTGGCGCGTCGCCCTCACGGCGTGGGGGATGACGTCGGGGTGCTCCCCGCCCGGCCCGTCCGCCTTCGCGTCTGCGAGGGCCCAGGTCTTTTCGGCATGGGCCGGCAGGTCCGTCATGACCGCTACACGCCCGCCCGAGAGCAACTGAAACGGCGTCCAGTCACCCGTGGAGCACTTGAGGAAACCGGACTTCGGCAAGATGACCTCGCCGCAGCCGAACACGACGATCTGCATCGGATGGCTGACCCCGAAATGCTCCCTAAGCGCCAGTCGGCCGGGCCTCTCGGCCAAAGCCCCGGAGACCAACGTCAAGAGCAGCAGCGAAGTCACTGTACCGATCCTCATCATCTTCCCCTGGTAGCGTACTGGGCCTGTTGGACACGCAACGGACAGCAATCATGACGCGGCCTTCGGAAGGGAGCAAGCGTCTTCGCGGGCCTTGAGCAGCGTTCGGCAGGCCAAGCGGCGGGGGTAGCCGCATCACGAAAGGCTACTGGGACGGCGGGACGCTCTGCCGCATGGAGGTGACCGCCGGAGACCGCCCCGGACATCGCCAGGAATCCCGAGGGCGAGCACTGGTTCTGGGACTTCGAGGTCTCGCCCCCGGGCCGCCGGAAGCGGTAGGCGGGCGGCCGGAATAGTCCGGAATCCGCCTTGCATTCGGGCCAGTTGCATGCCCTGATCTGCATGGGAGTATGGGCATGCGAGCCAAGAAAGGAGCACGCGATGGCGAAGAAGGCGAAGAAGACGGACGGGTACATCGACCTCTCGGCCGCCCAGGCGGCCCAGCACGAGGCCTAGCGCCCGCTCACGGTCCGCGAGGCGAACCGCCTGGCGCGGGGCCGGGCGCGGGTGACGAAGTGCCTGGAGGACGGGCGCCTCTGGCGGGTCGAGGGCGAGGGCTGGGTCGAGGTCCACGAGCCGATGACCCGCCAGGCGTGGCTTGCCTTCCTGGCCGACAAGGTCGGCGGGAAGAAGCAGCGCCACGTCGCGCGGCCGCCGACCTACAAGGCCACGGTGGGCGGCCGCAAGGTCTGCGTGACGGTGCCCGAGCGCCACGACCACGTCGCCTACGAGGGTGCCGCGGCCGAGGTCCTCAAGGACCTGCTCCGCGACAACCTCAGCCCGCAGGCGGTGGCGGCCATCGCGGCCTTCCTTCAGCCGGCGAGGACGAAGGACAACGCGGTGAACCGCCAACTGCGGTGGTTCGCCGAGGCGCTCACCGAACTGGTCGGTGGGCCCGAGATGCAGGGCCGCCTCGCGGAAGAGGTCGGCCTGCAACGAACCGTCCCATGAGGACGCCAGCGAAAGGAGTCGGTCATGAAGAAGGCAGAGGTCAAGGTGGGTGGGCGCTACAGCGCCAAGGTCAGCGACAAGGTGGTCGTGGTGCGCATCGACGCCGAGAACCCGCACGGCGGGTGGGACGCGACGAACGAGGCGACCGGGAAGAAGGTCCGCGTGAAGAGCGCCCAGCGGTTGCGGGGCGCGGTCCACAAGTCGAAGCCGATGGCCCTGGCCATCCCGAGCCAGGCGGGCGAGACCAAGGAGGCCGTCCCGGCCGCCGACGTTGGCACGGGGGCGAAGCCGGGCGCTAGGGCCGTCCAGGAGGCCAGAGGCAAGAAACCCCAGGCCGCCAGGGCGAAAGGCGAACGGAAGTCTGGCTGCCTCGACGCCGCCGTGCGGGTTCTGGCGGAGGCCGGCAAGCCGATGACCTGCGGCGACATCGTGAAGGTCGCCCTCGAGAAAGGCTACTGGCGGACCAGGGGCGCGACACCCGGCGCGACTTTGTACGCCGCCGTGTTGCGCGAGTGCGCCGCCAAGGGCGCGAAGGCCCGCTTCCGCCGGGCCGAGGTCAAGGAGACCAGGGACGGCAAGACGGTCACCCTCCGCGGCTACTTCACGCTGACCGATGCGACGAAGAAGGAGGGCTGAGCGATGAAGGCCAAACGTAAGACCACGCGTCGGACGGTCGGGACGCACTGGTGCGGCGGGACGCTCGAGAAGGACGGCCAGCGGGCCGTGCGGTGCACCAAGTGCGACCGCGTGTCGTTCGCTCCGAAGTCTGGACCCGGTCTGGCCAAGCCGGACCCGACGCGGCACCTCTGGCCCGGCGGCGTGCGCCCGCCGCGCCTGCCGAACGGCACCCGCGTCCACGTCCGAAGCGACCACTTCGCCGAGGAATGCGACGCACGTATCACGAAGGCCACATGGGACGACAGCTGGCTCTACCGCGTGAAAGTGACCGCCGGCCAGACACCCAAGGATGCCCAACACGATGACGGCACTGTGTGGGTTTGGGACTTCGAGACCACGCCGCTGTAGCCGCATCACACGTCTCCTCGCGCCCCGGCCAGCACCGGGGCGCCTCTCCGGCATCAGAGCGTGAGGGGGCGACCGTCCCGTTCATACTGCGGCTTTCCCGTGGCACGGCCGCCGTACGTCTGCCGCCTGGCGCCGCGCCTAGCCACGCATTGGCAACGTCAACTTCCAGAGATTACCGACTCCCACCGCCGCAGCCGGCCTTGCCTGAACCCCGCCCGTGCGATACACTCAGGCCTAACGCCGCGGGCACCGAAGGAAGTCCCGCGGCAGTCGCTCGGAGCGGGCAATATGCAGGATGCCATCAATACGTACCTTCGCGCGGTCCGGCAGACGCACTCGGCCGGGGACGCCACCGAACACAGTTACCGCCCGGCATTCAAGACGCTCGTCGAATCCTTCGGCAAAGGCATCCGTGCCACCAACGAGCCCAAGCGTGTGGCATGCGGCGCGCCGGACTTCATCGTGGCCCGTAAAGACGTCCCTCTCGGCTTCATCGAGTGCAAGGACGTCGACGTCCCCCTGGATGAAGCCGAGAAGACCTAGCCTGGACAACCTCATCCTGACCGACTACCTGGAGTTCCGCTATTACCTGCACGGCCAGCAGCACATGCAGGTCAACCTCGCTACGGTCGATACGGGCGGCAAGATCAAGTCGCTCCACGGGGCGGATGCACAGCTGGCCGCGCTCTTCGACACCTTCCTCACGGCTCAGGCCGCCACGATTGGGGTCGCCGAAGGACCTGGCGGCGCGCATGGCCAACATCGCCAAGGTCATCCGCCACGCTATTGAGAAGGCGTTCGAGTTGGAGGACGACACC
>Ga0111188_1064_pt1 | contig 20843 bp, 11 predicted proteins | sample DeeMarSWOR324_28_FD_80358 | JGI IMG/M metagenome (GOLD analysis project Ga0111188, IMG submission 80358) | Planctomycetes bacterium SM23_25
ACCCGGCCGTGAACCATGCGATGAGGTTCGCCATTCTGCGCCCCCCTTTCGGCCAGCCCCAACACCCGCCTCCTTCTGGATATACGGACCAGAGGCAGCCAGGTCTCACGGTTTGGCCGAGAGCCCCGCCCGGGCGGACGCGGGGAGGAGGGAGAGGACGCCGTGTGAGGGAAGGCCGGCAACGTGGCGCCCGGCCTCGATGACGCGGGTTTGGCCAAGGAAATGTGGAAACGGCGTGTGGCCGGCCACGTATAAGATGGTGCCATGAACTGTCTCAAGGCTCTCTGGGTAGTCCTGCCGGTTGCCGCGCTTGCGGCGGGCGAGACGAGATGCGAACCCATCGTCGCTGCGGACAGCAGCCCGCCAGATCCAACGCCGCAGCAGATTGCGGCGTTTAGAGCCATCAAGACGGTACGCTTGGTTGTTCAGGAGGAGTACCAGGATTGTCCCGGCAAGACCGTCCCACGTCTGCACGACTGGCCTCAGACGGCGATTGAGACCATGGGAATCAAGGTGGTCGAGGGCGCCGAGGCGCCTGCGGACGCCACGCTTGAGGTCAGGGCGAAAGGCACCTATACGAAAGGTGTCGTCGACCTGCAGAAAAGGCCCTTTGAGCCGGAAGCGATGTACAACGAAGTTGTCACACGCGTCGCGTGCAGCCTGACGCTGAGGGCGGGCAAGACGGCCTATACCAGCCAACTGCCCGATGCCAGTTCGCGCTGCACATCGACCGGTGAGATTGACCCCTGGCAACAGATGGAACGCATCGTCCCGGAGAAGGAGTTGGTCCGCAGCATCATTCAGATGTTCTCGGCCTTTCGCGCCGTGGACAAAGTCAAGGTTCTTATCGCGCTCTTGAGATTTGACAAAGAGGGCTACGGGTTCAGCTCCGGCGGCGGGGTCATTTGCTCATTAGACAAGAATGGCCGCTGGCACTGTACTCCCTTCGACAGAGGATTGCGGGCCAACCTTGGGCCGTTTGTGGAAGAGATCCAGCAGATCGGGGCGGATGCAGTTCAGCCTCTGTGCGAGGCGTTGCGGAGTGACACGGTAGCCATTCGCCGGGGAGCGGCCCGGGCGCTTGGAGCCATCGGCGATGCGCGGGCGGTCGGGCCCCTGTTAGCCGTAATGAAGGACCGCGACCGCTCCGTTGCCCGGGCTGCCACCACAGCCCTGGGTAAGATGCGCGGTGAGCAAGTTTTCACGAGCCTGATCGAGGCGCTCAAGGACGAGGATTCCCTCGTGGCGTGGGCAGCGGCCGAGGCGCTGGGCGAAACCGGAGATCGGCGGGCCGTGGAACCGCTCATCGAGATGCTGAAGAAGCCGTATCGTGGCTGGCCGGCGGCAGCAGCGTTGACCAAGATCCCGGACGCCCGCGCCGTGGAGCCCTTGATCCAGGCCCTGCAAAGCGGCGACCTCATGCTCCGGGACCGGGCCGCCGAAGCACTGGGGAAGATCAGGGATCGCCGGGCCGTGGAACCGCTCATGGCAGCCCTCCGTGACAAGGATGGTTCGGTGCGTCATGACGCTGCCGAATCACTCGGAGAAATCGGCGACCGAAAGGCCGTGGAGGCCCTGATCCCGGCGCTGGCCGATAAGGACTTGTCCGTCAGGAGCCGCGTCATCGATGCGCTGGTCAAGATTGGGGACCCGCGCGCGGTTCCTGCGCTTCTAGCCAGGATGACCGATGACGATTGGGCCATCGCGCGGCAAGATGCCGCCGAGGCGGCCGTGCGCCTCGATCCCAAGGCCATCGACGCCATTGTGAATGTCCTCAAGAACCCGGACCCACGGCTGCGATGGGAGGCAACGCAGTGGCTCGGCAGGCTAGGCGACGGCGCCGTTCTCGCGGCATTGAAGCAAACGGCAGAGAAGGACCCAGAGGAAGCCGTACGTGACGGCGCCAAGAAGGCAATTGAGGAAATTCAGAAGCGACGCCCGTAAGGGAGGCACAGGTGGGCCACCCAAACATCATCACGGGTGACCAGCGTTTTGCCGTCGGGTTTGAAGTGTTTCAGCAAGGCGCCGTGCTCCTTGTCCTCGCCGAGGAAGTCGATGGTTGAAATCTTGGCGTTGCCGTCCATGTTCGACTGCCCGGCCAGGATGAAGACCTTGACCGGGCTGTTGCCTGCCTGCTTCGGCGCCTTGCCCGGGTCAGCCTGCTCGGCAAGGGCTGGCTGCGACATCGCCAGCAGTGCGGCTGCCGCGAGAGCGAAGGTCTCTGTAGTGGGCTCTTCGTGAGCCCTCCTGTCAGTCCCCTCTGTTTGCCCCAGGCAGCAGCGGCGCAATCGTGCGGAGCTTCGGCTCCTCCGTGGCCGCCTCAATGGCCTGGATGGCGTCTTCCACGGCGGCGGTCTTCCTCTTCTTGCAGTCGTCCGGGAAGTTCCGCTCGTTCTTGCAGAACGTCACGAGTTCCCGGAGGTCCGGCAGCACCTCCTTGGCCGCGGCCCCATAGAGTCTGAGCGCCCCCAGAATCCTCCCCATACGGTTCTCGCTGGCCCACGGGTTCTGGTTCTTCGCGTACTCAATGCAAACCCGCATGCCCTCTTTGATGTGATGCTTCGCCAAGAGCTGCACCCCGGCCTCGCGGATGCCGTCGGCGAACATCTCTCCGCTGGGCGCTGGTCGCTCGACGGCCCGCAGGATGTCCGGCCACAGCAGGTCGAGCTCATCCTCCTTCAACTTGCCGTAGACGGCGGCCATCTGCGCCCGCGCCAGGCCATCGTCAATGGTGAGCATCCGCCTGACCGCCGGATAGAGCAACTGACGATCCACACCGTCCAGCGAGTCCGCGAGCAATCCCCGCCGGGGGGCGTTATCCGCATACCCGCTCATGAACAGGGCGAAACCGAGATAGCGGCGCTTCATGGCTCGAGGGTCGCCCTTGTTTTCAGCAAGAACCATCCTCAGCAGTTCGGGCACGGCCTTACGCGCCGGGCCGCCGATGCCCGCCAGGGCGTAAGCCGCCCGGATCGAGAGCCACTCGTCCTCGTGCGAGAGTTGCCTGATGAGTTCGTCCGTGGCCGGGGCGGCCCGGTCTCTCAGGTATTCCAGGGCCTCGCACGCCCCCAGGCGCGTGTTCAGGTTGTCGCTCGCCAGCATGCCCGTGAGTTGCGGAACGACGTTGCCCTTTTTCCTGGCCAGCGCGCCGGCGGCCCGGAACCGCACCGCAGGCGACGAGTTGCCCAGGCACTTCAGAAGTTCCTCTTCGCCCTTCGGGTCATAGCAGTCTTTCTGGCGCCGGTAACTGAAGATGCGGCCGTCCTCGATGACCGCCTGCAGTTCCTTGCCGGCGAGCCGGTTCGCCTTGTTCATCCCCTTCCCGGTGATGTGCAGTCTCTGAAGGGGCAGCGCGTAGGTCAGCAGGAAGGCGCCGGTCGCATTCCACCCGTTGTAGGAGTCGTGCTCGCCCGCGCCTCCCTGGTAAACGAAGCCGCCGTCCCAGCGGCGAGCCAGATCGTAGTACCAGCGCTGCTCCCTCAAGTGGGCGGCCACGGCCTCGGGGCCGGCCCGGGCCGCCCCGAGCGGACCCCAGAGGTAGCTGAAGTAGTTGCCCGTGTGGCCGAACTCCCGCTCGTCGTAGGACGCCACGGACATCCGGGCGAAGAAGCGCGCAGCCGCCCGGTCGCCCAGCAGGTCAAAGGCTACCGCCGCCATGGAGTTCTTGCCGTTGTTGTCGTGCAGGTCCCAGTAGGGCGGATGGTCGCCGTAGGGGATGCTCCCCTTGCCGACGTAGAACGCGAAGAAGGCTCGCGACCGGTCGACCGCCACGTCCAGCGCCCTGTCCTTCACCCCGCATTTCCGGCCGAGCACCATGGATAGCCAGCAGGGCAGTCCGGCCGAGTTGATGGCGCCGTAGCCGCCAAGCCCGCCGAAATGGGAGGGCAGAGACATTCCGTGGCCCCACGTGCCCACGGCGCTCTGGCCCTTGGCGATCATCGTGGAGTACTCCCGGATGGCCGGGAGGACGTATTGGTCCCCGGTGGCCAGATGGTACTCCGTCACGAAGAGATTCGCGTAGCCCCAGTCCCAGGCGAACATGCCGGGCTTGAGCGTCAGTTTCAGGTCGGGCTTGCCGACCTTGTGGGCCAAGGCCTTCACCTTCTCGACGTACTCCGGCTTGCCGGAGGCCAGGAGCGCCAGGGCGTTGATCTCGCCGACGATGTCGCCCCTCAGTTCGCACCCGGCCAGGTAACGGCAGCCCTGCTCCAGGATCAGCCGCGACTTGGGGCACTTGTACGGCCCGGTGTCGCTGTAGGCGCCCATGACCTTGAGCGGGATGGCGACCGGCTCCGTCTTGCCCTGGCGCCAGCGAATGAGCCTGAGGAGGCCCTTGTTCTCGGTCTTCTCGGCCTCGGTGATCGCGGCGCCAAACGCCTTGCGCGCGTCGCTCTCAAAGGGCTTGCCGCCGACGCCCAGGATCACGTCGTCCACGTCCAGCACGCCGTCGGCGGGGGAGCCCCTCTCCACCCTGGTGACCAGGATCTGGCGGGCCTCGGTCGTCTCCAGGCCCCGGCCCCAGATCCAGCCCCGCGCGCCCGTGGGCCCGAGGGTCCAGTCATGCTTGGCATCCTTCTTGCCGCCTTGGGTCAGATCGGGAACCGCGGGGGGTGGCGCGGCCATGCCGTAGTTGCTGAGCACAAACATGATTGCGGCGACGCACAGACAAGCCGGGCTCTTCCGCACAGCGGCCCTCCTTACGTGAGTGGTGAAGCGGCACTCCGCGTAGCCAGAGGTCATTTGCCGGAAGCCGCCGTCAGCAGCGTCTTCATCCCTTCCCCCAGGGCCTTGCCGACCAGGAAATAGGTCTCCGCGTTGGCGAACTCGTGATGGCCATGGCCCGGGCAGGGAGATTCATCGGGCTTCCGCACGAAGTCATGGGTCTCGACGAACGTCACCGTCCCCTTGAACGCCCGGTTTGCGGCCGCACTGGCCTGCGCCTTCCGGATGGCCAGCGCCGCAGGGTCCTTACAGTCCGCCCCCCAGGGGCCGGTGAGCTCTCCGACCACCACCGGCAGGTCAGGCGTCTTCAGGTCTTTGCGCACATCCTTGACCAGGTTCACCAGGTTCTTCTCGTACTCCTCGACGGCAGCCTTGCCGCCGCAGAAGTCGTTCCATCCGTGCCACCAGACGAAGCCGGCCAACTCGTATCCGCCGCCGTCGTAGTCAGGGAAGGACTTCTTGAGGTCCGAAAGGGCCTCGCGAATGTCAGCCAGCATCTTCGTGTAGTAAGGCCCCACCTCCCCGCCGGAACTCAGAGGCCGGAAGTCCTTCGATAGGCTCTTGCCGCCCCACGCGGTCTTGATGAGCAGGACCTGGTTGCCCAGGTAGTCGCCCATGACGTGGCCGAACTCGAGCTCGGGGCCGAAGTGGTGCTTCCCGCCGTAGACGGTGAAGCCAAGGGTGAGCGGACCGCACTTCACGAGGCGGTTCTCGGGCTTGTACCAGACCCAGACGTCCTCGCGCACCGCCCACTGGCCTTTCTCGTCCTTGAGGTGCTTGTACAGGGGAGCCTTGGCGGGATCCTTCATCACCGTATTGAGCGTCCCCCGCGCGTCGTTGTAGTCCCTGCCTTCGAGGTCGGCCACGCCCTGACCTTCCATGTTGGACTGGCCTGCCAGGATGAAGACCTTCACGGGACTCTTCTTCGCCCGCTTCGGGCTGCCGCCGGCCTCCGCCTGTCCGGCAGAGAGGGACTGCGCCAACACCGCCAGCGTCAGAAGCACGGTTGGGCCGAGAGGCCGACTCCTCATGGCGATCTCCTTCGTGTATATTGTATATCGTCAGCCAAAGTGGCACTTATGGGGCGTTGGATGAAGTGCGGGATTCGGCTCCCGCGGGCCCCGCGACTCCCTTGTCCCTGCGCCGGCGCCGTGCCGGCGTCTTACGCTTCAAGTGCTCCCGACGGTTCAAGATGCCCTCTCGCCGGCCGAAGTATACACTACCCGGCGTGACGTTGCCAGAAACCCGTCGAGTATCCCATCGGCTTAGCCACCCCGCGCTCTCCGTTCCGAAGAGGGTTACGCCTGGGACCCCGTGCGTCAGCACGTGGCCGTGGTCTGGAAGGGCGGCCTCTCGGAACCGTGGTTCCTGATGACCAACCTCCATCACGTCAAGACCTCGTATCTGGCGCGGCTCTATGCGCTGCGGATGACCATCGAGGAGTACTTCCGAGACGCCAAGAGCCTCCGAAACGGCTTCGCCCTGCGTCTGACGCTCATCCGCGACCCCTCGGCCCACGCGTGCAGGCCCGTCAATGGCGATGGCCGGGCACCCGGCCGGACGGCCCGGCGCTGGCATCGACGATGCTGCGGGAACACCGGTCGCCCTCCGGGCTCCCTCCATTCCCGCAGCCGAACCGGCGATGAGTTCACCTTAAAGTGGCCGGGTTTTTGTCTAGACGATGGGGAGAGGCTCAGCTTCAGCCGCAAGAAGCCGGCGGCAAGAAGTGTGGCGACCTCACCCAGTCGCTCGTCGGCGGTCATGTGGTCCGGGTCGTCGTGGAACATGCCCACTCCTTCTGCAACCGGCAGGCCTGCTTCGAGCAAGACCGAAGGGGTCTTCGGCGAGCCTGCACACAGCACCGCTCTGCGGCGACGTCCTTCCCTCCACTACCTACCGCCAGCAAGTTCGAACTGTTGCGTTCGAGGCCCGAACGCGACCCTTCAGGAGCGACGGCTGTCTGGACCCAGGCCCTCGCGGATACCCGCACGGCGCCTTTTTGGGGCGCGGCACTTGCCATGAAGGAATCCCTTCCCAGTGGACTTGCACCCCGACCGGCCGTGTGGTACATTCACGGTGGTCGAGTCAAGGAGAGACCGGGCTTCGGAGGGCACACGCGGCTCGAAGCGGCCAAAAGCCTGAACCAAGTCTGACTGGATCGTCCGAAGGGCGATTTCCGGGGGAGCAAACGTTCCGGAAATCGCCTTTTCTCTTTAGGCGGTACGTGGGGCGTGAAAGGGGGGTGCGCTGTGAGAGCGGCCGAGACCCGGCCTGGAAGATAACCGGCAAGGAGGATTGAGCATGTTGCGTCGAATTGGAATCGTGTGTCTCGCGGCTCTCGCAAGTCTCACCGCGGCAATCTCGGCATGGGCCATCGGCCCGGAGAAGCCGGGCTGGCACCCGCCCGAACTCGTTCTTGGCGGGGGGGCGGGGAACCCCGCGCTCCACCAGGGAGCAGACCGTATCCTGGCCTACGACCACTACGGGCGCCCCGGTGTCGCCGTTGGGTGTCTTTCTTACACCTACTACGCGCGGCGTGTCCCGGGGTACGGGTGGGGAGGGGGGTACGCGGTCGTGGTCTCCTCCCTTTTCGCCCGCTCGCCGTCGCTCGCCTTCGACCGGCACGAACTGCCCGTCGTCGGGTGCGGAGGCGAGGAGGTCTACATCGCCCGGCTGGACGCCGACAACGTCTGGCACGATGACAAGGTCTACAACGAGCCCTCGTACTCGTGCTCCGTGGCGGTGGACCTGTACGGCCGCATGGCCATGGCCTGGCACGACCCCGACCCCACGATTCGCAAGGTGCTGCTGGCGTACGACCGCAACGATGACGGCGCCTTTGATGAGTTCGGCGAGATCCAGACCGTCAACTGGCCCCTGACCGGCCAATACGTCTCCCTGGCCTTCGACGGCGACAACCGGCCCATGCTGGCCTACCAGGACGCCGACTCGGAGGACCTCATGTTCGCCGTCCAGGGCGCCGGGACCGTGTGGCTCAACATCTGTGTTGACGGCGCCGGCAGCCAGGGCTGGAAGCCGTCCCTGGCGGTCAACCCCATGACAGGCTACCCGGCCATCGCCTACGCCGGTGACGGCGGCGGCAGCCTCCGCTATGCCGAGTGGGACGGCCACGAGTGGCAGATCACGACGTTGCCGAACCCGCGCGACAACGGCATCCTGGGCGTGTCGCTGGCCTTCGACCCGGCCGACGGCAACCCGGCCATCGCCTACCACGAGGGCGACCCGCTGAGTGGCGACCCGGCCCCCGACTGGAACTTCGGCCTCCTGGCCTTCACCTGGCGCCACGACGAGACCTGGGAAAACCAGGTCGTCGCCTGGGAGGGCGACACGGGCCTTCATCCGAGCGTCGCGTTCAACGACTACGGCCCGGGCTGGGCGGGCATCGCCTACCTCGACTCCCTCGGCAACGTCTGGTACGTCGAGGACCCGCCCGTGGTTCCGGAGCCGGCGACGCTGGCGCTCCTGGCGGCGGGGGCGGTGGCCGTGGCGGCCGGGCGCCGCCGGGGAGATCGGAGGCGGTCATGAGGCGCAACCGCATGGCGTTCGCGGCGCTTGCGGGCCTTGCCGCCGCGTGGGCCGCCGGCGCGGCTGAGGGCGCCGAGGCCGCGCGCCCCCCGTTCTATGTGCTCCGCGACATTGGCACCGTGTATGTCCTCCGCGACACCAACGGCGATGGCGACGCCCTCGACGTCGGCGAGAACCTCGTCTGGGCCACCGGCCTCAGTACCGCCACCGGGATGGCGACCGACGGCCGCTGCCTCTACACCGGCGACCTGGAAAGACTAGTCGTTCACCGCGTGCAGGACCTCAATGGCGACGGCGACGCCCTCGACGCCGGCGAGTCGAGCGTCTGGGCCGACGACTTCGGCTCGAGCTGGCCGGAGGGGGTCGCGGCCGGTCCCGGCGGCACGGTCTACGTGACTGGCGTCGACGGCTCGACCTGGCGCCTTTGTGACGCCAACGGCGACGGCGACGCCCTGGATGCCGGAGAGAAGACGCTCTACGCCGCCGGCATCTGGCAGCCCTGGGCCATCCTCGTCGAGCGCGACGGAAGCCTCCTGGTGGGCGGCGCGGAACGGATCCGCCGCCTGGTCGACCTGAACGGCGACGGCGACGCCCTCGATGCCGCGGAGAACGTCCCCTACACGCCGGAGCCCGGCACGCCGGGGGTACAGTGGGTCGTCCAGACCAATGGTCTGCTTGCGGACGGCTCGGGCGGGGTCCTCGCGAGCGTGATGAGCGAGAACACCGTCTACCGCGTCCGGGACCTCAACGGCGACGGCGACGCCATGGACCTCATCGAGGTCCTCTCCTATGCCGATCCCGTCTACGGCAACCTGGACGGTCCCATAGGCATGGCCCCGTTCGGGGGCGGGGGGTTCCTCCTCGCCGAGTACGGCCGCGAGCAGGTCTCGCTTGTCCGCGACGCCAACGGCGACGGCGACGCCCTCGACCTCGGGGAGGTAGTTCGCTATGCGGACGTCCCCGGCGCGGCCTTTGTTGCCAACATGCCCGACCCCGGCACCCTCGGCAACAACAACGTCACGCTGATTGAGGGCGACGACAACTGGAACATCACGCACGACGCCCCGTTCACCTCCTACGGCGACGGCGCGGAACTGGGCGTCGAACGGCTCCGCGCGGCCTTCGGCGAGGGGCCGACGAGCGTCATGACCGGCGCGGGCGGCTACAACAACGAGCACGGCGACATTACCCTGGCCGCCCCCGTTGACTACAGCGGCACCGGCGAGGCCGCCCTGGCGATGACGGCCGCCGGCCACATCACGATCGCGCGGCCGGTACTCTGTAGCGAGCCGGGCGCCGACCGCCTCGACCTCGTGCTGGAGGCCGACGCCGCGGGCCGGGGCGCCGGCCTCGTCTCCGTGGAGGCGCCCGTCATGCTCGGCGACGGCGCCTTCACCGCCACCGGCTCGGACTTCTTCAGCGGCTTCGGCCGCCCATCATGAAATCAGCGCCATGGCGACATACGTTTTCGCAGACGGCGAGATCCGCACCGGCGGCGGGGCCGTCGGCGGAGACCTCACCGTCGAACCCGGCGGCCGCATCACCGTCTCCGGCGGGGGGCTTGAGGTCGCCTCATCCGTTCCCTGGGCGCTCCAGGGCGAACTCGAACTCCAGGACGCCTCCCTCCACGGCAGCCCCGTCATGGTCAGCGGCACGGTCCGCGGCCGGGGCGCCGGTAGCATCTCGACGGGCCTCGTGTGCATCGGCGGCCCCGTCCTGGACTGCGCCGACGCCGCCGACCTCCTCGTCCTCGACGGCTGGCTGACCATCTCCGACCTGACGACCTTGACCAAGACCGGCGACGGAATCCTCACGATCCGCGGGCCCCAGGACCACGGCACGGAGGCCTGGCTCGTGGTGCTCGGCGGCACGGTGAACCTGGATACCGACGCGGGTGACGTAGCGGCCGGCCTTTCCATCGAGGTCACAGGCGCCACTGTCAACTTCGGATGCGACCAGCACCTCGACACGCTCGCGCTCGACGGCGGGGCGCTCGTCTGCTTTGCGGGCGCCAACGTCGTGATCGTGAAGCACCTTGTCATGGACGGCATCGACCTGGGTGCGGCGACGCTCACCCCCGAACCCGCCACGCTCGCGCTGCTGGCGTTGGGCGGCCTAGGCGTGCTGCTCCGTCGCAGGCGGCCGTCGGGGCCGGCCAGATGTCCACGTCCATCCAGCAGCAGACCGCTGCCATGCAACAGATGTCTGCTTCTGCGCAGAACCTCTCCACCCTGGCGGAAGGGTTGAGGACCGCGCTGGGGCGGTTCAAAGTGACGGCACAGGCTGCGAGGGAGGACGTGCCGGAAGGGTCCGCAGCCCGCGAACTCGTCGGCGCCGGCGAAACCAAGGCGTGGGGACGATAAAGACCAACAACGCGGCGGCATCAAGCACGCCGCAGTCGCAGGAGGTACTCGGAAATGCAAGAGACACCTCATCGCCGGACTCGCCGGGAGGGCGAGAACATCGTTGAGTTAATCGTGTTCCGCCTGGGCGACGAGGAATTCAGCGCGGCCACCGACCAGGTGCGCAAGGTCATCACGAAAGGGCTGGTTACCCCGATAAGGTGCTCCCGGCCGGCGAGATCGCGCAGGCGATGGCAGACGCCGTTGCGGACGACGAGACCGGCGGGCGCTCCACAAAGAAGTCGCACGGCCGTGTCGAAGCAGGGAAGCCCGTGCACGCCCAAGTGGCGGAAGCCGGATGATATTAGCAGACGACATCGACAACAGCGACCCGGACATCAAGATCGGCGGCCTGACCGAGTTCGCCGGCGTACCGGTGGATGGGACGAGTGTCCTGGCCGCCTGCACGTGGTGGGGCGACGCGAACCTCGATGACATCGTGGATTCGAACGACTACGACCGCATCGACACGAACTGGCTCCTGTGGACGCAGGAGGGGCGGGTACCCGACGGCGGCTTCCGTTGGGCCGTCGGCGACTTCAACTACGACGGCACCATCGACTCGAACGACTACGACAAGATCGACAACGCGTGGCTGTTGTCCGGAGGGGTACACCTGGCTGGCAGGATGGCGGCAAGGCCAGATCCGCTTGCGCCGGCGGCCGCGAAGCCAGTCTTGACCGAGTCGCCGGAGATGGACGTTCTGGTTGAGGCGGCGTCCACGACACCGGCCCTGTTGCCGCCCGAGACAGCGTTGCTGGCAAGCGAAGGTCTCGACAGCGAGGGACCGCGAGCCGTGCCAGGACCCGCCTCGTCTGATCTGCTGTCTTTGGAGATCGGCGAGCGGGCCTCGAGGGACGAGTTCAGGAGCGGTCTGAAGGCTGAGGAGGATACCTAGTGCTACTTTGTCAACTTCGGGTTTCGGGGCATCGCCACCCGCAATATTTGCTCAAAAACGAGGTTTCTTGCCCTCGAAAACCTACCAAATGGTAGAGTGCGGCCCTCGCGCCCGACGGCGGGGTGGTAGACCTCCTTGCCCTGTCGGCCCTCGATGTGCGGCTGGCCGGCAACGCGCGGCTGGTGGTGTGAGTTGGGCTCATCCTATGGCAGCGAGGCTCGGAGGCTGGCATCCCCTACGAGGACGGCTCTGAGCGGTTCGCGGACTTTCACGCGTTGCGGCATACGTTCATCACGAATCTGGCAAACAGCGGCGTGCATCCGAAGGTGGCCCAGGCGCTGGCCCGCCACTCGACGATCACCCTGACGATGGACCGCTACACGCATACGATCATCGGCGACGAGGCGGCGGCGCTGGAGCGGCTGCCGGACCCCTCCCTCCGGCCCGGCTCGGAGACCCTGAGGGCGACGGGGACTTGTGGGGAGGCATCTGCAGCCGTGGCCACGTCTCGCTCGGCGGCAAACTCGGCGGAATTCGTCGGGGTGGCAGCGGACGGCTGTGGACAACCGCGGACGGAATCGCTAAAATCACCAGCGCTAGCGGCCTCTGGAACGCGGAGAGGTGCCAGAGTGGTTGATCGGACCGGTTTCGAAAACCGGCGTGGCCGTTATGGTCACCGGGGGTTCGAATCCCCCCCTCTCCGCCATTGCTGCGCTCAAAAGGCCGTTTTGCCCGCTGTTCATCGGGCTTTCCGTTGACCACTGCTCTGCGCTTGGCTGACGCCTTCCGTCCGTGGTAGTCCGTTGCGTTCTCGCTGCGCCCGCCGTCTGACGCCAAGTATTCCGCCAAGTGCGGCGCGTCATCTGTGCCGGTCGCTCGCATTTCCCGAGCCACCGCTTGCGTAAGATCCGGCAGCGCCGCCACGGCTTCGGACTGCTCGCCCATGTACGTGTGCGAGTAGCGGTCCATCGTCAGCGTGACCGTCGAGTGCCGCGCGAGCGCCTGAGCCGTCTTGGGATGGACGCCGCTGTTGGCCAGATTCGTGATGAACGTGTGCCGCAGTGCGTGGAAGTCGGCCACGCGCCCCGACTCGTCGCGGTAGGGCATGCCCGCCGCCTCCAGGTCGGGCCGGAGCATCGGGGCCACATTCCGCCGTGTCGGCACGCGGAACGCCTGCGCCGCCGGAAGTCTGCCGGCAAGGAACGCCCTCAGATCAGCAGGCGTATCCGGACGCAGCGGTAGCACGTCCTCACGCCGATGCTTGCTGTAAGCCGCCTGGACGGTCACCGTGGGCGGCGTGGCGTCCAGACTGAAAGACGCCCGGGTCAGGCTTCGCAGTTCCGCCGCCCGCAGCCCCGTCTCCACGGCCACCCGGTAGAGCATCGCCCGTTCTCGCCCTCCTGCAGCGCACGCAGCAACTTGATCTGGATCTCAGGCGGAAGGTTGCCCACCTCGTCAAGAAGGAGCGTTCCGCCATCGGCAAGTCTGAACTTGCCAGGGGCGTCTGACGCAGCCCCACTATATGCTCCCTTCCTGTATCCAAAAAGTGTACTCTCGGCCAGCGCCGCAGGTATTGCTCCACAAATGGATCGTGAAAGCCGGTGAAGGTAAGAAGGACGCTGGTTCCTTTTCGTTTAGTCTTCTTCGACACGGCGGCTTGCCACCTATCAGGCTCAGGATCTCCCCTACGCTACGCAAGGCTTGCTGTCAGCCACCCCTCCGCCCGGCCGTCCGGAGCAAACAGAGAGCGGTGCGCGCGTTTTCCGAAGAGGGTTACGTCTGGGGAGCGTCCCGGCCTGCCTCGCAAGAAACGTTTTTGATTTTGCGGCCGAATCCGCGTAATGAAACAGGAATGATGCAAGCAGCAGTGCGGGTTCTGGGCTGGGTCGTGGCGGCGGCCATCGTCCTGGGTGCCGCGCCGAGGGTGCCAGGGGGGGAGCCTGCCCCGGGCGGCCCTCAAACGCCCGAAACGCGGACGCTCTCGGCCGAAGAGGCGGGCCAGACGCTCGGGCGCGACTGGCTCTTCCAGGCGATGAGCGAGCCGCTGTTGCCGAGGGCGGCCAAGGAGATCGGTTGGGCCAGGGACCTGGCGGCGCGTCTGGCCCGTCAGCGGCCGGCGCCGGACCTTGTGGCCGAGTTGAGGAACCTGGACGCCCTGGAGAAGCGGCTGGGAGATCTGGCGGGTTCGCCTGCCCCAACACCACCGGCCAAGGGGGCCGAGGCGGCGCCGAGTTGGATCTGGTATCCCGAGGGCAAACCGGTTGAAGATGCCCCGGCCGCAACGCGGTTCTTCCGCTGTCGGTTCGAAGTGCCGGGCGAGGTGCGCCGAGCGGAGTTGCGGATCGCCGCCGACGACGCCTGCGAAGTGTTTCTCAACGGCGCCCGCGTCGGCGCCCATGAGACTTGGCGGCAGACGGCAGTTTTCGCGGTCGAGAGACTGCTGAAGCCCGGCGCCAATGTCCTTGCCGTGCGGGCCGAGAACAGGCCCGCCCCCACCAAGAATCCTGCCGGGCTTATCGCCCAACTAACCGTGACCCTGGCCGGCGGACGGCAGATGGCCGTCGTCTCCGACGGCTCGTGGCGATCGGAGAAGGAGGAGCGTCGGCAGTGGCAGGAGGCCGCCTGCGACGACTCGACCTGGAAGGCGGCAACGGTGGCCGCGCCTTTCGGCGGCAGGCCCTGGGGCCGGATCGCCGGCCTGGGCGGGTCGGACCCGCCAGGCGATGCGGTCGCGGCCTATGCCGACACCGATCCGGCCGTCAAGGACCTCTACTTTGCCGTGCGGCGGGTCAAGCGCCGCATCCTGTTCAAGAACCCGGTGCTGGACTTCTCACAGTTGCTGCTGATTGATCAGCCGTTGCCGCGCGGGCCGGAGTCGCTGCACGAAGCCATCCACCGCATGGGCATCATGGCGGTTCCGGGCGGCCGGCTGCTTGTGCTCGACGGGTTGCACCCCGGCGGCTCGCCCCGCCAACTGGCGCCGCAGAAGCCCGGCAGTTTCTGGCGGCCCGACCTGTCGTTCGACGCCCGGAAGGTGCTCTTCTGCTACAAGCCGCACGATGAGAAGAGTTTCCATCTGTATGAGATGAACCTCGACGGCAGCGGCCTGAAGCAACTGACCGACAGCGAGTACGACGACGTCGACCCGATCTACCTGCCCGACGGGCACATTCTCTTTACGACGACGCGCGGCAACTCGTACGTGCGCTGCGGGCCGTTCATCTACTCCTACATCCTTGCCCGGTGCGACGCCGACGGCCGCAATGTCTACCTGATCAGCCACAACGGCGAACCCGATTTCGTGCCCGCCCTTCTGAACGACGGCCGCGTGGTCTACTCCCGCTGGGAGTACACGGACAAGCCGCTCTGGCGGCTCCAGAAACTGTGGACCACCAACCAGGACGGCACCGGCACGGCCCACCTCTGGGGCAACCAGTCGGTGTGGCCCGATCACCTTTCCGAGCCGCGGCCGATCCCCGGCAGCCGGCGCATCATGTTCTCCGGCGTCGGGCATCATGACTGGTGGTCCGGGTCGATCGGGATCGTCGACCCCGACCGCGGCCGCGACTACCCGCACGGCCTGACCAAGGTCACGGCCGATCTTCGCTGGCCGGAGATCAGCCCCCCGCCGCAAGACCCGAAGGAAGCCGGCGACTACCACGCCTCGGGCCGGTTCACCGGGTACAAGACGGCGTACCCGCTTTCGGAGGAGGACTTCCTTGTCTCGGCCCGAGGGGAGCGGGGCAAGTTCCGCCTCTACCTGATGGACGTCCATGGCAACCGCGACCTGGTCTACGAGGGGGTCCACAACGTTTGGCACGCGATGCCCGTCAAGCCGCGGCCGGCGCCGCCGCCCCAGCCGGACCGCGTGGCCTGGCCGGGCACGGGCACGGACCGCAAGGCCGTCGAGCCGGGCCTCTTCTTCAGTGCCGACGTGTACCAGGGCGTGCCCGACCTGCCGCGCGGCATGGTCAAGTACCTGCGGGTCTTCCAGTTGGATTACAAGACGTACTCGACCTGGAACAAGACCTATCGTCATTCCGGCCCGCCGGTCTCCATCGTGCAGGAGGAGGGGGTCAAGCGGATCCTCTCCGAGGTGCCGGTGGAGGCCGACGGGTCGGTGAGTTTCGCGGCCCCGGCGGGCCGCACGCTGTACTTCCAGCTCCTGGACGCCGACCGCCGCTGCCTCCAGACGATGCGCAGTTTCACCGGCCTGATGCCCGGCGAGCAGCGCGGCTGCGTGGGCTGCCACGAAATGCACAGCACCGCGCCCCCGCGGCAGGGCGGCCTGGCCGTCGAGCGGCCGCCGACGGAACTCTCTCCGCCGCCCTGGGGCGAAGAGAGCATCGGCTATGAACGCTTCGTCCAGCCGGTGCTGGACCGCTACTGCGTCAAGTGCCACCAGGGCAAGGCCAAGGCGTCGGACGAGCCGGACCTCAGCCTGCGGGCGGGACACAACGTGTTCAAGCAGCCCTACCTGACGCTCGTAGGACCGGCGGGCTGGGGCAACCCGGTGGGCGGCGGGCGTCCCGGCTACGGCATCGCCGGGGCGATTCCGGTGGAGACCGCCTACGACCGGAACGATCCCAGGGCACTGGCCACGCTCCGCCCCATGCAGTACCTCTCCTCGAAGAGCCGGCTCATCGAGTTGGCCTCCAGCGGCAATCACTACGACGTGAAGGTGGACCCGGTGAGCCTGCACCGCCTGATCGCCTGGGTGGACGCCTGCTGCCCGTTCATGGGCGAGGAAGAGGTCCGCGCGCTGGGCGATCCGGACTTTCCGGGCATCGAGCGGTTGCCGATCCGCCCCCGCGTCGCCACCGCCCCGGTGGTTGAGCGGCCGTGACGTGCGGTGCGGATTGTCGTGAGCCTTCCGCACACGGCGGGCCGCCGACCGCCCGCGAGCCGGCCTGTTTGGCGCGAGCGGGGCGAACCCGAAAAGCAGGCGTGAGCCACTATTCCACGGCGGCCGATGGCCGCCGTTTCTTTTAACAGACCCCGCCGCGCCGCAACTTGCGCCCGTAACGTAGCCTGTGGCAAGTGCTTACATCGCTCTTCTCGAACGTGGCCGGGGCAAGTCGGTCGTCTACACGGCGGACAAAGCGAACTTGAAGGCGCTGGCGTCGGCGCTGGCGAGGCTGATGCCGAAGTAGGCGACGGATTACGGAACGCTCAGCACCTCAAGCGCTGGCAACGCCAGAAGGTCCGGCAGCTCAACGTCAACGCTCAGGTCGTCGCTGGCAGCCGAAGGCGCATCTGTTCCCGTCCACGGGGTTGCCCAGGTGCCGCTTTGTTCCTCGGCGAATACCTCATCATCTCCGGTTGTCAATGGTGAAAGGGCCCGCACGATGGCCGGTTGACATGCCAAGAGTGCTCGCTCTGCCACAAAGACGGTTTCCGGGGCACCGTCATCCGCGAGCGTGTCAGCCACGTTGGTGGTCCGGTCGGATGCCAAAACTGCCAGTTCCGGCGCGGCGGTCAGGCCTGGCGCAGCCTCGTCCGTCACGAGCGGCAGCGGGGAGGGGGAGCCGCTGGCCATGCCGCCGCAGCCGCAGGTCGGCAGGTCCTCCAGGTACGTCCCCGCCGACAGCGCCTGCGTGTAACGCGACGTGAACCCGTTGATGTCCCACGAATCGACGGTGCCGTTGGGCTGCTCGCCGTTGGGACCGAAGCCGCGGAAGTCAGCATCCAGGTTCCCCGCCAGGTACTTCTGCGTGAAGCCCGTGATGTCCCACGAATCGACGGTCCCGTTGGGCTCCTGGGCGTTGGGGCCGAAGCCGCGCATGTCGGCCCGCAGGCTGCCTGCGCGGCTCGCCGTCCAGATGCTGGCCAGCGCTGTCGGTGATCGTATCGGACAGCGTGATGCGGACCCACGTGTCCACCATCTGCTGCCAGGAGTCGGCGAAGGTGATGGTCATCTGGCTCGTGCCGCTGCCCTCGACGCCGGCGGGGACCACCAGCGTGTTGCCGATCTCGTTGCCGAGGGCGTCGAAGGTGATCTTCTCGGCGGTCACGTCGGCAAGGACGAAGGTGACGTCTTCGCTGAAGGTAACGACGACGGTCTCGACGCCCAGGCCGCTGGGGTCAATCTGGCTGACGCCGCGCGCCGTGCGGCCGGGATCGGGGTTCAGGGCGACGGCCGTGACAACGGGTGGGGTACCGTCGTTGGCGGCGCCGGGTGTGCCGCCGGTGGCGATGCTTACCGCCCAGTTGGCCGAGTCGTTGCCGTAGTCGCCGGCGACGATTCGCGAGAGCGCGGGGCCCAGGCCGTCGGCGTCGAGCGGCCAGGGGTCGGCGTCGTTGTAGCTGATCTTTTCGGTCGGGATGTACGGCACGAAGCCGCTTGGCTCGGGCGTGCCAGGCCGCGAGAGTTCGACCCGTTCGCCCTCGTTCGCCAGGGCACCGTCCCACGGACCGTAGATCACCACCGACGGGTCGATGCCGTAGGTGGCGCGGAACACCGACGGCTCGATGCCGACCACCAGGGCGTAGCCGTAAGCCGGGATGAAGGCGCCCGCCGGGAAGGTGTAGGCGACGTAAGCCGGGATGAAGGCGCCCGCCGGGAAGGTGTAGGCGATGGCATCGGTAAACGCCCACGGATTGGGCGTCGGTTCGGAATCGTGCAGCGGCACGGCCGAGCCCGTGCGGTTGTACAGTTCGATGAACTCGTGGCCGCCCAACCCGGGATGGTACATGATCTCGTTGATGACGACGTCGGGGACGAGGGGCGCGGCGTTGTCGGTTTCCTTCGTCGGGAAGACGAGCGCCACGAAGTCCTTGCTGCCGGTGGACTTGACGTAGCGGCCGAGGGTCACGCCGTTGTCGGAGGCCGGGAAGAACTCGTCCTCGCGGTAGCCTGCCAGGACGGTGCCCGTGGCCGACGTGAGGTAGACCTCATCGCCAAGTTCTTTCAGGCCGAAGCCGGTCAGGCGTCCGGGATCAGGGGCGGAGACGCCGAAGTTGGCCACCTCGGTGAAGACGAGGCAGGCGCCGGGCGCGATGGTCGTCCCGTCGGCGATGCGGTACTTCATGAGGTCGGCGAGGGTGTCGCTGAGATACCAGCCGCCGATGCTGATCGTCTGGTCGGCGGTGGTGTTCTTCAGTTCGATCCAGTCCTCGACGCCGCCGTCGGAATGGGCCAGAATCTCGTTGATGACGACGTCGCCGGGGTTGACGGGGCCTGGATCGGCCTCTCCGGGGTTGCCGCCCGGCAGCCAACTGGCGCGCCAGCCGTCCTTCGAGTCCCAGAGGGCGGGGTCCTGGAGGGGGTCGCGGACGACCAGCGAGAATCCCCCGCCGTCGGTGTGGTCGAACCATCCATCGCGAGGCTCGAACTCCTGGATGGTCGCCGCGAGGACGGTTTCGAGGCCGATGATCTCGCCGGCATCATCGAGGGCTGTCCTGTTCTTGAATTCCCCTGCAATGAGACTCGCTGGGACCGTGGGATAGCGGAACTGGAACGCCTGCCGGTCTCTCACCACCAGGACGTACTCTCCCGGCGCCACGTTGAACGTCGGGAAGGCGAAATCGACGCCGTCGAAGAACCTCAGGCCGGCCAAGTTGATGGTCTCGGCGCCGGTGTTCTGGAACTCGATGAACTCGAAGTCGTCGCCGTCGGCAAATCCTGCCGCAATCTCGGCGGTCGTCGGGTCGGCCGGGTGGTACATGACCTCGGTGACCACGAGGTCGGGGAGCGTCTCGAGGACGAAGGTGGCTTCGTTGAGGGCGCTCCAGGTGCCGCCGCTCAGGACGCGAGCCTTGACGTTCGTGTTCCTCGTCAGCGTGACGGGGCTTCCGGGAACGTACTCGAGGGCGGCGGGTAACCGGTCGCCGCCAAGCATGCGCGGGTCGGTGCCGTCGGTGGTGTACCAGATCGTGCCGGCGGGGGCATCCATGGTCAGGCTGAAGCCGGCGGCGATCTCGCCGCCGTGCTGGTTAAAGGACGGCGCGGTCACGGTCGGATAGAGCCCCGCAGAGATAAACTGGTCAAGGACGATGTCGGAGCGTAGGACGAGGTAGGTGTTGAGGATCCAGTCGCGTTCGTTGTACCACTCGGCCAGGGTGAGAGGCGGGTGGTGCTTGGTGTCGCCCCATCGGGTGGACTCGCCCACCATGGCCCTTTCGACCCAGTCGGCCAGGTCGGAATAGCGTGGGATCAAGGCCTCCGGCGTGAGGATGCCGCCGTTGAAGAAGTGGCGATGGATCTGGTCGGCGAACTGCATCTTGTAGTCGGCGTTGGATCGGAGGCCGGCGTGGGGTTGGCCGGCCCCGCTGAGGTTTCTCGGGGCCACCATGTTGAGGGGCGAGCGGGAGCGGTTGTTGCCCATGGTGTTCTCGAAGTCCCAGTTGTAGAACTTGTAGCCGGTGCTGTCGTCGGTGCGGTCGCGTCCGGCCCAGTAGTTTTTGCCCGGCCAGTCCCAGTTGCCTCCCCAGATGTTCAGGATCATGTAGTCGATGTAGTTCGGGACGTCGAGCAGGTGGGGGTAGGCGGGGTTGGGGGTGCCGTCGGGGTTGTTGCCCTGGACCTCCTGGAAGAGTCCTGCGTTGCACTTGGAGATCATCTGGCTCCAGGCAGCCGTGTTTCCGGCGGCGGCGCCGCCGTCGTGAATGGAGTCCCAGTCTTCCTTCTCGCCGCCGTAGTAACTGGCCGAGAAGGCGTCGTCGGGCCGCTCGACCGGGTTGTACAGTCCCCAGTAGATGCCGTTGATGTACAGATGCACGAAGGTCCCGTGAGCGGCCGCGTTGCCGGTGGCGAGTTGCAGGCTTCGGCCGAACTCGTCGCGGATGTACTGCTCGGTGTACTTCGCGGAACTCCAGGTGTAGCCGTCGTTGGCGCCAGCCCGGAGGGTGATGGTGTCGAACGAATCGACGGCGCCGTCGCCGAACCAGTCGTACTGCAACTTCGTCGGGCCGTACCTGTCCTTGAAGAGCAGCCGCAGCGAGTGCTTCTTCGTCAGACTGTGGCTGCGAAAGGCGCCGCCCTGGATGCGAATGCCGCAATCGACCTGGACCCCTTCGGCGCCGTCCGGGTAGATGAGTTCGACGGAGGTCTCGCGCTCCCACGCGACGCCGCTGCCGCCGGAGTTGGTGTAGATGCCGCTCGGGCCGAACATGTCGTCGATGTTCATGACGATCGAGAGCGTCGGCAGCGACTTGAGGTCGTCCTTGATGGTGGCAGCGTAGATGCCGCCGAAGAGGTCGCCCCCGATGGGGTTGCCTTCCGAGTCGAACGTGCCGATGACGTCGGGGTCCATGCCGTAATCGGGCGAGGTGCC
>Ga0111188_1102_pt1 | contig 20490 bp, 17 predicted proteins | sample DeeMarSWOR324_28_FD_80358 | JGI IMG/M metagenome (GOLD analysis project Ga0111188, IMG submission 80358) | Planctomycetes bacterium SM23_25
GAGGTCGGGGCTGATGTCCTCGGCGCTGATCCAGACGATGTTCGGGCGCTTGCCCGCGGGCAGTTTGGCCCCGGCGGCGCCGGACGCCACGGCAGGAAGGATGTGCGGGGCCAGGGTCGCAGCGGCCGCGCTCGCGGCCCTCTGTTTGAGGAAGTCCCGGCGGGTCGGACGGGGCATCGTCGGCCTCCTTGCTAGAGCATCCTGGGTGGGTGCAAAGCACCCGTACCTGTTTAGCGTGCCGGTTGTGGCTGTCACCCTGAACGAAGTGAAGGGTCTCGCCGTGGGAAGGACGAAACAGCAACGACCACGGCGAGATTCTTCAGCCCGCAAGCGGGCCTCAGAATGACAGCGCTAAACACGTGCAAGCACCCACCCTACAGCCACAGCGGGTCATGTGGCTTGCGGAGGCTTAAACTAATCGGGGGGCACGGCGGTGTCGAGGGTTTCTCGGCCGTCCGAGCCGCGACCTGCAGATCGCTGGTGCGCCGGCATGCCGAACGGGTTCCTACAAGCCCGCAGCGCGGGGGTTTATCCCCCGCGCGGGTGCGGGGGCAGGGCGGCATCCCGATCGATGAAGTGATGCGCGTCCTTATCCCCCGCGCGGGTGCGGGGGCAGGGCTCTTCTGCGCGGGGGATAAACCCCCGCGCTACAGAGGCTCGAAGGCACGGGTGCAAAACAAGCGGGAGCGCGACTCTATCGCGCTCCCGCATCTCAGCCTGAATGAGTTGGGCTTACTTCTTGCGGCGGATCAGTGTGGCCGCCACACCCGCGGCCAGCAGCGCCAGCGTGGCCGGCTCGGGGATCATCGTGGTGATGATGTTCTCCATCACGTTCTTGTAGTCCTGCGTGATGTAGTCTTCCCACTCGGAGGGGGTGCCGCCGGGACCGTTCACGCCGGTGGTGGAATCGTCGTAGCCCCAGTGGCTGAAAAAGACGCGCTGCGCGCCGAGTACGCCGTTTCCGGTGTCCGTGCCTTGGGGCAGTTCGAGCAGCATCCCGCGCACGGTCGCGGTGTCCATGGTGCCGACCAGGATCGTGCCGGCGACGTCGCAGTCGGTCTCCAAGGGATTATAGATGCCCTTCGGGGATTGGTTATTGCCTAACGGCACGCCCGACCAGTCGAACAGCTTGACGGGCCCCGTGATCGTGTGCACGGCCGTAAGGGAGAAGTGGCCCGTCTGTCCCGCCTTGATGGCCATGTCCGTCTCCGTCCTGGTCACGTCGGCGGAGCCGCCCGTGGTCCAGTCCCAACGGCTGTCGCGCGTCAGGTAGCCGCTCTGGCCGCTCTGGAGGAGCAGCGGCGTGGCCTGCGTGTTCCACTGCGCGGGATTGTTGTAGGCACCGCTGTTCGTGCGGCGCGAAAAAACGATCAGGTCGGCATCGTCAGCGTGCTGCTGGTCGGTGGCATCCCACACCCCCTGCATCGTCTTGTTCATGCCGTAGGTGTCCACGGTGTGGCCGAGGCCTTGCAGGAACGTCACCAGCGAGTCGTCGTTGTGATCGCCATCTGCCACGCCCGGCACCTGGCAGTCGGTGACCACAAGAATCGTGCCGGCCTGAACAGAACCCGCGACCAGACCAAGAAGCAGCGTCGCATAGAGTAGCGCCTTCATTGTCCTACCCCTTCCTTGCACGTAGCGCACCAAAGCGCGAGAATTGAATGCCATGCTCCTTTCGCCAGCCGAGCGGGCCAGACTCCCTGCGCCCCCTTGTTCCCCGCTCCAAGCAGACACGCGAACCGAGAAGACGTGGTCGCCCCGGCCCGTTCAGCACCTTAACGACTACTTAATTATGACGCGCCAGCGGGATTTGTCAAAAAAATGGGCTGGAAAAAGGAGCACAATTCATGCCATTTTCGGATTCCGCAGGTTCCGCCTGGTCAAACTGGGCGATTTGGAAAGAATAGGCGCCGGCCGCCCGCGGAGGAGGCCGCCGCGGCGCGCCGCAACCTACACGCCCAGGCCCGAGGCGATGTCGAGCAGGGCGCCCTTGAGGTGCTCGTACTCGCCGCCGAAGACGGGCGTGCAGTTCTCGATTCGCTGCCCGCCCTGGAGCAGTTTGGCCGCAAACGCCAGGCAGGTCAGTTCGCCGCAGGCGCGGCAGTTGGTCCTGGGCAGGCGGCTGAAGAGTTCCAGGGCGCTGATCTGGACCCGCCGCTCGAAGAGCGGTTCAATGGTCTCGCGCTGGCTCCAGACGTCGTTGATCGTGCGGACGAGGTGGGCGATGGTCCGCCAGGCGTCGTGCATCTCGCGGGCCCGCGCAATCGCCGCCCGGTGCGGGAACAGGTTCACGAGCCGCGCTCCGTCCATGAAGGTGAAGGTCGGGCCCTGCGGGTTGTACGTGGCGTGGGGCAGAACGGCGTTCAGGTACGGAAAGACTCCCGAGATGTCCCCCTCGATCTGCACGGTCAGCCGCAGGTGGTCTTCCTCGGCGATGCACGGGGCGACGAAGGCGATGGAGACGCGGCCGACCACGTCGGTGCCGCCGGGCGGCGGGCCGAGGTCCTCAAGCGCATCCGGGAGCGGTTCGCGGTACCAGACGTGTCCGGCGATGACGGCCCCGGCCTGGATGGCGGCGTAGAGCGCCGGCCGGGCCGGGTCGGAGATCACCAGGTACGGCGGCACGAGGTCGGCCACGCCGGGCGGCGGCTCGATGAGCCGGACGGCATGGGCCACGCGGGCGAGCGCGCGGCGGACGCGCTCCAGTTCATCGACCGCCTGGAAGACGACCACCAGGTCCGCCACGATCCGGCTCCCCACACCAAGGCCCCCGCACGAGGCCGCCCAGGGTCAGTTCGGCTTGAGCACCAGCGTCCAGAGAGCCCACACGCTGGAGAACAGCCACAGGTTCGCGGCGATGCGCGAAGCGATGTCGAGGCTCATCCTGGTGCGGCGGTAGTGAAAGTGACTGCCGAACAGGACGACGACCGACAGAAGCATCCCGGCCTCCGGGACGCGGCTCTCGCGGCACACCTGCGCCCATTCGTGCAAGAGCCCTGTCAGCAGCGCCACGTTGATGAGCGTCCCGACGATGGGCACAACCAGCATGACGACGCCGAGGACGCGCATCAGCGTGGAGACGGCGGTGTCCGCATCGGCGCTTGGCGGCGGCGAGGGGAGGGTCACGGCGGCGCCTCCTTGGCGGGTGCCGAGGGGGGCGCGCCGGTTGGGGGCGAGGCGCCGTTCCGGGCGGCCTTCTCTTTGGCCTGGCGGATCTGGTTGAGAATCTTGTTCCATCGGTCGCCCTGGCTCTTCTGGTACGCCGCCCATTGGGCGATCGGCACGTGCTCGACGTCGCCTCCGAGGAGCAGTGCCCGGACGTACCCGTCGCCATGGGCGTCGAAGGGCGGGCCGTCGCTCACGATCAGCAGGTCCGGGGGCCAGAGCGGTTCGTTCACGTTGAATGTAGGTCTGCCTGCCAATCGGGTAGTGGTAGGCCGGGCAGGTGAGCCAGTCCGGGCTGTCGAGGCACCGTTCGGTGACAAGGTCGTCCAGGCTCTTCGGAAACGCGCCGTCGTGCTTGGCGGCATAGGCGCGGAGGGCCTGGTAGATCTTCTCGAGGTTCTCCTCGCACGTCGGCCGCAGGAACCACTGCGACCATCCGACGAGTGCGATGACGCCGAACATAGGCCGGCACGGCAATGACCACCCCCAGAAGGGCCAGCAACGCGCCGAGCATCCCCCCCACCGTCCATGGGAGCGTGACGAACCGCCCTAGGCCCACCGCCAGCACCGCCACCACCGAGAGCACCACGAATCCCATGGCGGCCAGAACCATGGTCTCCAGCGGTGGGACCACTTCGACCTGCTCCCCGTCAACCGTCACCACGGTCGCGCCCTTGCGCGGCATGGCCCTGGCGGGTTGGATGGGGGGCGACGACTCCCCTTCCTTCGGCACCTTCAGGTCGCAGCCGCACGTCGGGCACCGAGCCGGACGACCGGCGAACGACTCGTCCACCTCCATCCGCGACTCGCAACTCGGGCACCGGAAACGGATCATGACGCACTCCCCGCCTGGCTACTCGTTGGCAAGGACCGACCGGTTGTAGCCGCTGGCGAACTGAATGCCCGACCAGGCCAGGAGCAGCACGGCGGCAACCGGCATGACCAGGAACTCGCTGAAGTACATCAACTGGGCAACCCAGTCCTGTGTCGCGACCCCGAGCCGGGCCGTGTGCGCCTCCAGAAGCATCTCGAAGTTGAACAGGGCGCTCGTGCGGAACCCCTCGAAAACGCTCTCCCACGGGAGCACCGTCCACAGGAACAAGAGCAGCACGAACAGGGCCCGCGTCAGTTGCCGGATGCCGGCCAGGCGGCCGAGCAGCGCGATCTGCAGGTAGATGAACACCGTAACCGCCAGGAGCATGGCCGACAGGACGCCGATGACCCGTGCCGGCCGCAGCAGCCCCGCCGTGAGGTTGCGGTAGTACAGGGCGCGGCGGCGGCGTTGCTCGGCGGTGAGCGGCGCCGGTTTCCGGGCCGCCTCGCCCGGCTCGGCCACGTCCACGCCTTCGGTGGCCGAAGGCGGGGGCGCAGGCGTCTCGCCGGCAGCCGTCTCCCCGGCGGTGGGCTTCGATGGGGCGGACTTCTTGGACTTGAGCGACGGTTCGACGTTGGGGAACAATTCGCCCGGGTCGGCCGCGAACGCCGCGCTCTCGAAGAGGCCGAGCTTGCCGGCGGGACCGCCGACGGGCGCCGCAGCGGGGTCGGGCGCCGCCCGCGCCTCGGCCGCCGGTACGTCGTACAGCCCGAACCACTCCATCAGGAAGAACGCCGCCGCATGCGCCAGCACGCACACCATCGTCACCCAGAAAAAGAGGACGGCGAAGAACCGGGCCGTCTTCAGGGCCGACACAAAAGGCTGCGCACTGGGGTTCGGCAGCCGGACCGTCTGATCGCGTTTCTGTTCTTGAGCCATGGCGTCTCTCCGATCTCGAATCGGCTATCGGAAGCCTGAGGTCTCAAATCTCAGATCTCAGATTCCAAATCTCAGATATCCCAAATCTCAGACCCCAAATCTCAGATGGCGGACCTCACCTACCAGATATCGGCCTCCTGGGCGGCCGTCGTCCTGCCCAAAGGCGTCACCCGAGCGAGCGGAGGGTGTCTCGCGCAGCCTCGATCGTCCGGTCGATGTCGTCTTCGCTGTGGGCGAGGCTGACGAACCACGCCTCGAACTGGCTCGGCGGCAAGTAGATGCGCCGCCGGAGCATCCCCTGATGGAACCGGCCGAAAGCGGGGCAATCGCACCGCCGGGCCGCCGCGTCATCGGTCACGGCCTCGCCGCTGAAAAAGAGCGACAGCATCGACCCGACGCGCTGGACCCGTGCCGCGACGCCCGCCTCCGCCGCCGCCTCCGCCAGGCCCGACTCCAGACGGGCCGACCGCTCCTCGAGCGTCTCGTACGCGCCCGGCTCGGCCAGCAGGTCCAGGGTAGCGATTCCGGCGGCCATCGCCAGCGGATTCCCGGAGAGCGTTCCCGCCTGGTAAACGGGCCCGACCGGGCTGACCTGCTGCATCAGATCGCGCCGGCCGCCGTACGCGCCGACCGGCAGGCCGCCGCCGATGACCTTGCCCAGCGTCACGAGGTCCGGCCGCACACCGTACCGTTCGGCCGCGCCGCCCCGGGCCACGCGGAAACCCGTCATCACCTCGTCGAAGATGAGCAGGATGCCGCACGCGTCGGCCAGGTCGCGAAGCCCTTCCAGAAATCCGTCGCGCGGCGGGATACACCCCATGTTGCCGACCACCGGCTCGACGATGACGGCGGCCATCTCGCCGGCCCTCGCCTCGCAGACGGCGCGGACGGCGCCAAGGTCGTTGAACGGCACCAGGTGCGTGTGGCGGACCGTGTCCGCGGGCACCCCCGGGCTCGAGGGCGAGCCGAACGTCATGGCGCCGCTGCCGGCCTGAACCAGCAGGGCGTCCACGTGGCCATGGTAGCACCCCGCGAACTTGAGGATGCCCGGCCGCCCGGTGGCGGCACGGGCCAGGCGGACGGCGCTCATCGTCGCTTCGGTTCCGGAGTTGACGAACCGGACCTGCTCGACGGCGGGCATGGCCGCTGCGATCCGCTCCGCCAGTTCGACCTCGCGGACCGTCGGGGCGCCGAACGAGGACCCGTCGCGAAGGGCAGCGGCCACGGCCTCGACCACCTTCGGATGGGCGTGGCCGAGGATGAGCGGCCCCCAACTCATGACGTAATCGATGTAGACGTTGCCGTCGATGTCGCAGACGGTCGAACCCCTGCCGGAGGCGATGAAGGGGGGCCCGCCGCCCACGGCCTTGAAGGCGCGGACCGGACTGGAGACGCCCCCCGGCATCAGGGCTTCGGCCCGGCGCAGGGCCTCGGCGCTAGAGTCGGTCTTCAGTGGCCGTGCGTCATCCGGCACGCAGAATCCTTACGCTTTCAAGGCATCGCTTCGGAAGGTTCCATCTTAAGCGTGGCGGCAGGGAGTGTCAACGGCAAGGCAGCCCAAGCCGGGCCTCGAGAGAAGCCCCCGACCGGTCGGCCGGGGGCTTCGTATTCGCATCCGATGAAACGCGTTTACCGCTTGCGGCGGATCAGCAGGCCGCCGAGGCCGAGACCCAACAGGGCCAGCGTGGCCGGCTCGGGGACCGGGTCGTGCAGGCCGGGCTTGTAGGCGAAGAAGTCGAAGTCGATGGCGCCCATGGCGCCGGTCGCCCCACACCCCATACCAATGTAAGAATCGTTGAAGTCGTTGCCGTCGCCTGCGCTGACATCAAACGTGACGCCGTTGGCGATATCGCCGTCCATCCAGACGGTCACCTGGTGCGTCCCGGCGCCGCCCGCCACGATCTGGATCCAGAATTCGTGGAACTGGGTCACGTCAACCGGCACTTGATTGAGCGTCTCGCCGGTGGCGTCGTATTCCCAGGGATCGACGTCGCTTCCCGTGCCGGTGATGAGGCTGTTCATCACGAGACCGGCCTGGCCGCCCAGCGTTGCGTCATCGAACCGCTTCGTGGGGTCATACTTCATGGACTCCGTCTCTTCCACAACCGCGGGGATGGCCTTTGACACATTGGCCAAGGAGAACGAGATGATCTTGTCGTCGGCGGACTGGCGGACGCTGAAGTTGCCCTTGCCGGCGTCATGGCCCAGGTAGCCCTGTCCGCCACTCGGCCAAGCCGTCGGCGTGGTAATGTGCTTGTTCTCGCCATCACCCGCCCCTTTGTCCGAATACATGTCGTCCAGGGGGGCGCCCGTAGCGACCCGTGCGCGCATGGAGATGGTGATGCCGTCGTCCAGAACTGAGTCGGCCACGTCGGGGTCCATGCCGGTCTCGTTCGTGATGCTGTGGCCGAAGTAGACCTTGCGGTTACTGGCGTCTCCCATGCCGTGGTCCCGCGGATCGCCGGCATCCTGGACGCGCAAGTAGTTGTTGGTCGGGGTTTCGGCGAGGATGTTCGCGCCGCCGGGCCGGCCCGCACCGATAGCGGATTCGTCCCACTGGTCCGAGCCATTGTCGTGGTTCCACGTGCCGTCCAGCGCCGTGTAGTTGGCGCCGCCGCTGGCCGCGTCTCCGGTGTACTCATAGGTCCATCCGCCCGCAGGCGGCAGGTACACACCCGCCCAAGTCGACGCGGCCGCCATGGAGACGACCAACGCACTCACGGCAACCAGACATGACCGTTTCATCGCGTTTCCCCTTCTCTGCTATGCCTCCGAGACTCGGGTTCTCGCAAACAGACCATCCTCCCCCGGCGTTCTCCCCCGGATCTCAACCGCGCCGTGACGACGCGCGGTCTTCCTAGACGTGCGCCCGCGAGACGCAACGTCTCGGGGCCAAGGCAGTGTAATTATGGCGCAAAGAAGCGGAGAATGCAAATCGAGGAGCCCCCAAAAAAACGAAAAAAATACTGCCAGAATGGCATCCCGCTACGGCTGCGAATCTCCATAATTGCCTTTACAGCAAAGACTTACGTCTCGAAGGCGCCCCCGAGCGTCTCGTGGGCCGCTTTAAGTTTCTCGATGATCGGGATTTCTTGGGGGCATTTGTCCTCGCACTCGCCGCACGCCACGCACTCCGACGCCGGCTTGTTCTTCTCCTGCCATCCTTTGCCGAGACCCTGGTACCGCTGGCGGGCGGGCTCTTTCAGGTCGAAGGCCGTGTGCCACTGGACCATCTCGAAGATCTGCACAATGGCCACGCCCTGCGGACACGGCTTGCAGTAGCCGCAGCCCGTGCAGGGCAGGTCAAGGATCTTGCGGTTGGCGTCGACGAGGGCGTCAATGCGCGTGAGTTCGTCGTCCGAAAGCGGGTCGCCGCGGTCGGCGGTCGCCACGTTCTCGTCGACCATCCGGGGGGTTCCCATACCCGACAGGACGACGTCGAGGTGCGGGTTGGCCATGCAGAAGCGGACGGCCGCCTCGGCGGTGGAACTCGCGCCCGTGGCCCTGGCGATGACCTCGGACGGCGTCCCGAGCCGGCCGCCGCCCACCGGGCCCATGCAGGCCGTGCCGAGGCCTTTCGCGTGGGCATGGGCGATGGCCGGGGCGTACTTGCGGTCCAGGAGGTTGTACTGGACGAGCATCGACTCGAAGTGTCCGGTGTCGATGAGTTGGATGGCATTCTCGGGCGTGTCGTGGCACGAGAAGGAGATATGCCGGATGAGGCCCTCCTGCCTGGCCTTGACGGCCTGCGCGAGGGGGCCGCTGGAGCCGAGGCACCGGTTCAGGTAGTTCTGCCACGACAGGCCCCAGAAATGGTAGAAATCGATGACCTCGCAGTCGAGTTTCCGAAGCGAGAGTTCGAGTTTCAGGCGGAAGCACTGGCCGCAGGCGTTCTGGACCGAGTTCTTGGTCGAGACGTAGACCTGGTCGCGCGGCAGGCCGCGGATGGCCAGGCCGACGGCGGTCTCGCTCTCGCGGTGGCAATAGCCGGGCGCCGAGTCCACGTAGTTGACACCGGCGTCGATGCCGCGGCGGATGAGTTCAGCCGAGTCCTCAATCCCGCGGATCTTCCCATCCTCGTCTTTCGTGATGGGCAGACGCATGGCGCCGAAACCGAGTCGCGAAACCTTCGCCCCGGAGCCTCCGAAATCGCGGTACTGCATGACGAACCTGCTCCTCTCGTCGTTTCGTTGCGATGGTGAAGCCAAGCCTTGATCGCGAGCGACCCCGCCCCTTCGGCTGCGCTTAGGGCAGGCTCTCCCAGCGAGGGGCTCGGCCAGGCTCGATAGGGCTCGAGACAGACGGGCACAGCGGGCGCCGGCCTTCTCGCGGCCGGTTACAGCCCCGTCCAGAGGTACATGATCCGCGGCGAGGCGAGCGACGGGAGCCCCTCGACCCCGAGGTCCAGCAGCGACTTCGCCTTCGTCGAGACGCTGAACAGGTCGAAGAACCCGAACGGCTGGACGAGTTCGACGACGCGGGCCTGCCCGATGCCCGCCCGTTCCCTGGCGATCTCGACGGCCGTCTCGAAGTAGCCTACGCGATCGATCAGGCCGCACTCCCTGGCCTCGCGGGCCATGAAGATGCGCCCGGTGGCGAGACGCAGCACGTCGGCGCGGTCCATATCGCGGGCCTCCGCCACCACGTCCACGAACTGGTCGTACCCGGGCTGAAGGAGCGTCGACATGATGTACTCGCTCTGCTCGGGCGTGATGTCGGGAGCGAACATGTTCGGCCAGTCCTTCTGATCGCCCATCTTCAGGGTCGCCGTGCGGATGCCCAGTTTGTCCTGGAGCAGCCCGTTCAGAAAGAAGTACTGCGCGATGATGCCGATCGACCCGGTGACGGTCGTCCGCTGGGCCACGATGTCGCCCGCGGCGCAGGCCGCATAGTACCCGCCCGAGGCCGCCACGGCATCCATCGCCGCCACCACCGGCTTGTTCGTCTTCCGCGCGAACAAACTGATCTCGTGATGCAGCACGTCGCTGGCGGTCAGGTATCCGCCGGGCGAGTTGATGCGGAGGATGACGGCCTTGACGTCGTCGTCGCGGGCCGCACGGTCCAACTTCGCACGGACCTGCGCCACCAGCGGGTCGTAAATCAGCCCTTCGATGCGGATGACGGCAATCTTCTGCGACGACGGGCCACGCTCGATCACACGTTCAAGGTACGTGTCCTCCACGCCGCCCCCCGTCAGCGACCCCCCCAGCATCGCCGCCAGGCCGATGACCATGATCAGCAGCACGGCGTTGGCCCCGATCGACAGAACCAGCAGAATCACCGTCAGAATCCCCAGGACGCTCGTCCGTTTCTTCGGCTTGGCGCCATCCGGCACGGGCACCTGGCCAGGACGGGCATCGGCAGCATCGGGTGTCCAGGATCCGTCGGTCATCTGGGTCACTCCTTTCGGCCCGGAACGGGCCCAAACGCGAGACACGTCTCGAGCGAATTGTATGGCGGCGGCCCGGGCGGGTCAACGCCAAAGGAACCGGCGCAGCAGCAGGGCCCCCATCTCGCCATCGAAGCCCCTGTTGGTCAGATAAAAAGAGGTCGTGCCGTTCCTTGCGGCTTTGCGGCTTGGCGTGAGGCCTGCCTTGGAGGCGTTCCTTGCGGCTTTGCGTAAGGCAAAGGCGACGACGATGGGTGAAGGCAACGGCCACGAGCAACTTCGACCCTTGGTGGACGAAGCGCTCTTGGGGGGGAGTGGGTCCCGTCGCCCCGATTTGGGGGCAACGTGTCAACCTGGCGCCTACCCGCGTTTCCTGGCCGCCCCGACGGCCAGGGCCTGGTCGAGTTCGGCATAGGTGTCGGTGATGCCGAGGGAGCGGTGGCCGAGGATCGCCCGCGCGGCGTCCAGGCGCATCTTGAGACGGATTCGCATCGCGTCACCTTGCCCCGCCGGGCCATTGGCGGTTCACGTCGGTCAGGAGGGCCTTCACTTTGCCCCAATTGAGATCGAAATCTGCAACGGTGCTCGTCGGCAGCAATCTGAGCAGGTTCTGGTCCCAGTCTTGACGGAACTCGTCGCGCCGAACATCCAGCCGTTCGAGGTCGAGGGGGCCGGGCGTGAGGCCCTTGACCTGCCACTTGGGGGGCAGCGCCACCGCCAACCGCAGGGCGTCCAGCCCCTCGCGGTCCACCAACTGGGCCAGGTCGTAGACGTCGCGCGAGATCGCATAGCGCCTCTGGCCCGCCAGGGCCCTTATCTTCTCGGACGCCGTCTCCATGAGGTCATAGGACGGCACGCGCACGTCGGCAAGGTCGGCGGCGTCGGAGTACGGGTGCAGAATCGGCCGCGCTCGGATCGGAAACACCAAGACCTCGCTCGTCGTCACATCCACGCGGATTGCCCGCGGGTTTCCCGTGCGCCGCAGGGGCCCGCGGTAGTACAGCCTGGCCTGATACGATTCCTTGCCGTAGTCATCGTTCACCACGTGGACGTGCAGGGGCCTGACGCGGAAGTCCAGAGCCCATTCGTCGGTCGCGTCGGCGGCCACAGCCTCCAGAAGGCCCTCAAGAGCCTCGCGGTCGATGCTGCCGGTGAGCGTGAAGTCGAGGTCCTCGGAATACCGATAGTCGGCATAATAGGCTTTGCGGAGGCACGTCCCCCCCTTGAAGCACAGGGCGGCCGCTTCGTCCCGGCGAAACAGCGTGGCCGGGAAGCACCCGAGCACGTAGTCCAGGTCCACCAGCATCGGGTCCGCGCCCTGGCGGCCGGCGACGCGGCGGAGTTCGGCCTCGCTGATCACCCTTGCGCCCCCGCAGCAACCAGAGCCGGCACGTTCACCCGCACGCGCCAGCGATTGTTGACCGGCCCGTTTGCCGGGCCGCCTGGCTCCAGCGGGGCGTAACCGCCCGTAAGAAGCGACCGCCACGCGTCCAAACGCCGCTCGCGGTCCGGAACCGTGACCTTCTCGCCCAGCATCTCGACCAGCAGGCCCAGACGCTTGTAGAGGGCGCCGGATCCCATCTTCTCCAGGTACGCCTCGACGCTCTCCCACCGGACGGCCTCGGACGCCTCGGGCAGCATCTCGACAACCTGCCGGATGCCGCCGCACAGGTCCGGTCGGTCCAGGGCGTCCACGAGGGTCTTCTCGCGGTCGGTGACCGAGAACTTGCCCTGGCCAGCCGTCCGCTCCACAGTGCCAAAGAGCTTCCGAGACGTCAGGCGGACAAACTCATAGGTTACGCCGAGAACCTCCCGTCGCTTCCGCCCGGTGCGTTTGGGCGTCTCGACAAAGACCGTGCGGGGCACCTGCTCGGTCCAGTTCCAGTAGTGGCAGGCAGACCAGTATGCTACCGCACCGGGCGTAACGAGATGGCTTGCGATGACCAGGGCATCCTCGGTCCATGCGGCCTCTGGCCCGGCCTCCAGGGGCACAATGAGATAGGTGCTTCGGGCCAGAGAGACAATCCACCCCGACCGGCGGAGTTGATAGAGCAGGTTGACAGCCCTGCGTCTGGGCCAGTGCGTCGCCGCGATCAGGTCCTCCAGACGGAAGATCGACTGCCCCTTGGAGGCCAGGAGACTCAGGGCACTGGCCATATCGGCCGATAGGGTACCGCGTTTTTTAGTCTGGGGCACGGTAGTCGTCCATTACAAGACTTTCGTGTACTAGACTAACTCGGCGGCGTGGAATTGCAAGCGGATTCTGCCTCCCCGGGCCCGCCAGAAGGATGCCCCGCCCCCGTACCCGCTCCGCACCTGCTCCGCACCCCCACCCCCCTCATGATTCTGCACCCCCTTGGCTGACACGGCATGCGGTTGACACCCGTGGTACTGATGATCATGATCATGTTGTTGGTCTTTGCCGTCGTCGGCGTCGTTCTGGTTCTTGCCGTCGTTATTGTGGTCATCGTCATGCTCGTCGTGGTGGTCATGGTGGTGGTGACCGTGCTGCTGGTCGCGGTGCCGCCCGTCATTGTGCTAATGGTGACGGTGGCGCCAGCCGTCCTGATTGGTGCTGCCAACGTGCGCTGCGGCTGCCTCACCTTGTCCGCGTTCACCGTAATGCGGCGCACGCTGACGTGGATGCACAGGTCGACGGCAGCCGTTCCATCATCTTGCGCACCAACGCCGTCCGGTCTTCTCATCACCCCAACTTCCGGGCCGCTTCGACAGCCAGGGCTTGGCCGAGTTCGGCATAGGTGTCGGTGATGCCGAGGGAGCGGTGGCCGAGGATCGCCCGCGCGGCGGAGGCGTGAGAGATGAAGCGTCGAGCGTTCGTGGCTGCGGCGGGGCTCGCCTTGGGGACATTGCCCGCCGAGACGACGGTCCGAGCCGAATCGCGGCAGGCGCCAGCCGGGGCCAGAGCGGGCCGGCCGACGCGTTCCAGGAGACCTACCCCCACGACGGCGACGTCGACATGCTGCGCGCGATGCGCGTTTACCGGGAGGTCGGCTACCCGTACCTCGTCATGCCCGATCACGTTCCATCCCACGAGGACGACCCAGGCGGGACGCAGGCCTTCGCGTTCTGCTACGGTCGCCCCAGCCCACGAGCGCATTTCTCCTGAAAACCTGCGAGACCCCGCACGAGAGACGGCGTTTAAGGGGCCGTCAGAAAGTCTCGCCCAGGAAACAGAACACGCCCGTGCAGGGGTCGTCGGCCTGCCGAGGGTCCCGGTTGAACGGCACAAGGTGGCTCATTGCGGCGTTGATCTCGCTGGCGGTGACGGTTGAGGTATGCGCGGCCGCCGAGGGGTCCGACCCGGCCCTCGACAAGTTCTACAACGCCAACGCCCTGTGCCGGCGCGGGCTGTATCCGCTGGCCATCAAGGACTTTGAGGCGTTTCTGTCGGCCCATCCGAAGCACGAGAAAGTGCCGCAGGCGCAGTGGGGCCTGGCGATCTGCTATTACAGTTCCGGCGAGATGGCCAAGGCCGCCCCCCTCTTCGAGAAACTTGTGGGCAACGCTCATGTCACCGACCAGGAGCAGTTGCACAACCTGTGGGGCTCGAGCCTGGTGGAACTCGGCAAGTGCGCCGAGGCCGTCAAGGCCTTCGAGTGGACCCTCAGCCGCGGCAAGACCGCCGCCCGAAAGGCCGACGCCCTGGCGGGCCTGACTCAGGCGCACTCGCTTCTGAAAGACTGGGCAGCCGCCGCCCGAACCGGCGACGAACTCGTCAAACTCGCCCCGGACTCGCCGTACGCCGACCTCGTCCGGTACCAGGCGGCCGTGGCCCGTCTGAACCTGGATCAGCACGCCGATGCCATCCGGGCCTTCGAGGGGCTCATCGCGTCGAGCAAGAACGCCGAGATCGTTCACCAGAGCGTCTTTCGGGCCGCCGAATGCCTGGTGAAACTCAAGAAACCGGCCGACGCGATCCAGATGTACGAGACGGCCGCCACGACCAGGACGGGCGAATACAGCGAACTGGCCTGTTTCAACCTCGGTCTGCTCCAGTTCGAGACGGGCGACTACGCCGCCGCCATCGCCACGTTGAAAAACTTCCCGAAGAAGTACCCCGAGTCGGCCCTGGCGGACGACGTGGGCCTGTTTCTCGGGCGGTCGTACCTGGAATCGAAGAAGTACAGGGAGGCCGTCTCGACCTTCGAGGGCATCCTCGGCGGCCTGAAAGGTGCGGCTCCCAAGGGCCCCAAGAAGCAGAAGCCGCCCCCGGGCCGTCCGCTCGTGGTCAGCGACAGTTCGGTGGCGGCCCAGGCCACGTTGTGGCTCATCCGCACCTATGCCCGCCAGGGGCAGTATACGACGGCCCGCGAGTTGCTCGCCCCCGTGGTCGGGAACTATCGCGACGATCCGGTCTCGGCGGAACTGTACTACGAACTGGCGACCGCTGACATGCAGACCGGCCAGTACGCGTCTGCCGCCAGGTACTTCGCCGAGTCCGAGCGCGGCAAGGACCCGTTGCCGAGCGAATCGCTCCGCCTCCGGGCGTTCTGCCTGTACCGGGACGGCAAATGCCGCGAGAGCCTGCCTCTGTGCGACTCGTTCCTGACCAAGTACCCGGACAGCCCCCACAAGGCGGAGGTCCTGTTCATCAAGGGCGAGAACCTCGTCGCCCTGCTGCGCCTGACCGATGCCATCGGTGTGTTCGAGGCGGCGCTGGCCGCGGGGCCCGATGAGGCGAAGATCAAGCAGTCGCACCTGAGGATCGCCCAGGCCTATTACCACGAGAAGAAGTGGGCCGAGTGCGTGGAGGCCCTGGGGCCGCTCCTCGACGCGGACCCGCCCGTCCAGGGCGACGCCGCGGCGAAGAAGCCTCGGCAAGGGCCCAAAAAGAAGCCCTCCGCGCCCGAAGGCGGGCTCTACGACCAGGTCTGGTTCATGGCCGGCGACTGCTGCTTCCGCCTCCAGCAGTGGCCCAAGGCCATCGAGGCCCTCAGCACGTTCCTCGACCGGCATCCGGACGAGGCCAATGCCGACAAAGCCCGGTACAACCTTGCCTTGGCCTATCAGAAGGTCGAGAAGACCGCCGAGGCCATCGCGACGCTGAAACCGTTCCTGCACGGGGCCAAGCAGCCCGACGCGGAGGCCGAGGCGCTTCGCGTCCGCGCCCTGCTGCTGCTGGGCCGGCTTCAGTTCGAAACCGGCGACTATCCGCAGGCCCAGGACACGCTGAAACGCCTCGGCGACCATCCCGACGCCATCTACTACCTGGGGTGGATCGCCATGAAACGCAACGACCCGTCGGGGGCCATCCAGCACTTCGGGGCCGCGGCGCAGCAGGGCAAACCGGCCCTGGCGGCCGACGCGGCCCTGCAGCGGGCGGTCCTGGAGTATCGCGCCGGCCGCTATGCCGAGGCGGAAGCCACCCTGACGGCCCTGGCGAAGACGTTTCCGCGAAACGCCAAGGAGGCCGACGCCATCGACACCGTCTTCTACCTGGGTCTGTGCCGCGCGCGACAGAAGAACTTCGACAAGGCTGTCGAAGACTTCGGCGACGTGGTCCGCCGGTCCGGCGAGAACCCTCGCGTCCCGGAGGCCGTCTACTGGCAGGCGTGGTGCGAGAAGCAGCGGAGCAACGTCCGGCAGGCCGAGTCGCTGTACACGGCGTTCCTCTCGAAGTATCCGACCCATAAACTGATGCCCGACGTGACGTTTGAACTGGCGGAACTCAAGTTCCACGAGCGCCGCGAGCGCGACAGGCTCGGCAAGGGCAAGGGCAAAGGCGGCAAGCGTGAGATCGACATCGGCTACGCTGCCATCGCCGCGACGCTCCGCCCGCTGCTGGCCGACGACAGCCAGACGCCCGCTGCGCCCGAGTTGCGAAACCGCGTGCTCTACCTGCTGGGCTGGTGCCTGTTCGAGGAGGGCGAGATGGGCCCCGCCGCCCAGGCGTTCGAGACGCTGATCGCCGCCGAGGAAGAGGCCGCCAAGGCCGACCGCAACTATGCTGTGAGCAACCTGGTGCCGTCGGCGTGTTTCCAGGCGGGCGAGGCCCGCAGGCGCCTCAAGGAATTCGGCCCGGCGAAGGAACTGTTCGAGAAGGCCGCCCGACTTCGCGGCGCCGCCCGCGAGGCCGACCGGGACGACATGCTGCTGCGGCTGGCCCAACTCCAGGCCATCAACGGCCAGTGGCGCGAGAGCCTGCAATCGGCCCAGACGTTGCTGAGTTCGTTTCCCGACAGCCAACTCAAGTACGAGGCCATGTTCTCGGTCGGGTGGGCCCACGAGAACCAGAAACAGTACGGGCCGGCCCTGTCGTACTACCGGAAGGTGACGGTCACCAACATCAAGGACGGCCTGAGCGCCCGGGCCCAGTTTCAGATCGGCGAGTGCTGTTTCGCGCAGGGCCAGTACGACGCGGCGATCTCGGAGTTCAACCTGGTGATCACGAAGTACGGTTTCGACCAGTGGAGCAGCCTGGCGCTGCTCGGCATGGGACGCTGCTTCAAGGCCCAGGGAAAGCCGATGCAGGCCCGGGCCTACTTCGACGACTGCGTCCTGAAGTACCCGAAGACGACGGCGGCCGAACTGGCCGAGAAACTCCTCCAATCCATGGAAGAAAAGTGACCTGGTTAAAAAGGAACTGATGCCATGCCTTCTGTCCGATCCATGTGGATGCGCATTGCGGTGGTGTCGGCGGCGTTCGTCGGCCTCTTGCTGCTCGGGAACTCCCTGGCCCAGGACGTGCCCGACGCGGGGAAGCCCGCGCCCCAGGTGATGCCGCGAACCCCGGCCGCCGAAGTCCCCGGGGCCGCTGCGCCGAAACCGGGTACCGAGAGCATCTTCGACCTGCTGCTGAAGGGCGGCTGGGTCATGGTGCCGCTGGCCCTGTGCTCGGTCCTGGCGGTGGCGTCGGCCATCGACCGGTTCCTGGGTCTTCGGCGCGAGAAGATCATCCCGCCGGGCTTCATCGACGGGCTGAAGAAGACGTTCGGTCCCTCGGCCGACGCCGATGCCGGCGTCGCGTACTGCGAGAAGTACCCGTCGGCCGTCAGCGTCATCTTCCGGGCCGGCATCAGCCGCCTGTCCCTGGGCCACGTGGCGATGGAAAAGGCCATCGAAGACGCCGGCGAACGCGAGGCTTACAAACTCAAGCGCAGCCTCAAGCCGCTGTCGCTCATCGCGACGGTGGCGCCGCTGCTGGGCCTCTTGGGGACCGTGTACGGCATGATCTCGGCATTCCAGTCCTCCTCCGCCCTGGGCGTCGGCAGGGGCGACGCCCTGGCCAAGGGCATCTACGAGGCCCTGGTGACCACGGCCACGGGCCTGACGCTGGCGATCCCCGTCCTGGTTGTCTACCAACTCCTCTGCAGCAAGGTGGACGGCCTGGTGGACAACATCGACGAGCACGCCATCGACCTGCTCGAGTACACGATCCGCAGCGGCGCAAGCCGGTAAGGAGCGCTCCCATGCGAATCCAACGCACCGCCGATGAGAGCGACGCGATCATCAACATCTCGTCCCTGGTGGACGTGATGTTTATCCTGCTGATCTTCTTCCTGGCCACCACGACCTTCAAGCAGGAGGAACTGGACCTGCAGGTCAACCTGCCGCAGTCGGCCGCCAACAGGTCGCTCAGTGCCGCGACCCAACTGATCGTCATCAACATTCGGGCGGCCGACCGGCCGGCGGCTGAACCGCTCTACGTCGTGTCCAACCGGCAGATGACCATCGAGCAACTCCGGGCCACCGTGGCCGAGGCCGTGCGGGGCAACCCGGACCAGAAGATCCTGGTGCGCGGCGACCGACATGCCTTCCACGGCGACGTGGCCGCCGCCGTCACCGCCTGCAGCGAGGCGGGCATCAAGGACGTCAACATCGGCTACGACAAGAAGCCGACTGGATAGTCGGAGGCGGAGGTCTCGCGTGACCGAACCACCGGAGAGTCCCCAGGCCCCAGCGCAGCCGCCCCCGGCCGACGCCAGGCCGACTGCACCCAGGTCCGTCCGGAATCTGGTTTGCACCGTCGGCATCGTCCTGCTGGGGCTGGCCATCCTGGCGATGGCCGCCTGGGCCCTGATCCTGGCGAATCCCGGGTGGCGGCGGGCCTGGAGCGACGACCGCGGCATCTACGTCCGCGACGGCGACAGCGACGTGCGCCCCATCGTCTGGGAAGCCGCCAGAGGCATCGACGCCGGTGTCAACGCGGCCCCGGACATCGCCGACGGCGCCCTCTCGTCCCGCGCAGGGTTGGTGGTCTTCACGCGCAAGGCCCCCGGCGCGGAACACTCCGACCTGTACATGGCCCGTTTCGACGGGGCGACGTGGTCGGCCCCCGAGCCGATCGTGTGGCTGAACACCAATGCCGACGAGTTCAGCCCCACGCTCAGCAAGAGCGGCCGGGCCCTCTTCTTCTGCTCAGACCGCAAGGGCGGCATGGGCGGACTCGACCTCTACGTCTCGTGGTGGGAAGGGGCCGGTTGGACCCAGGCCCTGAACCTGGGAAGCCAGGTCAACAGCGAGTTCGATGAATGCGACCCGTGCTTCTCGCCCGACGAGAACGCCCTGTACTTCGCGTCGAACCGTCCCGCATCCGACGCCACGCCCGAGGAGCGCAAAGCCCGGTGGGAAGAGACCGTCGCCAAACGCCAGTTGGGCGACCTCGACATCTTCGTTGCCGAGGGCGTCTCCATCCCCAGCCGCACGAACCCCTTGCGCGATGCCGCCTTCCGCAAGGCGATGATCACGCAACTCGGCGGCAGCCCGGAGACCGAAGAGGCCGTCCTGCGGTCCCTCAGGTGGCTCAAGGCCAACCAGGAGCCCGACGGGCACTGGGACATGGCCAGGCACGGCGGCCAGCAGGGCCAGGACATCGCCGGCACGGCCCTGGCCGTCCTCAGTTACCTGGGGTGGGGCGCCCAGTACACCGAGGAAGGGGAGTTCACCGAATCGCTCTACAAGGGCGTCCGCTGGCTCAAGGCCCAGGCGATCCAACGCCGGGGCGACTTCGCCAAGGGTGTCGGCCAGGGCATGTACGGGCACGGTATGGCCACCATCGCCCTGGCCGAGACCTATGCCGTCACCAAGGACGAGACCCTGCGCGAGCCGCTGGAGCGGGCCGTCCGTGTCATCATCGACGCCCAGAACCGCACGACGGGCGGCTGGCGGTACGACTCGAAGCCGCCCCCCGTCGGCGACATGAGCGTCACCGGCTGGCAGGTCATGGCCCTGCACAGCGCCCGCAGCGCCGGTATCGCCGTGCCCGACGAGACGTACGAACTGGCCCGGCGGTGGATGACCCAGGTGGCCGCCTCCGACGGCTCCTACGGGTACCAGTCCGACAAGAAGATTACCCCGGCGATGACGGCCGAGGGGATGTTCGTCCAGCAACTGGTCGGGGCGAAACGCGCCGAGCGGCGCCAGCAGCAGACCGCCGCCTGGCTGACCGGCAGACTGCCCGAGGCCAGGAGCCCCGACTTCTACTATTGGTACTACGCCTGCCTGGCGCTGTATCAGCAGCAGGGACCGAACTGGACCAGGTGGAACGACGCCATCAAGCCGGTCCTGCTGGGCCTCCAGGACGAGTCCGGGACGTGGGAAGACGGCCACTACAAGCAGTTCGGCAAGGTGGGCGGCTCGGCCGTGGCGGCCCTGTGCCTGGAGGTCTATTACCGGTACCTGTGGAAACTCGACCAGGAGACCGACCCGGTCGTCGAGGCGAACAAGACGCTCGGGCGGAGCCCCATCGCGTTCCCCGCGGAGCCTGCGGCCCTCGTGGCCCGGCGCGTGGAGGCGCTGGCGTCGCCGGCGGTGGACCGCTCGCCCCGGTTCACGCGTCGCGGCGACTTCGTCTACTTCAGTTCCGACCGGCCGGGCGGGCTGGGCGGCATGGACGTCTACCGCAGCCGCGCCGTCGGGGACGCGTTCCAGGTGCCTGAGAACGCCGGCCCCCTGGTCAACTCCGCCGCCAACGACTTTTCGCCGTCGCCGGCGTGTCATGGGTCGCTGCTCCTGGTGGTCTCCGACCGCAAGGCCGACGGCGCCCAGGGGCCGCGCCTCTACACCCAGGTCGCCCGCGAACTCGTGACCGTCACCGAGGGGTGGCGGGCACGGGTGGCCGAGGAGTGGCTCTTCGGGCTGGGGGTGGCGGCGGCCGTCCTGATCCTCCTCTTGGCCTGGATCATCGCCTGGGGCCGAAAGACCCGCACCGGCGCCCGCGTCG
>Ga0111188_1009_pt1 | contig 20338 bp, 27 predicted proteins | sample DeeMarSWOR324_28_FD_80358 | JGI IMG/M metagenome (GOLD analysis project Ga0111188, IMG submission 80358) | Planctomycetes bacterium SM23_25
GACAGCATCTTCTTCCGGGCCGCCGACGGCACCGTCCGCTACCTGCCCGAGGCTGGCCGGACCGAGCACATCGCACCCATGCGCCCCTCCTGTCACAGCGGCGTGATCGTCTCCAACGGGCTGCTGTACTGGGGCCCGTGGATCTGCGGCTGCAGGCTCTCGCTCTTCGGTCACGTCTGCCTGGGGCCCGCCGGCACGTTCGATTTTCGTCCGCCGGCCGGTGAGTCCCGGTTGCAGGTTGGCCGGGGCGACTTGGCGATGGTGAAGGAACTGGCCCAAGGACCAGACGATCGTCCCGCCCACCAGCCGGCGCCGACAAAGACCAACACCCTGCCGCCGGTCACCCATGTCCCCGCGCAGGCGGCGGGGAAGGTGCTGTGGACCTGGCAGGCGCCTGGCGGCGCCTCGGCGGCCCCGGTGGTCGTCGGCGGCATGGTTTTCATCGGCTGCGACGACGGCGCGGTCTGCGCCCTGGACGTAGCCAACGGCGGCCTGAAATGGACCGCCTACACCGGCGGGCAGATCAAGTCGCCCCCGGCGGTGTGGAACGGGCGGCTGTACGTGGGCTCGGGCGACGGCTGGGTGTATGCCTTCGAGGCGGTCACGGGCAGGCAACTGTGGCGGTTCCGCCCCGGTCCTGCCCAGCGATGGATACCCGTGTACGGCCGGCTTCAGTCCACCTGGCCAGTGGCCGGCGGGGTGGTGGTGGCCGGGGGCACGGTCTATGCCGCCGCGGGCATCGCCCATTACGACGGCACATACGTCGTCGCCCTGGACGCCGTCACCGGCCAGTGCAAGTGGCTCAACGACTCCTCCGGACAGATCGGGCCGGCCAACAATGGCGTCAGTCTCCAGGGCCCGCTGTGGCTGGACGCCGGAAGCGGGATCCTCCGTTTTGCCGGGGGCAACGTGCATCCCACAGCCGGGTACGAGACGGCCACGGGTAAGTGCCTGAATCCGCCGGCCGGCCTTCGCACGGCCACCCGAACGCTGTTCTATCTGCCGGGGTATCCGCCGGCGGCCCCCGTGGGCTTGGCAGGCGGGCGAAACCTCGTGCTGGACGCCCGCGCCGGCGTCTTGAGCATGATCCAAACCCAGAAAGCCGGCGAAAACCGTAGCGAACCCGCGGCCCTTCAATCCGGCTCGACCACCACGGTCGCCACGGTGAAGCGGGGCAATGTCCTCATGCCGTAGCACAGGTCTACCGGGACGATGTACTTGCCCGGCTTGACGCCTGGGGGCACCGCCACGGACACCCGCGCGCGGCCTTCACGTGCTGCGCCCAGGGGCGGCACATCACCCACCAGCCGTCGATGCCATAGTTGGGGTCATCCCAGGGCAGGATCTCGCCGAACAGTTTTACCCTTTCCGCCGGGTTGGCGCGCAGGAAGCGGCAGTCCTCCGCGGTGTAGGCGAATAACTGACCGCGATGGGCGTAAAGCAGGTGCGTCGGCTTGATCTTCTCGACGAGTTCGAGGCATCGGTCATACCCGACGCCCGGTCCCAGCCAGTTGCGGTTGTACGCGCAGTAGTCCTCGAGCCCCCCGGCGGTGAGCGAGTCGCCCGCGAACAGCAACCGGAGGTTGCCCGCCTCCGCCAGCAGCCCGCCGTGGTAGAGCGTCTGGCCGGGGAAGTGATACGCGGTGAGCTGAAACTCGTGCCATGTCCACGATTCGCCGTCTTTCGTGACCCGGTCCACCCGCACCGGCTCGGGGTTCCGGCACGGCAGGGGCGGCCAGGCGGCCGGCTGGCGGATGACCTCGGCCACATGGCTGTCCGCGATCACGGTGCAGGACGGAAACGCCTTGCGGAACGGGGCCGGCCCTGTGCCGGCATCGCCTCGGCGGGCTTCTCAAGAGCTGCTACCGCGAGTCAGCCTGAGTTCCGGACGAAACCTGGAACCCCTGGTCTCTTGTAGTCCAGCAAAGGAAGAAGTCCCTCTGCCGAACAGGCGCGTCTCCGCGGCCGGCGCAGCCGCTTGCGTCGGGTAGGGGAGGTCGATGAGGAGCCCGCGTTGGCTGAGAATGGCGGCCCAGGCTCGGAGGACATCCTATATCAACGTCTCAGTGACGGGCAGCATTTCTCTCTTGCGCCCGGCTTGGCACTGTAGCAAAAGGTACCAAGATCGGTGATCATCATGTTGACCATGGTGATCATGGCGATTTTCTTAAGGCCCTGCCCGGTAGGAAGCTGACTCCTAAGCGGGCCAAGGACAACAGGCTACCAAATCCGGGCATGACCGGCTCATAACCCGGAGGTCGCGGCCATCTTCGTCCTTGTTTACAGCCAGCGCCCTTCCACGTCGGCTGCGCTCGACTGCTTCAGCTTGCCCGCCCTGTACTGCTCGACGGCGTCGGCCACCGTTCCGCTGGCACCAGTGTAAACCGCCACGCCGCCGGTCTGGAGGGCCGCATAGGCCTTCGGACCGATGTGTCCGGTGATCACGGCCCCCACGCCCAGGTCCACTACGTTCTTCCCCGCCTGGATACCCGCGCCCTGAACGGCGTTGAGGTTCTGGCTGTTACCGGCTGCGGCCAATTCTCCGGTCTCCGTGTCGACCACCATGAAGTACTGGGCCCGCCCGAACCGCGGATCGACAGGCGAACTCAGCTGCCGGCCTTGCGATGTCCCTGCCACTTTCATACGAGCTCCTTCTCGGCTAGGCGCAAGCGACAGGCGCGCCAGAGCTGGCGGTGCGGCGCCTCACTGCATCCTGCTATCTTGGTTTCGTCGGCCCCGCCCGTCGACATTCGGTGTTCCGATGCTGAGGGTCTTGATCTTCCGGTATAGCGTGCTGACGTTGATGCCCAGGTCCTGGGCGGCCAGCTTTCGGTTGCCGTTTCGACGCTGGAGCGTTTCGGCGATGAAGAGCCTCTCGATGGCTTCCAGGCTCATCGGCTGGCTCCCCTCGACTCCACGATCCGCGGTTGGTCGAAGCTCTCGCGGCAAGTGGCGAAGCTCGATCATGCCGCCGCGACAGAGCACGAAGGCCTGCTCGATTATGTTCTCCAACTCACGGACGTTGCCGGGATAGTCGTGCTCCATGAGCCGGGCCATCACCTCGTCCGAAACGCCGGCGATGTCTTTGCCTTGGAGGCGGCTGAATCTTGCCACGAGGTGATCGACCAGCAGCGGAATGTCCTCGCGACGCTGCTCGAGGCCCGGCAGCTCCAGATGTATCACGCGAATCCGGTAGTATAGATCATCGCGGAACTTGCCGGATCGGACGAGCTCAGCCAAGTCCTTGTTCGTGGCGGCAATCACCCGCAAGTCAACCCGAACAGGCTCAACGCCGCCAAGGGGTTCGACTACGCGTTCCTGGAGCACCCGGAGCAGCCGCAGCTGCATCGCCGGCGAGATGTCGCCAATCTCGTCCAGGAAGATGGTGCCGCCTTCGGCCAGGGCGAAGCGCCCGGGCTTGTCGCGCTTGGCGTCGGTGAACGCCCCGGCCTTGTGGCCGAAGAGCTCGCTCTCCAGCAGTGTATCTGGAAGGGCCGCGCAACTGACGGCCACGAAGGGCTTCTTCTTGCGGGGCGAGAGGTTGTGAATCGCCCGGGCGAACAGCTCCTTGCCGGTGCCGCTGGGACCTTCGATCAGCACGGTGCTGGCACTGGCGGCGATCTGGGGCAGAATCTCGAACAGCCGCATCATCGCCGGGCTTCGGCCGACGATGTCCTCGAACGTGTAGCGGGCCTGAAGCTCCTTCTGAAGCTGCTCCACCTGGCTCAGATCCTGAAAGGTCTCCACGCCACCGACGATGTTCCCTTCGTTGTCCTTCAGCAATGCCGTCGAGAGGCGGATCGGGACGCGCTGGCCTTGATGGTCGATGATGTGGGCGGTGGCGTTCACAATTGGGTTGCCGCTGGTCATCGTTCGCCGCAGGGCGCAGTCCTTCTCGCAGATGTTCCCCCGGAATACATCGCAGCAGGCGCTGCCAATGGCTTGCTCTCGCGACACGCCGGTGATGCGCTCCGCCGCCCGGTTGAAGGCCGTGATATGCCAGTTGGGGTCCACCGTGAAGACCCCTTCGTTGACGGAATCTAGAATCGTAATCTCCCTCTGGAACGCCTTGCCCACGGTCATCGTTGCACTCCAGTCCCGGTGAGCTTCATCGCTTGATGATCGCGCATTATACCACTTCTCCAGTCTTCCATCCTATCGTTTTGCGCGATTAGGACTCTCGGCAAAGCGTCCCCTGTTCCACAACCTGCTTTCCCTTGGGAGTTTAGGTCCGAGCGACTGGTTTGGTACGCGATTTGATGAGACCCTTTACGTCATGAAGGTCGCGATAGCCCACTGGCGAGGTCGAGTCAGTCCGGTGTTCGACGTGGCCGGGAACGTGCTTATCGTTGAGATCAGTGGCGGTATCGAGCAGAGCCGACAAAACGTGGCCTTTGATGTGGATGAGCCCCAGGCGCGCGCGGCCCGGCTGGCCAAAACAGGGAGCGACGTGCTGGTCTGCGGCGCGATCTCTTGGCCCTTGGAGATGGCTGTTTCGACGGCCGGGGTCGAGGTCATCCCGCAGACCTGTGGAGATGTGGAGCGCGTACTGGCGGCCTTCATCGATGGGCGACTGGATCAGGGCGCATTCTTGATGCCGGGCTGCTGCGGCCGGCGTCGGCAGTTTCGAGCGAGACGCCGACGAGGCAGGCGATGAGTAAGACTGACAGGCGTGGTGCTCGCCAGAAAGCGGTATCGAACCTCCAGGGAACCGAAAGGCGGTGATAGCAATGCCAGCAGGTGATGGAACAGGACCCCTTGGATTCGGACCCATGACAGGTCGTGCGGCCGGATACTGTGCCGGGTTTCCGGTCCCCGGCTACATGAACCCGACAGCAGCTCGAGCCTTTGGCGCTCAGTCGGCTCTTGGGGCGTATGCCACTACGCCGTATGCGGGAGCTATGGCCCCTTATGGCTACCCGACGCCGTACGCCCCGACCTGGCCACGACCGATGGGTTGGTTTGGGCGAGGATTCGGACGCGGTCGAGGTCGCGGCTTCGGGCGCGGGGGCGGTCGTGGAAGGCGATGGTTCGGCTGGTAGGCCGCAAGCCCCCATAGCAACCTGACGGAAGGGAAGTGTCCCATGCCCAGAGGTGATGGAACGGGCCCGCCCAGTGGCGGCGGGCGTGGACGAGGCAGGATGGGCGGGCCGTTTGCGGCCGGCCCAGGCGGTCAGTGCGTCTGCTCTAGTTGCGGGCACAAGGTGGCCCATGTGCCGGGCCAGCCCTGCAACCAGAAGACCTGCCCCAAGTGCGGAACGACGATGACCAGAGGTTGATGTCAACCTCGCAAGAGCAGGAAGGAGTTCAGCAATGCCAGGTGGCGATGGAACAGGTCCGGCTGGAATGGGCCCAATGACAGGGCGCGCGGCGGGTTACTGCGCTGGCTATCCGGTCCCCGGTTTCATGAACCCCGTCGGCGGGCGAGGCTACTGGGGCTGGGGCCGAGGCGGCGGAGGTTGGGGACGTCGAAACTGGTTCTATGCGACCGGGCTAACCGGTTGGCAGCGCGCGGGGCTTGGCACGCCCGCATATGGTGTGCCGCCGGTGTATCCAGCGCCCTACGCCGCGCCGTTCGGCTCGGCAGCGACAAGAGAGCAGCAACTGGATGCCTTGAAGGGTCAGGCGGAATACTTCGAAGACGCGCTGGATGGCATCCGCAAGCGAATCGAGGAACTCGAAGCCAAGAGCAAGCAGGACTGAAGGCCAGCGGAGCCGAATGTGGCCGGCCATTTCGGGATGGCCGGTGCGCCAAACCCGGCGCGGGACCAGTCGGCAGGATTGCAGCAGGCCCCGATGACAGCTGGAGGAGTGGGGATGGGTAGAGGCATGCGCCAAGGTAGAGGCGGTGGTATGGGCCGTAGCATTGGACGTGGCGGCGGTCGCGGAATGGGCGGCGGCCGAGGGGTCGGCGGCGGCGTGGGGCAAGGCAGAGGTATGGGCCATGGCCGTGGAATGGGCATCGATGCTGCTCTTGGGTCCGGGCCCGTCCCCATCCCACAACACCCACTCCGGGGGCCAACCAGGGACGATGAGTTGGCCATGCTGAAGCAGCAGGTCGAAGCCATGAACCGGCAGATGCGGCAGGTTCAGGAACGAATCGCACAACTTCAGCAGGCAGGAAAAGGAGAGATGACGGCAACAGTGGACTCTGAGAAGTGCACGGGATGCGGACTGTGCGTGGAAGCCTGCCCCGTTGAGGCGATGAGCCTGCAACACTTGGTGGCGTCGGTTGACGCGCAGGCCTGCACGGGATGCGGCGCTTGCTTGAACGTATGCCCCAACCGGGCAATCTCCATGGCCTGAGGCAACGACAGCGGGGTGCGCGCAATGAAGGAATGCTATGACAGCATCCGTTTCTCGCTCAGCGACCTGAGCGGCCAGATGCGATTCCAGTCGTTCGACCTCGTGGACATGCCCGACTGTGAGGACGTGGCTGCGAGTCTCAGGGAGTACCTTGTGCGTTGCCCACTCGCGGAAGTGGACGTAGAGCGGATCCGATCGATGGAATGCGACGACAGGTGCACATGCCTGGGAGAGGTGGCTCGGGTCGTCCGTGAGCAACAGCGCCTGTTCGGCCGCACAGATCCGCCGAGGCGAACGTAGGCAAACTGATGAAGATATGCATCTGTGGGAAGGGCGGCAGCGGCAAGTCCACCGTGGTTGCGCTGATCGCGGCTGAGTTGCGGCGCAGGGGCAGCAAGGTTTTGGTCGTCGACTCTGACGAGTCCAACGAGGGGTTGTACTGGATGCTTGGGTTCCAGACGCCCCCTGTGCCGCTCATGCAGCTCGCCGGCGGCAAGAAGAACGTCCAGCGGGCACTGCGCGCCGCGTTCGTCGCAGAGGGCGATTACCAGGAGACCCCTCTGCTGGCACGTGAGGAAATCCGCCCGGACGACTTGCCTGCAGATCACGTCCGCCGGACCGAAGGCCTGAGCCTGGCGTGTATTGGGAAAATCCATCAGGCACTCGAGGGTTGTGCCTGCCCTATGGGCGTGCTTTGCCGCGAGTTCCTGAAGAAGCTGCGGCTCGGCGACCACGAAGTCGCCGTCGTGGACATGGAGGCGGGGGTGGAGCATTTCGGTCGCGGCGTGGAGACGAGCGTCGACGCGGTCGTCGTCGTGGTCGAGCCATCCCTGGAATCAGTAGGTCTTGCCGAGCGCATCAAGGATCTAGCTTCCGGTGCAGGAGCCACGTTCGCGGGAGCGATCCTGAACAAGGCAGACACGGAAGCAGTCGCAGCCCAACTTGCTGAGGCCCTGAGTCGGCGAGGAGTATCCCCGCTGGCAACCATACCTTTCCACAAGGAACTGCTCCAGTGGGGGCTGGAGGGATCAGCTCTTACCAGGGCATCTGAATCACTCGGTCTTCCCTCTCTCGCAGAGGCCATCTTGGCCGGAGTAGCGCGAGTGCGGAGAGGCGGATGATACGGGAGAACCGCTATGTGCCTGGCTCGAGTAGAGTTCATTGGCGACAGAGAGAGCACAGACCGACAGCACCTTGTCGACGTGGCGCAGATAGACCTGACGCCCTCAGGGCTCAAGGTAGTCGACCTTACCGGGAATGTCAGGCAGCTTGCTGGAGAAATCCAAAGCATCGATTTCATCGAGTCGGTTGTCCGGATCGAAGGGAGCAAAGAACCGGTCGAGGGTACTCAGTGATGTCTGAAGACGAGGTGGACTCCTTGCTAACACGGTGCAGGATCGTAGCGTGTGGGACGCTGCGAGGCGAGATCCGACAACTGGCCCGAGAGGGGCTGCTGGATGGCGATCGGCTGCTCTTTACCGCGCCAGGCCTGCACGAGTGGCCGCGAAGGCTAGAGGAGCAGCTAACTCGACAGCTCGAGAAGGCCTGTAGCAACTCCGAACCAGTGATCGTGGTGTACGGCGAGTCGTGCTATTTCGACTTCGAGACGAGCACAGACATCGACGGCCTGGTGGCGAGATTCGGCCCTCGCGTCGCGCGGGTTCGAGCTAAGACTTGCGTGGACATGCTGGCCAGTAGCGGGGAGCGAGAGCGTATAGCAAAAGGCAGCAAGGTGTACTGGTTCACACCCGGCTGGATCGAGCACTGGGACTTCATCTTCAAGGACTGGGACGTGGGGAAGGCGAACGAGACGTTCCCAGTGAACGACAAGGGCATCGTTCTGGATGGCGTCGGGTATTTCCAGGAGCTGTCGCGCACGAACCCGGAGAAGATCCTCCAGATCTGCGGCTGGGCGAAGCTGCCGCTGGAGTCCCATCGTACTTCTCTGCGGCGCCTGGCCGACCTGTTGAGGCAATGCGCGCAGAGGATCACCGAGGGATCGGGCAAGGGGTCAGCAGCCGGAACCGGAAGAAAGCGTGGATGAGCGGGCTCATAGCAGCGTGTGCCGCGATCTTGGCCCTCTCGGTTGTGATGAGCATGACCGGCCGGGGTGGAGGGAATTTCTATGTTCCGGTTCTGGTGGCTTGCGGTCTGCCCATGCTTCGGGCGGCGACGACCGGTCAGTGCATTCTCGTCTCTACGGCGCTGGCGGCGGCGTTGGTGTTCCACAAGAACAGGATCATAGACTGGAAGCTGGCATTGGCGATCGACCCACCGACAGACATCATGGCCCTGGTGGGCGGATATTGTGCTCATCTGGTTCCCGGCGGGCACCTCACGCTCAAGCTGGTCTTCGCGGGACTGTTGGTCCTCGCGGGCTTCTTCATGCTCCGGCAGGCCAAGCACCGGCCCTTCGCCAGCACGCGCCGGCTCGGTTTCTGGCGACGCAAGTTCGGCGAGCACGAATACGTGGTCAACCTGTGGTTGGCAATACCCATCACGGCGGCGACGGGCCTGGTGGCCGGGATGGTTGGGATTTCCGGCGGGTCATTCAAGATTCCGTTGATGGTGCTTGCCTGCGGGGTGCCCATGCGAGTAGCCGTAGGCACATCATCGGCCATGGTGGCCGCCACGGCCCTGATGGGCTTGTTGGGCCATTCCGCCGCCGGGGATTTCAACCTCGCCTGGGCGCTGCCGCTCAGCGTGGTCGCCGTCATCGGCGGTCTTCTGGGAGGGGCGTTTTCGGTGAAGGTGCGCCCGGAACAACTGAAGAAGGTATTCGCCTACACAACGCTGGGGGCCGCACTGTTCATGGCACTGAACGCGTGGTTCGCAAACGGATAACAGGTATCGAATGAAGCGGTTCATGCTCAAGTCGAAGATTCACCGAGTCAAGCTGACCGGCACGGACCTGGAATACGAGGGCAGCATTACGACAGATGCTGCTCTGATGCGCGCTGCCGACCTGCTACCGGGCGAGCAGGTCCACGTTCTGAACCTCAGCAACGGCTCTCGGATCGTCACGTACGTTATTGAAGCCCCGGCAGATTCAGGGACCGTCCTGCTGAATGGGCCGGCCGCTCGGATGGGCCAGACTGGCGATCAGGTCATCGTGATCTCCTGCTGCGAGCTTACGGATGAAGAGGCGCGTGCACATCGCCCGCGCGTTGTGCTGATGGACAAGAACAACAGACCCAAAGGAGGACATGTATCGGCTCCACAGTGCCGGAAGCCTGTGGCGGACGCTGCGGATCGGCTATTTCGGTGCCGTCGGCATCGCTACGCTGAGCGAGAGCATCATCCCCTACGTCGGAGAGCTGCTTCTGGACTTGCCAAACAGAGGAATCCATCTGGGCGTGATCGAGAAGTGGTGGCTGGTGAATCCGCTTGCCTTCGCCGGCGTCGCTTTGGCGTACGTCCGCCCACGAACGAAGTTCCCGCACGCCGCTTACGTGCTTCTGAGCACTTGGGCCTCGCCGTTCCACATCACGATGGCCCTCGGTGCGGAGATCAGTGTTTCAACCACAATCCTTGTCGCCGCCTTCCTGTTCGTGGCGGTCTGGGTGCCCTGTTGCACCAGTGACATCGTGTTCCCGCTGCTGTTCTCGAAAGAATGACCAATGCTGCAAGCAGACGACAGCCGACCGAGCGACCGGATCCACCTGCTGAACCTGGATTGCGAGGGCAGCGAGCTGCTCGTCTTCCAGGGCGGCAGGGCCCTCCTGGAGAGGCAGTTGCCGCAGATCTTCTGCGAGATCCGCCGCGGATATCTCGACAGCCTGAGGCAGTCGCCCGAGGACGTGGTGGGCTTCTTGAAACCCATCGGCTATGGCGTGCGGCCCCTCAGGTGGAGAACCTCGGCGCGGAAACCAGCGTCGAGAACTGCTCCCACGTATACGCCGCCAGGCCGCGAGACCAAGGCTTCGCCCGGCCGCCGAAGCAAGAAGCAGCCGGGGCAGAGGGCGGCGGGAGCCCGGCGCAGGCGGCCGGGGAGAGACCACGGTGACTTGAAGCAGGAGAGACAGAATGCCCATTTTCGGGCATCGATGCAGGAAGTGCGGACACGTAACGGCGTTCGTGGAGATGCCGGGCGGCCGGGGGGGCCACGGGTGCCAGAACTGCGACTCGAAGGCAACGGAGAATGTCTTCTCCACATCCGCCACCAGATCCGGCGGCTCTTCTTCAAGCGCTTCGAGCCGCCCGACGGGAACCAGCCCGCTTTCATGACATGACAGAGCAATTGCCGGACGACTTCTACGAAAAGATCAAGTCGCGCCTTCACAGACGCATCGGCTGCGAAGTGCGCCTCGCCCGACGGGTGCTGGACCTTGGCTGTGGTTCCTGCGACCTCGTCCGGTACCTGGCGAGCGCGTATAGCCAGGAGATCACCGGCGTGGATATCTCCGAAGGCAGTTTCCCCTCACGACGGCACACGCCGGACGGGAGTCGCTTCCACTGCCTAAAGCGAGACGCGGCCAGTATGAGCTTTGCGTACGGCAAATCGGCCGACGCCGTAGTCACCATGTGGGCTTTCCACGAAATGAAGGAACCGGAGGCCATCCTGCAGGAAACACGCCGCGTGCTGCGCCCGGGCGGCGAGATCTTCATCATCGATTTTCCCAAGGACTCCTTGGCCCAAAGGCTCTGGAACGAAGATTACTATCGGCCGAACGAGGTCAAGGCTCTGCTTCAGGAAGCGGGATTCGAGAAGGTGCAAGTCCGCCTCATCGAACACGCGCAGGTCATGTGGGCACGCGGCTATCGGCCACGGTTGGCCCGAGACGACAAGCGGGTGCTTGCCAGGCAGAGGCGCCCGGGTCCGGAGGCACGACGATGAAGGTGGCCATATACGAGACGGTAAGGGAGATGGCCGAGGCCGCTGCCGCGCTGGCGGCCGGCGAACTGTCCCGGCATATTGCCGAGAACGGTCGGGCCACGTTCATGGCAGCAACGGGGGCATCGCAGTTCGCGTTCCTGGATGCCCTATCACGACAGTCGCACGTGGATTGGGCACGGACGGAGATGTTCCATCTGGACGAGTACATCGGATTGCCGGAGTCTCACCCGGCGAGTTTTCGCCGCTATCTGCGAGAACGCTTGCTCGATGTGGTTCGCCCTGGGCGCGTGCACCTCATCAACGGAAATGCTGCTGACCCGTGCCAGGAATGTGCTCGTCTGGAGCGACTCATGTTGGAAGACGGTGTCGATGTGGCCTTCGTGGGCATCGGGGAAAATGGGCATCTGGCATTCAACGGTCCGCCGGCAGACCTTGCAACCGACGGTTGCTTCACCGTGGTGAGCTTGACCGACAGTTGCCGGGCGCAGCAGCTCCACGAGGGGTGGTTCGGCACGATCCAAGAGGTCCCGAACAAAGCCATCACCGTGACAGTCCGGGGCATCTTGAAGTCGAAGTGCATTGTTTCGGTGGTTCCCGAGGCGAGAAAAGCGGTTGCAGTCCGGTGCGCGCTTAGCGGGCTTGTTAGCCCGACCTGCCCGGCATCGGTGCTGGTAGAGCATCCGAGGGCATACCTGTTCCTTGATGCGGACGCAGCATCCTTGCTGGATAAGGCAACCATTCATCGGTGGCAACGAGGGTAGAGGAGCAAGGCAATCATGCCATGGATCAAGCAGGACATGTGTACGGGCTGCAGCGTCTGCGTTAACGAGTGTCCCGTGGGCGCGATTGAACTGACAGCCGATGGCTTCGCTGAGATCCACGAGGCCGAATGCATCCGTTGCGGGCGGTGTCACGACGTGTGTCCCCAGGAGGCCGTGCGTCACGATGGCGAGCGAATTCCGCAAGAGGTGGCGGAGAACCTGCGGTGGGTCCGCAAGCTGCTTCGGCACTTCCATGACCCGCAAGAACAGTCCGCCTTCATGCAACGCATGGTGCGGTTCTTCAACAAGCAGAAGAAGGTGAGCGAACGAACTCTGGCTGCGCTCACCGCCGCTGAGGACAAGCCGGCCGAAGCCATTGATGCCGCCATTGGCCAGTTGTCCAGGGATCAGAGCACCGAAGCATCGAAGGGGCAGTGACGCGCATGGAGATGAAGCCAAAGGAACTGGTTGTGATCAGCGGCAAGGGTGGCACGGGCAAGACATCCATCGTCGCCTCGTTTGCCGCCCTGGCTGACAAGGTCGTGCTGGCCGACTGCGACGTTGACGCCGCCGACTTGCACCTGGTCCTCGACCCGAAGGTCGTCCGCCGGGACAGTTTCTCTGGCGGCAAGCGGGCGCGGATCAAGCCCGGCCACTGCACGGCCTGCGGCAAACGCGAGGAGCTGTGCTGCTTCGACGCGATTTACTTCGACGGGCCCGGAAATGGGCGAGTGGACAAAACCTTCCGCGTCGACCCCATCGCCTGCGAGGGCTGCGGCGTCTGCGCGTGGTTCTGTGCCGAAGATGCCATTGAGTTCGCACCGGTCGTCAACGGCGAATGGTACGTCTCTGATACCCGTCACGGGCCTACGGTACATGCCAAACTGGGCATCGCGGAGGAGAACTCCGGCAAGCTGGTCAGTACCGTTCGTCAGGAAGCAGGGAAACTCGCCGAGGAGCGGGGCGCGGACCTGGTCTTGATCGACGGCTCGCCCGGCATTGGCTGTCCCGTGATCGCCTCTATCACCGGCGCCGACCTTGTGTTGATCGTCGCTGAACCCACGCTCAACGGCCTGCATGATCTCGGCCGCGCGGCGGATGTGACCAAGCACTTCGGGATCTCAGGGCTGGTCTGCATCAGCAAGTGGGACCTGAACCGCGACGTGGCTGCCGAGATCGAGCGGTGGGCCGATGATTGCGGCCTGACCGTGGCCGGCCGGATTCGATATGACCGGGCTGTGACGGACGCCCAGATCCGGAAGCTATCCGTTGTTGAGTATCAGCAAGACGGCGGTGCCGAGGACATTCAAGCGGTCTGGTCGAAGGTAGCAGAATCGCTACACGACGGTGAGTCAACCGCAAGCTAATGCGTAGACACAGGCGAACATCCCGTCGCACCGCGTGCGTTTGCTGCAACGCCGAATTGCAGGGCCTTGCTTCAGCAAAGCCGTTCTTGGCACGCGCGAACGTTACAAACGCATCGCCGGGCGGATTTCGGTGCTGCGAAAAAGACTCGACGGGCCATTCATGGTCGCGGAGGTGCGCTTGTGAAGGTCCAGGCAGAGGTCAGCCTATATCCGCTCCAGACCCAAGAGATCGGCGAAGCCATCGATAGCTTTGTGAACGACTTGGAGCGCGCCGGACTGACCGTGCGCAAAGGGAACATGAGCACCACGCTGTCGGGCAACGTCGGCGAGGTCTTCGCGGCCATGGGCAGAGCCTTCACGACCGTCGCTGATAGCGGCCAGGTCGTACTGGTCTTGAAGGTGTCAAACGCGTGCCCGTCAGACGGCGCGATGGAAGGATAGAAGACAGATGTTGGATAGTCAGCACAGAGTGACGTTTCAACCGCAAGGCCGAGCGGTCTCGGTCTTGGAGGGCACGACGATCCTGGAGGCGGCCGCTATCGCCGGCCTGGTCATCGACACACCGTGCGGCGGTGCTGGAACATGCGGCAAGTGCCGCGTTCAGGTGGCGCAAGGCGCGCCCGAGCCTTCTGACCTAGATCGCAAGGCCTTCACGGAGACCGAACTGGCAGACGGCTGGCGGCTTGCGTGCCAGAATCGCGTCAGCGGCGATTTGGTGGTACACGTGCCCACGGGGTCTCTTTTCGGTGGAGACCATCAGATCGCTCGCGACTCGGCCGTCGGCGGCCCCTCAGAGGTCCGTCCTGCCATCCGAAAGGTTTATGTCGAACTACCGGCACCCACGCTGGAAGACGCCAGACCGGACCTCTTGCGATTGGAACAGAAGACCGGCCCCTTCGAGGTGGACGTGGCCATGCTTCGGCATGCCCCCAGGCAACTCCGGCAGCAGGCGTACAGGGGCACGGCCGTCCTGTCCGACCACCAGTTGATCGACCTCGAGGAGGGCGACACGACCGGGCGGTGTTTCGGCCTGGCCTTCGATATCGGCACGACAACGATGGTGGCGTCCTTGCTGAACATGTGCTCCGGTCAGGAGTTGGCCGTCGTGTCTCGGATGAACCCGCAGGTGACCTTCGGAGACGACGTACTCACCCGAATTTATCATTCCACATCGTGCCCGCACTGCCTTGAAGAACTGCGTCAGGCAGTTGTCAGAGAGATTGGCGGCATGATCCGCGGCCTTTGTGACGAGGCGGGTATCAACGCGCGGTTCATCTACGAGGCCGCCTTCGCCGGCAACACGACGATGCAGCACCTGCTTTGCGGCGTAAACCCGTCCCCGTTGGGCGTGGTTCCTTTCGCGCCCTCCTATGCCCGGGGGATGCTTCTGTCCGCGCGCGACATGGAGATTCCGATAAATCCGCATGGGATGACCTACGTTTTCCCCGTCATCGGCGGCTTCGTGGGCGGAGACACCGTGGCGGGCATGCTGGCCACGCGGATCGACACGCTGGAAGGGCCGGTCCTCATGGTGGACATCGGCACCAATGGCGAGATCGTGCTTGCCCACGAAGGCGAGTTGCTGGCCGCCTCGACGGCGGCGGGCCCGGCCTTTGAAGGGGCGAGGATCAGTTGCGGCATGCGCGGCGCTAGGGGCGCAATCGAGAAGGTCCTTTTGGACGAGGACGTTCACTTGGGCGTCATAGGCAACGTCGCACCCATGGGCATTTGTGGCAGCGGTTTGATCGACTTGGTCGCGGAGTTGCTTCGGGTGGGGATCGTCTCACCCGAGGGGCGGCTGCGCCCGGGCGACGAATTGCCCACCGGCCTGTCATCGGCACTCGCCGATCGCATTCGCACCGGCGACGACGGCGCTTCTGCCTTCGTCCTCGCCGAGCCCGATGGTAGGACGGTACAGAAGTCGCTGTCCATCACCCAACGGGACATCCGAGAGCTTCAGTTGGGTTGCGGCGCGATACGGGCCGGTGTCTCCATGCTGCTGCGAAAGGCGGGGCTGACGTCCACGGACCTCAAGACGGTTCTCATTGCCGGCGGATTCGGCGGGTTCATCCGCCGGGACAAGGCGCAAAGGGTGGGTCTGCTTCCTCCGAAGGTCGATCACCGACGAATTCACTATGTGGGCAATGTGTCTCTGGCCGGGGCGCGCTGGGCGCTCTTGTCGCTGGAAGCCCGCAAACACGGCGAGGAACTGGCCCGGCGAACCCGTCATGTGGAGTTGTCCGTTGATGGCGATTTCCAGGCCGAGTTTGCGGAAGCCATGATCTTCCCCGAGGGATGATCGAATGCAAGATGCACACAACGCCTCGCCGAGACGTAGCGTCGTAGCGACAGCCTTTGACGAAGGACAAGAGATGAGCAATGTAGCGGGTTGTTACCAAGGGCGCGCCCGGACGAAAGGAAAGCAACAACATGGCTACTGACCCACTGACCCCGTATGGCAACCGGCCGATGGTTACCCCCATCGTCAACGCCGTCAACTACGAGTACCTCTCGTTTGAGGTGCTGCGCCAGATCACCGATGGCGAGATCGACGGCTACACCTATCACCGCGACGACAACCCCACTGTGCGGGAGGCAGAGCGACAGATCGCGGCCCTGGAGGGTGCGGAAGACTGCGTCGTCTGTACCTCCGGCATGGCTGCCTGCACGATGGTGTACCTGACGTATCTGGGTGCGGGTGATCACCTGGTCATCTTCCACGACACCTACGGGGCAAACTACAAGGTCTCTCTGATCCTGGAGCGGCTGGGCGTGGAGATCACCTGGCTGGACGCCAACGAGGCGGGCCGTGTCGGCGAGCATGTCCGCCCGAACACGAGGATGATCTTCTTGGAGACACCCAGCAACCCGCTCTGCAAGATCATCGACGTGGCTGGCGTCCGCAAGGTGGCGGATACCGTCGGGGCCATGGTCGTCGTCGACAACACCTTCGCCACGCCATACCACCAGAACCCGCTGAAGCTGGGAGCCGACCTCGTCGTGCACAGCGCCACCAAGGCCCTCGGCGGCCACAACGACCTCATGGCCGGCGCAATTGCCGGATCGAAGGAACACTACAACAGGCTGTGGTTCACGCGCCAGGCCATCGGAACGACGCTGGACGCCTACTCCGCTTTCCTCCTGGACCGGGGACTCAAGACGTTCCAGCTGCGCGCCGCGGCGATGGCGCGCGGAGCTCAAGCGGTCGCGGAGTTTCTGGCCAAACACCCCAAGGTCTCCCGGCTCTCATATCCCGGGCTGGCCAGTCACCCGGGCCACGCCGTTGCCGCACGTCAAATGCATCGAGGCTTCGGCGGCATCCTCGCTTTCGATGTCGGCGAAGACGAGGAGGACGCCAAGCGGTTCATTGCGGCGCTAAGGACGATCTACCACGCCGTCAGTTTGGGGGCGACCGAGTCGCTCATCTGCATCCCGTACCTGACCACGATGCTATACCTGCCGTCGGAGCGCCGCACGAGCTTCGGCGTCAGGAAGAACACCGTCCGCCTGTCGGTGGGAATCGAGCCGCTCGAGAGGCTCTTGGCCGACCTGAAGCAGGCGCTGGCGTGCGTGGCGCAAGGAGTTGAATCGGATGCCTGACGCCCGCGTCACGGTAATGGTCGAGAACACCGCTGGCGGGCGCGGTCTGCTGGGCGAACACGGGCTGTCGTTCTGGATCGAGCTTGGCCAGAAGAGGATTCTCTTCGACACCGGCCAGGGCTATGTCCTGAACGGTAATGCGCGGCGACTTGGCATAGGGCTGGAGCTGGCCGACGCCATCGTGCTCAGCCACGGCCATTACGATCACACCGGTGGGCTCAGCGACGCCCTGCAAACGGCGAGGCAAGCAACGGTTCACGTTCATCCTGCAGCCTTCGAGGCGAAATTCGCCCGCAGCCCCGACGGAACCACCCGCGATGTCGGGATGCCTCTCCTGGATGAACAGAAGGTCCGCGAGCAAGCCGAGCTTGTCCTTGTTGAGGCGCCGACCGAGGTCTTCGAGGGGTTTCACCTGACTGGCCCTGTACCGCGAACAACGGATTTCGAGGACACGGGCGGGGCGTTCTTCAAAGACAAGAGCTGCGCCGAGCCCGATCAGCTCATTGACGATCAGGCCGCGTTCATTGAAGCGCCGGCCGGCACGGCGGTGATCCTGGGCTGTGCCCACGCGGGGGTCACCAACACGTTGCGGTACGTTCAAGCGCTGACGGACAAGCGCCCGATTCACACGGTGATCGGCGGCATGCATCTGCTCAACGCCAGCCTCGAGCGGATGGACAGGACGGTGGCTGAGCTGCGCCGCCTTGACGTACGGCGACTGCTGCCTTGCCACTGCACCGGCTTTGCCGGGATGGCCCGAATCTGGCACGAGTTTCCGAACAGATGCTCGGGCTGTCCGGTCGGCACGGTTGTGAAAGTGGAGAGTTAGATGATGGGTCCCTATCTTGAAGGCATCCGCTCCCGGGTCGGGCCACAGTGCATCCTCCTGCCGGGCGTGCGTGCGATCATCCTGAACGACCGCGACGAAGTCCTGCTTCAGCGAAGGACAGACCTGGACTGCTGGGGTTTGCCTTCCGGATCGGTCGAACTCAATGAGACGGGCTTGGAGGCCCTGAAGCGCGAAGTGCGCGAGGAGACGGGCCTGGAAGTACGCAGCGCCGAGCCGATGGCCCTGTACTCGGGCCCCACCCAACGGTTCAGGTACCCAAACGGTGACGAAATCCAATGCTTCTCAATCGCTTTTATCGTCCAAGACTGGACCGGTACCCCCGAGGCCGATGGCGCAGAAGGCTCGGAGGTGCGGTTCTGGCCTCCAGGTGACCCGCCTCAAGACCTTGTTGCGATCCACGCGCGGACTCTGGCCGACTTCAGGCAGTACCGAGGGCGCTTCATGATTACGGATGAGTCCGAGAAGGAGAGGCGTTGCTGACATGGATACCTTCGAGGAAGGTGACATTTCGCGGGCGATCTTGGGCGCTTACCACGCCAAGTTCGCCGAAGCCGTGCGCAGCGATGTTGTCATTGCTGGCGCAGGGCCGTCGGGCTTGGTGGCGGCGTGGCGGCTGGCGCGAGCAGGCCGTCGCGTTGCCGTGCTCGAAAAACGCCTCAGCCCCGGCGGCGGGATCTGGGGCGGCAGCTTGGGGATGAACGAGGTCGTGGTGCAGCAGCAGGCTCTGAGCATTCTGGACGAGGCCGGCGTGCAGCATGAGGCCAGTGGGCGTCTGTTCACGGCTGACGCGACGGAACTGGCATCAGCACTCTGCCTCGAAGCACTCCGCGCCGGGGTGATTCTCCTCAACCTGATGACTGCGGAGGACCTGTGCGTACGCTCCGGGCGAGTGACCGGCGTCGTGGCTAACCGCTCCGTGCTCGGCGACGGCCTGCCGATCGACCCGATCGTCTTCTCCGCCAGGGCAGCGATCGATGCCACGGGGCACGAGGCCGTCCTGGTTAACTGTCTTCAGCGACGCGGGCTGTTGAAGGAAGGCCCTGACCGGCTCCCCGGCGAGGGCCCGATGGACGCCCCGGCTGGCGAGCGATTCGTGGTGGACCACGTGGCCGAACTGTATCCCGGCCTGTGGACCACGGGCATGAGCGTCTGTGCTTCACGGGGCGGCCCCAGGATGGGCCCGATCTTCGGCGGCATGCTCCTGTCAGGGGCAAGAGTTGCTGATCAGTTAGCGCGATCGCTTTCAAAGATGGATGATCCGGGAAACTGAGAAACATGCCCACGTATGACTATCAATGCGACGAGTGCAGCCACCGCTTCGAGCACTTCCAGAACATGTCGGATGCGCTGCTGGAAACCTGTCCCGAATGCGGCGGAAAGCTCCGCCGGCTGATCGGGACCGGGGCGGCCGTGATCTTCAAAGGCTCCGGATTCTACTCGACCGATTACCGCAGCTCCCGGCCGAGCTGCGGGCGCGACAAGCCCTGCTGTGGCCGCGATACGCCGTGCGACACCAAGCCGTGTGATGAGTGAGGTAGTGCCATGAGATATATCTTCGGACCTGTGCCGTCGCGAAGACTGGGCCGCTCGCTGGGCGTAGACCTGGTCCCGTTCAAGACCTGTACCTACGACTGCATCTACTTCCAACTTGGCCGAACGACCGACAAGACCCTCGAGAGACGCCAGTGGGTCCCGCTGGACGACGTCCTGGCGGAACTGGAGCAGAAACTGACTACCAACCCCGATTACATCACGCTCAGCGGCCCAGGCGAGCCGACTCTCTACTCCCGGTTGGACGAGTTGATCATTCGCATTCGCTCGATGACGCAGGTGCCCGTCGCACTCCTGACCAACGGGTCGCTACTCTGGCAGGAGAAAATCCGCAGGCAGTTGATGCACGCTCACTTGGTGATTCCATCGCTGGGCGCTGGGCACGGCAGCATGTTCCAGGCGGTCAACCGACCTCGTCAGAGCATCTCGTTCAAGCAGATGTTGGAAGGCTTGATCGCGTTTCGGGAGGAGTACTACGGCAAGTATTGGCTAAAAGTGTTCCTCCTGGCCGGGCACACGGCCGTCGAAAGCGAAGCTCACAAGATCATTGACTGCGTTGCGCGGATCAAGCCCGACCGCGTGCAATTGAATACGGCAACGCGCCCCACGGCGGAAGACTACGCCGTAATGGCCGACCGTGGGCGGATGCTCGATCTCGCGGCCAAGTTCGATCCCGCGGCTGAAGTTGTTGCGGACTATCACGACGTTCACGCCGAAAGCGACTTCGAGGCCGGGCGAGACAAGATCCTTGGGATGATCCAGCGGCGACCATGCTCCCTGGAAGACGTCGCCGACGGGCTGGGCATGCATCGAAACTAGGTCCTCAAGTACATCGAAGAGCTGGATGGCACCGGATTGCTGCGGAAGCGGTCTTCGGCCGGAAAGACCTTCTACAGCGGCAGGCACGACTCGGAGGCTGTCCCAAGCATGGGAGTGAAGTCGACCAGAGGAGCGGCGAGTGATTGATTGGTTAAAGGACGCGCGACAGTTAGAGGAAGTGCAACGACAGCACAGAGACTTCTTCGTACTGGCTTTCTATGGCCGATTCTCGGCGTCGGCGCTCCGG
>Ga0111188_1010_pt1 | contig 20112 bp, 13 predicted proteins | sample DeeMarSWOR324_28_FD_80358 | JGI IMG/M metagenome (GOLD analysis project Ga0111188, IMG submission 80358) | Planctomycetes bacterium SM23_25
CGTCAACGTCCCCTTGGAGGGCGGTTGTGCCGCCCCGATGCTTGGTAGGGCCTTGACGGCACCGGCCGTGTGGGCGAGATGGAGGTGGGTGTAGACGTTCATCCGCCTTCGCTGGCGCTTCGGCGTGACAGGTGGTCAGGCGGATGTCGCGGTTCGACAGGTTCACCGCTGTGAGCGAAGTTAAGCGGTCGTGGCGCATCAGCTCTTGGGCCATGCGGCACCACGCCGGCCTTGCTGAGCAGCGCAGGCGTGGTGTGGCGGAGGCTGTAGCTCAGCCAAGCATCGCTCCCCGGGCACGAGGCCGGGGGCGGCGGGAAGGAAGGGCGTCGGGATTCCGCCTTCGCCGCCGCAGCGCGCCCAAGGCACCGAGGGCCAGCAGGGACAGGCTCGCGGGCTCAGGGGTGATGACGAAGGCGGCGCCGTCGTATCGGCCGTTGCCGACGTGGCGCGGGGCGCCGACGACGCCCTCGTCGCCGCTGAGAGCGACCGACGTGCCGTAGTAGCACGACCCGCCGTCCGGGGGCAGGAGCTTGTCCAGAGGCAGCCACTGATCGCCCTCGAGTTCGAAGACGTACGCGGCCCCGGAGTGGGCGGCCAACTGCTTGTCCCCGGCCGCGCCGATCAGGGCGTAGCCGTCGCTCAGGGCCACATGCGCTCCGAAGGCGTTGCTCGGATAGTGGTCGGGGGCCGTCAGCTTGGCCATCTGCTGCCAGGCGGTGTTCTCCAGGCGGAAGACGTACGCCGAGCCGGAGTAGGCGCCGTAGGTCTCGTCGTCGGAGGCCCCCACGAGGATCGTCTCGCCGCAAACGGCCACCGAGCAGCCGAACAGGTCACCCGAGTCGGCGTCGTGGGCCTCGAGCTTGGCGACCTGCTGCCAGGCCTCGCCGCTGCGGTGGAAGACATAGGCAGCCCCGGAGCTATCGCCGTGGCTGTCGTCGCCGGGCGTGCCCACGACGGCGAACTCGCCGTTGACGGCGACGGAGTAGCCGAACCAGTGGCCCTGGATGGGGTCGGAGGGCGTGAGCGTCCCGGCCGAGGCCCAGCCCCCGGCCGTCCGCTGGTAGACGTAGACCACCCCACCGGAGGAGGGCCCCTCCGGCATGGTCGTGCGAGGGGCGCCCACCATCGCCCAGGTGCCGTCGATGGCGACGGTCGTGGCGTAATCGTTGAACGTCGGGCTGTAGGCGGGCGCCAGCTCGGCCTCCTCCGTCCAGCCGGTCGAGCCCCGCTCGAAGACGTAGGCCTTGCCCATGCCGGACGACGACGCTCCGGCGATCAGGTAGTCGCCGCTCAGGTGCACCGCCACGCCCAGCTCGGTGGACGTCTCGGCCGGGATGAGGTCCACCCGGTTGCCCCAGGACGACCCGTCGCGTGTGAAGACGCTCACGGCCCCGCGGTGATTGCTGTTGATGTATCGCCCGGGATGGCCGACGGCGACGAGATCACCGTCCATCGCGACGGCCTGCCCGAACCTGGTGTACACCGACGCCTCGGCAGGCGGCAGGAGTCTGGTTTGGTCCGTGAACGGCTCGGCGGACGCTGCCGGCGCACCCAGTCCGACCGCCGCCGTCATCGCCGCCAGCACCGCCACCGGCCCCGCCGCCCTCGATCCTCGCGTCCGCTCCATGGGAGTTCTCCCTCTTGGGCCCGTCTCGCCCGCGGCGCGGCCGGTGCGTCCGGCCCGACTGGACGGCCCAGCCCGGTGCGCAGCGGGACATGTGGAAGCAGGCCCTTGCGGGCCGAGGCAGGAGACAACGAGTGAGCGATTCTCGCCCTGCCCTCACCTTCGCATCCGCCGGCTCCGGCGGACTTCACCCTCTCTGCTGCTTTCCCTGGCAGAGGTCGGAGCACCAAGGAGCATACCTCCTGCCGCCTCCGAGGCCAAGCGAAGTTTCGGACAGTGAAATCTGGGCCAAGTCGTCGCTGAGCCGTTGGCTCTGCCGCGAGGGATAAGGGGAAATGGGGACGGGCCGGTTCTTGGCGATGCAAAGCGCTTCGACCTTCTCGGGGAGTCGCTGCTTTCGTCCCCGCCAACTGGGCTGGTCACCTCCCGGTCTTGGTCTTCCGGTTGCTGCTGGAGCCTTGCTCCGCCCCAATCGTTGTGAGGGCCTTGACGTCGCCGGCGTTGGCGGTGGTCAATTCGGCGATTGCCTCTGCCGCTGTGCCTCGCACGGCCGGTGCCGAGTGATCTACGCCAGGCCGCAGACGCATAAGACCAGCATCCCCTGTTGCGGACAAGCGAGTTTGGTTCCCCACAAAACCCGAACAAAGAGGGGCTCTTGACCGCACCATCTCACCGAGTAAGCTCTTGCCTCCGAGAGGATAGCATGATCCAGGAGGCCTGCCAGTGTGCGATCGAGCTCTTTGGGACCTTCCTTTGCCTTCCGGCCGGGCCAGCAACGTCAAGTCCACCCTTCTTGCACGTCGTCTCTCTGGCTCACTACGCCATCCCCTGCGCCAGGGGCTGGGCCGCCAACAGCACCAACGCCCGGGTACGCCTTGCAGCCGAGAATAGCCGGCTCCAGCAGGGGGTCGAACTGCTTCGCGAGGAGATCCGCATCAGGACTTCGCCCCGAGCCGGCAGACCCGCCGGGCTACAAGCTTCATTGTAAAGGGCAGACTGAACGCCATCTCCCCGGCATGCTACAACTTGTACTGCGGCACCTTCAGGAGTTCCCCGTCTTTCAGCGCCGACCGGTGGGCCACGACGCCCGGCACGGTCATGTTCAGCGACCAGGCGACATCGACGAGGGGCCGCCGCTTCTGTAGAAGCGCTGTGATGAACTCCTCCGTGAGGTACCCGTGCGAGCCGCCATGGCCACCGGCGGTCATGCCGGGCGGGAGCTGAGGCTTGGAGAAGTCCACCGGGCGTTTCTTCAAGTCTGCGGCCGGCTCGAACCGCGTGCCCTCCATCATGCCGCGCTCGCCCCGGACGTGGCCGTACTCGCCGTGCGAGCCGCGCGTTCCCCAGCAGACGCTCATCCGCGAGGCCCCGCCCTCGTGCGTGCGGAACAGCGCGATCTCGCTGTCGAACGGGTTCTTGTACGCGTTGGCCTCCGGCTTGAACGTCGGAATGGCGCCGCGGAAGCCCAAGCACGACACGGCCGTGAGGCTCCCGCCCGTCACCGCGACGTAGTACGCCGTCGAGTGCGTCGGGTACCACATCGGGGGACAGCCGCGCCGCCAGTTCTTGTAGCTGCCCAGCGGACGGGCGAAGTAGTGGTAGTACTGCCCCTCGGAGTAGATTAACCGCCCCAGCGCCCCGGCCCGGTACGCCTGGCGCATGGCGTAGCAGTCCGGACGGTAGGCGCTCGTCTCGAACATCATGTACGTCAGGCCGGTCTTCTTGACCGTCTCGAAGAGCTTGTTGGCATCCTCGAGGCTGCCCCAGACCGCGGGCACGGCGCAGGCCACGTGCTTGCCGTGGGTCATGCAGAGAATGGCATGCCGCGCGTGGCTCGGGGCGTCGGTGGCGAGGAAGATGGCCTCGATGGACTTGTCCTTGACCATCTCCTCGAGGGCGGGGTACTTCTTCTGGCAGCGGCAGGCCTTGGCGAGACCCGCGCAGCGGTCGGGGAAGAGGTCGCTGACCGCGGTCACCTCGACGTTCGGGTGGTTCTGGAAGCCGAACGCCGCGCCGAAGCGGCACACGCCGTAGCCGACGATGCCGACGCGCACCTTGCGATCGGAAACGGGCTTCCAGCCCCGCTTGCGCAGCCTGCCCGCGTCGGTCTCGTCGAAGCCCTGGATCTTCTTGCGCACCTCCTCGCCCTTCGCAGTCGCCAGCCAAGCCGCGCCCAGCCCCGCCGCAGCCAGGAATCCCCGTCGCGTGGTACCTTCCTGTCTTGTCGATAGTCCGTCGCTCATGGGTGGCGCCTTTCTCCTCTGTGGAGTATCAGAAGTCATGCCGTTGCCGATTCAGCCAACACGACGCGTGTAACACCCTTGCCCTTCACGCGAATCGTCGAGATCAGTCCGTTGTGAACGGCGAGGCCGGCAGACCTGCCTCGTTGTACAGGTTAATGCCGGCCGGATTGGACTGGTACCCAAACCGTACGTGCTTGGGATCGCTCACGCCGTCGGCCGAAACCACGACGGTCTCGCCGTCGATCTTGGCGTTGGCCCAATGCCACGTGCCGTCGCCGCCTTGGATCGCGAAATGCTTGAGTTCGGCGTCGGGGACTTCCTCCGTGGGCTTGAGGCCCTCTTTCCTGCCAACCATCAGGCCGCCGCCGACGTGATCGAATGTGATCCGGATCTTGTCGCCCTCGACCTTCATGCTCTTGTACAGCGGGCCGGAGCAGACGATGTCCCGGCCGTAATCCCTGGCCAGCGCCCAGAGGGCCAATCGCTTGCCGACATCCTGCTTGTTCTTCGGATGGATGTTGCGGGCGTCGCCGATGTCGATGATCACCGCCATGCCGGTCTTCGGGATGCGCAGCGCGCGGCGCTGGCCTTCGCGGACCGGACCCCAGCCGCCGCCGGCGGGGTTGTCGTTGGGGGCTTGGAAGTTGGCCAGTTGCACCCAGTAGAACGAGAGGTCGTCGTTCTCGAACACACTGCGCCAGCCCTTGACCAGGGCCTCCTTGAGGTGCTCGTAGCGCAGGCCGTCGCGGGCGTTGGATTCGCCCTGGTACCAGATCGCCCCGCGGACGCTCAGCGGCGTCAGCGCATGGACCATCCCGTTGTAGATCTGTGTGGCGCCGCCCTTCGGCTTGAAGTTGGCCCTGGGCGGAGCGCCGGCCGGCGGCTTGCCGGCTTCGACATTCTGCCTCGCCCGCCTCACCCAGTCTTCCACGGCCGCCAGGTACTTCATGTGCCTCGCCTTGCCCTCGGGTGTGGCCGGATCGCTCGACTTGAGGCTCTCGACATAGTCCTTCAACGCCGGCACCTGCCGGAACCCGACGGGCGGAGTCCAGGGCTCGATCCGCGTGCCGCCCCAGTTGGTTCCGACAAGGCCGATCGGCACGTCCAGCTTCTTCTGGAGCTCTCGGCCAAAGTAATACCCCACCGCGGAGAAGCCGGCAACGGTTCTTGGCGAGCAGATTTGCCAACTGCCGCGCGGGTCATCCAACGGGTTCGGCCCGGCCACGTGTCCCGGTACGTTGAACAGCCGGATCTTCGGGTGATTGGCCGCCGCGATCTCCTCCTTTGGGTTCAGCGCTCCGGCAACGCTCCATTCCATGTTCGATTGCCCTGAGCAGATCCACACCTCGCCCAGCAGCACGTCGCTGAGCTTCACGGTGTTCTCGCCCTTGACAGTGAGCGTGTGCGGCTTGCCGTCGGCCTTCATCGCCGGCAGCTCCACGCGGAAGCGCCCGTCGTCGCCCGCCGTCACGCTGGCCGACTTGCCCGCCAGCTCCGCGGTGACCTTCTCGCCCGGCTTGGCCGTTCCGAACAGGCGGATGGGGCGGCCTTGCTGGAGGACCATGTGATTGCCGAATACGCCCGAGAGCTTCACGTCCGCGTGAACCGGACCGGTGGCGACAAGTGTGAGTGTGACCAGGGCTGCCAGAACCATGCGCTTCATTGAGTGCTCCTTGTGCGAACTTCTCGGTTGACCTCCGATCGACGACCGCCGCCGACCTTCCCGATGATGCTATCACGGACCGCGAGATCGGCAAGTACCTCTTCTGCTCGACAGCGGGAGGTTCCGGCGGCTTCCAGACCATGATGTCGCCCAACGCGGCCTGTGCAGAGGCGTTCCTTGTCGGTCCGTGCAGACTATCTCAGTCGCCTCCCCGTGACGGGCACAAGTCGCATAAACAAAAGACGTTATGCTGGAGAATAGGCCGCCTCGAGAGCGACAGGCTGTTCCTGTCTATCGAACTTGGCCTCGCTGCAATTGCTGTAAATCCCTGTGTGTCATTGTGTTGAGGCAAGGATGCGGAACCCTCTACCCTCACGAATAGTCTGGGCTAAGACTCTGGACATACGGTGAGCATCCAGTCCAAGACATCCCGATTCGCATTGCCGGGCAGGATACCCTAGCCTATAATACACAGCAAGACGTTAGCTCCAGCGCGCATGGAGAGCGGCGACGCTGTTCGCTTTAGGGGCGGAGCGAGAGATCGCTCGTCCGTTTCCTTCCGCCCCAGGCCGCCCCGGCCGAGTTCCCGCTGACAAACGTGGTTCTTCCGCTTGAGGTGTCCGCGCGACGCGGGCGGGAGAGCCGGAGGCCGTGCGAGAGGGAATGCCCGGAAGGAGAGACACATGAGAAGCCACACCAGAGCAGCAATGGCACTCGGCGGAATGGTCGCGATCCTGGCCGTTGGCGCCGTCGCAACGGCGGAGCCGTTCTGCAACTCGCCGGAGTTGTGCCACCCCGACTGGGTCACGCCGTTCCCGTACCAAAGGAACATCATGGTCGGCTTCGACACCGATCCGCACTTCTGGCCGGACCACATCAGCAGTCCCACGCCCGATGCGCGCAAGGCCCTGACGCCATCGGTGGTCCACCACGAGGGCACCGATGACGCGCGGTTGTACCCCTCGGACTGGCTTAGTGGTGACGTAGAGCCGCCGGGCGGGGGGATCACGTGGTGGCTGGACGCCGACACGGTGACCGGTACCGACCGCCAGGGCATACTTGTGCTGGAAGGGGAGGCAGGATCGACATTTACGCTGGTCTGGCACATCGACAACTGGGATCGCCCGTTCGAGGAGAAGCACTTCTTCGTGGAGGCCGAGTACTACGCGACTGGCAACCTCGGGCAGGACAATTTGATCAGCAGCAGCGGCCAGATCGAAGTGCTTGCGCCTCATTACGAGACGCTGCCAGACGGCTGGGTGCGGTGGTCCAGCTGGGCGACTCTCGTGCCCAATCCCGTGTGGGAGGAGATGGTCAACGAAGTCATCTTCGAGGTCCCCGGAATGTTGCTGCTCGACCACATGCACATCGCCACCGAGTGTGTGCCCGAGCCGGCGACGCTGGGCCTGTTGGGTCTGGGCGGACTGATGCTGATCCGCCGGCGCCGGAGATAGCCCCGAGTTGCCCAGAACGCCCCACGCATGGATTGGGCGGACGGGAAGGGAACAGGGAGCCTGTTGAGGAACCGCCCCTGGGAGCCTCTCCAGGCCGCTTGTGCGGCGGGACGTTCTGGGCGGCCGGCTCGCGCGCGAAGCCGCTGGAGGCAACTGGCGCTCGGCGCAGCCAAGCAAGCGCCGAAGTTGTGGCTCAGGAGATCTCTCGAGCGGTTGAGGCCCCTTGGTTGACGGCGCGCGTCGCCGAAGATGTGAGCGGAGCCGGTGCTACTTGACGCCCGCAACGGTCCCGATCAACAGGTGTCGCATCTGGCGGAAACGCTGAACGTTGGGCTCGGGCGCCGCGCGCTGCGCATCGGGATGCTTCTCCCGGACAATCGTCTCCGCTTCGGCGATCCGCTTGGAAGTGAGCGGCTGGGTCAGGAACATCTCCTCTTGAGGGGAACTGCTTCTCGCGGGCAAGACGCTAGTGACGGAGACGGCCAGCCCCGTCCGCCACCAGATGCCCAGTCTGCTCGCAGATTCCGGACGACCAAGCAGGCGCGATCCCGGCTGCGCGGGGCGGCTAGGTAGCCGGAGCCGACAACTGGCCACTCCCCCGGCCCGGCCAGCGGCGTCCTGATCAGCCTCGGTCCGTCCCCGTCACCGTCCAGCTCCCAGAGCCCGTCAACAGATTCCCGGACTTCGTCCGGTACACCGCCTTGTTGGACCAGCACACCGGCCCGTCAAGCGAAGCAGTGATCGCGGAGCCACTGGCGGCGTAGCGGCAGGCTGCTACCCGCGGAAGAGCGCGGCGAGGACCACGACGCAGGCGAGCGTCAGGAGGCACGGGACGAGGAAGATGGGCCGCCAGCGAAACCTGCCGTTGACCTGGAGACGGTCCATCACCACGCCGGTGAACTGCGTGCCGAGGAAAAGGCCGAAGCCGAAGAGCACGACGGTGTATAGGGCCTGCGCCGAGCCGACGATGTCCTTCGGCGCCGCCTGGTTCACGTAGACGAACCCCACGCCGATGAAGAAGGCGTAGGCGAGGCCGTGCAGCGCCTGGGAGGCGACGACGAGCCCGCGCGGCCGCATCAAGGCATAGGCCCCGTACATCAGCAGCCAGCACGCCACGCCGGCGGCGAAGGTCCAGCGGAAGCCGATCGTGCCCAACACGTAGGCTCCATAGAAGGCCATGAACGCCGAGGCGATCACCTGCGCGGCCTGGGCGATGGTCATCACCGCGGGGACGTTGCGCGTCTGGACGCCCAGGCCGCCCAGGTACTGCGCCGTGCCGAGGAAGTAGAACTGGAGCTGCGTGGCCACGACGAACGCAACGGCGAGGAAGACGACGAAGCTGGCGTCGCTGCACATCCGGAATGCTTTGACGAACGGCAGCACGGCGTCGGGCGCGCCGGGCGGCGGCGTGTGGGGCAGCGTCAGGCTGTAGAGGCCCATCGCTATCGCCAGCAGGCCGGCGAGCACGAGGCAGTCGCTGCCTTCGCCCGAGCCCCTGGCCCTTCGCCACGCGGCCAGCAGCCAGCCCACCAGCACCCAGGCGATCACGCCCCAGACCATCACGCCGAAGGCCTGGGCCTGGGGGTCGGTCAGGTGGGAGAACATCAGCGAGTTCACCAGCGCCAGCGTCGGCGCGAACGTCAGCGCGTAAAGACCCATTACCGCGAAGAGCGGCCAGAATGTCTTCTGCCGCGCGGCGACAATCAGCAGCACACCGCCGGCCAGGTGCGCCGCAGCCAGGAACCACTCCGTGGCGATCCACCGGTCGGCCACCTGGCCGGCGATCAGCGGCGAGATGATCGCGCCCAGGTAGATCGTGCCGTAGATCCACCCGGTCTGCTTTCCGCTCATCTTCAGCGGGCCGAGCAGCCGGGCCGCCAGCACCGGCGACCAGGCGCCCCACACGGCGAACTGGAGGAACATCATCACGCTGAGACGGATGTACAGTAACGTAGGCATGCGAGCTTCCTCGAAATGACGTGTGCCATGCTGCGCCCGGGGACACTCCCCGGACGGCCCTGCGACACACGGGCAAGATGCCCATGCCACGATTGGGCGGTCGACCTTTGCTTCCCGGATTAGTAGCCCCCGCGGAGCAGGTGTCAAGCCCTCCGTGTCCGGTGAAGCGGACCCGGTGTGCCGCGCAAAGGTGCGCTGTTCCAGGAGGCCAAAGTCCTGCCCCGGCAACTGGTCGCTCCTGAATCGGTGGGAGGCCAAGAAGAACACCTATGAAGGAGGACGTGGCACCCCCGGCGGCCACAAGCCTGATCGCGATGCCGCCGCCAAGGGGTTCGCCGCTGTGACTTCCGTGTCATTGATGCGACAGACACGTGAGACCCGATACCGCCGCGACACCCATGGCTTTCTGGAAAGGTCCCGTGAGTGGGCGCCCACCCGTCTAGCGGCCGCCGGCACGGCAGCCTCACCAGCTCTCTCAGCAAATCCCACTCACCTTTATCCCCGCCAGCTTGGCGAACTGACGCAGCGGGCGCTCCAGGTCGCCCAGGATGAACAACTGGTGGAAGCCCTTGACGTCGCGCGTGTCCTCACAGCTGTCCACGGTGATCTCGACGGCCGTGCGGCAGCAGCCCGAGGGCGGCTGGGCGATGTTCGAGACCACCCGCCCCGTGCCGACCCACATCGTCTTCCTCGGCCAGCCGAGCTGAAGGATGGTGACCTTCTTGCCCTCCGGCCAGAGAACCTGCATCGAGACGCCCTGGCGCGAGTGGTAGTCACGGACCTGGTACGGCGCCCGGTAGGGCTTGTCGATGCCTTCCAGCCTGATCGGCGACGTGCAGTGCGCGCCGATCAGCGTGTTGTTGATCGTGTTGGGCGACGGGTCCTGAATGAAGGTCGGGCGGTTGAACAGCAGGAACGTTAGCAGCTCGCCCACCGCCCCATACAGGACACCCTCGCAGGTGGCGACGATGCCCTCGTCGCGCAGCTTCGACGCGGCCAGGCAGGGCGGCTTGGCGATCAGGCACCCATGCAGCGAGATGCCCTGGCAGTCATGGGCCGCCATCAGGCGGCGGAGGACGGCGTACTGCTTGGCCGCCTCGACGATCTCGGCCTTCGTCGGCTCGACGATCTTCCGGGCGTTCTTCGCGTAGAAGTCGGCGATGGCGCGGGCCTCGGCGGTCTCCCTGGCCTTGCCGATCTCCTCCTGCCAGTTGACCGAGCAGCCGACGAATTTCGTGCCCAGCTCGTGGGCCGTCGGCTTGAACTTGCGGCGGGTGTCCAGGATCCGCGTGTTCTTCAGCCGCCAGATGGCGTTGAGCATCCGCACGGCCGTCCCCAGCCAGTCGATGCTCTGTGTGGCCGCCATCAGCACCCCGGGCGTCTTCCGGCCGAGCTGAAGGTGCTGCGTGAAGCCACTCAGGTGGCTGTAGATGATCGTGGGGATGTCTTGGCGGTTGTCGACGATCTGCTTGACCGGCCCCCAGCGGAAGAGGCACATGGCCCCGACGATCAGGCCATCCGGCGGCGCCTTCTTGAGCTGCGCCAGATAGGCCTGGACTTCGCCGGGCTTGACAATCGGCCGGTCTAGAACCTGGAGGCGGACGTCGAGCTTGTCCGCGGCGGCACGAAGCGCCTTGGTGAACAGCGCCTGCTGTGCGTTCGTATCGCAGTTGCCGCCCGGCCAGCTCACGGTTATCGGCTTCTCCGGCCGGACAAAGACGACATTCACCACCGGCTTGCCCGCTGGCCTGGGCTCGCCGGCGAACAGGGACGAGGCGAAGTCGAAGAGCCTCATCTCCGCGGCCGCCGCGGTCGCGCCGGCCCCCGCCAGAAGACCCCGCCGGCTGAGCTTCCCCGGGCAGCTTGAAGTCGTGCAGGCATCGCAGTTGTGCATCGTAATCTCTCCCTTGGCCATTCGACGGGTCGCGTGCAAGACGGCCCGACCATTCTCGCGATATCGCGATGTCTCGTAAACCCGGATTTCCCGGATGACCTTGCCCGGCTACGCAGGACGAAGAGGCGAACGGAGCCCCTGGCAGCGGTGCTATCGCAGGCCTGGGAGCCACCCTGCCGACCGCCGATCAGCGCGAAACGGCGCCCTCGGATCAACCCGGCTTCCGGCGACTCAAGAGGGGGCATGCGGCACTACGCCTATGGCGCACTGCCTCTTAGCGGCCGCCGGCACGGCAGCCTCACCAACTCTCTCAGCAAATCCCGCTCACCTCTATCCCCGCCAGCTTGGCGAACTGACGGAGCAGGCCTCCAAGGGAGCCCGCAAGGCACGGCAACACCACGAGGCCTTGCGCGAAAGACTCCCCGGCCGCCGCGAGTAGCGATGGCAGCGGGCCCGGCCTCGGAGGGCGATCTGCCCGCACATACGTTTCGACTGGTATCCTCTCCTTGAGGACAGAGGATTGCGGACACCGTGGGTATCTGCCGCACGTGCTTTGCGGCGCTGACGTAGCGGCGGCGCGCTATTTACCGCTTCACGCGACCTGGGAGGCGTTCTGGCGGAGATTCCGGCCGGCGGCGGCATAGGCCACGGCGCGAGCGAGGCTTGCCCAACCCCACGAACCCGCTACCTCGGGGACCGAAACCGCGGAGGTCCTACTGCTTGCCCCGGATGGCGGCGGATCATCCTTTTGGCGGGCGTGAGTCCCTGAGGAACGGGAGTGAAGGCAGCTAGGGGGAATCAACACAGAACCGATGCTGCTTAACGTACGTTCTTGCTCCGTAGTGTGTTACCGAATTGACAAGAGAACTCACGCGAATCGCGTTCCTGCCCTTGACGCGTACGACCGCTCGTCGTATACTCACGACAGTTAGTCGTAGGACGGTTCCGAGCTTGAGGACACCGAGAATGAAACGGCCACCACTGGCTAACGCGGAACTGGCGGTCATGGAGTTGCTCTGGGATGAGGACCAGATGACGGCCCGGCAAATCCGCGAGCAGCTCTACCCCAACACGACCAAGGCGCAGCACGGGACGGTCCAGCGGCTGCTGCAACGCTTGGAGGACAAGGGCTACGTCGTGCGAGACACGAGTCAGCCCGTCCTGTTCTTCTCGGCAGCAGTTTCTCGCCGCGCGTATGCGGGCAGTCAACTGGAAGCGCTCGCGGCCAAGCTGACCGGTGGCTCGCTCGCGCCTCTGATCACGCACTTCGTCGAGCAGAAGAAGATCTCGCACGAGGACATCGAGCAGCTCCGGGCTATCCTCGATGACCACCGGGAAGAAGGAGGGCAGTCATGACGGACCTCCTTCTTCAGATCGCCGTGAGCAATGTCTGTATCTCGCTCGCCTTGGCCGTCGCAGCGTTGCTCGTCGAGAGGATCGCCAAGCGGCCCCCCATCGCGCACCTACTCTGGTTGCTGGTCTTCGTGAAGCTGCTGACACCGCCCATCGTGACGGTTCCCGTTTTCACGGTTTCAGCCCCGGCGGACACCGTGCCCCTTGACATCGATGGACCGACGGCTGGCGTTGCCGTGGAGGCCGACGCGGGCGCGTTCGACGTTTCCCCGGCGGAAGAGACGACCCCTACGGTATGGGAGCAGACCAAGCCAGCGCTCCTGCTGGTCTGGCTGTTCGGAAGCGGATTCATCCTGGTCTGGTCGCTGGTGCGCGTCTATCGATTCGACCGCCTCTTGCGGATGGAATCCGAGGCCCCGCCGCCGGACTTGCAGGTCATCGCTGCGAGGATCGCGGCCCGCCTTGGGTCCAAGTCCGTCCCGGCGATCCGCACGACATCAGCCGGACTGTCCCCGTTGGTGTGGTGGGTCGGCGGGAAGGTCCGCGTCGTGATACCGCAATCATTGCTGGACCAGATGGACACGGAGCACTCGCAATGGGTTCTGGCCCACGAGTTGGCGCACGTGCGCCGCCGGGACTACCTCGTGCGCTGGCTCGAATGGCTGGCGTGCGTCTGCTTCTGGTGGAACCCGCTGGTCTGGTGGGGCCGCTGCCGCCTGCGGGCCAATGAAGAGATCTGCTGCGACGATCTGGTTCTTGCCAGCCTGAAGCCCAAGCCGCGGACCTACGCGGACTCAGTCTTGAGCGCAATCGAGCATCTTGCCTCTCCGGTACTCCGCCCACCGGCCGTGGCGAGCGAAGTCAACAGCGGCGGGTTCCTTCGAAGGAGATTCAAAATGATCGTATCTGAGACTACGAACCGATCCCGCTCACGTTGGCTGCAGGCGTGTGTCCTGCTGGGCGCGATGCTCGTGCTTCCCGTTGGGCTGACGTACGCCCAGGATTTCGACGCCGTGGAAAGAAAACTCGGCGAAGCCGTGGCCGAAGGCGAACTCTCGCTGGAACAGGCCGTCGTCATGATGGAAGCTCTCAGACAGGTCGCCAAAGACGAGCAGGAAGGCGACATCAGCCGTCGATTCGGGGGATGGATCGGGGACGTCGGCGGCAAACTCAAGGCGGCGGTCGAGGCGGGAAAACTCAGCGAGGAAGACGCGTGGAAGAAGTGGCATCACTTCAAGCAGCATGAGTTGGGTCCCAAGCTCAAAGCGACCGTCAAGGCGGGCAAAATGAGCGAAGAGATCGCCCGGCGGATCTGGCATGACGTCGAAATGGCCGAGGTCGGCGAGAAGCTCAAGGCAGCCGTCGCCAAGGGAGAGCTTACCGAAAAGGAAGCCGGGGCCAAATGGAAAGCGATCAGCAAAGAGAGCCGCGGCGATTTCACCGAACGCCCCAGCCGCGAAGAGATGGGGAAAGTGAAAGAGAGGATCTGGGCTGGTGTCAAGGAGGGCAGAATCACCGAGGCCCAGGCCAAAGAACGGTGGGAAGGATACCTGAAACGTGTTCGCGGAGAACCCCGGGAGCAACGATCGACCAAACGTGACGAGGGGCTTGTCGGCCACTACAAGCGGATGGGCGTCTCCGTCGAAACCCTTGGCAAGATCAAGAAGGCCCTCGCCGATGCCGGAGTCACCGACAAGCAGATGGAAGGCACGTTGGCCGGTATGCTGAAAGTGGTCTATGAGATGAAGTCCGAAGGTGACGCCTACAAGATGGACCCGGGGCTTCGGAAGTACTTCACAGGCAAACTACGGCTCACCGACAAGCAGATCGAGCTGGTCGAAGGCATCGCCCGCCGCGTTCTCCACGGAATCAAGGGAGGGGGCCGCGACGAAGAACTTGTCGGCCACTACAAGCGGATGGGCGTCTCCGTCGATACCCTTGGCAAGATCAAGAAGGCCCTCGCCGATGCCGGAGTCACCGACAAGCAGATGGAAGGCACGCTGGGCGGCATGATCCGCGTTGTATACGAGATGAAGTCCGAGGGCGACGACTACGAGATGGACCCCCGGCTTCGGAAGTACTTCGCAGGCAAACTACGGCTCACCGACAAGCAGATCCAGCTGGTCGAAGGTATCGCCCGCCGCTTGCTCCACGGCATGAAGAAGTCGCATCGCGAGAGGTGATTCATCCGCATCAACCACCACGAATAGACGGGCGGTCGGCTCCGGTCGGCCGCCTGTTCTTCGTTAGGCCGCGGAGCAAAGAGGGAGGGGGAAGGCTAGGCCGTTGTGAAACGGTCAATAGCAGCGGCGCGCTATCTGCCGCTTCACGCAATCAGGAACGCCTTCTGGCGGAAACTCCGCGCTGCGGCGTAAGCTTCAGTCCAAGTGCATGTTACGCGTGTCTCCTTGGCAGGCTTCCCGGCCGTCGACGGGCCGGATGCAGTCTGTTTCACTTCCGCTTCCGCTTCGTCTTCCTCTGCCCCTTCCACACTTCCGTCTTGGCATCTGTCGCCCAGCCCCATCCTCGCGGCATGCGGCCGCCTTGGCCCTGTCCCTTCTTGCTGCAGGAGGTATCCGGGGGAGGAAGTTGGGCGGTCCACGCGTCGTAGCGTTTCCGCATACTGGTTACCACATCCGCATAGTCCTTGGCGAGGTCCCGGGTCTCCTTGGGGTCGGCTTTCAGGTCAAAGAGCCGCCAACCGTCCGGGTATTTGACCAACCGCCACTGCTTCCAGCGCATCGCCTGGAGGTTCCGGCGCGGTGCGTCCAGGGGATCGACATTGTGCCAGTACAGTTCCTCATGCACGTCGCCGGTCTTCTCGCCTCTCAGGTACGGCAGCAGATTCTCCCCTTCGCAACGTTTCGGCAGCGGCTTGCCCGCGATGGCCGCCGCTGTGGCGTAGAAGTCCATCGTGCACATGAGCCCCTCGTAGGTCTTCCCCGCCGGCACGCCTCCCGGCCATGAGACGATCGCGGGAGTATGCACCCAGCCCTCGAACTGCGTGCCCTGCCCCTTGCCACCACGATAGGGCGCTGCACTCCCCTGCTCTCCCAGGTTCGGGCCGTTGTCCCCGGTCAGGAAGATAGCGGTGTCCTTCTTCAGGTTGTGCTTCTTCAGCATGGCCAGCAGCTTTCCGACGGCGTCGTCCACCGCGATCAGGGCACCGGCCAGTGCTTTCCGCTTCCCCTTCGCCTTGGAGCGGTTCTGATAGCGGGAGGGGGTGTCCCCGCTGGGCGAATGGATGGCGTTCGGCGAGAAGTAGAGAAAGAAGGGCCTATCCTTGTTCCGGTCCACGAACTCGGCCATGTAGTCGCCGTCGAGGTCGGTCCGGAACACTTCGGACCGGTCCCGCCTCAGGCAGATGAACGGCTTCTTGCTCGGCGCGGACCTCGCGACCTCCATGAACCCGCGGTCCAACGGGCCCTGCTGCCTGGAACCGATATCCCACTTGCCGATCATGCCGGTCACGTAGCCCGCACCCCGCATGAACTCAGCCATGGTCGGATGGTCTTTGGGGATGGGCAGCCCTCGCGCCATGCCGGACTTGCCGAACCGCTGGGCGTACATGCCGGTCATGATGCAGCACCGGCTGGGCGAGCAAGGCGGATTGGTCACGTACGAATTCGTACACTTCACCCCGTTGGTTGCCAGCGAGTCCATGTGTGGTGTGGGGATGTCCCGGCACCCGAAGCTGCCCAGGTCGCCGTACCCCAGGTCGTCAATGAAGAGGATGACGACGTTGGGCTTGCGCCCGCGGGGGCGGCGCATGGCCAGTGCCGACAGGGAACCTATCGCGGCGATGCCGCCAGTCATTGCCTTCAGAAAGTCGCGTCTTTTCACGATATTCCTGGTTTCTCTTTCCTCGTCCGTCTTGCCGCGCACTGTCCAGCCGCCTGCGTCGCCTCTCCCTTCGCCCTACGGAAGTACAGGACCTTTCCGTCTTCGAGCGAGGTCTAAGCCGGAATCCCGCGGTTAGCCTCCGGCCAGCGATCGCCGTCGATTTCTTGACAATTCTATCTTGGACCGCGAGGTCAGCAAGTGCCTTCTCTGGTCGACGACGGGAAGACCCGGCCGTTTCTGGGCCATGATGCCGCCAAGAGCGGCCTGCTTGGAGGCGCTCATTGTCGATCCGCGCAGACCGTCATGGAGGACGAGACCTTCACCGAAGCCCAGGACCGCCTTCCCCTTCACGGCGGTGGCTTCAACGGCAGCGCAGATAGCAAAGAGCGCGCCGTCTGGATCGTGTGCTTGCATCTTGTCAACCGCCTCGGCAACCTGCTTTCCTATGCCCATGGCTCCACGGTTCCTTCAAGCGAATGCGGCGAGCCCCACAGCTTCATCCAAACGGCTTAGGTGAACTGTCGTCACGACAGGGACGGGAATCTGGAATCCGGGACTCCGCGGCAATCCGAGGGCAGCATACCGACTATCCGGTGATCCCCACCACCTGAGACGTGGACGATGGCAGGAAAGCAGTATCCTGTTTCCGATTTAACGGTTCACTGCCTGGTCTGGGTACGAGACGGGCCGGCCTGGAAGCTGCCTTGCACCTCGGGGGGTGTGAGCGGGTAGTCGTAGATTCGCAGCTCGTCGATCTTGCCGGCGAAGGGGCCCAGCCTGTTGGCCGTGTCTTCGACGTCGCCCAGCAGCAGGCCGGTGCGCATCTTGCCGATGAGCTTGCCATTGCGATAGTAACTCAACAGCGGCTTGCCGCCGGCGCCGTCATGGTCGTAGGTGACGACCACGTGCAGCGGCTTGCCGGGCTTGACGGGGACGCTCCGCTGAATGTCCTCGTTATGTCGGTTGACGGCGATCTCGGCCCGATGCACCGTGAGCGTGCGGAACGTGTACACCAGCCAATCGTCGCGGCTGCCGAGGCGGACGACGCTGTTCCACCTGTAGCGCTCGGCCGTCGGCGTGAACCAGACCTCGAAGCTGACGTCCTTCAACCCGGCCAGCAGCTTGGGCGGCAGCTCGACGCAGCCGTCGCCGCTGAGCACCACCTGCCCCGCGCCGTCCAACTTCGAGTCGGTCCCGCTGGCCCGCAGCAGGCCGTGGGCGGTGCCGACCGAGTCGTTGATCTTGGCCTTGTCGCCGCCGGTGCCGTCGAAGCCGTAGCGGTGGATGGGAGCTTTCGACAGCTTGGCCGAAGGCAGCTCATCGGCCCGCCTGGGGGTCTTACGGTTGGCCAGTTTGAGTGTGAAGGTGAACTCCTCCAGTTTCGAGCGCCTGGTTTGTTTCAGGGCCGGCGAGTAGGTCCTCACCTGTACGGTCCTGCCGTCGGGCAGAAATTCCAACAGCCGCATGTAGGCCTGTCCGCCGCCGCGCATCTTCTCGTAATCGACCATCATCTGGTGGACGACGTTGCCGTAGTCCGCTTCGCTGGCCAGATAACCCAGCCCGCCGGTGGACACGTGGCCGCTGAGCACGATCATCGTGTTGCGATGCCGGCGGATGAGCTTCTGCCATAGCTGCTCGCCGTCGTTGCCCCAGCCGTGCGGGCTGGCACGCTGCCTCCCCTTCGTGTAGTCATAGCGCGCGTTGTTGCGGAACAGATAGGCATGGGTGACGACGATCGCCAATCGGTCGGCATGGCGGTCGAGCACCTTATTGGCCCACTCGACCACCTCGTCGCGAGGACCAATCTCCAAGGCCAGGATGATCCAGTCGCGCCTGCCGATCCGCAGCAGGTGATAGCTGTTATCGAGCTTGCCCTTCTTGTGGACTCCGCCGAAAGTCGGCCATTTCCGGATCGCCGCGAGGGGGAAGTACTCGGTCAGCCGCGTTGTGTCGCGCTTCGGGGCGTTGTCGTCGTAGTCGTGGTTGCCGGGCAACAGCGCATACGGGACGCGGCCGTCAAGCATCCTGAAGCAGCGCTTGGCGACCTGCCACTCCGCGGGGGCGTTGTGTTGCGTAATGTCGCCCAGATGCAGTACATAGGCGATATTGCGCTTCCTGTGATTCTCGGCGATCCACCGGGTCTGCGCCTCGAAGTAGTGCGGATAATCGTCCGAGTAACGTTCCGTATCGGGCAGGATCGCCAGCGTGGTGCTGCCTTTGACCCAGGGCAGGGGTTGCGGTTGCTCGCATCGTGCGTCGTCGGCGGCGGCCAGGCAGGCCGCGGCAGCCAACACCAGCCACAGGGGTCGGTTCATGGAACGGGTCATGGTCTTGCCTTCGAATGCGGAGATCCCACTGGAACCACAATGTCCCGGACGAACTCCGGCCCGTCCCGGCGCGCCGGGATCGGGCCGTCTCCGTCGCCTCCGCGCCGGCTCGCCGTTCACTCAATCGTCCACATCGTCACCGAGTCGCTGTCCCTCACGAAAATCCTCTTGCCCGCGATGACCGGGTGCGCGTAGGTCGGCGTGCCGGCGACCTTGATCCGGGCCCACTCCTCGTACCCATCGGCGCTGGGCTTGAAGGCGATCAGTTCGGAGGTGCTTGGCAGGGCCAGGATGGCCGAGCCGGCGTCAAGGACGGCCGCAAAGCCCCGGCCGTGCCGGGCTGTGTCGGTCCAGGCCGTCTTGCCCGTCCGGGCGTTGAGGCAGAAGAGATTGCCGCGGTCGGTGAGGCCGAACAGCAGCCCGCCCTTCAGTACCGGCGTGTTGAACTGTACGGCGACCTGCGGGTTGCTCCAGAGCTCCTTGGCGGCGAAGCCATCGCCTTCCTTCTCAATCTTCAACGCCTTGGTGCCCCGGCCCCGCCCCGTGATGATTACCGTCTGCCCGTCGACGATCGGCGTAGCCGCGTTGTAGGCCATTCTCCGCGGCACGAACGCGATCTGCCACAGGAGCTTCCCGTCGGCCGCGCCGATGCCCACGACGCTCTTCTCCGTCAGCGTCACGATCTGTTTGGTGCCTTCGACGGTCAACAGGGTGGGGGAGGCATACTCCGGTCCCTCGCCGGCCCACTTCCACTTCTGCTCGCCGGTGGCGAGGTCGAAGGCGATGATCGCTCCCTTGCCCTGGCCACCGACATGCGCGACGGCCATCCCGTCAATGATGATCGGCGACATGGCCGTGAAGAACCTGGGCACGACCCTGGGGTACGGGTCCTTGCGCCAGACGAGCTTGCCGCTGGCGGCGTCCAGGCAGGATACGACCCCGCCGACGCCCAGCGTGACGACCTTCCCCTTGGCCACGGCGGGGGAGCTTCTGGGGCCCGGGTGCCGGCGAGCGGCCCCGGTGACGGCCTGCGCGGCGTACTTGTCCTTCCACACTTGCTTTCCGCTGCCGGCGTCCAGGCAGAGGGTGACCTCCTCGTCGCCCTGACGCGCGAAGACGTAGAGCTTCTCGCCCACCAGGGCGGGCGTTGCATCGCCCGAGCCGACGGTCACCTTCCACTTCTGCGTCAGCGCCTTCGGCCAGGTCTCCGGCGCGGTGAACCCCGTCACCTTCCCGTCGCGATTGGGCCCGCGCCACTGAGGCCAGTCGTCTGCGAAGGCACAGGCCGCGCTGACCAGAATCGCACAGCTCACCACCGCGCCGATCGATCGACTTGCGTCTCTCATGGTCGCTCCTTTCCAGCTTCCGAGGACAGACCCCCGCCAAGCTGCACACACCACAACAGGATACTCCTTCCGGCTCATCGATTCTACGTTGAATGCAATCTGCCGGATTGGCCTGCGGCCCGCGACTCTCGCCGGGCCCCTGCCGGGTGTTCCTGACCCGACCGCAGGCTCCGGTAAGCCGGCATCCGCGCGCGGGGCCGCTTGCCTCGTCCGCACGGCCAATTCCCGGCAAGCGGCTTGAAGCGGCCGGCGGGCGGAGGTATCGTTTCTGTGTGGGTACCGGCCGGTGGTGGGACGGTTGGCGGCCTGGTGTAGTGCGGCCGTCGGATCGAGGCCCGACGCCGGCTCGTTGTCGGTCGGGCAGCGACGAAGGCCGATCGACGAACATGAGGCGTTGGGCAGCGGG
>Ga0111188_1083_pt1 | contig 19962 bp, 20 predicted proteins | sample DeeMarSWOR324_28_FD_80358 | JGI IMG/M metagenome (GOLD analysis project Ga0111188, IMG submission 80358) | Planctomycetes bacterium SM23_25
GGCGGCAAACGCGGGTTCTTCGGCGGTGCGGTTCTCGACCGCTTCGGCGACCTGGCCGTCGAGGACGAGGGCCGCCTGAACAACTTCCGTCTTCGCGAGCACTTTCTGACGAAGTTGTTCGCCCTGGCGGCGTTCCGTAAGGCGCGCCAGACGGGCAGGATGAAGGACCTGGTGCGATTTCAGACCGTGAACAAGGGCCTGCTGATGGGCTACAGCCAGACGCACCTGCGCCAGATGGGCCGCGTGGTCGCCAATCGCGATCGGCGGCCCGCAGGGGAGGTATTGGCGCTTTACCGTGATCATCTGGTGAGGGCGCTCGCGCGGCCGCCGCGCTTCACCAGCATCATCAACGTGCTGATGCACGCGCTGGGGCACGTCTCGGACGGGCTGAAGGCGGGCGAAAAGGCGTTCTTCCTGGACCAACTGGACCGGTACCGCACCGGCGCGGTGCCTCTGAGCGTTCTGACGACGTTGCTGAAGTCCTGGGCCGTTCGGTTCGAGGTTGACGACCTGCTCGCGCAGTCGTACCTGGGGCCGTATCCCGAGGCGCTGGTCGAGATCACCGACTCGGGCAAGGGGCGGGGCGGGTGATGGGTGCCACGGGCGGCTTGCCCGCCCGTCTCGAGAGGGAGCAGGCACTGGCTGCCAGGCAGCCAGTGGCACTCGGCGGCCCGGCGCCCCACCGTCCTGCTTACGGGTCGAGGCCTGACGCCGTCGCGGTAGATTTCGAGCATGAAGGTTCCCGAGAAGCCCACCTCGGCCAGCGCGCGGGCCACGTCCTCGAACGGGACGGTTCCCATTCCGGGCAGGTAGTGGCCGTCGTCGGCGGTGTCGTTGTCGTGCAGGTGGACGCCCCAGAGTCGCGGCCCCATGGTGTGCACGACGCCGACGGGGTCGCCGGCGATGTTCGCGTGGCCGGAGTCGTAGGCCAGGCCCAGGTGCGGGCTGGCGATTGTCTCGACGATCCGGCGGAGCAGCCGGGCATCGTTCCCGAACATGGGCGGCGGCATGTTCTCGATGAGGAACCGGACGTCGGCCTCTTCGGCGATGCGGGCGAGGCGCTCGGCGCTGGCGGCCAGGTTGTCCGGGCGGAACGGGTCGTCCTGCGTGTCGCCGGGGCCGACGGGGTGGAGGATGATGTCGCGACAGCCGAGGGTGTGGGCGTACTGGGCCTCGCTTCGCGCGATCTGGAGTGCGGCGTCGCGTGTGGCGGTGTCCTTGGCAGACAAGTCGAAGGGCGGGCCGTCGAGGATGTCCAGGTCGATGTAGCCGTGGAGGCTGTCGGCCACGAGTCCCGCCCCGTCGAGGATGCCGCGGATGCGTTCGGCCGTGATGCCCTTGGTGTAGTTGCGGTAGACCTGGATGAGGCGGACGCCGGCGTCGTGGACGATGGCGATTTCCTCGTCCACGTTCCACTTCTCGAACTCGAAGGCGATGACGGCGCCGAGAGGTAGGTCGGGCATGGTCAGTTCGCACCGAGGCGTTTTCGGATGTAATCGGCCCGCGCGACGTCGCGTTCGGATTCGCCGAGTTCGGCCCCACGGATTTTCTGGATGTGGCCCCGCCGAGTCATGAGGAAAAGTTCGTTAATGGTTGCCATGTCCACATCTTTCAGGCGTCTCAGGTGGATGCCCAGCCGCACCGCTGAAAGCAGCGCGAGGGTCTCTTCGCTCGAGATGATTCGGGCGTGAGTCAGAATGGCCCACGACCGCAGCACCCGGTCGTCGAGCGGGGTCGGGCTTTCGGCGGCCAGGGCCTCGCGGGCCTCTTTTTCATACGCGATGATCTGGGAGATCACGCTGCCGAGGGTCTTCAGGATATCCTGTTCGGTGCGTCCGAGGGAGGCCTGGTTCGAGATCTGGTAGATGTCGCCCGTGGCCTGCGTGCCCTCGCCGTACAGGCCGCGCACGGCCAACCGCAGCCGCGCGACGGCGTTGAAGACCTTCTCGATCTGCCGCGTCAGCACGAGCGCGGGCAGGTGCAGCATGACGCTGGCCCGCAGGCCGGTGCCGATGTTGGTGGGGCAGGCCGTGAGGTAGCCGAGTTTCGGCGAGAAGGTGTAGGTGACCTTGCTTTCGAGGCGGTCGTCGATGGCGTCGGCTTCCTGCCAGGCGTCCTGCAGTTGGAGCCCCGGCGAGTAGACCTGGATCCGCAGGTGGTCCTCCTCGTTGGCCATGATGGCGATGCGCTGCTTGGGTCCGACGGCCACGCCGCGCTGTCCCTCTCCGGCGGCGAGTTCGCGGCTGATCAGATGGCGTTCGACGAGGCACTGGCGGTCGATCTGCGGCATGTCTTCGAGTTCGAACCACGTGTACCTGTCGGGCTTCAAGGCCGCGAGCACCGCGTGCTTGAGGTACGCCTCCAGGTCCTCCTGCTCGTCGGGCTTGAGGCGATTGAGGAACGGCCTGCCGGCGATGTTTCGGGCCAGCCGGACGCGCGTCGAGAGGACGATGTCGTCGCTCGGGCCGCCCGGTTGGAGCCACGGGCTGGGCGACAGGATGATCTTATCGAGCCTCACCCGCGGCTTCCTTTTCGTGGATCAGGTCGCGGAGGCGTGCGGCTTCCTCATAGCGTTCGGCCTCGACGGCGTCCTGGAGCCGCCGGCGCAGTTGCATGAGTTCGCGCTGGCCCCGGGTGTCGCACCCGGCCCGCAGGGGCAGTTTGCCCGTATGTTCGGTTGCGCCGTGGACCTTCTCGAGGACTTCATGGAGGGGTTCGGCGAACACGTCGTAGTCGTGGGGGCAGCCGAGACGGCCCTGGTTGCGGAATTCGGCGTACGTGATGCCGCAATCGGGGCAACGGAGGCTGGCGTCGCGCCCGGCGCTCTCGTGGGCATCGAGCATCCCCGAGAGGACGTCCTGGAGGTTGATCTGGGCCTTGATCGCGACGCCTTCTTCGCGGGCGCAGTCCTCGCACAGGTGCCGCTCGCGCTTCTCGTTGTTGAGAATCTCCGTCAGATGGATGGTGGCCTGCTGTTTGTTGCAGCGCTGGCAGAGCACTCGCTTATCCCTCTTGCGGACGCAAACGCCTTGGGTCTATATCGGCCGACCCGGCCGAAATCATGATAGTTCCCCCCAGGGGGGAAGTCAATTCAGGATGCACCCTTTCGCGGCCGGACGGCGGGCGCGTCTGCGGGCGACCTCGCGGCTGGCCCTACAACGCTACTTCACCTTTCTGTCCGCCGCGCGGAACGTAGGGTAGTAGTGCTGACCTGCGGCGGCGCGACCAGGCGCTCGGGCGTGTTGCCTCGCAGCGTTTCGAGGAAGCCTGCTCTACCTGCCCTTTCGTTTCTCCCATTTTTCGAGGTAGGCGACCTGGCTGAGGGTGCGGCCCTCGCGGATCTCGGCCCGCAGGCGGTTCTCGGCCTCCAGGACGTCCTGTGCCCGGTTGGCCATTTCGACGATCTCGGTCTTCGAGAGGTACATGACGCCGTCGGCGTCGCCGATGAGCCAGTCGCCGGGCATGACCTCTTGGCCGCACAGCCGGATGGGCCCTCCGATCTCGCCGAGCCCTTTCGGGTAGCCGGCGTGGCTGCACACGACGGTCGCGAAGGCGGGGAAGGCGAGGCGGCGGATTTCGTCGGTGTCGCGGATGGCCCCGTCGATGACGACGCCGGCGAGTCGGCGCTGGATGGCGCTCTCGGTGGCGAGTTCGCCCCAGATGGCCGGCCCTGCGCCGCCCGCGTCAACGGCGATGACCTGACCTTCCTCGGCCAGGTCGATGGCCTCGACGCTCTTGGCAAAGTCGCCGGGCGCCGTGCGGACCGTCAGGACGGGGCCGACGAGTTTCGCGCCCGGTGCGATCTGCACCAGCCCCGGCAGGCACGGGCGGTGGTGGCAGGCGTCGCTGAGGTTGGCGGTCGAGACGCGCATCAGCACCTCGCGGATGCCCGCGAGGCCTGCCCGGCGGAACAGGTCTGTCCCGATGGGCTTGCCCGTATCGAGGGCCTTGCGGATGTCGGCCGTGGCGCGGGCCGGGTCGTCGGCCTTGATGATGGCCCCGCCCACGACCACGATGGCGGCGCCAGCGGCCGCCGCTCTCGGTGCCGTCTCGGAGTTCAACCCTCCCGCGGCCGCCAGGGGGATGGTGGTGATCTTCGCCAGGCGCTCCAGGATGCCGAAAGGATTCTCGCCGCGCATCTGGGCGTCGATGGGGCAGTGGACCGAGATGAACGCCACGCCCCATTCGGCCAGGCGCTCGACGAGGGACTCCGGTTCGGCCATGCCGAGGATGTCCACGCCGATGCCAAGACCGTAATGGCGGCCGACCTCGACCGATTCGCGGATGGTGGATTCGCTGGCGGCGCCGAGGACGATGGCGAAGTCGGCCCCGGCCTTGGCGGCGGCTTCCATCTCGAGACGGCCGGCGTCGGCCGTTTTCATGTCGGCGACGATCTTGCGGTCCGGGAACCGGTCGCGCAGGGCGCGGACGGCGTCAAGGCCCTCGCTCTTGATGAGCGGGGTGCCGGCCTCCATCCAGTCGACGCCCTGGTCTGCGGCAAGGTCGGCGACGCGCAGCGCACGCTCCAGGTCGAGGAAATCGAGCGCCAGTTGAAGCGTGACCGGCATGGCCATGGCTCCTTGGGTCGGCTCAGGCACGGCCGCCTACTCGGGCCGGTAGGTGGCGGCGCAGCGGTCCGACTCCCACGTCGTGACGCCGGCAACGCGAACTCCCTCGGGGAGCCGCTCGGCGACGGCTTCGGCGACGACTCGGGCGAGATTCTCGCTCGAGGGGTTGATCTGGTCGAACGGCGGGACCTCGTTCAGATAGGCGTGGTCGAAGGGGTCGAGCACCTCGGCCAGGATTCGCTTGCCCTCCGTGAAATCGAGGACCATTCCCTCGCCGTCAAGACGGGCACCCACCAACCGCAGATCCACACGCCAGTTGTGGCCGTGCAGTCTCTCGCACTTGCCCTGGTACTGGCGCAGGTTGTGCGCGGCGCTGAAATGGTCCTGGATGAGGAGTTCGTAAGGCATTCGCGAAACCCCAAAAACATAGCCGGAGCCCCGCGGCAACCGGCCGTCATCATTGTAGGCCGACAGGGCCACGACACACAAGGGTTTTGTGGCTTGCGAGGCGCAGCGGCGCCTTGACGCGCCGGCGTGAATCGAGTATGACGGTGGCGGCGGGGCAGGCCGTTGCCGGAACGACGGTGTGGCCCGACGCGTGTTCGGGCCCCGGTCGGGGTGAGGCGTCATGGTTCAGCCGAAGGAAGAAGAGAAAAAGGCGTGGTTGCTTGGCGTCGGGCGGGACAACGACGACGGGCACCTGCGGATTACGCGCGGCCACAACTACCACTTGTTCGGCGGCAGCGAAGAGACCCACGAGGTGATGCAGGAGAAGGCTGTCAAGTTCAACGAGAAGTTGCGTGAGCGCGGGCGGCGTCTGGAAGACATCTCCCACGGCGAATTCCGCGACATCGCCCACGAGATCGGCCTGACGGACAAGAACCTGCCGCCAATTCCCCCCACACCATAGCCTTGGCCGGCCGTGCCCGGCGGCTTGTCGATGTCCCCCTTGGTTCCCTGCAACTGCCGTTGCCCAGCCGCACGTCGCGTCTGAAAGAAATTTTCCGCCGCCCGATTTGACAAACGTCGAATCTTGGTGTATAGTGTGGCGAGCGGGGGGGAAAGTCTCCCCACAGGAAGCGCCCGGGGGACGTACCACTTCTGGCCACAAGGCTTGGCCTATGTCCTGCGCGCCCTAGCTCAGAGGGGTATGGCTATGGGGCGTCCGCTGTCTCGACGCCCGCCAAACAGGGGAGGAGGCGGGTACGATGCGCGCGCGTGACAGAATCGCGGTGGGGCTGTTCGTTGTTGGCCTGGCGTGGGGTCTGGTGTCGCCGCTGCACGCTACCATGCTGGGTGAGACAAAGTTGGTGCTTCCCGATCCGACGGGCAGCGACAAACTCGGCTGTTCGGTGGGCATCAGCGGCGGACGCGCCGTCGTCGGCGCGTCCGGCAACAGCGTTCCCGTCGCCGGTGGCGGGTCGGCCTATGTGTACAATGTGGGCACCGGCGCTCAGACCTACAAACTGACCGCCCCTGATGCAGCCGTGCAGGATGCTTTCGGCACGTCGGTGGGCGTCAGCGGCAACGTTGCCATCGTCGGGGCAATGGGAGACGACCCTGGCGGGTCGGCCTATCTGTATGATGTGACCAACGGCACCTACCTCCGCAAACTGACGGGCGGCGACACGGCCAGCGGAGACGTCTTTGGCTATTCGGTGGCCATCTACGGCAACGTCGCCATCGTTGGTGCCTATGGCGACGACACGTCGTCCGGCTCGGCGTATCTGTTTAACGTAACCACCGGCGACCAGTTGCATAAGTTGACGGCTGACGATGCCTATCCCGGGGACCGCTTCGGCTATTCGGTGGGCATCAGCGGCAACGTCGCCGTCATCGGGGCCTACCTCGACGACGACCCGCAAAGTTCTGCCGGCTCCGCTTACCTGTTTGACGTGGCGACGGGCGCCCAACTGCGCAAGTTGCTCGCCTCAGACGGGGCGGGCGGGGATAACTTCGGTTACTCGGTGGGGATCGACGGCAGTGTTGTCATTGTTGGGGCGTACGGCAATGACGACGTGATGAACAATTCCGGGTCGGCGTACCTGTTCGACGTGGCGACCGGCGCGCAACTGCACAAACTGGTCGCCGACGATGCAGAGATGATGGACGAGTTCGGCTACTCCGTGGCCGTCAGTGGTAACGTCGCCGTCGTCGGGGCACGCAACGACGACGACGCGGGATACAATTCCGGCGCCGCGTACCTGTTCAATGTGACGACCGGCGAGCAGATCGACAAGATGACCCCCTCGGACGGTGCCGCAATGGACAGTCTTGGCTATTCGGTTGCCATCGCCGGGTATAGCGGCATCGTCGGTGCCTACCTGCATGACCAGCCCGGTGCGGATGCCGGAACCGCGTACCTTTTTCTCGTGCCTGAACCGGCGTCATTGATGCTGCTGGTCCTTGGCGGTTTGGGCGTGGTCGTGGGGCGTAAGCGCAGAGCCTGAGACGTGGGCTGACCGCACAGATTCAGACGGCACTCCGAGGCGCTTGCCGAGCCGTTCGCAAGCGCCTTTGCTGTTTGCCGCACGCCCGGTCCATCCGTTCTTGCCAATCCCTCAGGTAGGTTTCGCGCCATCGGCTGACGGTCTTGGCGGCGTTCCTGCCGTGGTCGCCAAGGGCGGGGTCGGGATCCCTCGTGCCGGAGCCAAAGGCGGGCCACAAGCAGATTGCCCGGAACCGTGAGGGGCGAAAACAGTTTCTGCACAGGGGCAAATGTGGTAAACTCGTCTACTTGCTCCGGGGCCGTTGCGGGCCCGTTAGGGAGAAATCTGTGCAGCCACTGAAGATGCGGCCGGTTTTCAAGGAGCGGGTCTGGGGCGGACGCCGTCTGGCGGACCTGCTCGGCAAGCCGCTTCCGGAAGGCAAACCCATCGGCGAATCCTGGGAACTGGCCGACCATCCACACGGATGCAGCACCGTCGCGGACGGGCCGACCACGGCAAGGAGGTTCTCGGAGCCCCGGCCTTGGCGAGCGGCAGCGGCGCCAGGTTTCCCATACTCCTGAAGTTCCTCGATGCCTCCGACCGGCTGAGCGTCCAGGTTCACCCCGACGATGACTACGCCGCCGCTCACCACGCCGGCGAGAGAGGCAAGACGGAGTGCTCGGTTATCCTGCACGCCAAGCCCGACGCGTGGGTCATCGATGGCCTCCGCGACGGTGTGACGCGGGACGCGTTCGCCGCCGCGGAAAAGGGAGCGGTCGAGGACCTGTTGACCGTTCGCCCCGTCAAGGCGGGCGACCTCGTCTGGACGCCCGCCGGGCACGTTCATGCTGCGGGGCCCGGCATCGTCTTTGCGGAAATCCAGCAGAACTCCGACGCCACGTATCGGGTCTACGACTGGGACCGGCCGGGCCTCGACGGCAAGCCGCGCAGGCTTCACCCGGCCGACGCGCTCGAGACGATCCGCTTTGCGGGCGAGAAACCGGATTCGGGCGGCCGCGGCCGGACCGCGAGCGAGACGGGCCTCGTGATCGAGCACCTCGTCGATTGCCGCGCCTTCAGCGTCAGCCGCATCCAACTGGACGGGCGTCCCTGGGCGGCCGAGACGCGCGGGGGATACGTGGCGCTGATGGTCCTCGCCGGGGCGGCGCGGCTCGTGTCGGCGGGCCGGACGATGCCGATCCGGGCGGGCGATACCATCCTGGTACCCGCGGACGCCTCGGAATACGTCTTCGAGGGGGCCGAGGAACTCACGGTTCTTGCGGCGGCGCCCCCGGCCAAGGCCCCGACCCAGTAGGATGACCATGGTGCCGGAACGGCTTCAGAAACTCTTGGCCCGAGCAGGGGTGGCCTCGCGGCGGGCCTGCGAGGAACTCATCGCCGACGGTCGCGTCACGGTGGATGGCGGTGTCGTGACGACGCTGGGCGTCAAGGCCGATCTCGAAACCCAGGACGTCCGTCTCGACGGGCGCCGCCTCCGGCGCGAACGCCTGGAATACTGGATCCTGAACAAGCCGAAGGGCGTCGTCTGCACGAACTACGATCCGGCAGGACGGCGGCGGCCGATTGACCTGATGCACAAGACAACCACCCGCTTGTTTCCGGTAGGTCGGCTCGACGCAGACTCCAAGGGCCTGCTCCTCATGACGAACGACGGCGAGTTGGCCAATCGCCTGACCCACCCGCGATACGGCGTCCCCAAGACGTACCTGGCGACGGTGGGCGGGCGCGTGACGGGCAACGACATTGGCCGCATGATGCGGGGCGTTCGCCTGGCTGAGGGACGGGCTCGAACCGCCGACGTGCACATGCTCAAACGCGGGCGCGGCCGCTCGACGTTGCGCATCACGCTCCGGGAGGGCCGCAACCGGCAAATCCGCCGCATGTTGGCGCGCCTCGGACATCCCGTCCGCGAACTGGTGCGGACGCAGATCGGCCGCATCGGCGTCCGCGGCTTGCGCGTCGGCGAGGCGCGACGCCTGACGGACGCCGAGATCGAGTACCTCAAGACGCTGCCGGGGCAAGACGCGACGCAAGCCGGTCTGCCCCTGGAGAAGACGCGCCGGGCGGACGCCCGCACCAGGTCCTCGACCAGGCATAAGGCTTGGACGGAAGGCGGGGCGCGCGGCGGCAAACAGACGAAGGGGAGTCAACGCAAGCATGACGCAGATGGAATTGGCAAGGCAGGGAAAGGTCACGGAGGCCATGCGGCGGGTAGCCGACGCGGACGGACGCGACGTCGCGCAACTTCGCCGGGACGTGGCCGACGGTCGCGTGACCATTCCGCTCAATAAGAACCGCCATGCCGCCGGCGTGATGGGAATCGGCAGGGGACTGCGCGTCAAGGTGAACGCGAACCTCGGCACGAGCCCGGACTACGCCGACGTCGAGATGGAACTCGCCAAGTTGGCTGCCGCCACCGAAGCCGGCACCGACTCGATCATGGATCTCTCGACGGGCGGCGATATCCCCGGTGTCCGCCGCCGACTGATGGAGGTCTGCGACCTGACCGTCGGCACGGTTCCGATTTACGAGGCCGCGGCCGCGGCGGCCCGGACGGGCGGCGACATCGCCGGGATGACCGCCGAGGACATGCTCGCGAGCGTCCGCCGCCACGGCGAAGACGGCGTGGACTTCGTCACGGTGCACTGCGGCGTGGCGCGACGGATCGTCGAGTCCGAGGCGCTGGCGCGGCGGGTGTGCGGCATCGTGAGCCGGGGGGGGATGTTCCTGGCGCATTGGATTCGCAAGCACGGCCAGGAGAATCCGCTGCTCGAGCGGTTCGACGAACTCCTGGACGTGGCGCGGGAATTCGACATGACCCTGAGCCTGGGAGACGGCTTGCGGCCGGGAGCGATTGCCGACGCCATGGACGTCTGCCAGGTCGAAGAACTGATGATCCTGGCGGAACTGGCCCGCCGGGCCGTGCACGCCGGCGTCCAGGTCATGATCGAAGGGCCGGGCCACGTGCCCCTGGACCAGGTCGAGGCGCAGGTGCGGCTTCAGAAGGACCTGACGGGCGGCCTGCCATTCTACGTGCTCGGGCCGATCGTGACGGACGTGGCGCCCGGCTACGACCACATCACGAGCGCGATCGGCGGGGCGGTGGCGGCGATGGCCGGCGCGGACTTCCTCTGCTACGTGACGCCGACCGAGCACCTGGGTCTTCCGCGGCCGGAGGACGTCCGCGAAGGCGTTATCGCGGCGCGAATTGCCGCCCATGCCGCCGACGTGGCGCGCGGCCGGGACGACGCGCACGCCTGGGACCGTCGCCTGAGTCGGGCACGGAGCCGACGCGACTGGGAGAGGCAGGTGGCCGAAGCGATCGACCCCGCGCGGGCCAGGCAACTTCGGGACCAGCGCCGCCCGGAGCACGGCGACGTCTGTTCCATGTGCGGCGATTACTGTGTGTTCAAGGTCCGCAACGGCGAGGAGCCGACGCAGCCATGACGCGCGGGCACATCGTCGCGGCCATGCTTTGCCTTGCGCTGACCGTCCTGGCGGCAGGCTGCGATGCCGACGACGCGGAACCCGACTGGATGGGCGGGCCGGAGGTGTTGATGTTGTTTCGGTTCGAGAAGTTCACGTCGGCGTCTCGGACCGACGACGGCGAGGTCACGCTCCGGTCCTTGACGGGCAAGGTCGTGCTGCTGCACCTGTTCAGCACGTGGTCTTCGCCGTGCCGGCGTTCGACGCCGCTGCTCGTGAGCCTGTACGAGCGGTATCGTGAGCAGGGTTTTGAGATCGTCGGGCTGGCCTACGAGCAGACCCAGGACGTGGCCCAGGCGAAGCGTGCGGCCGAGGCGTTTCGCGGCGAGTTCAGTATTCCGTACCTCCTGGCCGTCGGCCCGGACGTCCTCTGGGAGGAACTTCAGGAGAATGCCAAGGTCCTGGGCGTCGTGCCGACGATCGTGCTGATCGACCGGCAGGGTGTGGTGCGCGAGGTGTTCGAAGGCCTGCCGCGGGGGCACGAAGCGGTTCTCGCGGACCGGATCGAGCGGCTGCTGGCCGAGCCGTACGTGGCGGTGCCGGCCCGAGGCGGGTAGGAGGCCGGTGCGGCCGGGCGGCGCGATGCGGTTTCACGTTGGCAGCGCGGCGAGGAACAGGAACTCGGCGTTGCCGCCCCCTCCCCGAAGCGGTGAGCGCGTTTCCCCGAGCAGTTCCAGTCCGGCTTCCTGAACGTCGATGCGCACGCGTGCCAGAACGGGTTCGATGTGGCGCTGCGGGACGACGCCGGCCTCGCGCTGGGTCTCGGCGGCCTCGTACTGAGGCTTGACGAGCGAGACGATGCGGCCGTCGGCTTTCAGCAGACGCCGCGCCGCCGGCAGAACGTGCCGCTGTCGCGTCCACCCGACGTCGATGGTCACGAGGTCCACCGGCTCGGGCAACTCCACGTGCATGGCGTTGGTCCGCTCCATGACGACCACGCGCGGGTCTTGGCGCAGTTTCCACGCCAGCGTGCCGTAGGAGGTATCAACGGAGTACACGCGGGCGGCGCCGTGAGCGAGCAGACAGTCAACGAACCCGCCCTGATGGCTCCCCAGGTCGGCACACGTCTTGCCCGACGGGTCGATGGCGAACGTCTCCAGGGCATGCTCGAGTTTCAGCCCGGAGCGGGTGACGTACTTCCCTTCGTTTGTCTCGGCCATGCGTCTCTCGCTGCCCGTGCGGTGCACCCATTGTACGCGCCGGCGGCGGGGCAGTCCAATGGGCCTGCATTCTCTTGCAACAGGCGCGGGCCGGATGCTAGGATACGGTGTCGGCGGGTGAGCGGGCAGACTCGAGGAAAGGAGATGCGCATGAGGCGAGCACTTCTCGCGGCAATTCTGGCGATGGTGGGCACCGCGGGCTGCACCACGGGGCTGAAGCAGGTTTACCACACCGCCGTCGGGGCCAGCGCGCGGTACTACGAGGTGAAGAGCCTGGGCGGCCCGAATGCCCTCGACCGGTTCACGGCAGTTGGCGTCGACAGTTTCGACCCGTCGCCGATGCTTGGTGCGGTTCCGTCGAGTTTTGCCGGCCCGGTGCAGACGGCGGTCGTGAAGCGGCTGATCGAGACGCAGATGTTCAGCAGCGTGGCGAAAGGCGCTCCGGCCCCGGGCGGCGTGCTGATTCGCGGCAAGTTCGTGGACTTTGACCCCGGCGGTTCTGCCTTCAGGGCCGTCGGCTTTGGCGTGGATCCGTTCTTGACGGCGCAGATTGAACTTGTTGATACCGCTTCAAACCAGGTCCTGGGCGTAGCGATGGTCACCGGCACCATCAAGAGTGCCGTCCGCACAGGCTCCGCGGAACTCGCCGACGGCATCGCCAAGGCGGTCAAGGGGCTGGTTGAACAGCACCATACGAAACGGGAATAGGGCCCCACGCCGGGCCCGGCAGCCGGCGGTCACGGCGACCCAGGGGCGCCGCACGGCCGGCGACCGGCCGGCATCAACCGTGCTCCTGCGTCTTCTTCGCCGAATCGTTCGCGGCCACCGACACGGGGGACGGCGCGTCGCCTTCACCGTGTTCCCAGCAATGGGGCGCCATGTAGCGGTCGGCGTACCGGCCCCGCTGGTGGATATGCTGAATGCGCCCGGTGCGCTCCACGAGGTAGCAGCGTTTCTCGAGGTACTCCACCAGTGCCGAGACGACCTCGGCGTGGCTCCACGCCAGCGGTGAGACGCCCACCGGTTCGCCCGTCTCGGGATGGAGTTGTTCGGCCAGGACCCCGGAGGGCAGGCACCATTTCGCGACCCACCGCATCCACTCGAACGACTTTTCCAGGTCTTCGACCGTACGGGCCTGGATGATCTCGCACCGCATCATCCAGAGTCCCGTGATGAACCAGGGGTTGCCCGGGACGCGGGCCACGTCGGGCACGACGCGGTGCCAGGCGTCGCCATGGTAGCGGGCGATGCCGCCCACGGGCGTCTTGACGCTCAAGTGGTCTCGGACGGCCTGGAGCGTTGCGTTGATTCGGTCGTCGCACGGGTCGAGGACGCCGAAGAGAACCAGGCCGCACAGGCTCGCGTCCACGGTGGTATCCCGCCGGTAGCCGTCAAGCGTTTTTGCGGCGGACCGGGCGAAGCGGCCTGCCTTTTCGTCCCAGAGGTGCTCGGCCAGGGCGTCGCGCATGCGATTGGCGACGCGCTGGTAGCGGTCGTGCAACTCGGATTCGCCAAACGCCGCAGCAAACCGGGCCGCGGCGCGGAGCCCGGCAATGACGGCGGCGACCGTCCAGGTGTGCACGCCCCAGCGTTCCTCCCACAGGTCGTGTGACGGCCGCGGGAGGCCGGTGGCCTCATCGACGTGCTGGGCGAGGAACTCGGCCGCCTTCATGATCATGGGCCGGTAGTAACGGGCGACGAACTCGATGTCCCGGAACTTCTGGAAGTGCCGCCAGAACGCCCAGATGACCAGGGCGGTTTCGTCCTCCTGGATCGGCAGGCAAGGGCCGTCGCTCTCGACCCACGGGTGCCACGACGACGCCAACGACCCGTCGGCGTTGTACTTGTGAAGAAAGTACCCGTTGACGTGGATGATGTCCGAGCAGAACTGAAAGAAGCGGCGCGAGATGCCGCTGTGGCCCGCCTTGATCAGCGCGTACGCCGCCAGCGCCCCGTCGCGCGGCCAGCAGTAGGAGTAAGTGTCGCGGCTGATGTGGATGATGTCGCTGTCGTTGGCGGCCAGGATGGCCCCGCCGTTGTCGATGTGCGTCCGCAGGATCAACTGGCTGCGTTTGAAGAGCCAAACCACCTCCTCGGGCACGCCCTCGAAGTTGAACTCCTCCTTGTTGACCCACAAACGCCAGTAGTTGCGGGTCCGCGCGATCAGCGTCTCGGGCGACTTGCCGAGGACGGTCGCATTGGTGCGGCGCACCTCCTGGTACACGCGGCCGGCGACAATCCAGTAGTGGACCACGGTCTGACCCTTTGCGCCCAGGTCAAGGCGGACCGCAATCGTCGAGTCCACGGTTCCCTGCGCGATGGGGTGACCCTCCAGGCGGCCGTCCTCGGCGTCGCGCCAGGTGCCTTCCAGGCCGCGGACCTCTTTGGCGCCGCAGGTGAACTCCTCGACCCCGGGGCGGTGCGGAACGGCGCAGTTGACGAGCAGATACCGCTTGGCCTTGTAGTGGATGATGCTTCGGGTTTCGGGGTCGTAGAATGCCGTGTCGCCGACCTTGGTGCCGTAGAGGTTGAAGTCGTGGCTGAAGAAGAGGCGGACCTCGCGAGCCTCGGGCGCCAGGTTCGACACCGTAATCCGCCTTACGTACGCGTTCTCGTAGAAGTCCACGCAGTCGGCGCACTCAAGGCGCACCTGCAGGGCCGTGTTGGTGCACACCACGTGTGTGACCAGCGTCTCGGGCTCGTAATCGAGGCGGATGTCCCACTCGGGCCCCATCCACGAGAACCGCCCGTCGCACCAGACCCCAAAGCGAGAGATCGCCCCCTGGTTATGGTTTTCCTGGCCGACGTGAGGAAAGTACAGGTCGCGGATGCGGTAGGACCGGTCGAACGAAACCAGGAGATTGCCGTTGCCGACCGGCACGTCTCGTGCCATGGGAATCTCGCCCCTGTTGTGAGTCTCTCCCTGTTCAGGGAGGAAGGCTCAGGCGGGCGCGGCCAGGCGGGCCTCGGCCGCGGCCACGAGCGCTCTGGCAGTAGCCCCGTCGCGCGGATACACGGCCAGGGCCGTACGCAGCCGGAGTTCGGCATCCACTTCCCGACCGACCTCTGCCAGGCGCGTGGCGGCGGCGCCGTAGACATCGTTTTCCGTCTCGTCGTGCGCCTGGTCGTCCGAGATGCGCGGCATGGCCACGGCGTAGAGACCGGTGTCGAGCCGGCCGGCCTCCCAGCCTTCTGTCAGGGCGGCTCGGATGCCGACGCCCAGCCGGTCCAGGGCGCCGGCCCTTTGGGCCTGAACACCCGGTTCAGGCTGGATCAGCAGGAGTCCGACTTCCGCATGCAGGTCCTCGGCCCGGGCGATCCGGGCCTCGAGGTACGTCAGAAACGGGTCGGCCTTGAGCAGCCCTGTTCTCACGTCACGCAACGCCAGCCGCGCGTACTCGCTCCTCATCAGGGCAGACCGATACAGGTGGGCCAGGACGTCCGCCAGGGCCGTCGCGGCATCGCGGTCGCTCCCGTCGAGAGACGTTCCGTCGGTCTTGTCTGAGAGGCACAGAATGCCGAAGGTGGCATCGCCATGGCGGACCGGCACGCCGAGCAGACCGCCGGGTGGGGCTCCCACCGTGCCGGCTTCCACAAGGAGGACCTCCCCGGTTCGCAGAGCCCGTTCGGCAGCAGCCCGTTCGGCCTCCAGCGCCGTGGGGGTGTCAGGGTCGGTTCTGCCGAACGTCGCCACGAGTTCGGGACCACCGGTCTCTGCGTCGCAGGAGAACACACACCCCTGCCGCACCCCGAGGGCGCCAAGGATCAGCATGGCGCCGTCGCGGAACAGCGGCTGCGGTTGGGATGTCGCCAGTTCCGCCAGTTCACACGCGGCCCGGAACAAGTGGACCGCGCGGCTGTCCCCAACCGCGGCGGCAGACGTGGGCGAGGGCGTCTTCGTCTTCGGGTGAAGGAAAGCCGGCAGGTGCTGCACATCGCCGGGCAGGACGAAGTAGGTGGCGGCACCCTCGGCGACCAGTTGGCGGCCAAGGGGCTCGTCCTCGGGCGCGACCAGGATGCCGACGGGCACGTCCGGCCAGCAGCGTCGCAAGGCTGCCAGCACGGCCTGCCCCGACCCTGCCACGTCTTCCAGATTGATAAGAACGGCCCGGGGTGCCTTTCTCGCGACAGCCAGCAGCGCGTCCATCGCCGCGGCGTGCGTCTGGATAGGCTGAACGAGACGTTCGACGATGGCGCGGCGGTCGGGGTTGCGGCAGACGAAGACGATCGTGCCGTTGGAATCGGTCACGTCGATCGCGCTCTGGTGCTGGCTCACGTTTCGCCTTCCTCGCCGAGCAGGATGCGCAGTTCCTCATCGGTCAGTTCGACCGTTCCGAGGCCCCCGCCCCCTGCGGGCTCCTGGTCGCCGTCGAGGATTTCAGCATCGCCCGGGAGCCCTTCCGTTTCAGATTGCAACTCGTGTTGGGACTGGGGCGTGGTTCCTGTCTTCACGGCGCCTGCAAGATACGATTCCGTCTCGGCCGGCGTTGACAGCGCCGCAACGTCAGCGGCCGGGGGCTCGCCTGTCGGCGCTGGCGCATTCTCTGGCTTCACAGCGCTTGCGAAGTACGATTCGACCACGGGTGGTGTTGACGGTGCCGCAACATCAGCGGCCTGGGGTTCACCTGACGGCTCGGGCTCCGCTGCGGGCGCAGCCGGTGGGNNNGCGCAGCCGGTGGGGCTGCCGGCGCCGCGGCACTTGGAACCGGTGCCTCGCCTGCCGGCTCGGGCGGCGTCGCATCGGATGCGGGTTGGGGCGGCTCGGGCTCCGTTGCGGGCGCAAGCGGTGGGGCTGCTGGCGCCGCAACAGAGGGTGGTAGAGTAGGGCGTGGCGGCGCGGCAGGCTCTGCGGCGCGAGGCGAGGTAGGGGGCGCCGATGTCGCGACGGCAGGCTGCGCGGCCTGGCACGAGGTCAGACTTGCGAGAAAACGCGAAGCGTCATCCGCCGTTGAAAGAACAATGTCGGCGCCCACGAGTTCTGCGATGCGCCCCTTGTGCTCGAAGCCGGGAGAGTGGTACGCGACGACGACCGTCTCAGGCCATTCGCGACGCACAAGGGGAATGAGCCGCAACTCGCCGGCACCCACGTGGTCAACGCCCAGGAGCACGTGGCCGACGGCGCCCGCAGCCCCTTCCGCGTGGGCAACGACGTCGTAGGCCGTAGGGACGACCACCACCCGGGCGCCGGCGTCACGAAGCCCTTGGTGAAGCCTCTCGGCGGCCGCCGAGCCGGCCTGCTTCACCAGGACCGAAACGGAAGCAATTGTCTTCACGTCCGAGACTTCCTCAGGCGGGCCCCCACTGCCATACCGCTACTATAGGCGACTCTTCGGGGAGAGTCAAGGCAGCGTTTCGTCATTGGGCGCGGCTATGGGCTATGGGGCCCCGTCGGAAATGCCTTGACAGGCCTCAAACCGAGTCCTATAAGAAGCGGGCGATTGGGTCTCGGCGTCTGCCGTGCCGACGGGCGTCGGAGGCGGCAGGATGCCGTTCAACACGCAGACGTATTCCCCAGGTAAGGAGACTGTTTGGATGGCAACGAGCATCGGAATCAACGGCTTTGGCCGCATCGGCCGCATTGTCTTTCGGGCGATGTGGGCCCGAAAGAAGGAGTTCAGCATCGTCGGCATCAACGACCTGGCCGATGCCAAGACGCTCGCTTACTTGCTGAAGTACGACAGCCTGTACGGGCGGTTCGCGGCGGATGTCCGAGCCGACGGCGAGGCCCTGGTTGTCGATGGAACCCGCATCGCCGTCACGTCCGAGAAGGACCCGGCGAACCTGCCGTGGGCCGACCGCAAGGTCGATGTGGCGCTTGAGTGCACGGGCATCTTCAGGACACGCGAAGCGTGCGGGAAGCACCTGGCGGCCGGGGCGAAGAAGGTGATCCTGTCGGCCCCGCCCAAGGATGAGATCGACGCCGTCATCGTCATCGGCGTCAACGACAAGACGCTGGCGCCCAAGCACAAGATCGTCTCGAACGCCTCGTGCACGACCAACTGCCTCGCGCCGGTGGCCAAGGTGCTCCATGAGACGTTCGGCCTGAAGCGCGGGCTCATGACGACGTGCCATGCGTACACGAACGACCAGAAGATCCTCGACCAGATTCACAAGGATTTGCACCGGTCGCGGGCGGCGGCGCTCAACATCATCCCGACGACGACCGGCGCCGCCAAGGCCGTCGGCAAGGTCATCCCCGAACTGAACGGGAAACTGAACGGTTTCGCCCTGCGCGTGCCGACCCCGGTCGGGAGCATCGTAGACCTGACCGCGGAACTCGAGAAGCCGGCGACGGCCGACACGATCAACGCCGCCATGAAGAAGGCCGCCGAGGGCGACCTCAAGGGCATTCTCGAGTACACGGAAGACCCGATCGTCTCGAGCGACGTCATCGGCACGAACGTCTCGAGCCTGTTCGATGCGACCTGCACGATGGTCCTCGACGAGACGCTCGTGAAAGTCTGCTCGTGGTACGATAACGAATGGGGCTTCTCCAACCGGATGGCCGACCTCGCGACGAAACTGGCGGCCATCTGAGACTCCGGCTTAGCGAACACGGGGGCGGGCGTTCGGCTCGCCCCCGGTCAGTGTCAGACCGACAGGAGGTCTGCCGTGGCCAAGAAATCATCACCGATGACCGCCGCATTCGGATGGCCGTGCCGACGATCCGTCGTGCCGTGCATGCGGGGGGCCGCGTGGTCCTGATGAGCCATCTCGGACGGCCCAAGGGCAAGGTTGAGCCGAAGTTCAGCCTGAAACCTGCGGCGGTGCGGCTGGGGGAACTGCTCGAATGCGATGTCGGCTTTGCGCCTGATTGCGTGGGCCCCGCCGTGGAGAAGATGGTTGCGGGCCTGGCCGGCGGCCAGGTGTTGCTCCTGGAGAATCTTCGCTTCCATGCCGGCGAGGAGAAAAACGACCCCGGCTTTGCCCGCGCCCTTTGCAGCCTCGCCGACCTGTACGTCAACGATGCCTTCGGGACGGCTCACCGCAAGCATGCGTCAACGTACGGCGTGCCGGCGCTCATGCCGGAAGGGACCCGGGCGATCGGGTTCCTCATCGAGAAGGAGTTGAAGTTCCTGGGCGATGCGCTCGAGAAGCCCGAGCGACCGTTCGTCGCTGTTCTCGGCGGCGTGAAGGTGTCGGACAAGATCGGCGTTATCGAGAACCTCCTCGGCAAGGTGGATCGGCTGCTTATCGGCGGTGCCATGGCTTACGTGTTCATGGTGGCCCGCGGGGAGAAGACCGGCAAGTCGAAGGTCGAACGCGAAGTCGAGAAGAAGGGCAGGAAGAGGGACGTCATTGGCGAGGCCAAGAAACTGCTCAAGACGATCCGGTCGAGCGGGGCCGACGTCTGCTTTCCCGTCGACCATCTGACCGGGAGGGAGTTCGCGGCCGACACGGACACCGACATCCAGGGCCCCGAAATGGAGGACGGCTGGATAGGCCTCGACATCGGCCCGGAGACGACCGAACTGTACCGCGAGAAACTGGCCGATGCCAAGACGGTCGTCTGGAACGGCCCGATGGGCGTTTTCGAAATGGCCCCGTTTGCCGTCGGCTCGCGAGCGATCTGCGAGGTCCTGGCGCGCGTCGCCAAAGAGGGCACGGTGGTCGTGGGCGGCGGCGACACAGCCGCCGCCGTCGAAAAATTCGGGCTGGCCGAGCAGATGACGCATATCTCGACCGGTGGCGGCGCGAGTCTTGAGTTCCTCGAGGGCAGGCCCTTCGAGACGATCAGCGTGATCGACGACGCCTGAGGCCCCGGCCGGGCGCCTGCGGTGCAGCCATGCCGGAGAAGCCGGCGTCCGGGCGGTTCACCGCGGAAGGGGAGTGTCGCGTGAAACGCTCGCTCCATCAGTTGGCGCGACCGGCGATTGCACCGTCGATTCTGGCGTCGGATTTCGCCCACTTGGCGGACGAGATCGCCCGGGTCGAGGAAGGCGGCGCCGACCTGCTCCACGTCGATTGCATGGACGGCCACTTCGTGCCGAACCTGACGATCGGCCCCGTGGTGGTCGAGAAGATCCGGGCCGTGACGGAACTCTTTCTGGACGTGCACCTGATGCTCAGCGAACCTGCCCGGTACATCCAGGCGTTTGCCGAGGCGGGGGCCGACCACATCGCGTTCCATGCGGAGGTCGTGAGTGAGCCGCAGGCGCTGGCCGACCGCATCCATGAACTGGGCTGCTCGGCGGGAATCACCATCAACCCCGACGGACCGCTCGACCGGGTCAAGCGCGGTGTGCCGCATGTCGAGATGGTCCTGCTGATGACCATCTACGCGGGCTTCGGGGGGCA
>Ga0111188_1011_pt1 | contig 19017 bp, 9 predicted proteins | sample DeeMarSWOR324_28_FD_80358 | JGI IMG/M metagenome (GOLD analysis project Ga0111188, IMG submission 80358) | Planctomycetes bacterium SM23_25
TCGCGTCCAACTGGGCCTTCAACAGGGGGCCGCTGAGGATCTACCAGCGCCTCGGACCGGGCGACTACCGCCTCCGCACGATGCTCTACCTGCTCGACAAGGACGGCCGCGAGATCGGCGTCACCGGTCACGGGCAGAAGCCCCAGGCCGCGAGGACCGCCGTCTGGGCCGACGAGAACGGCGACGGCAAGCGCCAGCCCGGCGAGATCACTACCGCCGCCGCCGCGCTCAGTTTCAGCCGCTGGTACATGAACGTCACGCCCGAGCTGGCCCTGTACAGCGGCGACAAGCAGTTCAAGGTCGCCGGCTTCAGCGCCTGCGGCGCGCCGAAGTACGACCTGGGCAGGCCGGTGAAGATGCCGGCGCCCGGACTGGGCTCGGCTGACGGGCGGCTGGTGCTTCAGGGCGGCGCCTACGGCGTGGCGACGACTTGGCTGAACTGCTACGACATCGCGTCGGGGAAGCTGCGGTGGCGGTATCCGGACAACTTCAACGGCGTGCACGGCTCGCACCGGGCCTGCCCGCCGCGGGTCGGCATGATCCGCGGGTCGTACGGCCCGTGCGGGACGGCCAGGCTGCCCGAGCCGATCGGCAACCTCTGGATGATCGCCACCAACGTCGGCGAGTGGCACATCCTCACCGGCGAGGGCTTCTACCTCGGGCGCCTCTTCGAGGGCGATCCGATGAAGATGTCCTTTCCCGAGGCGGCCCGGCCGGGGGCGATCCTCGACCGCTGCCCGCCCGGCATGGGCAGCGAGGACTTCGGCGGCTCGATCGCCTGCACGGCCGACGGGCGGCTCTACTGCCAGGCCGGCAAGACCGCCTTCTGGAACGTCCGCGTGGTCGGGCTGGAGACGGTCAAGCGCCTCGGCCGCGGCAGCGTCCGCATCGAGCCGGCCGACCTTGCCAAGGCCCGCGCGTTCCGCGTGCGGTACCTCCAGGAGGCCGTCGGCACCAAGCGCATCACCATCCGAAAGCTCACGCCCACCTTCACGGGCGACCTGCGAAAGGACTTCGAGCAGGCCGGGGCGCAGGTGGTGACCTACAAGAAGCAGGACCGGGCGGCCGTCCGCTCCGCCGCCGCCTGGGACCAGACGAACCTCTATCTCGCCTGGGACGTCCGGGACGATACACCGTGGGTCAACGGGGCCGGGGCGCCGGAGTACCTCTACGCCCACGGCGACACCGTGGACTTCCAGCTCGCCACGGACCGGAAGGCCGACAAGAACCGCCGCGAGGCGGTCGCGGGCGACCTGCGCCTGTCCATCGGTCCGTTCGGCGGGCGGCCCGCAGCTGTCCTCTACCGCCCGAAGGCAAAGGACAAGGCGCCGAAGACGTTCTACTCCGGCGTCGTCCGCGACGGCTACACCGTCGAGAGCGTCGCGGTGGTCAAGGAGGCCCGCATCACCGTCAAGCGGCGCGGCGACCGCAGGGGATACGTCGTCGAGGCGGCCGTGCCGCTGTCGGCCCTCGGCCTGAAGCCCGCACCGCGGCTCAAGCTCCGCGGCGACTTCGGCGTCACGCACGGCGACAAGGCCGGCAAGGACACCGTCCTGCGAACCTACTGGCACAACCAGAACACCGGCATCGTCAACGACGAGGTCTTCGAGCTGAAGCTGGAGCCGAAGAACTGGGGCGAGATCACGTTCGGGCAGTGACGATCACGGTCAGGACCAAGCGGCCGAGGCGGAGTCGGGGCCGTCCACCCAGTTCGTGCACGTCACCGCCTCCCCGCTGGACCACGTCCACACGTCATCGTGGTCCACGTCGTTCAGACCCGTGTACGGCTCCCACCAACTGAACCGGTCCTCCACGAACGCCTGCTCCGACGCGTCGTTGATCGTCACCAGGTGACCGCCCAGGCCCTGGGCGTACCCCTCCGCCTCCAACCAGGTGTACGTCTGGTCCGTCACGCGGCTCGACCCGCGGGCTGTTCGCGCTGGTTGTATGGGGCACATCCGGCAGAGCGCGGCCCCCGACGCACGGCGGGGGGCAGTGTGGCTAGAGCGACGAATGGGCACTGCGCTGGCATCCAGGCCGGGGCCGATTCGCCGGGATGCCGGCTTCGTCGCGTCGAGGGCGCACCGCCTCACGTCGGTACCAGCCTTGGCCCCGCAGCAGGTTCAGTTCCGCATAGCTTTGGTGAGTCAGTCGAGCGTTCCTTCGGTACGAGAGGTTGGTCACAAGCGAAAGTACGGGGTGTCGCCGTCTCAGGAGGCTGCCTGCCACGCGGCGGAGGATCTGCCCCAGCGAGTAGAAACGCCGTTCGCAGGACTTCATCTCTTCGAGTATATCCGCCCAGGAGAAGTGCCTGTACAGGGCCGTTGGAAGGCCCAAGGTATAGTATCGCCAGTCCTCCGGAAAATCGTCAGCGGCGATACGGTGTTCGGCTCTCATCTGATTCCACAAGCGGGTCCCCGGCAGCGGCGTGAGGAACAGGGCGTTGAGGATGTCCACGCCATAGCTGCGCGCTGCGGCAGCGATCCGCGTTCCAATGCCCGGCTGGTCCGCGTCCAGGCCCATGATGAACGACCCGGCCACTAGGATCTTGTGCCGCTGGATTCGCCGGACGGACTTCCCAGAATCCCGGTCTTTGAGCAGATTGAACTTCTTTCCCACCTCTGCCAGGCCCTGGGCAGTGGGGGACTCGAACCCGATGAACACGCCCCGGCATCCGGCCTGTGCTGCCAGCGTCAGCAGTTCCTCGTCGTCGGCGAAGTTGATGGTGACCTGAGCGATCCAGTTCTTGCGCAGATCGGCCCGGATGATCGCGCGGAACAGCTCCTTGGCCCGCTCGATATGCGATGGGTTGGTGCCGATGAGATTGTCATCCACCACCAGGACCCACTTCTCTTGAATGGATCGCAGCTCCTGGACCACGCGGTCGATGGGTCGGTGGCGGTAGCGCTTGCCGTTGAAGGCCGACACGCTGCAGAAGCTGCAATCCAGCGGACAGCCGCGCGTGGTCTGAATAGCGCCGAAAGCGTAGCCCTCGCTCAGCAGATCGTGTCTGGCGGGAGGGACCTTCGCCAGGTCCACGTGGTCGCCGGCATAGGTTCCGTGCAGTCGGCCGCGCCGTACATCGCCAAGGACAGTCGCCCAGACCGCCTCGGCCTCGCCGGTCACCACGGAATCGACATGTTGCAATGCTTCCTGGCAGCACATGGTGGCATGGATGCCCCCCATGACCACGCTCACGCCATAGCGGCGGAACTCCGCCGCCACCTCGTAGGCGCGGCTGGCTTGGGACGTGAAGGCGGTAATCCCCACCAGATCCGGCCGGGGCATGGCGGCGTAGTCCGGCACGCCGAGATTCTCGTCGATGATGGTGATTTCCCACTCCGGCGGCGTCAGACCTGCCAGGACCAACAGCCCCAGGGGCTTCCAGACGCGGTAGCGATTCCAGCGGCATCCCTTGACGTTGGCCAGACTCACCAGCGGGTTGAACGGGTTGACCAGGTATAAGCGCATCAGTTGTCTCGCCTTGGCCACAGGCCGAGCGCCTCCCAGGGAAGAGAAACGCCGTCCTTCCCGAAGGCGGCGGGTCTCACCGCTCGGTCGCCGGTTTCCCATCCATGCAGAGGAGGCGGCCGTTCTCAAGGGAGATGTATAACCGACCGCCGGCTGCGGCGATCCCGTCGAATACAGGCGGCGAATCGAGCCGGTACTGCGCCAACTCGGTCCCGTCAGAGGCTGAGATCGCCACGAGCAGGCCTTCCCGGCCCTTGTCGCGTCCTTCCGGCGCGTCGCCGGCATCCGGGCAGGGGCCGGCGACGAAGAGCACCTTGCCCGCCAGGACCATCGCCCGGGCCTGCATCGTCACGCGCTTGGTCCACTGGGCTTTCCGATCGCCGAGGTTCAGGGCGAACAGCCGGTAGGCTCCGTCTTGCAGTTGGTTCGACCAATGGACCCTCGCCCGGCCGTATCCGCAGATCGTCGAGCCACCGAAGACGAGCAGCCTACCGGAGATGAGATTCCTGTCCCGCCCGCTGCAACCGGTCGAGAGGGAACAGCGCGTGCCGAAGATCCAGTAGGAGCGGTGAGGCCACGTGTCATCCAGGAAGCCGGTCAGCGTGAGCAGGTGGGGATTGCCCTTCGGCTGCTTTCCGCCGCGGGTGTCGAAGACCATGTCCCGCAAGTAAACGTATTGCCCGTCACCGGTGAGGATCTCGCCGAGCGCTCCGGGCATGTAGGCCGGTCCGTACTGCTTGGGCTGCTTGCCCGTTACAGGGTCGGGGCTGTAGATCGGCGTTCTCGACAGGACCTTGCCGGTTTCGGGCTGAACTCGGTACAGGTCGAGCCCGCCGTCGAGGTAGGACGATCTGCCGGCTGTGAGATATGCCACGCCATCCTGGAGGAGCACGCTTCCGTGCAGGGGCGATGCCGATTCGAGTTGGCCCCAAGCCGTGATGCGCCGTTCATCGCGAGCAGCCCGCAGGCGCCAGGCCAACGCGCCGTCCGAGGCCCGCAAGCTGTACACGTACCCGTCGCGGCAGCCCAGGATCGCGCGGCCCTTGCACAAGGTCGGCGGTGAATCCACACGAGCGCCGGCCGTGAAGTGCCAGACCGGCCTGCCCGAGTCGGCGTCCATCGCAGAGACCCTGTGCTCATCCACAGAGGCCACGAACACCTTGCCGGCCGCAATGGTAGGACTGCTGAGCTTCCTGCCGGCATCCGCCTGCCACCTGCGGCGTAGGGCGACAGGCACCGGGGACGGCGTGTAGCCACTTCGCTGGGCATCGTGTCGATAGGTGGGCCAGTCCCGATCGCGGATGGCGGACGGCCGATTGCGGATTCCCTCGGAGTACGCGGGGCCGCGCTCGAGACGCCCTTCGTCGGGTTTTGGAGCCGGCGATCCGGGACCCCTTCCCGGCGCGAGGGCATAGAAGCCGGTCAGCTTTGCCGCGATGTAGCATCCACAGGCATGGGGCGGCGCGTACAGAAGCCCGTTGCACGGCATCACGCCATACCTGCACACGCCTCGCACCCAACTGTGCCACAGGACATCGCCGGTTTGGAGGTCGATGAACTCGACGCCTCTCCTGCCGGCGAGGATGTAGCGCGTGGTGGCCTTGTTCTGCCAGCACCGATGATGGTGTCCCGGGCCCTCGGGTTTGATGTGCTTGAGCATCTTTCCCGTGGCCAGATCGCGCTGCGTGGCGAAGTACGGGCCCCAGACAGGCCCCCTTCTGCCCGTCTTCCTTCCCTGCCACGGCTTGAACCCGCCGAGCCAGAGCGATCCGTTGACAACGAACGTATCCCGGATTTGGCACAGCGAGGCGGGCTCGGCCCACAGGGCCTTGCCGGTCTCCACCGACAGGGCCGTTACCGTCCGACCGTCAGCACAGATGACGCCGCTGCCGCACACGACGCGCAGCGGTGCAGAGGGCGCCGACCACAGCTCTCGCCCGGTCCTCAGGTCGCGGCAGACGACGTTTCTGCCCTTCTGGTAGAACACCCGGTCGCCGCTGGCGCACAGACTGAGCGTCCTCAGCCCGGCGGCGTCGGCGCCCGCCTTCCTCCAGAGCACACGCCCGGTATCGGCAGCGAGGGCGAGGACCGCTCTTGCCGCCTTGGCCTCGCTCGCACGGAAGCGACTGACCAGCGGCTGGGCGGTCTCTCGGGCATACAGGGGGGACTTTCTCTTCCCCGTGAGCTGTGCCATCTTCTTGAGTTCGGCGACCCGCTCGTCTGTGACGCTTCGCACCGCGAGCAGGAGGATCCCCTTGTGCCATAGGATTTCCTCCGTGCCTCGAGTCTTTTCATAGACCTTGAGGGTCTTCCCCGTCGCCGCATCGACGGCGGTCAGCGGCGCGTGGAGGCCGAGCGTGACATAGACGCGGCTGCCGACGGCCACCAGCCTCCGCTGAAGCTGTCGCGGGGTCTGGCCCCAGTTGACGATGTGGGGGAACCACGGGCTAAAGGGCCGCTTCCAGAGCAGGATCCCGTTGTAGGCGTCGCGGGCGACAAGATGCCATTGGGCAGGTTGCCGGACGGATGCAATGGGGGCTTCGTCGGCAACGTAGAAGATCCGGCCGCCAGTCGAGACCACGGCGTTGATGCTTGGAGTGTGTTCGTGACCCCGCGTATGGCGCGGCGCTGCGATCCACTGGACGGAGCGAGGCGGCCCAACCACGTCATCGCGAGCCACCGCATTCCCGCTGGCGTCATGGAGGAAGTGGGTCCACTCGTCCGTATCTTTCGGGCGTGGCTTGACGGTCTTGCTCCACCGGCCGTTCCGCTTCACACACACCGCGCCGCCTGGAGCCAACACACGCATGGCCTCCTTCATCGCAACGCCACCGAGATCGTCCGCCACCACCAGGTTCGCCAGGTTTGCCGCGTGCGGCAGCCGCTTCCCGTCGAAACGCTCCACCGACACCGGGCCGTAGATGCCCAGCTCCTGGATGTGCTTTCGCGCCCGTCGGATTGCCTGCGCGTCGGTGTCCAGGCCGTGCACCACGGTGCTGCCGCCCGCACGGAATGCCGCGGTCAGTCTGCCGTCCCCACAGCCCAGGTGAACGATCAGGCCGCCCTTCACGTCGGCAGCTTGCAGGATCTCCCTGGCCACGTCACGTTCGGGACCTCGGCCGGGCGTGTCGGCGCCGGTGGCGACCGTCACAGACACGAGCAACACCACGGAGAGAACCCCCGCACGACGGAAACTGCCAGTTGGCACGGCTTCGACCATGGGTTGGGCTCCTCTGTCTGCCGCCGGGGGCCCGGGCTTTCCCGCCCGCCTCCCGGCCGGCACCTGTTGGCCAAATATTCCTATTTGACCGTCTGCCAGAGGTGGTCCTGGGCTGTCGGGCGTCATTATCCCGTGGTTCCGGCCTTCGAACAAGGACCTCTTCGCGGCCACCGATCAGAGCCGGTCCGCCCTGCACGGGACCCGCAGGGGGGGATTCGAAGCCGCGACCTGCGGGTCATGAGCCCGCGCGGTCAGAAGTTCGCCGCAGCACGGGATCGCACGTGACCCGTTTGGGCAAACGGGGCAAGATTCCGGCGCCGAAGCCAAGGCACTTCTGCAAGGGATCGCAGGGAATCTCGCTTCATCGCATGCCGGTGCGCGTAACACCGCGCGCCGAGAGCGGCACCGGCTACGCTTCGACGCCCGCGCCGCTCGGCCGGCCGGGCTGACGCGTGTTGACTTGCCGCTCGACGACGGGTATGAGAACGGGGAAGGCGGCAGGTTGCCGACCGTGACAGACGCCGGCAGGACAAGCCGCAAACGGTCGTCCTGGGACGCGCAGATGGCCGCCGCACGCTGCGGCAGAAGGAGGCCCACCATGGCTCGAGTCAATCTCCTCCTCCTGGTCCAGGTTCTGCTGTTCGCCCAGGGGGCGTTGGCGCAGGAAACCCCCACGGGCAATCCCAAGGATTTCAAGGTGAAGACGTGTCTGCACTCGGTCAGTTACTGCGGTTTCTGGCGGGGCCAGGCGTATCTGACGGTGGATGAATTCCTCGTCAAGGCCAAGAAGTTGGGCTTCGACGGGGTCATGCTGGTGGCGAAACGGCCGCACGTGAGCCCCCTGGACTACGACGAGGCCGCGCGCAAGCGCCTCCGCGCGCGGATCAAGGAGCTGGGCCTCGAACTGGTATGCTTGGCGGGCTACACCGATTTCACCGCCGGCGTGGACAAATCCGGGATCCCCCACGCCGAGATCCAGGCTGCCTACGTCGGCCAGATCGCGAAGCTTGCCCGGGACCTCGGCACCGGCATGGTGCGGATCTTCACCGGCTACGAGCGCCCGGGCGTGCCCTTCGACAAGCAGTACGCCCAGGTCGTTCAGGGGCTCCGGCTGGCCGGCAAGGAGGCGGCCAAGTACCGCGTGACCCTGGCCGTGCAGAATCATCACGACATCGGCGCCCATCACGACACCATGCATTGGCTGCTGAAGGAGGTCAACCTGCCGAACGTCAAGGCGGCCTTCGACGCCTGGACCCCCAGTCTGCAAGGGCTCGGCCCGGACGAGCTCCGCCGCGCGGTGCACAAGATGAAGCCCTTCATCGTGCACACGACTGCCGCCGACTACGTGCGCCTGCCCCGTTCCCGCTACCAGCGCGAACTGACGAACTTCCTGATGCAGGACGCCGTCATCCGAGCCGTGCCGATGGGCGAGGGGATCATCGACTACGCGGCGTTCTTCGCCGCGCTCCGGAAGATCGGCTACCGGGGTTACATCGCCTACGAGATGTGCGAGGTGCTCGAGGGCGGCGGGAGCATCGAGAACCTGGACAGGACGGCCAGGAAGTTCCTGGACTACGTGCGGAAGTTCGAGAGGTCCAACGCATCGGCGCCAGCCGTGCCGGTCAGGCTCCGGCTGAAGCCGACACGTCCCAACAACCTTGGCCGACGGATCGCGGATGAGGAGGTCAGCCATGCAGCGCATCACACGTCGAAGCTTCGTTAAGAAGGGCTCGCTGGCTGCGGGCGCCGCGGTGGCGCTGTCGCCCTGGGCTCGCGCGCTCGGGGCCAACGGCGATGTCCGCGTGGGCGTCGTGGGCTTCCGCAGCCAGGGAAGCTACCACATCAAGCTGCTCCGCCAGCTTTCCGGCGTCCGCGTAGTGGCCCTGTGCGACCCGGACCGCGACGTGCTGGACCGCGAGATGAAACGTTCTTCCGACCGCAACGAGAAGGTCTCCGGTTACACCGACGTTCGGAAGATGCTCGAGAACAAGGACATCGACGCGATCACCACGGCGACGCCCGATCATTGGCACGCGCTGGTGACCATCTGGGCCTGCCAGGCGGGCAAGGACGTCTACGTCGAGAAGCCCCTCTGCCACAATCTGTGGGAGGGCCGCAAGATGGTCCAGGCCGCCAGGAAGCACAAGCGGATCGTCCAGTTCGGCAACCAGGCGCACGGCCACAAGACCCTCAAGCCGCGGCTGGAGATGCCCCGCCTCGGCAGGATCCACGTGGTGTACACCTCCCTGAACAGGATGCGCCGGAGCATCGGGAAGGTGAGCGGTCCTCAGCCGGTGCCGAAGTCGCTGGACTACAACCTGTGGACCGGCCCGGCCCCGCTGGAACCGCTGATGCGCAAGAGGCTCCATTACGATTGGCACTGGGTCTGGCCCACGGGCACGGGCGAGATCGGCAATAACGGCATCTACCCCCTGGACGCCTGCCGCCTGGCCCTCGGGCAGAACGTGCTGCCCCGGCGCGTGATGAGTCTCGGCGGGCGGTTCCTGTTCGGTGACGACGGCCGGACTCCGAATACCCAGATCGCACTGTTCCAGTACGAGCCCGGCCCGATGATCATCTTCGAACTGCGGAACCTGCCCTCCAAGAAGGGCCCGAAGACGCACCCCACGCGGGTCAAGTGCCGGCGCGGCGAGTCGGGGCTGCCGCGTCCGGCCGGCCCGTCCGGCAGCACGGGCGGCTTCGGGGCGCACAAGGGGCACCTGTTCAACTTCATCAGCGCCGTGCGCAGCAGGAAGGTGAGCGACCTCCGCGCCGACGTCCTCGAAGGGCACCTGTCCACCGCCCTCGTTCACATGGCGAATATCTCCTACCGCCTCGGAACGCCGCGCTCGCCGGATGAGGCACGCGAGGCGATCGCCGATCGAGGCAGCGAAGCGGCCGAAGCCCTCGCACGAACGCGGGAGCATCTTGCCGTCAACGGCGTGGATTGGTCGAAGGCGAAGTTCGTTGTCGGCCCGTGGCTGGAGATGGACGGCAAGAAGGAGCGGTTCGTCGGCCCCCGCGAGGTCGCCGGCCGGGCGAACGAACTGGTCAGGCCGGCCTACCGCATACCGTTCGTCGTGCCGGATGAGGTCTGAACTCCGACGCGCCTGGCGGCGCCCCACACGGAAGCCCGGGCCCTGACGGACCCTCGCCCATGACCGATCAGGACGAACCGCCGTACCACGCGCCAGCCTGCCCGGCGAAGCCTCCGTGCGAAGCCGGAAGCAGACCGAATCCGGCTGGTACGCAGGCGTCGAGGATCCGGCCCACGCCATCGGCGTCGATCGCACCTACGTTGGCCGGGTCCTCCGCCTGATTTCCCTTGCGCCGGACATCGTCGAGGCCATACTGCGGGGCGAGGAGCCGGAAGGGATCAGCCTGAGCAAGGCGCACAGGAACCTGCCCGTGCAGTGGGCCAAGCAGCGTCATCGCTGGTGCTCGGAAGGATGACGCCGGGCGCCAGCGAAAGCGTATGGGGCCCCCGCTTGTGCCCGCTCCACGTTGGCCGGCTGCCTCCTGCCATCGTGCGGCGCAGGTAGCCCGGTGGGGCACCGTGCCCGGATTGCAGGGCACTGTGCGTAGTACGAGCGCGCTTTTGCTGAAACCTAGTAGTATGATCAGTCGTCGAAAGAGGCGCAACAACAGTTTCCAGGAAGGGCGCGATGAAGCATATTGTGGTGTTGATGGCAGCGACCCTCCCTGTCGGGGTGGCACGGTCGCCGGCGCAAGTTTCTGCCCCTGCCGCGTGGGGCCTGCCGCGCAAGGGCCTGGTGGCTTTCTGGGCCGGCGAGGGCAATGCGCGCGACAGCGCGGGGGCCAACCATGGCAAGCTCGCCGGCGGTGCGAGCTTCGCGCCGGGCAAGGTGGGCCAAGCGTTCAAACTCGACGGCAAGGACGCCCGCGTCGAGGTGGGCAATTCCAAGGCGCTTCAGACCACAGGCGACCAGACAGTAGCGATGTGGATCAAGCCCGCGCGGTTGGGCGTGCGGCAGAACATCTTGCACAAGGCCTTCGGCGGCGAAGCGTCGATCGTCCTGGAGCCCACGGGCGAGCTGAGCTACATGTACGGCTCGTCGGGGCGCGACGACGCGCCGTATGTCCACGTCACCAGTTTCGGGCAGGCCAGAGATACCGGCATCGCCGCCGGCCAGCTGAAGGTGCACAAGGCCGCCAAGACGGCCGTCAAGGCGGGCGAGTGGACGCATGTTGCCATCGTGCGAGACCTGACGGCCGGACGGCTGCGGTGGTACGTCAATGGCAAGGAGATCGTCGAGACGGGCACGACGCTCCCGCGGGCCAGGGCGTCCGGCGCATCGCTTCTAATCGGCGGGGGCAACCTGAAGCATTTCAACGGCCTGATCGACGAGGTGGGCGTGTGGAACCGCGCGCTGACGGCTCGCGAGATGGCCGCCGTCCACACGCACATGTCTGCGCTGAGCACTGTCGGCAAGGGCCTCGTGGGCCTGTGGCTGGGCGACGGCGACGCCAAGGACTTCCTCGGCAGACACCACGGCAAGGCCGCCGGCCTGGCTTACACCACAGACCGTCACGGCAAGGTCAGGGGCGCCTTTCTCTTCAATGGGAGGAAAGGCTTCGTCAGGGCGCCCGATAGGAAGGAGTTGGATACGGACGAGGCCTTTACCTTGAGCGCATGGGTCAAGCCGAGGATCTGGCAAGACGGCGACCCCACCATCCTCGCCAAATGGGATGAGACGCGGCCTGGCTTCGGAGACTACTATGTGTGTTTCGACAATGTCGGGCGCGTGCGTTTCGGCGTCAGTCCGGGGCCAAAGGAATATGTCCACGACCCCGTCTGGTCAGAATCAGTGATACCCAAGAACCAGTGGACCCATCTGGCTGCGACATTCGACCGCGGGGAAATGAAGCTCTACTTCAACGGGAAGCTCGATGCGAGCAAGACCTCGGCCAGGATCAAGCATGCTATGCGGGAGGAATACACTCACGACGATGTGATCATCGGCGGCCAATGGCACGACCGGCACATTTTCGACGGTGCGATGGACGATGTAGCGATTTGGAGCAGGGCGCTGAGCGCGAGGGAGATCGCCCAGGTCGCTCGGGCGCGGTCCCTGGTGGGCCTGCTCTCAACGATGGCGCCACACGTTGAGCGCGATCCGCTCAGCGACCGTGTCGTGCTGAGTGACGGCAAAGTGCTCAAGGGTGTTGTCGGCAACGACGCGTATGAGTTGACCACCTTCTTCGGAAAGGTCAGGGTGCCTTCAAGGGACGTGATCGGCCTGGCGCCGGCCCGGTCGCGGCTCTGGCTGATGCTGGCGGACGGGCAGGTGCTCGTCGGCGAGACGGGCGAGAAGGCCCTTACTCTGAAGCTGCCGGCCGGATCGGTCCTGAAGGTCCCCTTGGCTAGAATCCGCCAGTGCGGGTATCGGATCACCAACGCCAGACCCGCCGAGGCCGCGGGTTCCAAACCGATGATCACCCTGCGCAGCGGCCAACGGCTGGCCCTGGCCTCCGGATCGGCGCCCGCGCTGTCGCTGCGCACGGCCTACGCCACGGTGGCCCTGCTGCCGACAGGGCTGGTCAGGATCGACTCGGCCCCCGGGGCGAGCGGCTCATACCGGGCCGTGCTGGCCGGCGGATCGACGCTTACCGGCACGCTCGCATCGCAGACACTCAGACTGAAACTCGCCCTTGGGCCAGTCGCAGCAGTCCGGCGCGACGAGATACTCCGCTTGACCGGGATGGGCAAATCTGCGGCGCCGGCAGACGCCACCGTCATGGTCATGCGGAACGGCGACCGGCTGGTCGGCTCGCTGGCCCACAAGGTGCTCACCGTCCGCACGGAGTTCGGCCTGGCAAAGGTCTTCCCCATCAGCGTGCTGGCGATGACGTTCGACCCCGCTCGAGCCGGTGCCGTGTCGATGAGGATGTGGGACGGCAGCACCATCGAGGGCCAACTCGTCGGACACACCATGACGCTGGCCCGCGCCGTCGGGCCAGCGGTGGAGGTCTCCCCCGTACACATTGCTTCGATCACGCGGGCCTACGCCCTGCCCGGGCCCGAGACGCTAAAGCAGGTCGCGAGACTTGTCGCCCGCCTCGGAGCCGAGTCGTACGCCGACCGCCAAGCCGCCACGAACGAACTGGTCAAGATGGGCAAGGGCATTGTCCCGCTGCTCAAGAAACATCTCGAGAGCCCCGATGCGGAGGTCCGCCAGCGCATCCAGCAGATTCTCGAGCAGGTTGTACCCAAGGAAGCCAAGCCTGTTCCGCCGCCCGAGGCCAACGAGCGGACCGGGCCACGTACTCTATGAGACTGGTCAGGCCGGCCTACCGCATACCGTTCGTCGTGCCGGAGGAGGTCTGAACTCCGACGCGCCTGGCGGCGCCCCACACGAAAGCCCGGGCCCCGACGGACCCTCGCCCATGACCGATCGGGACAAGCCGCCGTACCACGCGCCAGCCTGCCCGGGAGGCCTGCCGCCGCAGAAGACAGGACCCGGGTATCTCCAAGCCCCTGGCGTCGCGTCGCCTCGACGTCTCCCTCAGCCTCGCAAGCTGCCCTGGATGTACCATGTGCCCCGCGGGTTCCCGCTTTACCGGCGGAATCAGAGGCGTTACCGTGAGTGACTATCCGATGCTGAGCTACCACGTGAAGAAGCCCTGGGAAACCACGCGACAGGGAGGAGGAGCACAGGCATGTGGGCGATCGACACTGTCATTATCGTAGCATACCTGCTGGGAATCCTGGCGGTAGGCATTCTCGCGGGATACCGCAAGCACGCTTCATCGGACCAGTTCTTCCTGGCGGGGCGCTCGCTGAAGTGGCCCATCATCGGGACCGGGCTGTTCTGCGCGAACATCTCCACGATTCACCTTGTCGGGCTGGCTTCATCCGGTTACCAGCATGGCCTGGTGATCGGCAACTTCGAGTGGATGGCCTCGTTCTGCCTGATCCTGCTCGGCATCGTGTTTGCGCCGTTCTACTTCCGCAGCAGAATCGGCACCCTGCCGGAATACCTGGAGCGCCGCTATAGCACGGGGGCACGCACCTTCCTGGCAGCCATTTTCGTGCTGTCCGCGCTGCTGGTCCACATCGGCATCAGCCTGTACGCGGGGGCGAAAGTGCTCGAGGAGTTCTTCGGCTTGCACTTCGTGATCTCGATCGTCGGCATATCGGTCGTCACCGCCATCTACACGATCGTGGGCGGTCTGAGGGCCGTCATGATCACTGATGCGGTCCAAGCCGTCCTGCTCCTGGCCTGCGCGGCCATCCTGACAGTGGCAGGCATCGTGGCCTTGCCGGGAGCGGGCATCCATTCGCTTGCCGACCTCTACAAAGCGGTGAAACCCGACCAGCTCAGCATGATTCAGCCAGTCCGAGACGCCGCCGCGCCTGGGCTGTTCCACCTGCGCGAGTTCTCGTGGTACTCCATCCTCTTCGGCTACCCCGTGCTGGGCATATGGTACTGGTGCACGGACCAGACCATCGTGCAGAAGGTCCTGGCGGCCAAGACGGAGCCGGACGGCCGCAAAGGCGCCATCTTCGCCGGCTTCCTCAAGATCCTGCCTGTCTTCCTGATGGTGCTGCCCGGTGTGATCGGCTACGTGCTCTTCAGGGAGACCATCGGGGAGGACAACGACGCCACGCTGATGGTGATGATGAAGAAACTGCTGCCCCCCGGCGTCCGGGGACTCATGGCCGCCGGCCTGCTGGCCGCTCTCATGAGCACCATTGAAGCGGCGCTGAACAGCACCGCGACCCTGACCGCGGAGGACATCGTAAAGCGCATCCGCCCGGCTACGAAGGACGCGTCGCTGGTGCTGATCGGTCGCGTCACAGCCGGGGCGGTCATCCTGCTTGCCATGCTGTGGTCCACGCAGGGCGCCAAGTTCGGCAGCATCTTCGAGGCCATCAACAAGATCCCCATGATGTTCGCACCGGCGATCACCTGCGTGTTCGTGTGGGGGGTGTTCTGGCCGCGCGGGACAAGGCAGGGCGCGATGGCGGCGCTGATCTTCAACGTGGTCATCGGCGTCGTCTACATGGTGATCGATATTCCGCTGATCGGCTCGGAGCAGCTCATCGCGGGCAGGCTCGGCATCCCGTTCATGCAGGTGGGGTGGTATCTCTTCCTGATGTCCAGCCTGATCTACTTGCTGGTGAGCCTGGCCACGCCCGCCCCGTCACGAGAGTCACTGCAGAACCTGTGTTGGACCCGGCCGATCGACGCGTTGCGCGGACCGTTCCGGGGATGGCGTGACGTCCGTGTCATGGCCGCGGCGCTCTTCGCGCTGATGGTGGTCCTGTATGTGTGGCTGCGATAGACGCATCACAAGGGGACGGTGCCGGAACGCCAGACCCGAAACCCGAGACAAGGCATCATGGAAACCACTGCATTCCGTCGCAAACTAATGGCAGGACTCATTCTCATGCTAGGCATCTCCGACCCGACGCTGGCTGGCCTGCCGGTACCGCAGCGCGGCTTCATCAGCACCACTCCCGCTCGGACCTGGGAGGAAGGTCTGCTGAGCGGCAACGGTACCCTCGGCGCCAATGTGTTCAGCCGACCGCTCGACGAGACGATCATCTTCACCCACGAGCGCATGTTCCTGCCGACCGGCGCGCCCGTGGTCCCGCCGGATACCGCGTCGCGTCTCTTCGAAGTTCGCCGACTGATCGACCGCGGATTGTATAAGCAGGCGACGCGATTGGCCTTCGACCTGTCCGGGCAGGACGGTTTCATGTACCCCGACCCGTTTGTCCCAGCCTTCGACATGCGCATCACCATGTCGGCCCGGGGTCAGGTCAGGGACTACATGCGCAGCGTCGATTTCCAGACCGGCCAGGCCGCGGTCCAATGGGCTGACGACCGGGGCGTGTTCCAACGGCGGCTGTTCGTTTCGCGCGCCGACGGCGTGGCCGTGCTGCTGATCACCGGCCCGGGCAACGGTTCGGTCAACTGCACCCTCGAACTGACGCCTCGCCGCCCCAGCCCGAAGCTCGGGCAGAAGACGGTCGAGCGGTCTGCCACGCGGTTCAAGAGCCACGTCAGCGACATCGTCTCCACCGCCGACACCACGTACCTTACCTTTGCCAACACCTTCGCCCGGGCCTATCCCGGCAGCATTCAACTGCTCGAAGGCGTCGCGCGGGTCGTAGCACCAGGCGGGCAGGTCACGACGAAGGAATCCGCGATGGTCGTCGCTGGTGCTGATCGCGTGCTGGTGTTGGTGGACGTCCAACCGACGTACGATCCGGATCGCCCGCAGATGGCCAGGATGAAGAAGAACCTGCGCGACCTGCCGGGCGATTACGCGCAACTGCTCAAGCGCCACGCGGTGATTCACGGCCGGCTGTTCAACCGAATGCGCCTGGACATCGGCGGCGGGGCCGATCACCGGTTGACCACGGAGGAGCTGCTGGACCGTTCGACCAACGAGAATCTCTCTCGTGCGTTGACGGAAAAGGCGTTTGACGCCGGCCGATACAACATCATCAGTTGTACCGGCGAGCTGCCGCCGACGCTGCAAGGCGTGTGGGCGGGAACCTACGTGCCGTCGTGGGCCAGCGATTTCACGCACAACGGCAACGTGCCGTCCGCCATCGCCGCCATGCTGCCGGGCAACACGCCCGAGCTGATGCTTGCCTACACCTCGTACATGGAGTCGATCGTTCCGTACCTGCGCGTCAACGCCAAGCACATCTTCGGCGCGCGCGGCCTCGTCCTGCCGTCCCGGTCGACCACCCACGGGTACAACAACGCACTGGCCCCGGGGTTCGCCGGCGGAATGTGGGTTGCCGGCGCGGCGTGGGCGGCCCATTTCTTCTACGACTACTGGCTCTACACCGGCGACCGGGAGTTTCTGGCCGAACATGCCCTGCCCTTCATGCAGGAGGCGGCGCTGTTCTTCGAGGACTACCTCTACGAAGGCCCCGACGGCAAGTACATCTTCAATCCGACCACGTCCCCGGAGAACTCTCCGCGCAACACCCGCTCCCAGGGCACGTTCAACGCGACGATGGACGTCGCCGCCGCCAAGGATCTGCTGACCCACCTCATCGCCGCCTCTCGCGAGCTCGGCGTCAACGCACAGAAGATCCCCGTCTGGGAGAAGATGCTCGCCCGCATGCCGGACTACATGATCAGCGACGAGGGAGTCGTCAAGGAATGGCTCACGCCCAAGCTCGACGACAACCTCAATCACCGCCACTCCTCGCACCTGTACGCGCTGTTCTACGGCATGCCCGACGAGATCGCCGCCGACCCCAAACTCCAGACCGCCTTCAGGAAGATCGTTGAGATCAAGCTCGAGAACCACTACCGCAAGGCAGGCTTCATGTCGTTCGGCGTGGTCCAGCTCGGCCAGGCAGCCACCAGTCTCGGAGACGGCGAGCTGGCCTACCAGGCCTTGGTGCGGCTGGTCAACAGCTACTGGCTGAGCAACCTGGCGTCGATGCACAACCACAAGTCGCTGTTCAACATGGACATCAGCGGCGGCATGCCGGCGGTGCTCATCCAGATGCTCGTCGCCTCGGCGCCCGGCAAGGTCCGCCTGCTGCCCGCCCTGCCGAAGGCCTGGCCAACCGGCACGATCGAGGGGGCGCTGTGCCGCGGGCAGATCGAGGTCAAGCAATTGACCTGGAAGCCCGGCCGCATCCGCGTTTCGCTGTTGTCAGCGCGTAATCAGACGGTCGAACTGTCGGTTCCCGCAGCGATCGAGAAGATAACCACCACGCAAGGCAAGGCGACCATCGCCCGCGGCACGGGCAACCGCGTCCGGAAGGTCGCCCTCCCTGGGGGGCAGGTGGTCACGTTCGAGATCGTGCTCAAGTAATCGGCTGTGACGGTGCACGGAGATTGTGCGCCGTGAAAAGGCGTGCGTCTTCAGCGGGAGATGGAGCTGTCCCTACGGAGAACTTGGTCCGCTTCACCCGGCCACGACCTTGCGCGGGGCCTTGCCCAAATCGGCTGGAGAGTAAGAATTGCCAGCTATTGTCGATGCCGAGGTCTGCCGAGCGGCACGGACCCCCACCACCTCCGGGTCATGAGGACGCCGAGGGCGGGTCATGGCGACATGGGCACGACCTCTCGTAAGGACATTACCTCGATCCGTTTCGAGGCTCTTCGCATTCGTTTCACTAAGTGCGAGCAAACTGGCGCGGTATCGAACGCTCGCGCGTGAAGACGCGCGACGGGGGCGGCCGAGACGCCCCTCCCGGGGCACGGCCGGGGGGCAGAGAGTAATCTACTCTCGCCCTCGGCCCGGCCCGGGACGGCCTCGAACATCGCCATGCTGGCGGTCATATCCCAGTCTCTTTGAGGATCTTCTCGGCCTCGGCGATCTGGCGCTGCCGCTCGGGCGAGCGGTTGCCCCAACCTAGCTGGATGGAACCTGTCGCCCGACGGGACGGCTTCGGCGGCGGCCGCAGCGGGCCAGCGAGACGACGCGGAGCACGGCTGCTTTGGCCTTCCTGGCCCGGCCGGAAGGCAGACGAGTGTCGGAGAGCGTCTGGTCACACACTGCCAGGCCCCCGAGACCATATCGTCCTAGCGGAGGAAGGGGCTTACTCGGTAAGATGGCCCAGTCAAGAGCCCAAGAGCCCCTGTTTGTCCGGACTTCATAGGAGCATCGAACTCGGTGGTCCGGTATACAGGGCTCCAAACACCCAGGCGCGGGAGGGAGGGCCTTTCGGCCCGCCACAGATCCGGACGTGCGGAACTACCGCATCTGGCTCCTGCCTCGGGTAATGACGTGCAGAAGAGAGCACGATGGGAACAACGCGGCCCTTCGGACGTATCGACGTGAGAGCCTGGAGCGCCAGGATTGTCCGGCACTGTGTCCGGCCAGTGCGGGTCGCACGTCGATTCCCCTTGGCCGGCCCCCTTCCCTCCATCCCCTCCGCCAAGGACGGGGCCGGGCGACAACGGTCGAGCCGGTTCCCGTCCCCGTTGTTCCGGGACTTCCCAGGTACTACGGGGCCATCCGACTTCCCGCGTTCGTACATCGTCGGCGTACGTCCGAAGACTTCCCGACGCGGCCTGCCCGGTGACCCGGGACGGGCGAACGCGGAATCTCCCGGGTTCCGCGCGAGGTGTTTCGGCGCATGCACGGGGTCTCTGACCGCGCGGGCTCCCGCCGTGCCTCGCGATAGCGGCACCCCGGATGTTGCCTTCCGCATCTCCCGACGGCGTCGGCACCCCGGAGGATGGTCCCTTTCGCGGCTGAACACCCAGGCTGCGCGCAGCCCTGTCAACGCTTCGACGACGTCCTCGCGGGCGCCGCCGCACGACTCGGGGCCGTCGTGAGCCGCTAACCCTTCGACGTATGACGCTTTCATT
>Ga0111188_1015_pt1 | contig 18783 bp, 18 predicted proteins | sample DeeMarSWOR324_28_FD_80358 | JGI IMG/M metagenome (GOLD analysis project Ga0111188, IMG submission 80358) | Planctomycetes bacterium SM23_25
CGTCAGGCGTCTCGCCCTCGGCCTGTGCGGCTTCTGCCTCTTCAGGGGTCTCAGCCGCCTCGGCCCGCATGGCGGCCACAATCCGCACGTCGCGGAGCGTGACGATGCTGAGCACGACCAGGACCAGGCCAACCACCGTCAGAAGCACGGCGAACTGAAGGGACTTGCTCTGCCGGCCGCTCTGGTGCGTCTGGGACTTGACGTAATCGGTGGCATCCACGGCGGGCTCATCCGGGGCCACCTGTCCGTAAGCGGGCACGTTCTGGAAATACACGATTCCCGACTGCGAGACCGAATGGGTGGCGCCCTTGGGGATGGCCCACGAGCCCTTGCCGGCCTCGACGACCTCGAACTCGCCGATGCCGGCCTTCTTCAGTTGCTCCTGGAAGTACGCGACGTGCTGCCCGTAGGGGTTCGGCTCGGCACTCGGCAGGAAGCAGTAGACGCCGACGCCGACACACGCCAGGCCGACCAGGAGCGAGGGCAACCAGATGGCTCGCTTGATCCCGATGTGGTGGGCGGCGCGTTCCTGGCCCTTGGGGGGCCCCTTCCTGATGGGCCGGGCGGTCCGGGGCCCGAGTTCGTCCGCAGACACGGCGACAGCCTCGCCGCGCAATGGCCGCATCTGCTCGGCAATCTCGGCGATGCCGCCCTGGGACCCGATTTGCGCGTGAAGCGCCTGGATGTCGGCGTTGCGTTTGGCCTTGACGGCTTCCTCGTCGACCTCACCCGCGGTCTCCCGCTTGAGCGCGTCGAGGTCCTGGCGACGCCTGGCGGTGATCTCGCCCGGGTCGCCGCGAACCTCCTTGATCTGCTCGATCATCGCGCGTTCGGCCTCGGCGTGGGCTTCGGCATCCTCCATCATGTCCTCGACGGCCGCCCGGGTCACGTCAACCTGGGCCGGTGCCGCGGTTTCGGGGGCGTCTGCCGGCGAGGGCACCGGGATGTCCAGACCGCAGGCCTCGCAGTGAAACAGTTGGCCGGCCTGCGAATCGTCGGCCGAACACGCGGCCCCGCAGTCGCACGTGAACTCGATCGCCACATCCGTCTCCTTGTCCTTTTGCGTCGCGTTGCCGTATTGTACGGCGGCGCGGGCCCACGTGCACGCCTTTTCTGATTGACCGGCTTCAGACGGCCTTCTAGACTGCGTTTCGGGCCGTTTGACCCCCGTTCGAGGAAACCGTGCCAGATTCGAGTCCGCCCAACCCGACGCTCGACGAGGCCTTCGTCGCCGGGATCCGCCGCCTCCTGGAGGAAGGCCGGCGGGAGGAACTGGCGCGCCGGCTCGACAACCTGCACCCCAGCGACGTGGCGGACCTGTTGGGCGACTTCAGCACGGACGAGAAGGTGGCGCTCTTTTCGCTGCTGGAGGCCGACGATGCGGCCGACGTCCTCGTCGAGACCGACGCCGAGACCCGCGAAGACATCATTGAAAGCGTCCAGCCGGAGAAACTGCGGACGGCCCTGGCGCAACTCGAACCCGACGAGGCCGCCGACGTCATCGGCGAACTGGAACCCCGCGAGGCCGCCAAAGCCCTGGCCGGCCTGGAAGACCGCGACGAGATCAAGCGGCTGCTGGAGTACCCCCCCGATACGGCCGGCGGCCTGATGACCACCGAGTTCGTCGTCCTGCCCGCCAACATCACCTGCCGCGAGGCCATAGACCGCGCCAGCGGCGCCTCCGAAACCACCCACCGCAACTACCTCTACATCATCGACGAGGCGTCGCGCCCCATCGGGCGTCTGCCCATCGAGCGGCTCATCTTCTCCTCGCCCGATACGCCCGTCGGCACCGTCATGGAGACCGACCTGCACGCCGTCCCCACCGACATGGACCGCGAGCAGGTGGCCGAGGTCGTCCGGCGGTACGACCTGCTGTCGGTCCCCGCCGTGGATCCCGCAACCGGCGCCGTCCAGGGCATCATCACGATAGACGACGTGCTGGACGCAGCCGACGAAGAGGCGGCCGAAGACATGTACCGCATGGCCGGCACCGCCGCCAGGGACCCGCTCCACATGTCCATCGGTCGTCGCGCCATCGCGCGGCTGCCCTGGCTGCTGATCACGCTGGCGCCGGGCTTTCTGGTCGGCCAGATCATGCGCTGGCTGGGGTACGACCCCGGCGGGACGACGGCCCTGCTGCTGTTCGTCCCCGTGATGATCGAAATGGCCGGGAACGTCAGCCTGCAGTCGTCGACGGTCATGGTCCGCGGCCTGGCGATGGGGGACGTGCGGCTCGGCCGCGCCGGGTCGGTTCTGGCGAACGAGATCGGTGTGGCCGTCCTGGTGGGCCTGGTGTGCGGCCTGGTGTCGGGCCTGGTCGGCTACGTGTTCTTCGGCCACGATATCGGGTTCGCGGTGGTGGTGGCCTTCAGCATGCTGTGCGGCATTCTGAGCGCCGCCGTCACCGGAACGGTGATCCCGCTGGCATGCAATCGGGTGGGGGTGGACCCGGCCCTGGCGAGCGGCCCGTTCGTGACGAGCCTGAACGACATCACGGGGACGCTGATCTACCTTGGCCTGGGCGCGCGGCTGCTGCACCTGTTCGGCTGAGGCGGCGAGGAGCGCGGGTCGCGGCTCTGCCACGACGCGCGGCTCCGGCGCGGCGCGCGCCGGCGAAAACGCTTTCCTCGCCCCTTGGAGTCGGCTACAATCCCCTCCACGGTTTTCCTGGCGCCCCTGGTTGATGGGCCGGGGCCGAGTGAATAGGTTCCCTCAGGAATCGTCTGAATGGGTGAAGCCTCCGGGCAAGACAGTCAGGCCGACGAGGCGGCCGCACAAGAGGCCGAGCGCGACGCGGTCCTTGTCGAGCGACTCAGGGAGGGCGACACCAAGGCCCTCGACCAGTTGTTCCGCCGGCACCGCAACGCCGCCTACGGCATCGCGTTCCGCCTGGTCGGGTCCCGGGACGATGCGCTGGACGTGGTGCAGGAATCGTTCATTCATGTCATGCGTGGCATCCAGGCGTTCCGGGGCCAGTCGTCGTTTCGGACGTGGCTGTACCGGATCGTGACGCACGCGGCCCTGGACTATCGGCGGTGGCGGTCGCACCGGCAGGCCGAGAGCCTCGACGCGCTGGGGGCACTCGAACCCGCCGCCGCCGGGCCGAGCCAGCAGACGCCGGAAGAGGAAGCGGCCGAGCGGGACCTCCGGAAGGCCATCGACGAGGCCCTCGCCAACATCTCGGAAAAGAACCGGGCCGCCCTCGTCCTGTATGCCCTCGAAGGCATGTCGTACAAGGACGTGGCCGACGTGCTCGACATCTCCATCGGAACCGTCATGAGCCGTATCTTCAACGCACGCCAGCGGCTGCGGGAACTGCTGGCCTCGGAGATCGGATGAAAGCCATGGATTGCGACGAAGCCAAACTCATGCTGGCCGGGTACGCCGACGGCGAACTCGCGACGCTCGAGAACGAGGGCGTGGCCGCTCACCTGGAGCAGTGCGGCCGGTGCCGCCAGATCGTCCACGACCAGCAGCGGATCCGGCACGTGCTCGACTCCTACGAGGTGCCGCCCGTCGCGGACAGCGACTGGAGCAGCATCGGCAAGGCCCTGAAGGCCGAACTCGAGGGCAAGGGTGAGCCGATCCAGACGAAGACCCGCCCCCGCATCGAGGGCCTGGAGCCGACGCCCGAGGTCCTGCCGCCCATCGTCCCCGAGGAACCGCCTCCCCCCGCTCCCCCCGCGCGGGAGGCGCCGGCCCCGCGGCCGGCAGGCGCCGCCGTTGCCGCCCGCACGCCCGCGGTGACCCTCCTCAAGGTCCGGCCCCGCAAGGCGAGCCAACCGTTCCGCTGGGTGGCTCACGTGGCCGGCGCCGCAGCCGCCTCGCTGGTCATGGCCCTGGGGCTGGCCGCCCTCTGGACCCAAGCCGCGCCGCCGCTCGCGCCGAATACATTGGCGCGCCAGGGCGACGTGGCTATCATGGAACTCGAAACCAACTACAGCGTCATCCTTTGTACCGGCGACACCGACGACGTGGTCGCCCTCTGGGTCGAACCGGACGAGTCGAAGGGCTGAGCGAACAGGCGGGGACAGGAACCATGCGATATCCAACCCTCGGGCAGGCGATGATCCTGGCGGCGGCACTCCTGGCCTGGGCCGGGACCGCCTTGGCCGCCGACGAGACGGCCGACGCCTCTGAGAGCCTCAAGGTCACCGTCATCGGGATCCACGCCAAGAAGGAGGCCAAGCCGTTCATCGACCCGGCGCTGAAGGCGATCGCCGCGGAACTGGGCAAACGCGCGGTGGGCTACAACAGTTTCCACCTCATCGCCAACGAGACGAGCCGCGTTGCCGTCGGCAAGACGTGGGAATGCCCGATGGCCGAGGAGTACGCCCGCCAGGTCCAACCCGTCAAGATCGAGACCGACAAGGCCACCGTCCGCGTGCTGTGGGTCCAGTACGTCGGCTCCGGGGCGAAACGCAAGGCCGAGGAACGCGAGAAACTCACCCTCTCCATCCGCAAGGGCAAGTACTTCCTCTCGGGCGGGTGGAAACTGAAGGAAGGCGTGCTCCTCGGCGCCGTCGCCGTCCAATAACCGGGTGTTCCACAACGTGCGCGGCGGCTCTCCGTACCTGTTCAGCGTGCCGGTTGTGGCTGTCACCCTGAGAGCCTGTGAAATAATGGTTTCGCGCCTCCCAGAAACCGCGTTCTTGGGGGCGTCAGAGGGGCCTGATCGAAGCCCCGTGCCATTATTTCACAAACTCGGGAGACCCACCGCGCAAAAGCATCACGTGGCGTTGTAGGACTATTCCCGCGGGCACTTGACAGGCCCTTGCGCAAGAGTACGATAGATGGTTGAGACCCCCGTCGCCGCCGGCGGGGAACCACGCCTTGGCTGCACGCGTCGCGGGTCGCAGCCGCTCGTTAAGGAGTGGGGGGATGACGAGATACCTGATTCCAGCGGGAGTGCTTGCGCTCGTGGCGGCCGCATGGGCGGCCGACCCGGGCGGAAAATCCACAGGTTTCCTGAAGGTGGACACGCCGGGCCTGGTCCTGAACCTGGACGGCGGCAAGAGTTTCGTGGTCGGCAAGCCGAAGGAGATTCCCGTTCCTCCGCTGCGGGTTATGCCGTTGCCTGCCGGCTCCTACAAGGGCGTGTCGGCCACGCTGCACGCGAAGGACAAGGCCGGCAACCTGTGGAACCTCGAGACCAAGGGCCGGCTCGGCAAACTCGCGAAGTTCGAGATCGCCGAGGGCGAGACGACGACCCTCACGGGGGGCGGGCCGCTGCGCGTCAGCGTCCGCGTCGGGATGCTGAGGGGCGCCGACCTCAAGGCTCAGGACCTCGGCGGCCCGGGCCTGACGTTAGGGAAGGTCCCCTCGGACGTCCGGTTTGCCTCGGTGGTGGTGAGGTACGTCGGGCAGGGGGACGAGGAATATTTCCCGCAGGCCAAGAAGGGCACACGTCCCTCGCCGCTCCCCGTCGTCCACATCTTCGACGAGAACGGGACGCATCTGATCCAAGGCCTGTACAAGAGGGGCGGCGTGAGCGGAAGCAGCTTTTACAGCAGCGTGACTCGGGAGCGCGAAGGCTATCTGTGGCCGATTCCCCCGGGGTTCACGGGCCGGATCAGCGTGAAGGTCGTCCAGGACCTCGGCCCCTTCGTGGTCGAACCGGAGAAGGAGCCGAAACTGCACTCCACCGCGCCCAAAGGCAAGGGCGCACAGCCGCCGGCCCAAAAAGGGCCGTAGCGACCGCGACAGCGACGGGCCGATCCTGCGGTCCAGGTTCGCCGGCTTTGACGGGCCGAGCGCACCCGATGGCAGGCTGGCACGCCACCCGGGCGGGCCCGCAGGGCCGCGCGGCATTCCTTGCGGCGTGGGGCGGGGTCGATCTATAATCCCCCCATGCTATCGCGGCTTCTGGTCTCCGTGGGGCAACTCGTGTTGCCGGTGCACTGCGCGGCGTGCGGGGCGGCGGCGCCGACGGACCGCCGGTGGCCGCTGTGCGACGTGTGCGGCCGGGAGATGGCCGACCTGATCGCGGCGCCGTACTGCCCGCTGTGCGGACGCCGGGCCGGGCCGCACACGGTCGGCCCCGACGGCTGCTTCTTCTGCCGCAAGTATCCCGTCCGGTTCAGCGCGGCCGTCCGTGTGGGTCCGTACGAGGGCCCGCTCAAGACGCTCATCCTCCGGTGCAAAGACGAGCGGCGGGTGGCGATTGCGGAGCGCCTGCTGGGGCGGCTGCTTCGCGAGCGGCTGGCCCTGGCGCCGTGGGCCGACCAGGTGGACCGGATCGTGCCGGTGCCGCTGCACTGGACGCGGCGGATCGGGCGCGGGTTCAACCAGGCGGGGCTGCTGGCGTGGGAAGTGGCGGGGGCGGCGCCGAAGGCGAAAGGCATCTCGGCGCGGCTGCTTCGTCGGACGCGTCCGACGCCGCATCAGACGAGCCTGCCGTCGGCCCAGCGGCAGAAGAACGTCCGCGGCGCCTTTGCCGCGCGGGCCGCGAACGACGCCCTCAAGGGCAAGGGCGTGCTGCTCGTCGACGACGTGATGACCAGCGGCACGACGATCGGCGAATGCGCCCGCGTGCTCAAGGGCGCCGGCGCCCGCGACGTGTACGTGGCCGTCGTCGCCACGGCCGACTACGACGAGGTGGGGCCGTGGTGAGGGGGCGCGAGCGATTGGCTTGGCTATCCCTTGTAGTCGGGATTCGGCCGGGGCATTTTGGCGCCGACGCGTTTCTGCGTCCTTGGTGTTGCCGCGGTGCCGGTATGCGGTATAATCAGCATCGTTGCGAAGCAGGGCGGGGAGGTCGTCACGATGACGCAGGTAGAGATCGACAAAGCGCGACTGGCCGAGTTCTGCCATCGCTGGAAGGTGGCGGAACTGGCCCAGTTCGGATCGTCTTTGCGGGACGATTTCGGCCCGGGGAGCGACGTGGATTTTCTGGTGTCATTTGCCCCCGACGCAGACTGGAGTCTGTTCGACCATTTCCGGATGGAACAGGAACTGGCCGAGATGCTTGGCCGCGACGTGGACCTTGTGAGTCGCCGGGGGATCGAGGGAAGCCGCAACTGGATCCGCCGACGCGAAATCCTGCGGACTGCAAGGACCATCTATGCCGCCTGAGCAGTCATGATGACCCGGGGTGTGCGGCTTGGCTATCCCTTGTAGTCGGGATTCGGCCGGGGCATTTTGGCGCCGACCTGTTTCTGCCAGGCGTGGAGCAGGGCGAGCAGTTCGTCGCGTTTCTGGGGCATCTGTTGGGCGAGGTCGCGGCGTTCGCCGATGTCCTGGCCGAGGCGGTACAGTTCGGCGGTCCCCTCGTCGTAGAACTCGACGAGTTTCCAGTCGCCCGCCCTGACGGCGGCGCCGGGCGTCCACGTGCTGCCGTGGTAGTGAGGATAGTGCCAGTAGATGGCCTCCCGCGGCAGCGTCTTGCCGCCCGCCAGGAGGGGCACCAGGCTGAGGCCGTCCACGTGCTGCTCGGGTCGCGGCGGGAGGCCGGCCAGTTCGAGCATCGTCGGGTAAAAGTCGGTGCTGGTGACCGGCACGCTGCACGTGCTGCCCGGGCGGGTGACGCCGGGGGCGCGGACGATCATGGGCTCGCGGATGCCGCCCTCGTAGCACCATCCCTTGCCGGCGCGGAGCGGCAGGTTCGAGGTCGGATAGCCGCGCCGGCCCAGCGTCGACAGGCCGCCGTTGTCGGACATGAAGATGACGACCGTCTCCTCGGCCAGACCGAGGCGTTCGATCGCGCCGAGGACGCGGCCGACGTTCTCGTCCATGGCGTGGACCATGGAGGCATAGGCGGGGTTGTCCTGCCGCATCTTGGTCCACCCGTCGCGCTCTCTTGTCTGGTCGGGCCCCCTGAGGGGCGGCAGGGCGTCGGCCTTCTTCTGGTACGCCTCGATGTGCCGCTTGCAGGCCTGGATGGGCGTGTGGACGGTGTAGAACGAGAGGTACAGCAGAAACGGCTCCTTGGCGTGGGTCTGGAGAAAGCGGACGGACTCGGCGGCCAGGCGGTCGGTGAGGTACTCGCCCGCGGGGCCATCCTGGAGTTTCGGATTCTTGTAGGGCGCGTAGTAGCCTCCCGGGGGCGAGCCGGCGTGATGGCCGCCCTTGTTGATGTCGAACCCCTGCTGCTCGGGGAAGAACCCCTGGCCGCCCAGGTGCCACTTGCCGGCGAAGAAGGTGCGGTAGCCGGCCTCTTTCAGGACCTCGGCGATGGTGACCTCTTCGAGGGCCAGTTGGTTGTGGATGGGCGGGGCCAGGAGTTTGCGATTCTTCGGCCGCTGGCCGGGTATCCAGTCGGTGATGCCCAGCCGGGCCGGGTACTTGCCGGTCATGATGCTGGCCCGGGTGGGGCTGCAGACGGGGCAGGCGGCGTAGGCGTCGGTGAATCGCATGCCGGATGCGGCCAAGCGGTCGAGGTTCGGCGTGTCGTAGAACGTGCTGCCGTAGCAGCCGAGGTCTTTCCAGCCCAGGTCGTCCACGAGGAAGAAGACGAAGTTCGGCTTCCTGCGCGGCGCGCCGCGGACGGCGCCCGGCAGGATGGCGGCGGCTGCGCCGGCGCCAAGCCACTTGAGGAAGTCCCTGCGGCTGTGCGCGCCGCGGGCGCGGTCGTGTCTGCTCCGATTGCTCATGCGGCTCTCCTTGGCCTGCGGCAGGCCGGCGCGGCCCTGCACACCGCGAGTATACCGCCCACGACGGCACAGTGCCAGGGGCGCGTCGCAGCGGGGCCGCGACCCATCAGGGAGCGGCCGCTTCCTCGCCGGGGTGCCCATGCTCAACAAGACCGCCGACACCTGGGGATCTTCGGCTTCGTCCTGCCGGCCTAGTACGACCACCCCATCTCCACCGCAACCGTGGAGGCAACCAAACAACAAGATCAAGACCGTCTGGCGTCGCGCCTACGGCTTCGCAGACCGGCAGTGCTTCATCCTCCAGATCTACACCCAGCACGAGAAGAAGTACCCTTCGGTCGGATGAGCCAAGAAAAGGAACTAACGCAGAAGTGGTTTGAGGGTTTCTTCGTTTAACTCAATGGTCTTGTCTGCGGCCTGCTTAACGCGATACGCTCTCTCGAAGTGGGCCACCTCAACATGCTTACCCCAGCCTTTCACGGCCTCTATTGCCTTCGCAAAGTCCCCGTCGCTTGAGACCAAGATAGCGGTGTCGTAAACGTTCCGTACCGCCATCTCCAGCATATCAACCGCGATCTGAACATCGACGCCCTTCTCAACAAGCGTTTCGCCTCTAGGCTCCAACCGCCCTAGCCGGACCTCAAGGTAGTCAATATGCGCCAACGCGTCAAAGAAGCGCTGCTGGGCTTTCGAGGCCGTGGGGTCTGGTGTGGGCGGCATGGGCACGTTATAGTAGTAAGCCCGCAGCAGCTGCCGTTCACCGCAAAGCCAAGTGATGAGTTTTTGGATGTCAATCCGGCCGTCAGGCAATAGGGCCTTGGCACCGTGATATAGGTTGCTACCATCGACGAAAATGCATACACGTTCCATGGCGTCTTCCTTTGCCTATACAGAAAGCACTTTGTTTGTCGCTGGTGGCAGCATAACAAAAAAAGCCCAGGGCTGCAAGGCAGCCCTGGGGTGATTAGTGACCTACAGCTGCCGAGCAGCTGTAGGGTGTTGATTTTCCCCAAGCTGCGGAGCAGCCGGGGGTGATCAGTACTAAATCATACCTCAAGTTCCGGCTATGTCAAGCCCGTTTTTCAAAAAGTCCCGTCTTTCCCGAACACGCCGACATTCATCTTATCGGAAACAGCGGCGGAAAGTCGTGCAGAAAAATCCGCCTTTGCGCAAGGGCCATGTTAGGGTTCTTTGCGGACGGCGCGCCCATGCCGAACTTCTCCAGATTCTCCCGCCCACACGATGTAGGCCCGCTGCCTCAGTTCAAACTGACCCACTACCCGCAAACGGCCCCGTTTCAGCGCAAGAGTGGGCCTGACCTGCTGTTTTCTCGGATAGGCTGGGCCCACGCTGACCTTGAGTTAGCGTCGTAGTCATAGCAGGGTGGCAGGGCCACGCGAAGCCTAGCCGTGTGCGCCCGGCGTCCAACACGGCCGCCCTTCGGGCTGCCGTGCCACCCGGGGAGGCGGTCCCCACCCGTGACGGAGGCATTACATCCGTCGTCAAGATTCCCTTTGCGCAGGGCGGACCGCTGCCGTATCATCTGGCGTGGAAGCCGGCGCATGGGCCGGGCGGCTCTCGGCCCCGGGCGCCGGTCGCAACACGTGAAAGGAGAAGCGGATCATGCAGAGACGCGAATTCCTGGGCGCCGTGGGCGTGGCGGGCGCGGCTGCGATGGGGGCGGCGGCCGAGACGGCCCGCGCGGCCGGTGCGCCGAAGAAGCAGTACCTGGAACTCAGACTGTACAGTTGCGACGCCGGCGCCATGCGCGAGGGGCTCGAGACGTTCCTGGGCAAGGCGGCCATCCCCGCGTGGAACCGGGCCGGGATCAAGCCCGTCGGCGTGTTCGGCCTGACAGAGCCCCCGAGCGCCGACCTGTACGTCCTCCTGCCGCACGAGTCCATCGAGTCGTTTGCCGAGGCGCCCCACCGGGTGTGGGCCGACGCCGCGTACCAGAAGGACGGGGCGGCGCTGCTCGACACGCCGAAGAAGGAGCCGCCGTACAAGCGGATCGAGAGTTCGCTGATGCTCGCCTTCGACGGCATCCCCAAGGTGGAGGTGCCCGCGACGAAAGACACGCGCGTGTTCCAGTTGCGGACCTACGAGAGCCACTGCGCCGAGCGGGCGATGCGCAAGATCGAGATGTTCAACACGGGCGGCGAACTCGCCCTCTTCCGCCGCACCGGCATGAACCCCGTCTTCTTCGGCCAGAGCCTCGTCGGGCCGAAACTGCCGAACCTGACCTACATGCTGGGCTTCGACGACATGGAGGCGAAAGATGCGGCATGGAAGACCTTCGGCGACCACCCGGAGTGGAAGACGATCCGGTCCGACCCCAAGTACAAGGACACGGTCTCGAACATCACGAACCTCATGCTTCGGCCGGCGGCGTGCTCGCAGATTTGAGGGTGCGTGCGGCCCGGCGCGAGACGCTGTGGCGCCTCGGGTTGTCATCCTGCCATGGCGCGGTATAATCGAGCGGTCCGCACCACACGTCCTTGGGGAGCGGCTGATGATCCACGTGGACGTTGACCGATCGGAACTGGCCGACTTCTGCCGGCGCCGGCACATCAAGGAACTGGCTGTCTTCGGGTCTGCCTTGCGCGGCGATTGTGGCCCTGAGAGCGACGTGGACCTCCTTGTCGAGTTTGAGCCGGAGGCCCGAATCGGTTTCCTGGCGCTGGCGAAGGCCGCCCGCGAATTGTCGGCTCTCTTTGGGCGAAGGGTCGACTTGATTCCGAAGAACGGGCTGAAGCCACGCTTGCGCGCAGAGGTCCTGGCCGGCGCGGAGGTGCTCTTTGCGGCCTGAGGAGCGAGCGCAGGACGGGGAAAGGAACGAGCGCGCATGACGCTGATTCCGTTCGGCCGCCAACTGAAGAGCCTCGGCCGCCTCGGCCACGTGGGATCCGTCCTGACGAAGAACGGGTTCGGCTGGCTGGTCCTGCGTCTGCACCTGGACCGCCTGGTGCCGTTTCGCAAGCGTCTGCTGCGCGGCCGCCGGCAGGAAGAGGAACGCGCGGACCCGTCCACGGCGGCCCGCGTGTCGAAGGTGCTCGAGGAACTGGGGCCGACGTACGTCAAACTCGGCCAAGTCCTGGGCAGCCGGACCGACCTGCTGCCGCCGGCGTTCATCGCCGAGTTCCGCAAACTCCAGGACCGCGTGGCGCCGTTTCCGACGGCCGCCGCCCGGGCCGAAATCGAACGCGAACTCGGCGGCCCGGTCGAGGCGTTCTTCGACGATTTCGGTCCGGGGCCGTTTGCGGCGGGCAGCATCGCCCAGGCCTACGCCGCCCGGACGAAGGACGGCATGCCGGTCGTCGTCAAGGTCCGCCGGCCGCGCATCCGCGACGTGCTGGAAGCCGACATCGACATCCTGACGGGCCTGGCCGACCTGGCCGAACGGTACGTGCCGGAGTATCGCATTTTCCGGCCGTCGCTGATGGTGGAGGAGTTCGCCCAGACGGTCCGGCGCGAGATCGACTTCATCGCCGAGGCCTCGAACACGCAGCGGTTCGGCGAGGCCTTCGCCGACGACCCGCACATCCGCGTCCCGCGCGTCCTGTGGAACCTGACGAGCAGCAGCGTCCTGACGCTCGAACGGCTGGAGGGGATCGCCGTGTACGACGCCGAGGCGCTCGCCGCCGCCGGCGCCGACCGCAAGGCCCTGGCCGCCCACTTCACCGACTCTTTTATGCGGCAGTATTTCGAACTGGGCCTGTTCCACGCCGATCCGCATCCGGGGAACCTGGTGGTCCAGCCGCCCGACGTGCTGGGCATCCTCGACTTCGGCCAGGTCGGACGGTTGAGCGACACGCTCCGGTCGAAACTCGGCACGGCGCTGGTGGCCTCGATCAACCGCGACTTCGACATCGTCCTCGACGTGCTCGACGACCTGGCGGCGCTGCCCGACGACGTGGACCACGAGCGCCTCAAGGGCGACCTGGCCGGTCTCGTGGACAAGTACGCCGGCGTGCCGCTCAGGCAACTCGACCTGAGGGAACTGTTCGACGGCATCACGGCGACGGCGCGGCGGCACCGGGCCGTCTTGCCGCGCGACTTCATCCTCCTCGGCAAGAGCCTCGTCACGATGGGCGGCGTGGCGCTCGACCTGGACCCCGAGACGAGCATGGTGGAGGTGGTGCGTCCGAAGATCCGGCGGCTGCTGGCCGAGAAGGTCTCGGCCAAGCGCCTGGCGCATCACGGCATGACCTCGGCCTACCACCTGATTTCGCTGGTCGAGCAGGGACCGCGGTCGGTCCGCCAACTCGCCCGGAAACTGATGCGCGGGCGGCTCCAGATCCTCTTCCGCCACGAGAACCTCGACCACCTGATCACCGAACTCGACCGCTCCAGCAACCGCATCGCCTTCGCGATGATCGTGGCGGCCATCATCCTGGGCTCGGCCATCATCCTCCAGACCAGCATCGGGCCGAATCTGCCCTACACCGAGATCCCCGTCCTGGGGCTGCTGGGGTTCCTGCTGGCCGGCCTGCTGGGGCTGTGGCTGGTCATCGCCATCCTGAGGTCGGGCCGATTGTGACGGAGTGTGAATGCGGCCGCGCGGCGGCCGTCTATCACTACTACGCTACTTTCCGCGCGGCGGCCTTCCCAGGCCCCCGCGAAGGCGGCTTACGGCTGTTCCTGGCGGCCTGGGAAGTTTACCCGCCGGGGCGGGGCCACCAGGCGGACAAAAAGGTGACGTAGCGTTGTAGGACTATCCGGAGCAAGGGTGAACCATGCGAATCATCGGCTACGCACTGGCGGCAGCGGTCGCGCTCGGCACCCTCGGGCCGGCCCTCTCGCCGGGCCAGGGACTCGGTTCCGGCATCACGACCGAGGAGCGCCGTTTCGACGTCTGTATCGGCAAACGCACCGTGGGGTCGATGCGTCTGAAGATCATGGCCGTCAAAGACGTCGTCATCCTCGACGAAGAACTCGCCGTCCCCTATACCGTCAAAGGCAAGACGCACGAGGCCCGCGTCGAGAGCCAGGTGGTCTTCCGAGGCGCGGCCCGGCCCCTGCCGCAGCGGGGCAAACTGACGACCCACGTGGCGAGTTTCAAGATCATGGACGGGGCGGTCGAGTTCACGCCGGCCTCCGGAGGTCTGGCGGCCAAGGCCCAGGCCACCGGATACGCCGACGTCGAACGCAACCCCTTCGAGACGCCCCGCACGTGGGAGAAGGAACTGTCGGTGCCGGGCGAGGTGATCCTGACGCGGGCGGCCATGCTGTACTTCGCCCCGCGGCTGCTGCCGAGACCCGGCAAGATCGAGAACGTGACGCAGTTGATCTTTCCGTCCGACTTCGGCTGGCCCTCGCTCCTCAGTAGCAGCACCGACTGTGTGCTCCAGCGCCATCCGGCAACGCCCGAGGGGACGGCCGAGATCACGCTGCACCGCGTCTACGTGGGCGGCAACATCCGGCCGCTCCTGAAGATGACCCTGGACGCCGAGGACCAGGTCGTCGAGTTCCGCTTCGGCGACTTCACGGTGCGTCCGGTGTCGCCGCCGCCGGCAGAGAAGCCTTCGCCGTAGGCCGGGGGGCGGCAAGTCGCCGGGGTCCGCCCGCCGGTTCGTCCGGCATCGGGAGGCCGGCCGTGACTCGTTCAGAGCGTCTGCTGAAACTGATCCTGCGTGTGACCGGCGCGGCCCTCCTGCTGGCCACGCCGTTCATCTTCCTGCCGCACGCCTGGCACGGGGCCGCACACGAGCGGTTGGGTCTCGGGGCGTATCCGGCCGGTCCGATCATCGACTACCTGGCGCGGTCGGCCTCGGCGATGTACGCCCTGAGCGGGGCCTTCTGCTGGCTCGTCAGTTTCGACGTGCGGCGCTACGGTCCCGTCATCGTGTTCCTGGGCATCTCCAGCGTCGCGTTCGGCCTGCTGATGACCGTCGTGGACCTGGAGTTGGGCCTGCCCTGGTGGTGGACGGCCGGGGAGGGGCCGCCGGCCGTGGTCCTCGGAATCGTGCTGATCGTGCTCGAGCGGCGCGCCTAGAGCGGTCCGGCTGATCGGCCGTCGGCGGGGAGGGCGACCGGCTCACTTGGCGTGAGCGCCGGCGAGGGCGGCGGCCGGTGAGTCGCGGGCGTCGGCAAGTTCCTCCCAGGCGACCGTGCGGTTGCGGCCCTTTTCCTTGGCGGCGTAGAGGGCCTTGTCGGCCCGGCCGATCATGTCCTTGACGCTGATCTCCTCGCCGGGCGGGAGCACCGCCACGCCGAAACTGGCGCGAATCGGCACTTCCAGATCGCCGTAGGTCAACGGGTGGTCCTGAATCCGCTCGCGAAGGCTGTTCGCAAGTTCCATCGCGCCCCGCAGTCTGGTGTCGGGCAGGACGAGCAGGAACTCCTCTCCGCCATAGCGGATCAGGATGTCGCTGGTGCGGGCGCGGGTCCGCATGAGGTCGGCGACGTGCTTCAGCGCGGCGTCGCCGGCCTGGTGGCCGTACGTGTCGTTGACACGCTTGAAATGATCGAGGTCCACCATGACGAAGGCGAGCGACTCGCCGCTGCGCCGGGCCCGGGCCCTCTCGCGCTCCAGGTGGCGAACGGCCTGGCGGCGGTTGGCCAGTTCGGTCAGGAAGTCCATGGTGGCGGCCCGTTCCAGGTTCACGTAGTCCCGCTGGAGTTCTTTGCGTGTCTCGCGGAACTCGCGGATCCACAGGAGCAGGCCCAACACGACGGCCGTGTACCCGCTGACGTTAATGTAGATGCTGTCCCACGCAATCGAATCGACCCCAAAGTCGGCGGCCGGCGGAAGATGAGTGAAGTAGAGACCCTCTGCGACGGCCAGGAACACCAGGCCGCACAACAGCGCCAGGTAACTGCGCCATCGGCCCCCTACCCAGTAGTGCAAGAGAGGGACGACAGCCATGCCGCCCAGAAGGATGACGACGCGCACCAGGCTGGCAGACAGGTCCCACGCATGCATGAGGCGGTACTTCCCCCAATCCGGGGTTCTTTCAACACCTCACCCAGCGCGGGGCGGCCTTGCGAGGTCGCCACGTCTTCCTATCGGCAGGATCGGCCCAAAGAATTAGGCCGGTTGGCCTCTTGCGCCGGTCAAAGGAGCGGATGGAATGCGGTGGATTCGGAGCGCAGGCGCCGCAGCCGCGGGGCTTTATGGCGATGCGGGGCCGGGGGTCCATCCATAAAACGGGCCGCCCGCCACGCGTGTGGTGAAAGCGGCCCTTTGCGCTGGGATGGTTCACTACAGTTATCGGACGTTCGGGGCCGGCGGGTTTAGTCTTTTTTGGTCCGAACGGGCATCGGCCCTGCCCTCGCCGCCCACCGACCCTCGCCCCTGGCGGAAACCCTTCGGGCAAACCGCTCACTTCCCCGAAGAACCGGACCCGTGTGCTTTGGGTTCACAGACCCGGGACCGGGCCTTACATGAGGGGCGGAACGAGGAGACGGGCTTTACTTTCCGAGGGCCTTTTCGACCTTCCGGATGCTGGCCGACGTCTTCTTGAAGACCTCCTGGGGGTCCATGGCCCAGACGTCCTTGTCGTAGAGTTCGACGCTCCAGGGGCCCTTGTAGGCGGCGCGTTTGCGGATCTCCCGGATAAGGCCGGGCACGTCGATGCGTCCCTCGCCGGGGAAGCAGCGGTGCTCGCTCCCCAGGACCTCCATGGGGCGGTTCTGGGCGTCGCCGACGTGAACCAGGAAGAGTTTCTTCTTCGGCAGCAGCCCCAGTTCCTCGATGTGGCTGGCCCCGGCGTAGTAGTGGCACAGGTCGAGCAGCATGCCGAGCGCGGGGTGGTCCACCATCTTCACCAGTTCGATGCACGAGCCCATCGTGCCGTTGACCGGCAGTCCGGCGATGAACTCCAGGTTGATCTTCAGGCCGCGCTCGGCCGCCATCCCGGCCACGGCGTGCAGTTTGTCGGCCAGACGCCGGTACTCGCCCTCCAGTTCCCCCTTGCGTTTGCCGAGGGCGACGACCGTCAGGGCGGGGGCGCCGACGGCGGCGGCCACGTCCATGCGCTGCGACAGTTCATCGTGTTCGAACCGCGGGTCGCGGCCGCTCGAGACGGTCCAGACGACGCCCGGGCCCAGGCCGACGGGCTCGAGCCCCGCGTCCTGCAGTTGGCGGCCGAGTTGCTGGCACGTCTCGCCCTTTTCGAGGCAGGCCTTGATCTTGTCGTACCACAGTTCCACGGCCTTCCACCTGAACCGCCTCAGGAGTTTGAACTCCTCCGGCCACTCCAGGTTCATGACGGTGGCGCTGGCGAAGGCCCATTTCAGTTTCATGGCTTCTCCCCCGATCTCTAGAGCAGCGAGGACCGTTGCTTCGCGAAGTGCGGGAACGCGCAGGCCGACGGGCACAGGTCCGCCACGACGCACGCCTCGCACGCCGGCCGCTTGGCGCCGCAGACGGCCGTGAAAGAGCATGGCGTGGCTGAACGTCGACCACGACTCTTGCGGCAGCAACCGCATCAGGTCGCGCTCGATTCTTTCGGGCGCCGTGTTCCTGGTCAGGCCCATGCGGCCGCTCAGGCGGATGACGTGCGTGTCGGTGATGATGGCCGGCAGGCCGAAGCACGTCGCGCGGACCACGTTGGCGGTCTTGCGGGCCACGCCGGGGAGCGACACCAGGTCGTCCATGTCGTCCGGCACCTGGCCGCCGAATTTCTTGACGAGCGTCTTGCTCATCTCGTGGACGCTCCGGGCCTTGTTGCGGAAGAACCCGGTGGGTCGGAAGGCGGCCTCGAGCGTCGAGCGGCGCATCCGCGCGATCGCCTGGGGCGTGTTCGCCCGCGTGAAGAAGGCGGCCGTCACCTCGTTCACCTTGTCGTCAGTGCACTGGGCCGCCAGGATGGTCGCCAGGAGCAGTTCGAAAGGCGAGGAGTGGTTCAGGCGGCACTTGGCGTCGGGGTACTCGGCCGCCAGGCGGCGGCCGATCTCGGCCGCGCGGGCCGCGAGCGCCGCCTGGGATTCGCGTTTGGCAGCCACCGTGGCTTCCTTCCATGCGGCCGGGTCGGGCGGTATTATATCATGGCAGCGCGGCCGACGCACGCAAGCGCTCTTCGGAAGATGCCGCGAAGGGAGGTTCTCCCATGCCCATCGACTCCTACGCCTTCGGATCCATGGTCGTGGACGGGAAGGCGCACACGGCCGACCTTATTCTGTTGCCGGACGGGGTGCGGCCGGACTGGTGGCGCGAGAAGGGGCACTCCTTGAGCGTCGGCGACCTTCAGGACGTCTTTGCGGCCGGGCCGGACGTGCTGGTCGTCGGCACGGGCGCCTACGGCGTGATGACGGTGCCGGACGCGACGCGCCGGGCGCTCGACGAGGCCGGCATCGAGACGGTCGTCGAGAAGACCGGCGAGGCCGTCGAGCGGTACAACGCGCTCCTGGCCGAGGGCCGCCGCGTGGCCGGCGCGTTTCATCTGACGTGTTAGCGCTCTTACGCTACGTTCCGCGCGGCGGCCCCGCCCCGGCGGGTAAACTTCGCAGGCTGCCGCGAAGGCGGTTTGCGCCGCTTGCTCTCGGCACCCGCCGCGCAAAATGACGAAGTGGCGCCGCGGGGCAAGCCGTGACGGTGGTCCGGACCTTCCCCTTGCGACGCGGCCGGAACGTGGTAGAATAGAGGCCGATGAAGACGGCGTTCTACACCTATTAGGTGGGCGAGAGGGCCTTACGGAGACAACGATGGCCGGGGAGAAGTCCAAGCCGAAGCAGACGCTGGCGGCGCGGCTGGGGCAACTCGACAAACGCGTCGAAGAGATCGATGCCCTGGTCGGTCTGCCCGAGGTGGCGAGCGACCCCGCCCGGATGGGCCTGCTGATGCGCGAACGCGGGCGGCTGATGCGCATCGTCGATCCGTACCGCAAGTGGCGTGCCGCCCGCCAGGCCCGGCGCGAGGCCGAGGAACTGATCGCGCTGGAACGCGACGACAAGGACCTCGCCTCGCTCGCCCGGACCGAGATCGAGGTCCAGGGCCAGATCGAGCAGCGGCTGCTCGCCGAGATCCAGGGGCGGCTCATCGACCGCGAGGAGGGCACCGACGCCACGCGGATCATCCTCGAGATCCGGGCCGGCACCGGCGGCGACGAGGCCGCCCTGTTCGCCCGCGACCTGTACCAGATGTACTGCCGCTTCGCCGACGCCCGAACGTGGAGGATCGAAAACCTCAGCGCCAGCCCCACCAGCCTCGGCGGCTTCAAGGAGGTGATCTTTGCGCTGGAGGGCG
>Ga0111188_1016_pt1 | contig 18710 bp, 12 predicted proteins | sample DeeMarSWOR324_28_FD_80358 | JGI IMG/M metagenome (GOLD analysis project Ga0111188, IMG submission 80358) | Planctomycetes bacterium SM23_25
GTCGTCGGCCTTCGGTTCAGGGCCGTCGGCCTTCGCCTTGGCCGCCGGCTTGCCCGCCATGGCCGCAGCGACGGCGGAAGCCTTGGCGGAGGGGGGCTTGCCCGCCGTAGCCTTGGCGGAGGGGGGCTTGCCCGCCGTAGCCTTGGCGGAGGCGGGCGCCAGCGCGTAGAAACCGCTGAGTTTGACGTCGACGTAACACTGACACGGGTGCGGCGGCACGTAGACGAGCCCGTTGCACGGCAGGATGCCGTAGCGGCAGGCTCCCCGCACCCAGTGGTGCTTCTGGCACTGCTCCTCCTGGAGGTCGAGGAACTCAATGCCCCGCCGAGCGGTCAGCAGGTAGCGTTCGGTCGCCTTGTTGCGGAAACAGCGATGATGGTGGGTCTCGCTGAAGACGGATTGGGTGGAGAACGTCCGCTTGACCTCGCCGCTGTGCAGGTCGATTCCGATGACGGCGTGTTCGTCGGCCGCGTGAGTCCAGACCAGCCCGCCGATGGCGAAGACGTCGGCCTTGACGCCCGGTCCCCACTTGCTGCACGGCTGGGTCCACAGCACTTTGGCGGTGGCGGCCGACATCGCCATCAGCCGGCATGTCACGCCCCGATTCCAGGTCTTCCGCGTATACGGTTCTTCGGGTTGGGCCAACAGCGCCACGTCCTGGTGGGCGAGGAGCGTGCAGAGGTTGGGCGGTTTGTACGGGATGTGGCCTTGGCGTGGCATTTTTTCGGGCCGCGGCGTCCGCCAGAGTTCGCGGCCGGTCTCCAGGTCCAGAGCGACGACGGCTTCCTCTTCGAGGAAGAACACGTGTTCCCGGCCGACGGCAAGCGACAGGTGCGTGATCCGCTCGAACGAGTCGGACTTGGAGGCGATGCCGACGTAGTCACCCTGCTGCCAGAGGATCTCGCCGGTATCGGCCTTCAGCGCCACCACCCGCTTCTTCACGGGAGGGCTGTCGCTGATGAGGCCGTGCTTCTGCGGGGCGGCGTTGACCGACAGGATCAGGAGGCCGTCGCGGCACATGATCTCGTCGGTAAACGCCGTGCCGTCATAGGTCTTGACGGTCTTGCCCGTGGCGGCGTCGAGCGCCGCGAGCGGCGCGTTGAAGCCGAGCGTCACGTACAGGCGGTCTCCCACGGCCACCAGCCGCCGCGGGATGTAGACCGGCAGGTTGAACCGCCCTCCCGTCTCGCGCGAACTCCAGGCCGTCCAGCCCCACTCCTTGACGGGGCGCTTCCACAGAAGGACGCCGCTGAAGGCGTCGCGCGCGACGAGCACCCACTGATCGGGCAGACCGGTGACCGTGGCGGGGGCCTCGTCCGAGATGTAGAAGATGCGGCCCTTCGCCGAGACCAACGCGTTCGGGCTGGCCGTCATCTCGTGGTGCCGCTGCCAGAGCGGACCTTCGACCCATTGCACATGCCGAGGCGGGCCGACGACACGGTCCTTCGCCACCGCGTTGCCGCTCGCGTCGTGGAGGTAATGCGTCCACTCGTCGATGTCGTCCGGCCACGGCTTGACCGTCTTCTTCCACGCCCCATCCTGCGTGACGTACGCCACGCCGAGCGGCGCGAGCACCCTCATGACCTCGGCCATCGCGATGGCGCCGAGGTCTTCGGCCACCAGCAGGTTGACAAGGTTATCGGCATACGGCAGCCGGTCGCCGGCAAGCCGCTCCACCGAGACCGGGCCGTAGAGGCCGAGCGACCGGATGTGCCGGCGGGCCTTTTCGATGTTGGCGGCGTCCGTGTCCAGGCCGTGGACCAGGTAGGCGTCGCCGGCGCGGAGTGCGGCCGTCAGCCTGCCGTCGCCGCAGCCGACGTGGACGACCAGGCCGCCCTTGACGCCCGTGGCGGCAAGGACCTCTCCCGCACTCATCTCCCGGGCCGCAACGGGAGCCGACAGCGCAAAGTTACACGCAACGAGGGCCACGGCCGCGCGGCCGGCCCGTCTCCTCTCATGCCGCATCGCTTGTCTCCACCCAAGGTCCTGGGTTGGCGGTCTTCTGCCCCTGGAGCATTTTCGGGCCGCATGGTGGTGCGGCGGGTCTCCGTACGTGTTCAGCGTGCCGGTTGTGGCTGTCACCCTGAACGAAGTGAAGGGTCTCGCCGTGGGAAGGACGAAACAGCAACGACCACGGCGAGATTCTTCGGCCCGCAAGCGGGCCGTACGGAGGCCCGCCGCGCAAGCACCGCGATCTCAAAACGCTCTAACATTTTCCTGTGCGTGATTCAGAGGTCCACCTTGATCTTCTTGTCGGCACCGGGGGCGAGGGCTTCGATGCCGGTCAGCGTCTTCCACTTCCTGGTGCCCTGCTCGCCCACGTTCAGGGTGTACTTGCCCTCCTTGAACACCTTCGGGCGGTAGGCGCTGCCCCGTATGCGCAGGGTGTAGACGATCTGGCCATCGGCCTCGTCGACGACCTGGACGACGGGGTCCGTCATGCCGGTCACCTCGATGGTGGGCAGGTAGGCGACGGCCTTGCGTCCGTAGTTGTCTTCGTGGTCGAAGGTGACCGGCCACCCGGCGTACTGCGTGGTCCCGGGGTCGGTGACGTCGGCGTTCCTGGGCCAGCACTCGAAGGTGACGCGGCGGGTCTTGCGGTTGAACCTGGCCACGCCGAATCCGGCCGCGCGGGTCGTCAGTTTGTCGTGGTTCTCTTCGGGCGTCGGGTTGGCGCAGGCCAGCATGGTGATCTTGTTGCCGAAGCCGTCGAGGAACTCGCCGCAGTACTCCGGCATGCCGGGGGCGCGGTTCTTTCCCGGCACGAGCGGCGCCCACCAGCGCAGGTACAGGTTGGCGATCGAAGGGACGCAGAGCGAGTAGCCGGCGTCGCCGAAGTCGTCGATGCCGTGGTGGATGACCGTGCCCAGGTGCTGGTCGCCGCAGAGCATGGTGGCGAAGCCGCGCCGGATTTCGTGGAGGGCCTTGTTGCGTCCGGTCTGCGGCCATCCGTTGGAATCCATGTCGGCGTGGAGGCGGTTGGTGCGGCTGCCGTGAATGGTGGCGGCATTGGCGAAGAGGGTCTGGGAGAGGACGGCCTTCATGTCGGCGCCGCGCCAGTCGGCGGCCCAGTGGCGGAGGAACGTCAGTTGCCGCTCGCCCAGCAGCGTCGCGCCGGGCACGTCCACCGTCTTGGGATCGTAGTTGGGGTCGCGGATGTGGTCGGGCCGCGGGCCCATCTTCGGGACCAGGCCTTCGGGTCCCGACTTGAACTTTCGGTCCTCGATGATGGCGAGACTGATCCGCCCCACCATCATGGCGGTGTAGTAGACGCCGATGCCTCGCTCGATGGGGGTGGGGTCGTACGGGTCGGGCAGGTGGCTGGTCTGTGCCCGCTCGACCTCCTGGACGTACTCAGGCGGCTTGAAGTAGCCGCCGTCGTGCCCGGCGCCGGTGTTCGACTTCTTGCCGCCGGCGCCCCACAGGTTGGCGTGCCCCACGTCGTGGTCGTCGGGGATGGTGACGGTGGGGATGTGGCGGATGATCTGGCCGAAGTCGCGTCCGAACTTGAGCCAGTAGGCATAGTGCCGGTTGTGGTCGTAGACCTGGTCGCCGGAGAAGAACAGCAGGTCGGGCTTGATGCGTTGGATGTTCTCGACGATGTCGTTCTTGGGGATGTCGCCGCCGTGGCCCGGATAGATGGAGTTGCCCGTGAAAACGGCCACCGTGATCACGTCCTTATCGACAGGGTCCTTGACGACGGTGCCGGCGTAGAAGGCCGCCTTGCCGTGGGCCACGCGGTACGCGATGTCGCGCGAGGAGTCCCAGTTCTCGACGCGGAAGGTGGCGGTCCATCCCTGCTCGATGACCTTGGCCTCGGCCACCTGCTTCCACCGGCCGCCTTCCTTGACCTCGAGCCGGACGGTGCGCGGGTCCGACTCCAGGAGCGGGTACAGTTGCGCGGTGAGTTTCAGGACGTGGTTGTGGACCGTGTAGAGGGCGAAACAGATGACCTCGTCGCGTGAGACCTCGGGCACCTCCAGGAGCGAGGCCGCCTGCTTCGCCTTGGCCTTCGCCTGGGCCCCGAAGGCGGCGGCCGCCAGGCACGGCGCGAGCACAAGCAGGACGGCACACCGAAGAACGCGGCTGCGGGTTCTCATCGTCGATCCTCCTCTCTGATGGTTCGGATTCGGGCCCTCCCGGCTTCCGCGCGGCAGGTCTCGTGAGCCGCCGCGACCACAGGCGGACCCACTCCGGCGCGGTGGGTCCGGAGACCCACCGCGCCCAGGTGATGGCATGGACACGCAACGCTAAAACGCACCAGCCTCCCGGCGCGCCAAAGGCGTCTACTTGCCGAGGAAGTGGTCGTTGATGGCCTGGTCGGAATGGCGGACGGCCTCGTTGGTGTGGACGTTGGCCACCTCGGTCATGATCGCCCCCTCGGGGCCGGCGAACTGCCAGTGGCGGGCGGTGGCCCGGTTCAGTTGGGCCCAGTCGCCCGGGCCGCACACGGTTGCGTGCGAAGTGGTGGCCGTGCCGTCCATGTGGCACTTCGGGATGACCACCTCTGGGCTGAGGTTGGGTTCGCCCTCGCCGACCACGTGGGAGAGGCCGTGCCGGATGAGCCAGCCCTCGAGTTTGGCCGGGTTCTTGTCGGTCTCCAGGTGCCAGTGTTCCGGCAGCATCTGGTTGGGCAGGAGGTAAACGTCCATGAGCATGTAGCGGTGCTCTTCGTTGTTCTTCCACATGCGTGCGCCGAGGCCGAGTTTGGCGAACTGGCCGGTCCCGTAGTCGGAGACCCAGAGTTCGTCTCGCATGTTCTTGTAGACCGGGTAGCCGTGGTACTTCATCAGGGCGATGTAGGCGTCCTTGGCCTTGTCTTCACTGAACTTGCCGTCCGGGCCGTAGAAAAACGAGTTGTCGAACCGAATCGATGGCTTCTCCTCGCAACCCGCCACCAGGACCGCACCGAGCAGGAACGCCACCACGAGGGCTTCACGACGTCTCATTGCGTGTCTCCTTCCTCCGTTCACGTTTGCGAATCTGCCATGGCCATCGTACGTGCCGGCATCCGATGCGGCAGCGCCGTCGGTGGGAGAGTATATACCGCTCGCCCGCCGCTTGCCAAGAGCCTCTTGGCGGCGGCGCATGGACCGCCCCGAGCGTGGCCGAGCGCCTGCCCCTTCGGCAGGCTCAGGGCAGGCTCTGAGCGAAGCGGGGAAATGGCAGTTTACAGAGTCTGCGGCCGAGTCTATGCTAGCCGCTGCACGAAGCGGTGCGGCACAACGGGCAAACGGGAGGGCTACGCCATGTACCCACGGAAGAGATCCATCGTCCGGCTCGCGGCGGTGTTGCTCTGTCTGGCCGCCGCAGGCTGCGCGCCGGGCAAGGCGGCGGGCCGGCGCTACGGGTCGGTCATCGGCATCAAGCCGGAGAGCATTCCGGAGTACACGCGGCTGCACGCCGCCGTCTGGCCGGAGGTCCTGGCCAAACTCAAGGACGTGAACGTCCGCAACTACTCCATCTACCTGGCCGAGGTGAAGCCGGGCGAGTTCTACCTCTTCAGTTACTTCGAGTACACCGGCGACGACTTCAAGGCCGACATGGCCCGGATGGCGGCCGACCCGGACACCCAACGCTGGTGGAAGCACACCGAGCCGCTCCAGGCGCCCGTGCCCACGCGCAAGGAAGGCGAGTGGTGGCACACCATCGACGAAGTCTTCCACATGGACTGAGCGGTCCGACAACAGTTTTGCGCGGTGGGTGTCCTCACCCACCGTGGAAACACGGACCATGACGCGGCGGGTGAGGACACCCGCCGCGCCCCAACGCAGGCAGGACTTACGTCGGACCGCATAGATTCGGAAGGAGATATGCCATGGACGCACCGCGAAGGCGGCACCTCGCGCTCCTCCTGGCCGCAGGCCTGGCCGCGTCTCTCATGTCCGAAGCCGCAGGGGCGGCTGCCGGGGAGACGCAGGACTTCCTGAAGGCCGGTCCCGACGACCTCGCGTGGTGGCGGGAGGCGCGGTTCGGCCTGTTCATCCACTGGGGGCCGGTCAGCCTGAAAGGGACCGAGATCGGCTGGTCTCGGGGCGGCGAGCGTCGCGGCCGCAGTGGCCGCGGCCCCATCCCTGCCGAGGAGTACGACACCCTCTACAAGGCGTTCAACCCGACGAAGTTCAACGCCGAGGAGTGGGTGGCCATCGCCAAGGCCGCCGGCATGAAGTACCTCGTCTTCACCACGAAGCACCACGACGGTTTCTCGATGTTCGACAGCCGGCTGACGGACTACACGATCGCCCACTCGCCCTTCAAGCGCGACGTGGTGGCGGAACTGGCGAAGGCCTGCCACGAAGGCGGCCTGCGGCTGGGGTTCTATTACTCGCCTCCCGACTGGCACCACCCCGATTACCGGACGGCCAACCACGCCCGTTACATCGAGTTCCTGCACGGGCAACTGCGCGAACTGTGCACGAACTACGGCAAGGTAGACATCATCTGGTTCGACGGCCTCGGCGGAAAGGCGGCGGACTGGGACTCGCCGAACCTCGTGAAGATGATCCGCGGCCTCCAGCCTCGCGTCCTCATCAACAACCGGGCGGGCCTGCCCGGCGACTTCGACACGCCGGAGCAGCGCGTCGGCACGTTCCAGATCGACCGCCCCTGGGAAACCTGCATGACCATCTGCCGCCAGTGGGCCTGGAAGCCGGGCGACACCATGAAGTCGCTCAAGCAGTGTCTCGACACGCTCATCCGCTGCGCGGGCGGCGACGGGAACCTGCTCTTCAACGTCGGCCCCATGCCCACCGGCGAGATCGAGCCGCGACAGGTCGCGCGACTCAAAGAAATGGGCGCCTGGCTCCGGGAATACGGCGAGAGCATCTACGCGACACGGGGCGGCCCGTTCCGCCCGGGCCCCTGGGGCGCGAGTACGCACAGGGGCGACACGATCTACCTGCACATCCTCCAGTGGACGGGCGACTCGGTCCGCCTGCCGCCCATCGAGAAAAAGATCGTCGGCCATCGCGTCCTGACCGGCGGTACGGCCGAGGTCCGCCAGACGGCCGAGGCCATCGAGGTCTCCGTGCCCCCGCTTCGGCGGCAGGAACTCGACACGCTGGTGGCCCTGCGGCTCGACGGGCCTGCCGCCGACATCCAGGTCGGCGCCCTCCGCTCGGGGTCCGTCGCCACAGGCAAGAAGGCCGCGGCGTCGAACGTCTACCGCAACATGAAGCAGCACGGACCGGAAAAGGCCCTGGACGACGACCCCGGCACCCGTTGGGCCACCGACGCCGGCACCCGCGAGGCCTGGATCGAGGTGGACCTGTCAGACACCGTCACCATCGGCCGCACGATGATCGACGAGTGCGTCGAGTGGGGTCAGCGTGTCCGCCGATTCGAATTGCAGTACAAGGACGGCGACGCGTGGAAGACCCTCCTGGAGGGTCCCCGGATCGGCCGCCACTACACGAAACAGTTCCCGCCGGTGCGCGCCCGGCACGTGCGGCTGAACATCCTCGAGGCCACCGACGGCCCGACCCTCTGGGAGTTCCAGTTGTTCGAGCCCCGGCAAGGCGGGGGGTAAGCGCATGACCGGCATCCGGGCATGGTGCGGCATGGTCGTGGCCGCGCTCGCCTCGTGCGGCCTCGCAGCCGGCCCCGAGAGCGACGAGCCGTGGGACATGCTCACCGCCAGGCCGGAGACGGTCGAGGCCTGGAAGGACATGCGCTTCGGCCTGTTCATCTGCTGGGGACCGGTCAGCCTGACCGGCAAGGAGATCGGCTGGTCGCGCGGCGAGCCGCCCTGGGGCCGGCGCCCGGGGGTGCGGGGCGCCAAAGGGCCGACCCCCGTCGAGGTGTACGATGCCCTGTACAAGACGTGGAAGCCCGACCGGTTCGACGCCCGCGCGTGGGTGGGCCTGGCCCGCGACGCCGGCGCGGGGTACATCATCTTCCTCGTCAAGCACCACGACGGGTTCTGCCTGTTCGACACGAAACTGACCGACTTCCGAAGCACCGGGCCGGAATCGGCGTGGAAGGCCGACGTGATGAAGCACATCGCCGACGCCTGCCACGAGGCCGGCGTCAAACTCATGATCTACTACTCGCAGCCCGACTGGCATCACCCCGATTACCTGACCGACCGCCACGACCGCTACATCGCGTACCTGCACGGCCAGGTCCGCGAACTGCTGACGGGCTACGGCCGCATCGACGGCCTGTGGTTCGACAACCTGCGGCCGGTGGGCCCCCAGACGGCCGCCCTCTGGGACGCCGAGAACCTCTTTCGGATGGCGCGGCGGCTGCAGCCGCACCTCCTCATCAACAACCGCTGCGGCCTGCCGGGCGATTTCGACACGCCGGAACAACGCGTCGGCAGATTCGAGACCCGTCGCGCGTGGGAGAGTTGCATCACCCTCGGCACCCAGTGGGCCTGGAAGTCGGACGACCGCATCAAGTCGCTCGAGCAGTGCATCGACATCCTCGTCCGATGTGCCGGCGGAGACGGCAACCTGGCCCTGAACACCAATCCCATGCCCGATGGCCGCATCGAGCCGCGCCAAGTCGAGCGATTCAAGGAGATAGGTGCCTGGCTTGCCAAGTACGGCCGGAGCATCTACGGGACGCGAGGCGGCCCATTCCGCCCGGGCGCCTGGGGGGCGTGCACGCACAAGGCTAGCGCCGTCTACCTCCACGTCCTCCGGTGGCCGAGCGACGGAATCGTCCTGCCGGCCATCGACCGGCGCATCGTCTCGCACACCGTCCTGACGGGCGGCACCGCCACGGTCGAGCAGACCGGCGAGGGAATCACCGTCTCGGTCCCTCCCGCGTGCCGAAGCGAACTCGACACCATCGTGAAACTCGAACTCGACGGCCCGGCCGCCGGCGCGACCGTGGCGCGCCTCGGCTCAGGCTCGCTCGCGCTGGGCAAGCAGGCGACGGCGTCGAACGTCTTCCGCAGCCAGGCCGAGTTCGCCCCCGCCAGGGCCTTCGACGACGACCCCGCCACCCGTTGGGGCTGCGACTGGGGCACCCGCGCCGCATGGCTGGCGGTCGATCTGGGAAAGCCGTGCACGTTCGACCGGGCGTGGATCAGCGAACCGTACGACCGCGTTCGCCGGTTCGAACTTCAGGCCGAACGCGACGGCTCGTGGGAGACGTTTTACCGCGGAACCACCATCGGCGAGGGCCTGTCCGTGACGTTCCCCGCGGTGACGGCCCGGCACGTGCGGCTGAACCTGGCGGAAACCACCGAGGGGCCGTCCATCTGGGAGTTCCAACTGTTCGCGCCCAAGGAGGGCCCCCGCCCATGACCTCCCGGGAAAGGGTGCTCGCGGCCTTCGACCACGTCGAGGGCGACCGTGTGCCGGCGTGGTGCGGCTCGTCGGACGAGTTCTGGGCGAAGGCCACGGCCGCACTCGGCCTCGACGACGAGGGCCTGCGCGCCCGTTTCGGCGACGACTTCCGCCGCGTCTGGGCGCGGTACGCCGGGCCGGAGTTCCCGCTCTCCGACGGCGCGCATTCCCGGACCCCCTTCGGCATCGAACGCCGCGGCATGGGGTACGGCCAGCCGATGAACCACCCGCTGGCCGGCGCCACCCTGGGCCAGGTCCACGGCTACGCCTGGCCCGACCCTGCGTGGATGGACGTCTCCGGCGTGCGGGCCGACGCCCAGGCCTGGGGCGGCGAGTACGCCATCCTCGGCGGCGACTGGTCGCCTTTCTGGCACGACGCCATCGAACTCGCCGGCATGGAAGAACTGTACCTGAAGATGTACGACGAGCCGGACCTGGTCGACGCCCTGTTCGGGCACATCGTGGACTACTACGCCGCGGTGAGCCGGCGGATCTTCGACGCGGCCGCCGACGCCATCGACGTCTTCTTCATCGGAAACGACTTCGGCAGCCAGACCGGGCCGCTGCTCGGCGAGGACCTGTTCCGCCGGTTCATCCTGGCCCACCTCGCCCGCCTGGCCGACTTGGGTCACGCGTACGGCCTGAAGGTGATGCTGCACTGCTGCGGCGGCTTCGCCCCGCTCATCCCCGCGATGATCGAGGCGGGCGTCGACGGCCTGCACGCCATCCAGCCCTGCTGCCACGGCATGGACCTGGCCGCCCTGAAACGCGAGTTCGGCGACCGCATCCTCTTCAACGGCTGCATCGATTCCCAGCACGTGCTGATCGAGGGCGCGCCCGGCTCCGTTCGCGACCGCACGCGCGAGGTCGTCGAGATCATGAAACCCGGCGGGGGATTCGTCGCGGGGGCCAGCCACGACGCGATCCTCGAAGAAACCCCCGTCGAGAACGTCCTTGCCATGTTCGACGCCATCCGCGAATTCGGGGTCTACGGCGGCTGAAGCCGCGTACGTGTTTAGCGTGCTGGTTGTGGCTGTCACCCTGAACGAAGTGAAGGGTCTCGCCGTGGGAAGGACGAAACAGCAAAGACCACGGCGAGATTCTCCGGCCCGCAAGCGGGCCTCAGAATGACAACGCTCAACACGTACGAAGCCGCCGCACTCCGACACGGGACGCCCATGACCGGCGCTGAGACGCAACCCGGCGACGCCATCCTGCGGATGGAGGCCATCGTCAAGGCCTTCCAGTCGGTCCGCGCCCTGGACCGCGTCGATTTCGACCTTCGGGCCGGCGAGATCCACGCCCTCGTCGGCGAGAACGGCGCCGGCAAGTCCACCCTGATGAACGTCCTGGCCGGCCGCTTCGCGGACTACGGCGGACGGATCGCCCTGTTCGGGCGCGAGGTCCGCCTGACCAATCCCCGCCAGGCGCTGGCCCTCGGCATCGGCGTCATCTACCAGGAACTGAGCGTCCTGGGGAACCTGACGGTGGCCGAGAACCTCCTGCTCGGCCACGAACCGGCCGGCCGCCTCCCCGGCACGCTCGACCGCCGCGCCCTGGCCGCCCGGGCCAAGGCCATTCTCGACGAACTCGAGTTCGACCTGCCCCTGGAGACGAAAGTCGCAAGCCTCAGCCACGCCCGCCAGTGCCTGGTCGAGATCGCCCACGCCATCCGAAAGGACGTGCGGCTGCTGGTGTTCGACGAGCCCACGGCCTCGCTGGGCGGCGACGACGTCGGGCGGCTGTTCGAGGTGATCCGCCGCCTCAAGGCCCGCGGCATCGGCATCGTCTACATCTCCCACCGGCTGGCCGAACTGCCGCTCATCGCCGACCGCGTCACCGTCCTTCGCGACGGCAGGGTCGTCGGCACCCGCGGCATCGCCGACTGCAAGGTCTCGGCACTCAGCCACATGATGCTCGGCCGCGAACTGACCGAGATGTTCCCCCCGAAACGGAACACGCCCGGCGAGGTGATTCTGAAGGTGCGGGGTCTGACGCGCCCGGGGGTCTTCCGCGACGTCTCGTTCGACCTGCGCGAGGGCGAGATCCTGGGCATCGCCGGCCTGGTGGGCTCCGGCCGGACCGAGATCGCGCGGGCCGTCTTCGGGGCCGACCGGGCCGCCGGCCGGTGCGAATGCCTGGGCCGGCCGATGCGCCGGCGCTCGCCCGGGCGGTGCATGGCCCGCGGCATCGGCATGATCCAGGAAAACCGGAAGCGCGACGGCAACATCACGGATTCGTCGGTCGCGCTCAACGTCGGCATCAGCGTCCTCGACCGCCTGTCCAATGCCGCCGGGTTTCTGGGCCCGGCCCGGCTTCGCCAGAGCGCCGCCCGCATGATCGACCGCATGGACATCCGGCCCCGCGACCCGGCCCGCCTCATCCAGACCCTGAGCGGCGGCAACCAGCAGAAGGCGATCCTGGGACGCTGGCTTTGCCGCGACCCGAAGGTCCTCATCCTCGACGAACCGACCCAGGGCATCGACATCGGCACGAAGGCCCAGATCTACCGGCTGGTGATGGACCTGGCCGCCGCCGGGAAGGGGATCATCCTGATCTCGTCGGAGTTGTTCGAGATCGCCAATCTCGCCGACCGCATCCTCGTCGTCCGCGAGGGGCGCATCGTGCGCGAGATGCCCGGCCCCGGTACCGACGTCGACGCCCTGTTTACGGCGTGCATCGGAGGAGGTAACGGATGACCGCAGGCCCGCGACCCACGGTGCCGTCGCCGCGACGCTGGAGACCCTCGTTTCAACTCATCCAGGCGGGCACCGTCCTCGCGCTGCTGCTCGTGCTCTGCGCCGTGTCGGCGGTTCAGACCAAGACCTTCCTGACGTGGCAGAACCTGGTCTACAACCTGCTGACGAATGCGGCGTACGTGGGCATCATCGCGTGCGGCATGACGTTCGTGATGGTGGCGGGAGGCTTCGACCTCTCGGTCGGCTCCACCACGACCGTCTGCAGCGTGGTGGCGGTGCTGGCGCTTCAGGCCCTGACGGGCCAGCCTGTGTGGGTGGCCATCGCGGTCGCCGTCCTCGTGACGGGAGCGGCCGGGACGTTGCTCGGCGCGTTCAACGGCGCGTGCGTGTCGTACGTCGGCGTCAACCCGTTCGTGACGACGCTGAGCACGATGCTCGTGTTCCGCGGCATCGCCTTGATCATGACGCACGGCGGCCAGACCGAGAGCGTCCCGCTCGCCCTGAAGAACACCTTCAGCCAACTCTACTGGGGCAAGGTGCCCCTGCTCGGCAGCGAGGCGTACCAGATCACCGTTCCCATCCTGGTCTTCGTGGGCGTCTTTGCGGTCAGCCTGTACGTGCTGCGTCTGACGCGGTTCGGCCACTACGTGTACGCGGTGGGCGGGAACGAGAACGCGGCGTGGCTGGCCGGCGTCAACACCTCGCTCGTCAAGGCCGCCACGTACGCCATCTGCGGCCTGACGTGTGCCGTGGCCGCCGCCATCTACACCGGCATGTCGAACACGGCCCAGGCCGCCAGTTACTACGGGCTGGAACTGGTGGTGATCGCCAGCGTCATCGTGGGCGGCACGCCGCTCGGCGGGGGCAGCGGGGGGCTGCTCTTTACCCTGGTGGGGCTGCTCTTGCTCTCGGTCATCGAGAACCTCCTGCCCCAGTTCGGGGTTCAAGAAGAGTACCGGAACATCGTCCGAGGGCTTATCATCCTGGTGGTCGTCGCCGTCGACGTCCTGGCCCGCGGCGCACGCACCCGAGCAAGGAGAACGTGACATGGCACGTCGCTGGTCTCTCGTGGCAGCCGCAGCCCTTGCCCTGGCGCTTGCGCCGGGCTGCTCGGACGAAGGCGGGCCGCCGGGCGCCGAACCCCCCGTGGCCGCAACGTACAAGATCGGCTTCTGCATGACCCTCGACCATCCCTACTGGCAGAACATGCGACTCGGGTCCATCGACGAGGGCCGCAAACTCGGGGCCGAGGTCATCATCATGAACGCCAAGGAAGACCCGGTCCTGCAGATCCAGCAGATCCAGGAACTCATCGCCAAGCGCGTGGACCTGGCGTGCGTCGTGCCCATGAAGAGGGAACCGCTGGTCGCCGGCGTCCGGGCACTCAACGAGGCCAGGATCCCCGTCATCATCGTCAACCGCGAGGTTGACGAAGGCTGCGACTACCTCTGCTACACGGGCACCGACACCTACGCCGGGGCCGTCACGTCGGCCGAGATCCTGATGAAGGCCGTCGGCGGCAAGGGCGGCATCGTCGAACTGCACCAGCACCTCGGCACCGGGCCGCAACTCGCGCGGTCCCAGGCCCTCCAGGACGTGCTGAAGAAGTACCCCGACGTGCGGCTCCTCGGCCGCGCGCCCCACGACGGTGACCGCGGCAAGGCCATCCAAGAGACCCAGGTCTGGCTCGGCCGGTTCCCCGACCTGAGGGGCATCTACGCCCACGGCGACAACTTCGCCATCGCCGCCGCCGACGCCTGCATCCAGGCCGGACGCAACGACGTCGCCGTCGTCGGCATGGGCGGCAGCCAGGAGGCCATCGAGGCCATCCGCGAAGGGCGGCTCACGGGCACGAGTTTCCAGCAGCCCGAAGAGGAGGGACGCAGCGCCGTCCGCCTGGCCGTCCGCTACCTGAAGGGCGAGAAACTCGAAGCGCGGTACATGATCCCCTGCCCGGCCATCACGAAAGAGAACGCCCACGAGTTCAAGGGCCAGTTCTAACGGGCGCTACGCGGAGGAAGCAACATGGCAGTGACAGGCGCTTTCGATCCTGTGTGTCTCATGGCGGCCGCGTGGCTCGCCCTTGTGGCGACCGCCAGCGCCGCCGAGACGGCACACCCGATGGACCCCTACAACGTCGTCTGGCAGACGCCGAGCAAAGACTCCTCCGGCTCCATGCCCCTGGGCAACGGCAGCACGGGCCTCAACGCCTGGATCGAGGAGAGCGGCGACCTCGTGTTTTACATCTCGCGGACCGACAGTTGGGGCGACAACGCGCGGCTCTTGAAGGTCGGCCGCGTGCGGGTCACCCTCGACCCGCGTCCATCGACCGCGCCGCCCGGCTTCCGGCAGACGCTCAGCCTGAAAGACGCCACGATGACCGTCCGCTACGGCGAAGGCCAGGCCGCGGTGCTGCAACTCTGGGCCGACGCCAACCACCCCGTCATCCACGTCGCCATCGACAGCCCGGAGCCGACCACGGCGACAGCATCGATCGAACTGTGGCGGACCAAACAGGAGGAACTCCCGAGCCTCGAGGTCAGCGACGTGATGCTCGAACGCTCCAAGCCCGGAAAGAAACACGGCCCCACCGTCGTCGAACCCGACACGGTCCTCAAAAACCAGACCGGCCGCATCGGGTGGTTTCACCACAACGTCAAGTCCGTCGGCCCGGCCATGACGGGCGAGATCCAGGGCCTCGAAGGCTTCGAGCGCCCCGACCCGCTCCTCGGCCGCACCTTCGGGGCCGTGATCCTGGCCGACAAGGGCCGGCGCCTCGACGACCTGAATCTGACGTCGCCTCGCTCGAAGGCCCACCGCTTCGACATTTACGTGGTCACGCGGCACCCCGCCACGCCCGAGGGTTGGTTCGCGGCCGTGGACGAGACCATCGCGGCAACGCGGCAGACTCCCCCGGCCCGTCGGCGGGAAGCCCACGAGCGGTGGGGGCGCGACTTCTGGGACCGCAGTTGGATCCGCGCGACCTCGGCCGGGCCGCCGCAGACGCTTCGCCTTGTTCCCCCCGGCACCCACCCCGTGCGCATCGGCATCGACCAGCGCGGCGGGAGCCGCTTCGCCGGCGAAATCGGCCGCCTGACCCTGTACGGCAAGGGCCTGTCCGATGCCGCCGTCCAGCGGCTGGCCAAACTCGAGCGCTCCCGGCCTCCCGAGGATCAGGACGCCCTGCTCTACGCCGGCACGCCGCAGCTGCACGCCGCGATCGACGGCTCGAAAGACTGGACCTTCGACAAGGGCCTCGCCATCGAGGCGTGGGTCAAGCCCGAGAAGATGGCGTCCGGCGGCGGGCGCATCGTGGACAAGATCACGCCCGGCGGCAGCGACGGCTTCCTCCTGGACACGTGGCCCGGCAACAGCCTGCGGTTCATCGTCGGCCGCGTTACGCTCGCCAAGCCGGACGTCCTGCCCGCCGGCCAGTGGTCGCACGTGGCGGCCGTGGTCGATCCGGCCACGGGCAAGACGACGCTCTACCTGAACGGCGCGCCGCTGGCCCAGCAGGCCGTCGAAGCGGGCGACGACGCCGCCGTCGTCAGCCGCGCCTACGCCCTCCAGCGGTTCATCACCGCCTGCGCCGGCCGCGGCGCCTACCCCATCAAGTTCAACGGCACGATCTTCACGGTGCCCCATCCCGGCGCGCCCGGCGACGCCGACTACCGCCGCTGGGGACCGGGGTACTGGTGGCAGAACACGCGGCTGCCCTATATCAGCCTGTGCGCCTCGGGCGACTTCGACCTCATGCAGCCGCTCTTTGCCATGTACGCCCGCGACCTCATGCCGCTCCTGAAGTTCCGCACCCATCTGTACCTCGGCCACGCCGGGGCCTACATCCCCGAGTGCATCTACTTCTGGGGCGACATGTTCAGCGAGACCTACGGCTGGACGCCTTACCACGAGCGCAAGGACCGGCTCCAGGCCAGCGGCTACCACAAGTGGGAGTGGGTGTCCGGGCCCGAACTCGTCTCCATGATGCTCGACTATTACGACCACACGCTCGACGAGGCGTTCCTCGCCGAGACGCTCCTGCCAGCGGCCCACGAGATCCTGACGTTCTTCGACCAGCACTACGGCGTGGACGAGCGCGGCAAACTGGTCATGCACCCGTCGCAGGCGTGCGAGACGTGGTGGGACTGCACGAACCCGATGCCCGAGTTGGCGGGCCTCCACGCCGCCACCGACCGACTGCTCGCGCTCCCCGCGCGGCTGACCACCGAGGCGCAGCGGGCCTTCTGGACGGCCCTGCGGAAGAAACTGCCCGACCTGCCCACCCGCGAGGTCGACGGCAAACGCATGCTCGCCCCCGCCGAGCGGTTCGCCAGCAAGCGCAACAGCGAGAACCCGGAACTCTACGCCGTCTTCCCCTTCCGCCGCATCGCCATCGGCCGGCCGGGCGTCGAACTCGGCATCGAGGCCCTGCGGCACCGGTGGGACAAGGGCAACTCCGGCTGGCGGCAGGACGACATCTTCATGGCCTACCTCGGCCTGGCCGACGAGGCGCGCAAAAACCTCGTCGGCCGCGCTCGCAAAAAGCACGCCGGGTCCCGGTTCCCCGCCTTCTGGGGGCCCAACTACGACTGGATTCCCGACCAGGACCACGGCGGCGTCCTGATGAAGGCCCTCCAGGCGATGCTCCTCCAGACCGACGGCCGCAAGGTGTTTCTGCTTCCCGCATGGCCCAAAGACTGGGACGTGCACTTCCGGCTGCACGCGCCGTACCGGACAACCGTTGAGTGCAAGTACGGGGGCGGCAAGGTCCGGCTGCTTACCGTCACGCCGCCCGAACGCAAGGCCGACCTTGTCACACTGGAGCCGCAGTGACGATGAGGAGTCTTCCTGATGAGTGGTGATGCGAAGGCCAAGACCGAACGCGTCCTGGCAGCGATTCAGCACCGCGAGGCCGACCGCGTGCCCGTCGGCGAGTTCTTCTGGACCAACTTCCTGAAACGCGTCAAGGCCGAGTGGGACGTCGGCGACGACTTCGACCCGTACCGCTACTGGGACCTCGACATGATCGTCCTGGCCCCGAACATGGACCCGCACATTACCGGCGTCGAGGTGCTTGAGAACACCCCCGAACGTCGGCTCGTGCGGACCGGCTTCGGCGCCACCATCGAGCAGCGGGCCGATTACCCCATGCCCAACTACCTCGACTTCGAGACCACCTCCTACGACGACATGGACGCCCTGGAGTTCGACGACCCGCGCGATCCCCGCCGGTACCACGAGGCCATCGACGACCAGATCAACAGCGTTGTCGACACGCTGAACCTCGGCTATCCGTCGTTCGTCGAGCGCGCGAGCGCCTGCGCCGACCACACTTGCGTCTTCGGCAGCGTCTGCGAAATCCAGGAGCAACTGTGGCGCGTCATCGGCCCGGAAAACGTCTACTACAAGATCGCCGAGGACCCCGATCGCCTCGCCGCGTTCATCGAGCGGTTGGGCGATTTCCTCGTCGGCATCGTCGAGGGACAGATCGAGGCGGCCGCCGGCAAACTCGACGGCCTTTACGTCTGGGGCGACGTCGCGTATGACCAGGGCATGCTCTTCTCGCCCGATTTCTGGCGACGAGCCCACAAGGTGCAACTGGCGCGCATCTGCGACGCCGTCCACGCCCACGGCCTTAAGGTCATCTATCACGGCTGCGGCAACGCGAGCGCGGTCTTCGAGGACATGATCGAAGTCGGCGTCGACGCCTACAACCCGCTCGAGGCCAAGGCGGGGCTCGACGTCGTCGACCTGAAACGCCGCTACGGCGACCGATGGGCCTTCAACGGCAACATCGACGTCCGAGTCCTCGCCACGAACGACCGCGACGCCGTCCGCCGCGAGGTCCTTACGAAACTCAACGCGGCCAAGGGCGGAGGATTCATCCTCCAGTCCGACCACTCCGTGCCTGACAACGTCGCTCCGGCCACGTATGATTACCTGGTCAACCTGGTCCGCGAGCACGGGACCTATCCCTTGGACCTGGGCGAGTTCGACCGCCAGGTCTGACGGCACAACGTGGGGGGGGTGGCAACGATTTCTGGCAGGGGGGTTGGGCCCAGGGCTGGGTGGGCCTGTCATTTCGACCGAGCGGAGAAATCTCGCTGTCCGAAACAGCGAACGGCGAGACCCCTCGACTCGCTGCGCTCGCTCGGGGTGACAGAGAACCCGGCCCGCCAGAAAGACTTGCCACACCCAACGTGGGAGTCCGCGCGATGACACGCTACGGCATGATGGTGCACGTGCCGCCCGAGAACGTCGAGGAGTACCGGCGGCTGCACGCCGACGTCCCAGCCGGCGTCCTGGCGATGATCCGCGAGTGCCACATCCGCAACTACTCCATCTACCACAAGGACGGCGTCCTGTTCAGTTACTTCGAGTACACGGGCGACGACTTCGACGCCGACATGGCCCGGATGGCCGCCGACCCGGCCACCCAGGCGTGGTGGGACGTCTGCAAGCCGCTGCTAGAGCCGCTCGAGACCCGCGGCCCCGACGAGTTCTGGGCCTCCATGGAGGAAGTCTTCCACTACGGCTAGCGCTGGAGCGGGGAAGCCTTTCCGAACGGTCGTAGCGCCGGGGTTTATCCCCGGCGCGAAACCGGCCTCGGCCCGACCAACGGCCGCCGGGCATAAAGCCCGGCGCTACGGACTAGCGCCTGGCCGACCGCGCCCCCGCGCGGCGGCCTTGCCAGGCCGCCGCGTGCGGGAGG
>Ga0111188_1028_pt1 | contig 18642 bp, 17 predicted proteins | sample DeeMarSWOR324_28_FD_80358 | JGI IMG/M metagenome (GOLD analysis project Ga0111188, IMG submission 80358) | Planctomycetes bacterium SM23_25
GCGCAGGTTGCCCAGGACACCATCACACGCCATCACTTGGCAGGATTGCCGAAAGCGGCGGGCCTTGACAAGGCGGGCGCTCAAGCGGTAGACTTGTCGCCACTCAGGGCAAGCCGCCAAGGCTTGTCATCACCTGACAAAATATCGAGCCACCTTAGCTCAACGGTAGAGCACCGCTTTCGTAAAGCGGGGGTTCGGGGTTCGAATCCCCGAGGTGGCTCCAGCCTTTTTCGGTGCCAGGTGCGCGCAAGTAGCGACTTTGGCGACCACTTGCGCGCCCTTTCCGTTTCCACCCTCGCCCGCCTCGTCTTGGCAAGTGATGGCGGCTTTTGGCGTACCGGGGCGTCGGCGCGCTGAAAGGGCGCTGAAAGCGGGCTGGCCAGCCCCGGCTGCCACGGCGTCGTCCGTGCCGGTGGCGGCCACGGTTTCGCGCTCCTCGCCGGCCTTCTCGATGGTGGGCAGGGCATCGAGCGCCCGCCTCTGGTCCATGAGCGTCACGTGGGCGTCTGGTGCTTCGGCGAGAAGGCCTGCCGTTGGGCGGAATCCTGCGGATGCCGGAGTGTCGGCGGAAAGAGGTCCCGAGGCGAGACGTGCTGAGACGGCAGGCTCCGGACAACCGCCCGCCTTGTGGGTAGGGCGATTCTGCGAGGCTGACATCGCTGAGACGGCGCCCGTCACCGAAACCGCGGCTATCGCCCTCGCGGACGACCGCGCGCGAGGAAGGGGCGCGACCAATTGCTGGTGGCCCGAGCACGCGGGGGGCGCCGCGACTTTTGCCTCTCACCTACAGCGCCGTGACGCGCATGATCTCTTCGACGGTGGTCAGGCCGACGGCGGCTTTCCGGAGACCATCCTCGACGAGGGGGCGCATGCCCTTGTCCCTTGCGGCGTGCCGAAGCGTGGCCAAGGAGGGGCAGCGGCTGATGAGTTCGCGCAGGTCGTCGTCCATCACGAGCAGTTCGTAGAGGCCGATCCGTCCCTTGTACCCGCTCTGGTGGCACTCGTCACAGCCGGCGCCGCGGTACAGTTGCTCCGGGCTGGCATCGCACTTCTCAAGAAAGGCGGCCACCATCTGAGTAGGTGCGGCAAGGTCTGTCTTGCAGTTCTCGCAGATTCGACGGGCCAGACGCTGGGCGAGGACGACGTTGACCGAGGCGGTCACCAGGTACGGATCGACGCCGATGTCAATGAGGCGTGTGATGCTCGCCGGTGCGTCGGTGGTGTGGAGGGTGGAGAAGACGAGGTGTCCCGTAAGCGCCGCCTGCACGGCGATGCGGGCCGTTTCCTTATCTCGAATCTCGCCCACCAGGATGACATCCGGGTCCTGCCGCAACAGGCACCGAAGCGCGGCTGCGAAGGTGAACCCGATTCCCTCTCGGATATGCGCCTGGTTCGCGGACGGCAACTCGTATTCGACGGGATCTTCAATGGTGCAGATGTTCATGCTGTTGCGGTCAACGGTACGCAGGGCCGAGTAGAGCGTCGTGGACTTCCCGCTCCCCGTGGGGCCGGTCACCAGGATCATGCCGAGGGGTTGACGGACCTGCTCCTGGAAGGCCTCCAGCGTGTCCTCGGCCATGCCGAGTCGCTCCAGACCGACGACGGTCATCCGGTCGTCGAGGATGCGGATGACGCACTTCTCGCCGTGCGACATGGGGAAGGTGCTGATTCGCAGATCGACTTTACGGCCCTCGACCGACACCCGAATGCGGCCGTCCTGGGGCAGGCGGCGCTCGGAGATGTCGAGGTTGGCCATGATCTTGAGGCGCGAGATGATGGCCAGGTGCCTTTGAGAAGGCGGGGCGGACTGCTCGAACAGGACGCCGTCGATGCGGTAGCGGATGCGAAGGCTGTCCTCCTGGGGCTCGATGTGGATGTCGCTGACGCCCTCTTTCACGGCAGACGCAATCAGGAAGTTCACGTACCGGATGACCGGGCTCTCGCTGGCGAGCATCTCCAGGTCGGCCATCTGTTCGACCTGTTCGGCGAGGACCTCGACGTCATCCTCGGTGATCGTCTTGATTCCTTTGAGGATCTCCTCGGCCTTCCTCTCCTGGCCCGGAGACAGTTCCTCGATGGTGCGCTTCAGGTCGCGCCAGGGAGTCACAATGAACCGGACGGGTGCGTTAAGCCGGGCTTTGAGGTCATCGGCCAGGAACACGTTCACAGGGTCGGACGTAGCCACAACAACAGCGTCCCCGTCCCGGCGAACGGGAACAGCCTGGTAGGTTTCCTGGTCGCCGGTTGCCAGTAGCGCGAAGACGGCTTTGTCCACTTCCGCCGCGCTGATGCGCATGAAAGGAAGTCGGCAGTCTGCGGCAATGGCCTGGAGCGCCTGGACCTCATCGACGGCGCCGGCATCAACCAGTGTCCGAAGGACGCTCGAGCCCGGGGCCGTGCCTTGTTGTTGGGCAGCCCACTCCAACTGGCTCAACGTCACAAGGCCGTGTTCGAGCAGGATGTATTCCGGGCCTGTGGCCCACGGCCATTCCTTCTGCGGGTCGGGGGACTCGGGCGGCGCGGGGGAACTGGCGTCCGCCGGTCTTGCCGGCTGGCGCGGAACGACGGTCGCCTTGGATGCCTCGAGGGACACCCGACGCCCCTACGCGTGCCCGCCCACAAGCACAGACCAGGCGGAGTTGACTCAACCAGGCGCGCTTTCCGCCGGTTCCTCTGCTGGCGAGGAGGCGTGCTCGGCGACAAACTCCCGAAGCCGATCTTTCAGGGCGACGGAATCAAAGGGCTTCGTGATGTAGTCGTCGCACCCTGCCGCAAGGGCCTTCTCGCGATCCTCGGTCAGTGCATACGCGGTGATGGCCCACACGGGGATGTCCGCAGTCCTAGGGTCCTCTTTGAGCATCCGAGTTGCTTCCAGGCCATCGGTTCCCGGCAGGCGGATGTCCATCAGGATGACGAGCGGCTTGTGCTCACGGGCAAGCGTCACGGCCTCTTCCGCGGTCGTGGCGCCCACCAGGTCGGCGCCGATATCGTCGAACTCGAACATGTCCGCGATAACGGCGCGGTTCGCCATGTCATCTTCCACCAGCAGTATCGTGTTCATTTCGGCTCTCCGCTGTAGGCACAGCCGTATTGCCCCACGAGTTCCTCGTTTTCGCTTGTCACCTGACCGTCCCATGCAAGCGGCAGGGACAGAGTGAACGTGCAGCCGCGGTCCTGGACGCTGTTCAATGTCAGCGAGCCGCCGAGCAGTTCGGCAAGCGATTTGGAGATAGTGAGGCCGAGTCCGGTCCCCTTCGTGCACGGTCCTGCGGGCCGTTGCACCTGCACGAACTTCTCGAAGACTTTGGCCCGTTTGTCTTCGGGAATCCCGATGCCCGTGTCCTCGGCGCTGAACAGGAGCCGGCCGTCCTCGCGCCGGACGCGAAGCGTGACGCAACCGTGCTCCGTGAACTTGACCGCATTGCTCAGCAGGTTGAGCAGGATCTGCCAAACCTTGTCGCGGTCGGACGTAAACGGCGGCAGGTCGTCCGCCACGTCGAGCGAGAACACCACGTCCGGCTTGTCCCGCAGCAGGGCCTCGGCCATTCCCTGGACGCCTGCGGCCAGGCGGTACACGTCGAACGTCGTGGGATGGACCGCGGCCTGTCCGGCCTCGATCTTGGAGATGTCGAGGACCTGGTTGATGAGCATCAGCAGATGCCGGCCACCCAAGAGGATTTTCCCGACGCGGTCCTTCTGGTGCTCGTTCAGCGGATGGCGGTCGGCGCGCTGGAGCAGGCCCTCCGAGAAGCCGATGATGGCGTTCAGGGGCGTCCTGAGTTCGTGGCTCATGTTCGCGAGGAACTCGCTCTTGGCCTGGTTGGCGGCCTCGGCCGCCTCCTTGGCCTGCTCCAGGTCCACCTCCATCTGCTTGCGGTCCGTGATGTCGTGCAGCGAGACGAGGTAGGCCTTCTCCCTATCCCAGACGCTCTCGACGACCCGCATTTCCGCAACACCGGTTTCCCCCGCTACGAAACAGACATCCACTTCGGTGTCGTCGCCGGCCACGACCGGCAAGCCGAACGTGCTGCCCACGAGTTCGGACGTGGTGCGCCTGAGCAGAGTCTCGGCGGCGGGATTGGCGTAGCGGACCGTGCCTTCACCGTCGACGATGAGGATTCCGTCGCTGCCCTTGGCCACGATGGCCTGGAACGCCTCGTGGCTGGCCTCCAGGTTCTGGGCGAGGCGTTTGCGCTCCGTGATGTCGCGAATGATGCCGATGCTTCCCAGGAACTGCTTGTCGCCTTGCCGGGCGGCCTGCCCCCACTTCCCCGAAGAATGCACCTCGGCGTACCAACACCCAGGTTGGTCACCGCGTGCCTTGCGGCCCCATCTTGCCGACGAATGCAGTTCACCGTAGACGTAGTCGGTCGGGGCGTCTTTCGGCACCAGGCGGACCTGCAGGTTCCGCGTGCCCCGGTCGCCGCTGCGTCGCTCGTCGAAGAGTTTGGGCGCCCCCGCGTCGCCTGTCGTCTTTCCCTTGTACTTCGGCAGGATGGCGGCGCGGCTGACGGCCACGATGTCGTCGGGGTGGACGATGCGGGAGAAGTGGTCGCCAACCAGTTCCTGTGGCTCATAGCCCAGGTGCCTGACAGCGTCGCTCAGGAACGTGAACCGGCCGTTGGCGTCCAGTTCGTAGATGATGTCAGGAATGGTCTGGATGAGGGTCGTGTACTGCTCAACCTGCCCTGCCAGGGCCCGTTCGATACCGCGGCGCTCCTCGATGGATCGCCGCCATCGCCAGAGGGACGCCGTGCCGAACCCCACGCCCAGCGCGAGGAAGACGAGGGCGAGTTGCTGGAACTGAATGCGTCCGGGGAGCCGCTCCTCGGCAAAGACGCCCTTCAGGGGCCACGGCTCGGCTGCCAGGAGCAGAAAGATGAGCCCCGCGGCTGTTGCCACGGCCGCATGGACTATTCCGCCTCTGCCGGGGCGTCGGGTTTCATCCGATTCGCAGTCCATGTTCTCTCTACCCGGCCCCAGTAGGCGGTTAACGCCCTGTTCCAATGGCGTGCCGCGCTCGGGCCGCCGGGTCAGTTGACGACGGCTTCCTCCTTGAACAGGCCTTCAAGGCGCTCCGCCTCGGTTCGCACCAAGTGCACCGGGGCGCCCGACAGGATGCCGGTGACCTGGCGGAACGGCTTGCCGATGTGCATGCCCTGGCCGTCGATGGTGAATTCACGGATGTCCTTATCATGGGGCGAGCCGCGCATCTTCAGGACCGTGATCCCCCGGCGCATCTCGCCCAGCATCTCGACGTACCTGAGGAGGATGATGGAGTCGGTGATCGTCGAGATGTGCGCTTCGGTCACGCTGGTCCCGCCCATGAGCGTTGGCGTCGTGGCTGTGAACAGGCCCGTGACCTGCCGCTGTTTGATGAATGAGGTCAGGCCGATAACGAATTCTCGGAACCCCTTGATGGTACTGACCCGTTCCAGGGCCGAGAGGCTGTCCACCGCCACGCGATTCGGCTTGAACCGGTCGATCTCGTCCCTGATGGCGATCAGGTGGTCCTCGAGTCCTGCGGATTCCGGGTACGCGCAGACCACCTTGAAGTGGCCGTCGCGCTCCATCTGCTCGAAGTCCATGCCCCAGCCGGTGGCGTTGCGGATGAGTTGTTCGCGGCTTTCCTCGAAGGCCAGCAGCAGGCATCGCTCGCCGGCCTTGACCCCGCCGGCGATGAACTCGGTGACCATGAGGGTCTTGCCGTTCCCGGTGGCGCCGGAGACCAGGATGATGGAATCGCGGAAGAACCCCCCGCCGCACATCTCGTCCAGAGTCTCACTTCCCGACGTCACACGAATGGGGCTGGACTGCTGTTTCAGTTCGATGGCCGAAAGCGGGATCACGATAAACCCTTGGCCCGGCATGACCGTAAAGGGATACTCGCCCTTATAATGGAGGGTTCCCCGGTACTTGAGGATTTCCACGGTCCGCCGGCGCTTCTCCCCTTCGAGCGGGTTGCGCAGGATGACCACGTTGTCGGCGACGAACTCCTCGATGCCGTACCGGGCGATGTCGCCGTACTCCTCGGTCCGTTCCGCGGTCATAACGGCCGTCACGCCGATCCGCTTCAGCATGGTGGCGATCCGGAACAACTCCCGTCGCACGATGGCCCTATCGGCGAACTGCGTGAAGATCGCGCCCAGGGAGTCCATTGAGACTCGGGTTGCATTGACCTTGCGAACGCCGTGTTCGATGCGGGCCATCAGGCCACCCAGGTCATAGTCGGCCGTGATGATCATCTCCTCTCCGGGTTGGGGAGAGGCATCGACGAAGACCCACTTCCCGTCGGCCTCCCATTGCTGGACATCCCAGCCCAGGCCCTTCACGTTCCGGCGGATGTCGTCCGGCGATTCCTCAAGCGTTACGAAGACGCCGGCCTCGTCGGCCTTCAGGATTCCCTCCGCGAGGAACTGGGCGGCAAAGACCGTCTTGGCGCTGCCCGCCGTGCCGGCCACGAGCGTCGTGCGACCCTTGGGCAAGCCGCCCTGCGAGATCTGATCGAAGCCGGGAATCCCGGTTTCGAGTTTCTCAATCCGCGAATCGGTCCGCAGCTGTATCATGGCCTATCTCCTTTCGCGCCGACGTGTTCAGGAGCCGGGTGCAGGTCAAGTCCCAACAGGACTTTCTCGGTATCCGACAGGTCGCCGATGAGCCGCCGCACGGGCGGCGGCAACTCCTTGATCAGGGTCGGCGTGGCCATGATCCGTTCGTCCTCGGCCAGTTGGGGGCTTTCGAGGACGTCGATGACCTGGAGTTCGTACCGGTCGTCCAGTTCCTCGGCACAGATGCGACGAAGGTTGGCGACCGCACGCTCCGCCCGTGGCGTCATCCCCATGACGTACAACTTCAGGACAGACCTGTTCATCGCGCTTCTCCCATTCAGAGTTCAGGGTTGCCGTGACTGGGCGGCCTCCGCCGCCTGGGGTTCGCTGACCCCCAGGCAGTAACGGCGATAGTACGCAACCAGTTGGCCCATGAGTTCGAGGATCAGTAACCGACCCTCTTCGACATAGGCATCTGCCTTCTGCGGCAGGGCGCCACGGACCTTGGTTCTCAGGACCGTCGTGTGCATCTGGATGACATCGCGCGGCCCCGCTTTGACGAAACCCAATTCTTCGGCCAACAAACGAAGCCCCTCCGAAATGTGACCGTCCTCTTTGTAAACGCGTTGCTCCACTGCCCGGTCCATCAGCCCCCCATAATGCTGACCGAGTTCGTTGAATGTGTCGGGCATCTCTTCGCGTAACGACATAACGTGGAAGACCTCAGCCGTTGTTACGGTCGTCCGGGCGGCGCAAAGGTTCTCCAGGAGCAGCCATTCCCGCTCCCGTTGCCGGTGCCGGCGGTCTCGATCTCGCCCCGCAGTGATTTACTCCATGTCCCAGCGCACAGGTGCTGTTCGGAAGCAGTTGGCGGGAGCCATCCCAGCGCCGAGATGAGTCCCGACTCTTGAGTTTATCGACTGCTTTGGCGCCGCCCTTTAGAGCTTCTTCTTGACGGTCACGATGCCCGAGGCGGAGCAGAACTCCACGGACCGTCCGATGGACCCACCGACCGATTCGGCGGCCAGCCGGATGTTTTCGCGCGCGAGTTTTTCCTTCGCGCTGGCGACGTTCGCTTCGCCAATGTCCGACTTCAGGCCGGGGAACATGTTGGCACCGCCCATGAGTTTGGCCTCCAGGCGCCGCGTGTCCGCGCCGCGGGCAGACAGGCGCTTCAGCATCTCGTCGATGGCGGCGTCGGTGTACTTCGTGTCGCGTCCGTTCCAACCCGGCGCCCGCGAGGCTGGTGGCAGCATCGCATGCGCCATGCCCCCGATCCGATGCACCGGATCGTAGAGGGTGATGACGAGGCAGGAGCCGACGCCCGAGGCGGTCAGCGTCTCGCCGCTGGCGCCTATCATGACGTGCCCCATGTGCACTTCCGCGCGCTTCATGTCGCTCTCCGCGGCCGTGGTCACGCGAGCGCCATGGCAGGGAAGACCTTCCTGGCGTCTTCGGTACCGAAGAAGAGGATCAGGTAGTTCTTGAAGACGGGTTGCCGGAAGAGGAACTCGACCTCGACGATGAGCGCCTCGGCGTCTTCCTGCGCGAGGTTAGCCACGATCTGGGAGGCGACTGCGCCGAACATGTCGCACGTTAGGTGCGGCACGTGTTCAACAAGCCGCATACCCGAGACGTCGGCAAGGACCGTCAGGTACGCGCCGGTCAGGATGTTGCCCACCTCTTTGAGGGCCGATTCGTCCAGGCCCGAAAGCGCGGTGGTCGTGCCCGGCTCCCTGCCGGCCAGAAGGTCCGACAGGACCAACGCCGACCCTTTCGGAAAGACCAGCAGCGAGGCGCCGGTCACGTCGCCCGTGACGGGCAGGCACACGCCGACCACAACCTCTTCAAGGCCGACGGCAGGCGCGAGTTCGGTGACGGGCTTGATCTCGGCCCTGACGACTTCAATATGCGCCGGTCTTCCCACGAGTTTCGAGAGGGCCTCGGAGGCCCTTTCCGCGGCGGCACTGTGCAGGTTCTCAAGTTTCGCTGTCATAACGGTCAGGCTCCTTTGCACCGGCGAGGACGGCGAGGTCCTGCGCACGGCCGTCGGGGCCTGGCGCCTCTCGCGTCCTCTTTGACAAAGCCAGGTTATTCACGTCCAGGATCAGGACGGCTTCGCCCGACCCGACGATGGTCGATCCGGCGAAGTACCGGCTCTCTTTGAGCATCCGGTTCAGCGGCTTGACGACGATCTCCTGGGTGCGCCCAAAGGCGTCAACCGCCAGGCCCAGCCTGTTCTCGCCCCGGCGGGTGATGAGGATCGGCTGCCTGGGTTGCGGCAACCGAGGCACGCCGAACAGAACATCCAGCCGCGTGACGGGGAGTTCCTCTCCACTGAGCACGACGGCCTCGTAGCCCATCATGCCCTTGACCTCATCCGCATCGACCAGCACCAGCCTCTCGATGTTCGCCAGCGGAACGGCGTAAGACCGGCCGCCCACCTCCACGAACAGGGCGTTGATGATGGCCAGCGTCAGCGGGATCTCGATGGTGAACGTCGTGCCCTGCCGGGGCTTCGAGGCGACCCGGATGCTCCCGCCGAGGGATTCGATCTTCGTCTTGGCAATCGAGAGGCCCAGGCCACGGCCGGACACCTGCGTCACGTCGCGAGCGGTGCTTACCCCTGAGAAGAGGGCGTCGGTGACCTCTTCGGCGGATGCCGCTTGGGGCACGAGCCCGCGGGTGGCGGCAGCGCTGCGTATCGCGTCAAGGTCGAGGCCGGCGCCGTCGTCGGCCACTTCGATCTGTGCAAGGCCTCGGGTTCGCTTCGCCGTCAGGCGTATCGTGGCCTTGGGGGACCTCCCGGCTTCTTGGCGCACGTCGGGCGGTTCGACCCCGTGATCGATGGCGTTCCTCAAGAGGTGGACCAGGGCTTCGCCGATTCCCTCGGTCACGGTCCTGTCGAGTTCGATACCGCCCCCTTCCATCTGGAGGTCGATCTCTTTGTCCTGCTGCTTGGCCAAGTCCCTGACCATTCGTGGGAACCGGTTGAAGATGAAGCCGATGGGGACCATCCTGGCCTGCATGACGTTGTACTGGAGATCGGTCACGAGCCTGTCGAGGGCATCGACGGCGGCCGAGAGTTCCGAGTCCTGAAGGATCTCGCCGCACCGCTGGAGCCTCAGCCTGTTGACCAAGAGTTCCTCGGTTAGGTTCATCAGCACGTCCAACCGTTCGACCTTGACTTCGATGGCGCGGATCTTCTCGGGTTCAAGAGGTGAAGCGGCCTGCGGCGGGGGAGTCTCGGCGGGTTCGTCCGACGTCAGGAGGGCGCGGAGCCGGTGGACCAGATCCTCGGTGTCCCGCTCTCCCTTGCCCTTTGCAATGGCCTGCAGGCCCGACTCAATCGTGTCCACGCTTGCGAACAAGGCGTCTGCGGACGCCTGGGGCCCGACCTTCGCCGCCTTGATGGCGTCCAGCACGTCTTCGGTGGCATGGCACAGCGCTGCGGTCTTCTCATAGTCCATCGTGGCGGCCATGCTCTTGAGCGTGTGTGCGGCCCGGAAGACTTCGTCCAGGGCCCTGCGGTCGGCGGGGTTCTTCTCAAGCGCAAGGAGCCCCCTGTTCATCGAAGCCACGTGCTCGGCGGCTTCGCTGAGGAACAAGTCCCTGTACTGCGCCATGTCGTCTGCCGATATCATCCGGCTTCCGCCACTTGGGCACCCGTGTGCACCGGTGTTCCGACACGACGTTGCGGCGTTTTCCCGGGGCGGTCGCCGGTCTCGTCGTCCGCCACCGCGTCTGCCATGGCCTGCGCGATCTTGCCGACCGGGAGCACCTTGTCGGCGCACCCCGCGTCGATCACCGCCTTGGGCATGCCGAAGATCAGTGAAGACTCATCCTGCGCGATTGTCTTGCCGCCCCATCGCTTGATGGCCTTCATCCCCGCAACGCCGTCGTGTCCCATGCCGGTCAGGACAATGCCGACCGCGTTTCCTCCATAGAGTCCGCCGACGGACTGCATCGTAATGTCCACCGAGGGGGTCAGGGCATCGGGCTCGGCTTGCATCAGGCTGATGACGACCTGGCTGGGCCTGGCTTTGCCGCGCGGCGGGCGGCTTTTCGGTCGGGACACGAGCATCATCTGAGACCCGCCCGGCGCAAGATACACGACGCCGGGCCGGATCGTCTCATTGTGTTCCGCCACTTTCACGACCAGACAGCAGTTCTCGTCCAGGCGTTCCGCCAGGCTCTGCGTGAATAGTCCCGTGGGCGCGTGCTGCACGACGATCACAGGGACGGGGAAGTTCACGGGCAACGAAGACAGAATCACCCGTAGTGTCTGCGGGCCGCCCGTGGACGCCCCGATGACGATGATCTTGGTGCTGGCGGCCCTTGGCCGTCGTCCTATCGCCGGAGTCGAGGCGATGAGCGACTTGATCCGGGCAACGCTGCTCTTGGCCGCCGCCTTGACCTCCGCCGTGAGCCGAGGTCTGACCTTGTCGAGGTCCAGCGACAACTCTCCCGAAGGTTTCAGGACGAAGCCGACCGCTCCGGCCTCAAGGCACCTTACCGTAATGTCCGCCCCGTGTTTGCTGTGGGCCGAGAGGATGACGACCGGCGTGGGGCACTCGGCCATGATGTGCTTCAGGGTTGTGAGTCCATCCTGCCCCGGCATCACGAGGTCCAGGGTGACGCAGTCCGGCACGAGTTTCCTGATCTTGCGAATCGCCTCTGTGCTGTCCCTGGCCGTGTCCACAACCTCGATATCCGGATCGGCATCGAGGATGTCGGACGCCAGGCGCCGCATGAACAGCGAATCATCGACGACCAGGACCTTGATGGACATGGCACGCCTGCCTAGCGACCGGCTGCGGCAGGGGTTGCCGCCAGTTGCTTGTCAACCGCCTGGAGGACCACCTGCTCGTCAAACGGCTTGACGACATAGTCGGCCGCGCCGAGTTCCATGCATTGTTTGACCATGGCGCTCTGGCCGACAGCGCTGATCATGATGACCGGCGTGTCCGGGCGGGTTAGTCTGAGCGCCTTGAGTACACGAATGCCTTCCTCTTCGTCGCCGGGCATGATGATGTCGAGCAGGATCACGTCGGGGTGTTCCTTCTGTGCCATGGCCAGGGCGGCCTTCCCGGAGTCGGCCTCCAGGATTTCGTACTTCTCAGAGAGAAGGTCCCCCAACACCTTCCGCATGAACAACGAGTCGTCTACGATCAGGATCTTCTTCATGTCCGTGTCCTTCCTTTTGCAGTCGGCCCACCAGAAGTCCTACAAACGCGCGGTGCCTCCATCCGAACGGGGGCGGCCGGGCGACGGGGGCATCACACCCTGGCTGCCGCGCCTACCGGCTGGGGCGATTCGGTTTCGGCCTGAGGGGCATCCTCCGGCGGCGCCGCAACGTCGGTCTCTTCCTCCTGCGTCCCGGCTTCGGCCAGCGGCTCCGGCTCACCCGGGGCGTGTTTCGCGATCTGCCCCTGGGCCCAGGAGGCAAAGCCTTCCTCCGAGAGCAATCGGTCCAGGTCGAGCAGGAGGATAAGGCGGTTCTCGATGGTCAGGACGCCCTTGATATGCCCGCTTTCGGTCTTGGTGACCGATTCCGGCGCGGGCTTGATCTGGCTCCGGGGAATGCGGAGCACTTCCGTGACCTCGTCAACCATCAGACCGAACAGGTTCAGTTCTTGCCGGGTGATGACGATGTGCTTGCTTTCAGCCTCCGGCGCCACCGGCAACCCGAAGCGGGCCCTGAGGTCCACGACGAGCGTGATCTCGCCGCGGACGTTGGTCACGCCGGTAACGAAAGGCGGAGAGTCCGGTACGGGGGTAATCACACCTCTCGTGATGACCTCGCGCACTTGGTCGATGGCTGCGCTGAACTCCTCATCGCCCAGGCGGAAAACGATCAACTCGACGATGTCCGTCCCCTCCTTGTGCGTCTGGCTGTCTGTTGTGTCTGACATTTCCGGGTACCTCCAGTGGCTGCGGCGTTCCGGGCGTCTCACGGAGCGGCGTACCTGCTGCCGCCGCGTTGTCGCTCTTTATGGTCCTCACGCCCTGGCTTCGCCGGCGCCGACGAGTTCGGGCGCAGCGGCCTCTTCCGGCAAGTCCTCCCTGGCAGCCTGTGCCGTCACTTTGAACCGCCCCAGGGCGGTCCTCAACCCTTCCGCCAGGGTGGAGAGGTTCTGCGCGGAAGCAGACATCTGCTGCACGGCTGCCGTCTGCTGCTGGATGGACGTGGACATCTGCCCGGCGCCAATGGCTGCCTGCTCCGAGGTAGTTGCGATCTCCTCGATGGTCGAGGCCACCTGCTGAGCGCCTCCGGCCTGCTCGGTGGTGGCCGACGAGATTTCCTGGGCCCTGCGTGTGATCTCCTGGGCCCCGGCACCGATCTGATCCAACAAGGCGAGAGCCTGGTTGATGATGGCAATGCTCTCTGAGACCTGCTGCGTGCCGGCGCTCATGCTGCTGACGACCTCGGATGTGGATTCGCCGATGGTGCCCACCATGCTCTCGATCTGCGTGGCTGCTTGCTTGGTTCCTTCGGCCAGTTTTCTGATCTCGTCTGCAACGACCGCGAATCCTCGCCCGGCCTCTCCGGCATGGGCCGCCTCGATGGCCGCGTTGAGCGCCAGCAGGTTGGTCTGATCGGCAATGTCCTTGGTGGTGCCGACGATGACGGCGATCTCCTTGGCTCGGTCGTCGAGTTCCTTGACGGTGCTGGTGTTGCTCTTGACGACCTCGTCGATGGCGGTCAGTCTCTCGGCGGCCTGCCTTCCCGCCTCGGTGCCTCGTTGGGCGAGGTTGGCCGCTTCCTGCGTCACCTCGGTTGCCGTTGCCGCGTTGGCCGCCCCTTGCTGAATGGACTTGGAGAGGTCTGCGACGGTCCTGGTACTCGCCTCCAGTTTCTTCGACTGATCCTTGGCGCCCTCCGCGATCTGCTGAGTTGTCTTTCCTGCTTGCGTCAAGGCGACGTTCACCTGCCGCGACGATTCGGCCAACTGCGTGGACGCACCCGCGACGCGTGTCGAACTGCCCATGGCCAGCCGTATCAAGTCGCCCAGGTTGTCGAGGGACTGGTTCAGGGAGTCCGTCAACTTCTTGATGTCCCCCTTCGCCTCGACCTCCAAGCGGCGCGAGAGGTCTCCCTCGGACAAGGCGACGGCAAGGTTCACCACTTCCTGGACGGGGGAGGCAATCGCATTGATAAGGCCGTTGAGCGTGTCAACGATGTCCTTCCAACTGCCTCCAACACCTTCGACCGTGGCGCGTTCGCTGAGGTTCCCTTCCTGGCCTGCGACTTGGGCGACTCGTGAGACCTCGGCGGCCAGGCGGTTCAGGTCATCGACCATCTTGTTGATCGTGTTCTTGAGCTCGAGGATCTCGCCCTGGGCCTCCACGGTGATCTTCTGTGCCAGGTCACCCTCGCTGATTGCCGTGGCGACGGTCGCGATGTTGCGGACCTGGTTCGTGAGGTTCCCCGCCAGGGTGTTGACGTTCTCGGTCAGTTCCTTCCAGGTACCGGAGACGCCCGGCACCTCGGCCTGTCCACCCGCGGGTTACCTCGTTGCCGAACAGGTTCAGGGCATCGACCATGCCGTTAATCGTGTTCTTGAGTTCAAGGATCTCGCCCTGGGCCTCCACGGTGATCTTCTGCGAGAGGTCGCCGTTGGCGACGGCCGTCGTCACCTGGGCGATGTTGCGGACCTGGTTCGTGAGGTTCCCCGCCAGGGTGTTGACGTTCTCGGTCAGTTCCTTCCAGGTACCGGAGACGCCCGGCACCTCGGCCTGTCCACCCCATGGCGTTGATCGTGTTCCTCAGTTCCAGGACCTCGCCCTGGGCGTCCACGGTGATCTTCTGCGACAGGTCGCCGTTGGCGACGGCCGTGGTTACCTGGGCGATGTTGCGGACCTGGTTGGTGAGGTTGGCCGCCATGGTGTTGACGTTGTCGGTGAGTTCCTTCCAGGTGCCGGAGACGCCGGGCACCTCGGCCTGCCCGCCGAGTTTGCCCTCGGTGCCGACCTCGCGGGCCACCCGCGTCACCTCGGCGCCGAACAGGTTCAGACTGTCCACCATGGCGTTGATCGTGTTCCTCAGTTCCAGGACCTCGCCCTGGGCCTCGACGGTGATCTTTTGCGACAGGTCGCCGTTGGCAACGGCCGTGGTTACCTGGGCGATGTTGCGGACCTGGTTCGTCAGGTTGGCCGCCATGGTGTTGACGTTCTCGGTGAGTTCCTTCCAGGTGCCTGAGACGTCGGGCACCTCGGCCTGTCCACCGAGTTTACCCTCGGTGCCGACCTCGCGGGCCACCCGCGTCACCTCGGCGCCAAACAGGCTCAGGCTGTCCACCATGCCGTTGTAGGACTCGGCCAGTTCGCCAAAGACGCCGGCGGTTTCCTTCCGGAGTCTCTTGGTCAGGTCGCCCCTTCGGACGGCTTCAAGTGCCTCCAGGAGTTCTCGCGCCTGCGTTTCTGTCTCCGGGCCAAGCCCTTCGTCTTCTTCGAGCGTGGCCGCTTCGAAACCGCGCCCATTGCCGCCACCACGTGAGGACCTATTGCCAGGCTTCTTCCTGTCAGGTCTTCCGCTCTGCCGCACCATACGTACACTCCTTTCACGGGCATGCACGATTGCCCAAAGGCGCAACCGATATCCCAGGCACAGACTAAGCGGATGGACTGGCGGAGATGCCGCGTATGCAGGAATCCAGAACCGAGTCCATCCCAGCGTTGCCAGATCTTTCTGGCAACGGCGCTTATCGGACCGCACGGCGGCAATCTTTAGCGATTCCTGGATTGACGCAATGGGCCACTCCATTGGCAGCAGCGGAGGGGGCGATGTGCTGCGGGGGCAAAGGAGTAAGGGGAGCGCGGACCGGTGCGTCAGTTCGGTGGTGCCACGGTTTCTTCTGCTCGGCCCGACCGGACAGGTCCGTCCAGATACTTGCTTGCCCCCGCCAGAATTGGTGCTATACTACTTTGGGAGCCGGGGGGAGTGTGAGTATCCGGGGCTGTGCCTGCGTGAAGCGGGCGCAGTCCCTTTTTGCTGCGCTGACGACAGACCCGGGCGCGGGGCCGGGCATAGGGATAGACGGGCCAGGTACGTTCGGAGGGACTGAGCGGCTTGGCTTGTTTCTTTGTGTTGACAGTCTGATTCTGTTGACTTGGGGCGCTCTAGGGAGGGAGCGGCTCCCGAAGACGTCCCTTTCGCTTCGGGAAGGCGGGGGAAATGAGGAGAGGAGAAGAACCATGAAGACGGGAAGAGCGCTACTGGTTGCAGGGGTGGCAGTGTTGATTGCCACGGGTCGGCCCCCCGTGTCAGTTGCCGCGCCGGTTATCTCTGACGGCTCGGATGGGCCGTTCGGTCCGCTGGGCGGCATCGTCACGCTAAACCTCCCGTCCAACGGGGTCTTCAACTTCACGACAATCAACATTCCGGCGGGCGTGCTGGTGAAGTTCAACCGCAACGTTGCGAACACACCCGTGTACTTCGCCGCAACGGGAGACGTGGTCATCGACGGGGTCCTCGACGTTTCGGCGACTGCCACGAACGTGCTCCTGCCTCCGGTTCCGGAGAATCCCAAGCAGGGGGGCGGGCCCGGGGGGTATGACGGGGGCCGCGGCGGTGACGGCAGTGATCCGTCTGGAGGCCCGGGAGGCGGGCCCGGTGGGGGGGCGCGCGGATATCCGGGCGGCGGGGCGGGCAACGCCACCGAAGGGAAGATGGCCCACCGATACGGATGGGCTCCCGGTAACGGAGGACCGTCGGTTCCGTATCCCGACCCCCTCTCGGGGGGTTCGGGCGCAGGCGGCGGCGACTCGATCTTTCATTACATATGGTACGATGCCGGCTTCGGTGGGGGCGGAGGCGGAGCGGTCCAGGTCTCCACGCCGGGAAATCTGAGCATTGGCGGGAGCATCCTCGCCAACGGGGCCAACGGTGGCTGGGGCTTTGCTAATATATTTGGAAACGGCGGACCGGGTGGCGGCGGCAGCGGCGGGTGTGTTGAGCTGTACGCCGGCTCCGTCGTGCTCGATCCTGACGGGCTTCTCCAGGCCAACGGGGGCTACGGTGGAGGTCTAAGCACGCAGCCGTACTCCTGGGATCCGCCGGCTTACTCGAGCGGTGCCGACGGTGGCTTGGGGTACGTGCGGATCGAAGGGGGCATGCTTGATCTGCGCGGTACCATTGAAGGTGTTCCGATAATCGTTCCGCTGCCGCCGACCATCTGGCTGCTGGCCTTCGCCGGCCTGGCCCTGATTCGCCGTAGGCGCAGAACATAGAGGGGTTCGCTCGGGGGCCTCGCACGAATCCGGAAACGTGACAGTTCTTCTCTGCGGTGTGGACACGCGCGCGCTTCGCCGGTAGGTGGGATCAGAGTTTCCTCTCCAGGCGGCGGATCATCGGCAAGCCTCCTTCCGGTTGGGTGACCGGGCGGCCCGCCCTTTGCCGCGCTGCATGGTCAGCGGCTCCGGCGGCGGCCGCGGGGGTCGCCATTCCGGCGTCCCTTCCCCGCGTCCAGATTGATCTCCTTGGCCGCGGCATAGTTGCGGGAAAACCAGGGCCGGGCCAGAAGGACGCAACAGGGGCGAACGTGGGCGGCAGGGAGGCACGGTGTGAGCGCCAAACCCGAGGAAGTCGACGGCTCGGAAAACGGCAGTGGCCGAACGGGGGGCATTCGACCACCGCCTGGACCACGCGGGAGCGGCCCGCATGGCTCATAAATCGTACGCCGCCGGAACGGCAAGTCAACCCCCGGTGCAAAGCAAACGGCCAAGTGGGCACGCATCTACGCATGGGGAATAGCGAGCGGCCCCCCTGGGCCATCTGACGTTCCTCCGGCCGGTCCGCGTCCCTATCATCTGCGGTACCTCTCGGCGAGTTTCTTGAAGTCGGGCAGTTGGTCCCGCGTGATCATGTACGGATGCGTAAACGTCTTCTTGACCCAGTCCTGCGGATTATGCTCGCCGCCCACGAACCACGGCAGGCAGTAGAGCCACTTCGGGCCGTCCTTGGCCATGATGTCGGGGTTGGGAATCGCGCCCGACTCCGAGAGCGCCAGAATCTTGCCCGGCGAGACCTGCTCCATGAGACGGAAGGCCTTCGGGTAGGCCGTCTCCTGGTACGGTCCCCAGCCGAAGTAGGCGTTGGCGTAGATGTCGATGCCTGAGATATCGACGTACTGCGGGCCCGGGTAGAACCGCTTGCGCAGGTCCACGTGGTCGGGGTCCCGGCCCTTGGCCACGGTCTTGAGGCCGGCGTTGTAGACCCAGACGAGGTTGTGGAGTTTGCGCTCCTTGACGTAGTAGTTGAAGATGAGGCGCCAGAGCGCGGCGGTGTTCTCCGGCGTCTCGCCGTCGGTCCACCAGAACCAGCCGCCGTCGATCTCGTGCAAGGGGCGCCACAGGACCGGCACGCCGGCGTCACGGAGTGCCTCGAGGTAATCCGCGGTTCTCGAGAGGTCGCGCATGACGGCCTTATGCTCGTCGGTGCCCGGCGTGGTGCCCTTGGCCAAGTCGAACGGGCCGCTCGGCGGGTTCTTGCCGTGCTTGCCGACCCAGGCGGTGCCGTCATCCTTCATCGGATGCTTCCAGTGGAACTGCATGGACGGGATGCCGCCGGCCTCCCACCACGCCTTCACCTGCTCGGTGTACCGCGCGACCACACTGCTGTAACTCTTGCCCCAGGTGGGGCTGTTCCAGCCGCTGATGTCGACGGCAAGGACCGCGGGGTGCTTGCCGCAGATCTCATAGACCTTCTCGGCGTTGCCCGTGCCGCTGATGCCCGTCAGGGTCCGCTTGCCGTAAACGGATGCCAGGTAGCCGAGCACCGCCCGTGCCTCGGGGCTAAGGTCGGGGTCGGCCGGTTCGAGGGCCCGCGCCTCCGCGGCGACGACCAGCGATGCAGCACAGATGAGCGGTGCGATCCGAACGTGCATGGCAGTCTCCTTGCCCCTGTTCTGTTTCAACGTCTGCTTCGCGGCCGAAGGTCGGTCCATTCGTCGGTGTCGTGGTCTCCACCGGGGCGTCAGTCGCGAACCCGGAGTCGCCGGACCGCGCCGTCGATGAAGTTCCGAACGTCCTTAGTCCCACAACGCCACTTGATGCTTTTGCGCGGCCGAAAGACGCGTTTTCGGCACTGGAA
>Ga0111188_1012_pt1 | contig 18611 bp, 15 predicted proteins | sample DeeMarSWOR324_28_FD_80358 | JGI IMG/M metagenome (GOLD analysis project Ga0111188, IMG submission 80358) | Planctomycetes bacterium SM23_25
GGCCTGCCGGTGCGGGTGGAGCACGAGTACCGACGCCCGGGCGCGGTGAACCTCTTCGCGGCCTTCGACACGCGCAGCGGCCGCGTGTACGCTCGGACCGCCGAGCGCAAACGCCAGGTGCAGTTCATTGCGTTCCTGGAGCATCTGGACCGTGAAATCCCGGCCGCGATCACAACCATCTGCGTGGTCCTGGACAGCCTGCGCATGCACAAGGGCCGAAAGGTACAGGCGTGGCTGGCCGAGCACCCACGGTTCCAGTTTCACCATCCGCCGGTGCACTGCTCGTGGATGAACCAGGTGGAACAGTGGTTCAGCATCCTCGGGCGCAAACGGTTGCGCATCGCGGACTTCGCCGACAAGGCGGACCTGGCGCAGAGGTTGATAGCCTACGTCGCTCATTGGAATCATAAGGCGCATCGGTTCAACTGGACCTTGAAGTCGGCGGCCAAGGTGATGGCCAAGTGCCCCATGCCCCTGGCCGCCTGATTTCCGCACCCCACTTGTGGGGAGCGGTACTTAGGGATTACCGCCTCGCCGGCGCCAAGTCTCTCGGCCGAGTTGCCACGGTCACATCGGGCTCGACGCCCACGCTCTCAAGCAACTTGCCGTCGGGCATCAGATCCTGCCAGGAAGGCAGGTAAACCGTGACGCCGTTGCCCAGGTCGTGCGGCTTGGGGTCCTCTTTGCTACCGTAGGACCGCGCGCCGAGCAGGCGGGAGCCCGGCACCTGCTTCATCATCAGGAGGAATGACTCGCAACTGCTCATGTTCCTGGGGCCCATGACCACGACCACCTTGCCGCGGTACGCGCGGCGCTCGGCGCTGGGCTGAAGGGTGCGGCCATAGGGAGCCCAGCACCTTGCGATCGGCGCACCTCGTCGTCTCGTTGCGGTTGGAGGGCTACCCGTCGACCTGGTCCAGGCTATTGAGGACTGCAAAACTAATGCCGCAAATGCTGATAGGCCGCCCAGCGTCAGATTGGCGGTTTTCGGGCCAATCTGAGGCATTTTACCGGATCTGGCCGGTGAGCCGGCTGCGACATTGGTAACACAGTCCTCAATAGCCCTGGACGAAAAGCCGCGGTAGCACTGCCGGTGCCGCAGGGTTCAACCCGTGGGCCGGCATGCGAGGAGGTCCAATGCCTCGACACTCGAACGGGGGAGCCGCCGCCCGGTGCGCCGTGCTTTCGATCGCCGCCGTCTGGCTGCCGGCTGGCCCGACCGTGGCAGGCGTACCCCCCGGCGGCGGCGCGCGTCCGGCCGCGGCCAAGTTCACGCCAAACACGTGGGGTCCGCTGGACCTCCGCGTTGACCTTGTTGCCGGGGCGCGCGGCCGGTACAAGTTCATCAACTGGTACGGCGGCATGACCTGCCGCACGCGCACCGGCGAGGCCGTCGTCCTGGACGGTTTCGTGGGCGATCGGTCCGAGGCGGGCGAACTCGATGGCGAACCCGTTGGCGCCACCGTCATCTATGCCAACAGCCTCTACGGCGTGGACGCGGCCGCCGGCGTGATGAAGCAGTACGACGTCTGCCGCTGGCTCCGACAGCGCGGGGCCGAACGCACGCTGCCCGACGGCACGACCGCCCGCGACCAGTGGAAGGAACTCGCGTCCAACCGCACCGCCCCCTCCCCCATGCCGCGCCACGTGTACGGGTGCCTCGTGTACGCCGACACGGTGGACGCGGTGTACCTGTACCGGGGCGCGGCGGGCGGGTCGCCGCCGGAGATGGACGCCCTGTGGGCGTTCGACTTCACCGGGCGGCGGTGGCGCCTCGTCGAGAAGGACCCCGCCCGGCTGCCACTGCACCCGCCTGGCGCGGCGTACGAGAACAAGATGGGCTTCCTGCCGGCGGCGGCTGGCCACCCCGGCCACCTGTACTTCTTCTACGCTTCGAAGAAAGGCCCGGCCTGGGCGTTCGACCTGAAGGCCTCCGCCTGGTCGGCCCTCAGCCAGGAAGCCGTGCCGGTCAACCTGTGGTCGGCGTCGATGGCAACCGATGCGAAGCGGCGGCGGTTCCTCTTCTTCGGCGGGAAGATCGCCGACGGGCCCGAGGTCTGGGTCTTCGAGGCCGACTCGCGTCGCTGGCGGAAACTCGACCTGGCTGCGGGCAGCCCGGCGCCGCCTCCCCGCGCCAACCCCGGCTGGGCGCACCTTCCGAAGTCGGACCGCGTCCTTCTTTACGGCGGCAACGGGCGCTACGACCACTGGCTCTTTGACGCTGAGGCCGGCCGCTGGACTGAACTGGGGAGCTCCCGCCGCCGCCTCGCGGTGAGCCCAGGCCCAACAGCACGGCCCCCGCCCAGCAGTGGTGCTACCTGGTGTATGACCCCGTCCACGACCTTTTGGTCCTGGAGCGCCACGTCAACGCAGCCCCCACGTGGCTGGCGATGCGGCTCACGCCCGAAACGCTCACCGGACCGACGGAGACCGGTCGGTAAACTCGACGCCAGCCATGTGCCGCAAGGTGCGCGGCGGTCGGCGCCGCGCGCCGGCACACCGGGGGTCAGTCAGATTCGGCCAACCCCCGGATGGCGAACCCGGCGCCGGCCACGTCCTCCAGGCCGTCGCCCCAGATAAGGGCATTGATGGAGCCTTCGGGCGGCCCGTAGATCGGCCCCGGGGCCGCCAGCGGGGCCGCGCCTCTCTCAATGCACAGGGTCACGCGGCTCTTGTGAGGAACGCGTGGCTCGATCTCATGGACCGCTCCCCCTTCTCCGGCCATCGGAAACCGGTAGCGGCGAGACGACAAGGAGACCGTACTTCCGCCACCCGGGAGCACGGGTGTACGGGATGCCGGCTTCGTCCAGGACCGCCGTCAAGGGGGGGACATTTGCCTCGAAGGCGATGACCCACGCCGACTGGTCAAGGCTGCTGCTGAGCGTCCGGATGAGACCGTCCACGTCGTCGTCGAAGGCATCGCCCCTCGGCCGCCGCGCCGCGATCCGCGTCACGCGGCCATCGAGGTAGAAGTCGAGCCCGTACTTCTCCGCCCTGTCCACGACGGCGAACCGCGCGCCCGGGACCTCCTCGGCGAGCATCGCCTCCGCCAGCGGCCGACTGTCGTGCGCGTTGGGCATGCGGGCGAGGACGCCCTTCCCGACGATCGCCAGCACGGCCGAAGCCAGAGTGAGCGCCCAAACAGCGCGGCCGAGGCCCCGCCCGGCATGACGGGCCGACAGTCCCTTGGCCGTAGCCAACACGGGAACAGGCATCAGCGGCAGCACGTAGAGCGGCAACCGCGAGGGAACGGCGCAGAAAACCAGCAACGGCAACAGCAGCCAGAGCAGAAGGAACACAATCTCCGGGCGGTCCGCGAGCCACCGTTTCAGCCCCCGAAGCCGGATCTCGCCGACCCGGTGCCGCAGCAGTCCGGGCCACAGGCCGACCCACAGGCCGAGGCCCAGTAGCAGCGGCGGAAGGTACAGCAGAAACGGTTTGTACCACTCCGGGTTCCGCCCGAACCGGTTCGTCGTAAGTCGGTCCACCACCTCGTCTTCCAGGAAGTAGTCCACCAGGTCAGGATGGCGGAGCGCGGCGACAGCGTACCACCAGAGGCCGAGTGCGGCAAACAGGGCAAGTCCTGCAAACGAGACGAGCCGCGGTCCCGGATGGCCGCGGCGCCGCATCCACACGTGGAACGGCACGATGGCCGCGAGCGGGACCAGGGCCGACACCCCCTTGGTCAGGAACCCCAACCCCAGGGCCGCCCAGAACCCCAGGATCCATCCGCTGGCCCCGCGTGGCGTTTCGGCCCGGCGGGCTCGCCAGTACGCCAGCACGGCCAGCACTTCCCAAAGGGCCAGCAGCACGTCCGTGGTCACGACATTGGCGGCACCGAGCACAAAGGGGCTGGTGGCGTAGACCAGGCCGGCTGTCAGGCCCGCGCGGTCATCCCACAGGGCCCGCCCCAGCAGGGCGACCCCGGCAACCGTCAGGACGAACGCCACGGCCCCGTACAGCCGCACGCCCCACTCGTTGCGGCCGAGGAGCCTCATGCCACCCGCAATGGCCCAGTACGTCAGCGGCGGCTTGGTCCAGTGGGGTTCGCCCCGAAGCGTCGGCTGGAGCCAGCACCCCTCGGCCAGCATCTCGCGGGCGCACTCGGCGTATCGCGTCTCGCTGCTCTCGTACAGGCCGCGCGTGCCCTGGAACGCGAAGCCCATGATCAGCGCCAGGCCGGCCGGCGCCAGGAAGGCAACGCCCCTGGGGACTCCCGAGCCCGGGCGAGCGGCACGGTTCACGTCGCGGTCTCCTCCTGCGTGGCCGGCCCGCCGCGGCGTTCGCGGTAGATGAGGGTCAGGTTCCGCAGGTAGATGAAACTGCCGAGCCCCTGGCCGAGGATGAAGATCGGGTCGGCCCGCACAATCGCGTACAGCAGGAGCCCCGTGCTTCCGAAGAGGCTGAAGTACCAGAACGCCAGGGGCACGACGCTTCGCTTGGCGCGCTCCGAGGCGATCCACTGGACGACGAACCTCGCGGTGAACGCCAGTTGAGCCACCAGGCCGAAGGCGGCCCAGAAGTCGAGTTTCCGGACCAGTTCGTCAAGCATGGTCGCGCTCCTGTTCCTCGACCTGGTACACCAGCGTGCGGCGCTGCATCCAGCGGACGGCGAAGCAGTCGCGCAGGGCCTTGAAGACGCGGTTCCACACGCCGTACTTCGCTTGGCCTGCCGTTCGCGGTCGGTGGTTGACCGTCACCTCGGCCACTCGGAAACCCTCCAATCGCACCAGCGTCGGCAGAAAACGATGGAGGCCATTCAAGAGTTTCACGTTCGCGACGCACTCGCGCCGAAAAACCTTCAGGCCGCAGGCCGAGTCGTGGATCTGTTCGTGCGTCAGCCCGTTGCGGACGCTGTTGGCAATGCGCGTGCTTACGCGCCGCAGCCAGGGGTCCTTCCGGTCCCTGCGCCAGCCGTTGGCGAAGTCGCACTCGCCCGAGGCCACCTGGGACAGCAGGCGCAGAATCTCGTGCGGATCGTTCTGGAGGTCGGCGTCCATCGTGCCAATGAACCGGCCGCGCGCCGCCCGCAAGCCGGCCTCCAGGGCCGCCGTCTGGCCACTGCGGACCCGCAGCGTGAGCACGCGCAGGGCCGGCTGCCCGGCCATCAGCCGCCGCAGGACGGCCCCGGAGCCGTCCGTGCTCCCGTCGTCGATGACGATCATCTCCCACGGCTGGCCCAGGGGCGCAAGTGCCTCGGCCACCTCCGCCACCAGGGCGGGCAGGTTCTCGGCCTCGTTGTGGGCCGGAGAGACCACGGACACGTACACGTCACCGGCAGGGGGGGGTCGCATAGTCGGCCTTCAGCCGATACGGGGCGTAGGTCGGGTCATCGGCCCGGCGGCCGTCGTTGATCGCCATGACCGCCTCCAGCAGAGACGGGCGGCAGCCGCGCTCCCGGGCCGAGGCGATAATCGCCCGCGCGTCCTTCGGCAGGCACTTGCCGGAGAAGCCGCGGTCGTCGGGATAGACGAAGGTATGATCGCGGCTGATGCGGGGGTCGGCGAGCCAGACCTCCCGCAGTTCGTTGTAGTCCACGCCGTGGGCCCGCGCGATGTCGTAGAACTCGTTGCAGAAGGTCACCTTCGCGGCGTAAAAGGCGTTCTCCATGTACTTGGCGACCTCGGCCGTCGTGCTGTCCGTAAAGTAGAAACGCAGTTCGCTGTGGTAGTAGCGTTTGTACAGATCCGCAACCTCCGAGCACTCGGAAATCGGCCCGCCCAGGATGACGAACGGGTGCTGCCGCACGTCGGCCAGCGGGTGGGCCACGGTCTCGCCGATGTACTCCGGCTGGAAGAGGATCGGCTTGCTGGTCGTCTCGCGCAGCCGCCGGGTCGTGCCCGGCGCCACCGTCGAGCGGATCACGATCTGGGGCGCGGTGATCCACGCCACGCAGTCCTCAACGGCCGAGGTGTCGCACGCCCCGTCCGGCCCGACGGGCGTCGGCACGCAGACGAAGACGACGTCGCAGGCGTTGATGCGCGCCCGGTCGGCCGGCGTTCCGCCCACGTCGAGCCAGGTGGCGTCGTCGCCGAACAGCCGATGCAGGCTCCGGCCGACGACCCCATAGCCGACAATCCCGATCCGAATGCGTTCCATGGACTTCTCCTTTCTAAGACGCGGTCCTGGCCGGTCGGCCAGGCTCAGTCTCGGGCGACCCGACCGCCCGAAGCAGAATGGTGTCGCGGGAAACGAAGCGGTCGGCGCCGGCGCCCGGCAGGACTTCGCGCCACGTTCCGATGGTCTCGACCTGGGCGCGCTCCACCTGCGGCACCACGAGGTAGCCGCCCGGCACCCGCGCTCGCCACGCCGCGACCTGGGCCGGCTCCGTGAGCACCGGCGCGGAGCGGCCGGCGTAGAAGACGACGCGGGGTTCCGCATGGCGATAGAACGCCATGCCGCCGGGCCGGGTCGCCGCTCGGGCAACGCAGCGGCCGATGGCCGCCTCTGTGGCTTCCTGCGTCAGCAGCGGTCCGAGAACCGCGCCGTTGGCGAAGGTGAGCGCCGCCAGCATCGAGACCGCCAGCACCCCCAGCGCCACCATGGCCCGTCCCCGCAGATACAGCAGCAGGACGAGACCCAGGCCGGCGGCCGCCAGCACGCCCAAGGCGGCCAGCGACGGACCCCGCTCGGGCATCCACCAGGCGGCAACCAACCCCGCCGCCAGTGCCGCGGGAACCACCGACGCGTGAAGCCCTGCACCCCATCGCCACACCCCCGCAAGCGGCCGGGGCGGACGCAGCAGCCGTTCCAGACCCAAACCCGCGAACATCATCATCGGCGGCAGGGCCGGCAACGCGTAGTGAAGCCGTTTGCCCGACCCCAGCGACAGGATGGCCAGCCCCCCCACACCCCACGCCAGCAGCAGCGCCGCGGTCCACGCCGTCAACGCGCGGCGGCGAAGTGCCAGCCACACACCCACCGTAAGCGGCAGCAGCCAGGGCAGCCACAGCAGCGGGGTTTCCAGCGCGTAGAAGTACACGGGCTTCTCGTGGCCCAGGTCGCCCGCGTAGCGCCCCAGCGACTGCTCGTACCACTGCGAGGCCGCCTCCGGATAGCGGACCACCACCGCCACCGCCCACGGGGCCAGCGCCGCCAAGAACACGAGCGGCCCGGCCAGCGGCAGCAGCCCCGCTGCGCGCCGGCGTTGCGGATCGAGGATGGCTGCAGCCGCCACGCTCACCGCGACCATGGCCACCGGCAGCGGCCCCTTCGTCAGAACGGCCGCAGCCAGGCTCACCCACATCGCCAGCGCCAGGAAGATCTGCCGGCGCCGGCTCGGCTCTTCCATCGCGAGCCAGAACGCGGCCATTGACGCCGTCGTCCAGAAACACAACTGCATGTCAACCTCGGCCCGGCGGCTCCAGACCAGCGCCCCGCCTGACGTCACAAAGGCGAACCCCGTCGCCAGGGCCGACCGCCAGCCCGTCAGTCGCCGCATCCAGAACACCAGCACCAGCATCGTGCCCAGCGAGGCCGCCACGGACGGCAGCCGCGCCGTCCATTCGTCCATCGCGCCGGCCAACGCCGCCAAGCCGCCGGAGAACCAGAACGGCAGCGGCGGCTTGCGAAAGTCCGGCTCCCCCTGCAGATGCGGCACGAGCCAGCCGCCGACGGTCGTCATTTCGCAGGCCCGCTGGGCGGCCAAGGCCTCGTGGCTTCCCAGGGGCCACGCGCCGAGGAAAGGAACGTGCAGACAGAGCCCGTAAACCACGAGCGCCGCGACCCCGAGCGCCGCGCGCCGCGGCGCCGGTGCCGTCAACGGGGGCGCCGCCGGGCCCCCCGCGGGGGGTTCCATACAGGTTGTCGCCGCGTCGTTCATGCGGCCCATGGTAAGAACAGGGGATGACGGGAACGTGACCGGCAGATGACAGTTCCGTCATCTCGGAGGGAATACGGAGACGCCTCAGAACGACCGCGGAATGGTGAGCGTGAAGAGGCTGCCCTTGCCCGGCTCGCTCTTGACCGTCACGTCGCCGCCGTGGGCCTTCGCAATGGCAGAGACGATGCTGAGGCCGAGCCCGGTCCCGCCCTGGTCGGAGCGCGCCGCGTCGGTGCGGTAGAACCGCTCGAAGACGCGCGGCAGGTGCGCGGGGGCGATGCCGCAGCCGGTGTCGCGGACGCTGAAGTGGTAGGCGGTCGCGTCGGCCCGGCCGCCCAGGTCCACCCGCCCGCCCGCCTCGGTGAGCCTGACCGCGTTCTCGGCCAGGTTTCCCAGGGCCCGTAACAGGTGTTGCCGATGCCCGCGGACACAGGCCGGGTCGGGCGCCGCCAGGGCGAGCGTCACGCCCCTCTCCTCCGCCACGCCCTCATAGAGGCTCAGCGTCTCGGCCAGCAAGGCGGCGGCGTCGAGGTCCTCCATGCGGCCGGCGGAGGCGCCGCCGTCCTGGAGAACCAGGAAGAGGAGGTCTTCGATCAGGTCGGCCAGGCGGTCGGCCTGGTCCACGACATCGGCAAGTGCGGCAGCGCACTCGTCGCGCGACGTGTTGCCGTGCAGGGCGGTTTCGGCGGCCATCCGCAGGCGCGCCACCGGCCCGCGGAGTTCATGCGCCGCGTCCCCCGCGAACCGCTCCAGCCCCTGCACCGAGACCTCCAGCCTCCGGAGCATGTCATTGAGCGTCCGCGACAGGTCGTCGAATTCGTCGCCCGCGCCGGAAAGCGCCAGGCGCCGGTCCAGGGCGCTGGCCGTGATGGTCCGGACTTCGCCCAGGATCGCGCGAAGGCGCCCGAGCGGCAGCCTCAGCAGCAGGTGGACCGCCACGGCGCCCACCGCCACGATGGCTGCCCCCACGCCGCCGAACACGTAGGTGTATTTCGCCAGCCGCTCATGGATCTGGCCGGTCGATACGCCGACCTGGCAGGCCCGCCAGGACCCGTCCGGTTGCGGCACAGGGTACAGAACGCTGAGGGCATCCGGATGACCGCCCTGGGGGTGCCTCAGGTGTTGTCGATGGCCTTGAAGCACCTGCTGAAGGGCTTCCGGCGGGGGAAGGCACCCTACCGACTCAGAAGGCGGAATCGTCCATCGCACGTCGCCCGAGGCCTCATACAGCCGGAAGAAGAGGCCGTGTTCCGACCGCCCGGCCACCTCGTGGCCCAGTTCCTCCTTCAGAAGCGACTCCAACCACTTGGGCGACGCCAGGTGGTACACCAGTTCCCGGACATCGCCCTCCAGGACCTCGTCCAGTTCGCGCTCGAGGCTGCGGTGCAGGCCGTAGCGGAACAGCAGAAACGCGACGACGACCGCCGCCGCCAGGAGCAGGACGAAACCGAGGGTCGTCCGGACGCTGAAGCGCCGCCAGAAACGCCGCTCAAGGTCTGAGGACATAGCCCACCCCGCGGAGCGTGTGGATCAGGCGGACCTTGTGGCCCTCGTCCACCTTCAAGCGCAGGCGGCGGACGTGGACGTCCACCACGTTCGTGCCCGGGTTGAAGTCGTAGTCCCACACGTGGTTGATGATCATGGTCCGCGTGACCGCCTGACCCGCGTGCCGAAGCAGGTACTCGAGCAGCGCGAACTCCTTGGGCGTCAGGTCGAGTTCGTCGTCGCCCCGGAAGGCCCGGTGGGCCACCAGGTCCATCCGCAGGTCGGCCGCCCGCAACTCGACCGCCGTCTCGCCGGTGCCCCGACGCAGGAGCGCACGCAGGCGCGCCTGGAGTTCCGCGAAACTGAACGGCTTGACCAGGTAGTCGTCGGCGCCCGCGTCCAGGCCGCGCACGCGGTCGTCCACGCCGTCGCGCGCCGTCAGCATCAGCACCGGCGTCCGGATGCCCTCGGCCCGCATGCCCGACACCACGGCCATACCGTCCTTGAGCGGCAGCATCACGTCCAGCACGACGGCGTCGTACGGCCCCGCGCTCGCCAGGCGCAGCCCCTCCTGGCCGTCAAACGCGGCGTCCACGGCGTAGCCCGATTCCTCAAGCCCGCGCTTGAGATAGCGGACCATCTCGCGGTCATCTTCAACCAGCAGGATTCTCACGGAGCCTTCCCCGACTACTCCCGTCGAGCAGCGCCGTCACACCGCCGGCGCGGGTGACGAAGCAAGTCTATACGCTGCGAGCAGCAGGGGCAATAGGCGGCACAGGGGGAAGTCCTGTGCGAGCGATGCCGCACCCACGTCATGGCCGCCCATGGACGCGCCGAACACGATGGGCCCGCTTCCTCATCCATAGCACGCAGCAGCACGAAGGTAGTGCGCGGACGTGGCTTTGAGCACAGGTGCGCGTGGTGCCGCTTTCTGGCGCGTGACACCAAACGCACCCCACCCAAACTGAAAAGCCCCTTTCGCAAGTCGCGGCGGGACGGGCACCTAGACATTCGGACGAGATCCCCCCTCGTCCGGAAGAGAAGAGACGGAGACACCCAAACGGAGGAATCGGGGCCAAATGGGGGGGGCGCCTCGTCCGAATGTTTGGCGCGAGCCCGAGGAAGCGAAGAGTTCAAGAAGGCCGTAGATATTGGCCCAAATGAGCGCGGCCCGCGCGGATGCTCCGCCGGGCCGAGAGCCGCGAGAGACGCGGTTTATCTGACAAAATGGTGGAGCGAGTGTTCCCGTGGTCGAAACTGTCTCCGGTCATGGGCGAGCCCGGGGTCATCGAGCAGGGCAAGCAGGCCTCCTTGCGCCAACTGGCCTCGACGATGCTGGACCTGCCATTGGGCATCACCGCGGCCCACAGCGACATCGAGCTGAACGATGGCCCTGTGATCCCGGTGATCCGCCGGTGTCCGCGTCAGCCTCGGCGCGGGTTGCGGTAGACCAGGCTGTAGCTCGCGCCTCCGTCCGTGCTCTTGAAGACCCCAAGCTGGTTGCACAGGTAGAGCGTGTCTTTCTCCTCCCTGTCGGGCAGGATGCATGACACTCCCGCGCTCAGGCGAAGGGTCCCGTCCGTGCCCGTTGCTCGCGCGCCTGGGGATACGACCGCCCAGTTGCGGCTGCGGTCCCTGGTGACATGGACCGGGCTTGGGGCCGCTGCCGAAAAGGGCGCCGCGTACGTCGCTGCACTCCAGTCGGCGTGTGGTCCGGACCCGATCGCCGTGAACAGCACGTCCGCCGGCATGTCGTGCAGGCGCTGGGAGAACACCAGGCCGTGTATCCACGTGTAGAACACGCCGCGCGTGGTCGCGAAGTTCATGAAGTTCTCGTGCGCGTCGAAGGCGATGTTCGTGACGCCGAAGTCCTCCAGCTCGCACTGCACGGCCGTCCTCGCCTTGCCGTCCCTGAGCGAGACCGCGTAGATCCGCCCGGGCGCCTTGCCCGGCGAGACGACCTTGCCCAAACCCAGCGTGACGAACTCGTCGTCCGCGACGGTCCCGACGACCAGGTTCCCGACCTTGTCCCGGGTGATGGGGACGAACCCCAGGCACGTGATCCGCTGCCCTGGAAGCCCGGCGCGCTGCCAGGTCTCTCCCGCATCGGCGCTCAGGAAGAGACCGCTCGTCTCCCCGCCGGCTGCGACCAGGTTGGGGTCCTGCAGACAGAACGAGATGACCTCGCCGAAGGTTGCCGTGGGCCCTCTGCCGTCGAAGTCGATCTCGCGCGTGATCAGGCGCCATGTTCTGCCGCCGTCCGCGCTCTTCCAGAGCCCGCTCTTGAGGGCGCCGTCCACGACACATCCGCCCGCGCGGAGCACGATGGAGCTGTCCTTGGGGTGCACGGCTGCCGATCGAACCGCCAACGCGTCGGGCGAGGCGAGGTCGCCGTCCACATGGTGCCAGCCCTGTCCGCGATCTGTCGATTTCAGCAACCCCGCGCCGTTGCTCCTGGCGTACAGGACGCGGGGATCCTCCCACGCCTGCACCAGCGCGGTGACCTGGTTCGCACGGGGCAGGTCCTCTGCTGGCGGCCGGGATCGGGGCTCCTCGGCAACGTTGCCGACATCGAGGGCCACGTGGTCCATCGCACCGGCGAAGAGGCTGCGGCTCTTGCCCGGCACTGACTGGAAGACCACGCCCACGTGGGCCTCCCCCGGAAACCTCGGGATGATGCGTTCCATGGCCTTGACCCACGACTTCCCATCCGCGGAGGTGAAGCCCTGGAATCGCTTCCCGCGACGGACGACCCGGAGCCATCGGTGACTCTCTGGGAACGAGGCGATACTCAGCCGGCTGCCGGCGAGGTCGGGGAAATCGGCCGGCCCCCTCATTCCCCTGCCGGCCGTGCGGTAGATGCCGAAACAGTCCCCCCCAAACGGCGAGTCGAGTTTCTCATCCTTCACGTAAAGCCCGAGCCAATTGGCCTCATGAACGCCGTTCTCCTTGGTGGTCAGGGCGATCTCGGCGATCCGGCCGGTCAGCCGGAAGTCGCCCGTCACGCGCTGGTGCGCGAAGCAGAAACCCTCGCCGGCGAAGGACAGCCGGCCGTCTCCGTACCGGGCGCCGAGCGGGAAGACGTCTTCCCCCAGAACATCGAACTTCCAGGGGCCTTCCGTACGATTCCGCGTCTTCAGGTCCAGCACGTTGGACTCGACGGAGGAATTCCCGTCATACCACAAGCGCGCCCAGACCGCGTTGTCGCCCTCGGGGAGCAAGACACGGAACGAGACGTCGCCCCCCGGGGCGGCGCCGGTCCCGGCGACGGCCTGGAGCAACTGGCGGCCGCAGAGAAGCTGCACCTTGTCAATCCGGTGCCCCCGCTGCCGGATCCGGGCGCGGACGTCAACGAGGTTGTCCTCCAGCACGCCCTCGGCCGCGCAGCCGCCCAGGTCGAGAGTGATCGAGGGCACGTCGGCTCCGTCGGCGGACGCGAAATCGCCTTGGGCAAGCGTGCGGGACTCGAAGCCGGGACCCTCCCACGCAGCGAGGATCCTGTCCGCAAGGTAAGCCTGCGCGCCCTTGAAGTATAATATCTCGAAGGCATGCAGTCCTTTGCTCAATGCGACGGGGTACTGCCTGACAGAGGTGCTGTGGATTCCGTCGGTCTCCGCAACGACTTTGCCGCCGATGCTCAGGCGGCTACCGTCACACGTGCCTATCGACAGCACGTACAAGCCATCGGCGGGGGCCCGAAGATAGCCCGCGTAGCGCAGCGCATAGAGCTTGTCCCGGTCTTGCCGAACGGTGTCGTCCAGGGCGCGCACGCAGCCCCGCATGACCGGCTCCAGGCCGGCCAGATCGGGCAGGCGGGTCCATTGGGCATCGGCGGGGGCTTCGTAATACCGGTACGCAAGCCCGGCCCGAGGGGCGGATGCCTCCGCCGCGGGGGCGAGCATCGCCTCATCCACGGGGATCGTGACCGACGCCTTCTGGTCGAAGATGTCCGTGACGGTCAGGCGCGCGCTCTTCGGCGGCCGGTCTGTGTCCAGGCGCCTGGCCTGGACGTGCGGGGCGCTGTCCTCGAGTACCGCTAGGCGCGGACCCTCGGCCCCAGGCCGGGCGAACACCTCAATCTTATACGCGAGCTGAGGCGACGCGCTGCGGGGGATGCTCCATCTCACGGTCACCTGGTTCCCCCATGCGTGGGCTTCAGCCCTCTCGACGGCTGGCGCATCGAGAACGGGCGAGTCCGGCTGAACGGCGGTGATATATGCCTTCTCCTTGCGGGTGCCTGTGTCACTCTCAACAGGGCGATCGAATCGCAGGACGGTATCCTGCTCGATGAGTCTGAATTGTGAAGGGTTCTGTGTGCCGACCTTGTTCGACTTGTGCCATCTGCCGTCCAGGCGGTAGTAGCCCAGCCGTCGCTCAAAGGCGCGCTGGATGCTCTCGGGCGCGAGGGCCTCGACGAAGCCACTGTTCCCCATGACCCCCGTTTCACGCAAAGGGATGCTCACGATGCTGTGGGTATGCCACTCGCTGCTGTCCACGTCCTTGACCCACCAGCCGATGTACGTTTCCTTGTCGTTGCCTCGAGCGGGCGGAAAGACCCGCAGGACCATGCGATACCACGACCCGGCTCGGAGGAAGGGGGGCCTGCCGTTCGCGCCGCCCTTGGCCCCTTCGGCCCCGTAGCCGTGCCGGTAGAAATGCTCCCCCTCATGGATGTTCGTGATCCCTCCCCAGTAGGACATAAACATCCCCGGCGGGGCCTTGTTGCCCCGGGTCGCCACGCCGCCGTAGAAGGTGCAGTACCTGTTCGGAAAGAAGTTGATGTACCAGAAGCAGTAGTACGTGCCCTGGTCCCAGCGGGGCCAGCGCAGCTCTTTCATCACGATGTCCGCTCCCTGGCCGACGTTTGGGCTGTAGCCGGTGGCGTGGGCGCTGGGCGCCGGCAGCAGCATCGAGAGGCCGATCGCCCCCGCCATGATCGGGCCGCCCGTACGTGTCATGCTTCGCTGGTTGGTTCTCATCGCTTCCACGCTATGCGTTCCCGAAATACCTGTTGAAGTACTCCTGGCCCGTCTTTCCGAGCCGGCCTTCGACCCTTGCCATGCAGGCCTGCGAATATATACCCCTGTGGTCACACGTCCACGACTGGCCCGAGGCACTCCCACCACCGATAGGGATCCTCGGGAACGTCCGTCCTCGCATTCAGCCCACGGCGCCACTGGACGAGCTTCTCCGTCAGGGCCTTCTCGACCGCGGCGTATTCCGGCCGGCCAGCCGGCCAGGTTCTTCAGATCCTTCGGGTCGTTCTGGAGGTCGTGATTGTACGCGGACCACGCACTCCGCGCCAAGCCTTGGTCGTCTCCCCAGGACACGTTCGGGCCATGCCGATGCAGCGCGTCCGCTTTCGTCGGTCGGGTTTTCCCATTCGAGCAGTTCAAGGAACTGTTCGCGACGGTGGATCGCCTCTCCGGCGGAGGCATGCAAGGAGAATGAGGATTTCTATGGGAATTGCGAAGAGGCGTGCAATCGGCACGATGGTGATTGCGGGGTCGCTGCTCTTCGGCGCGGGCGAGCCTGGTGACGCAGTTGCCGGAGTCGCAAGAGGAGCGGCGGCTCCAGCGGCTGCTGGGGCACCTGGCGCGGCAGGACATGCTCGTGCTGGATGAGCTGGGCTACGTGCCGTTCACGAAGGCGGGGCCGGAGCTGCCGTTCGAGGTGGTCAGCCAGGCATATGAGCGTCAGAGCCTGATGGTGACGACAAACCTGCCGTTCGAGCAGCGGGTCGAGGTGTGCGGCTCGGAACGTCTGACCGGGGCGATGCTGGACCGGCTGACGCACCGGGTGCACATCGTGGAGGCCAACGGCCAGAGTACCGGCCCCGCGACAGCCAGCGGCGGCTCAGACGCCGCCGAAGGAAGGCTGCGGCAACCGCGTCAGACGGATAGGACCGTCGGCAAAGGATTGACACCCCGGACGGTCGGGGGTAGACCTACGCGTGGGTGCTACGCTTTTGCCCCGCCTCGCGCCACGGTTTTGCTCCGCCCTTTACAGTCAATCTGGAAACGCGCGAAGTAGCGGGCGGGCCGTAAGCCGAAACGACGTGGAGCGTCCACGTGACGAGAAACGCATTTCTCTCGCTGGGCTCGTGCAGTGTTCGCTGGCGGCCCCGTCAGCCGCTCTTGCCCAAGGCGGAGACATCGTCATCGCCGATTTCGAGGGCGATACCTTCGCCGAGTGGGCCGTCAGGGGCGAGGCGGCCGGAAAGCGCCCGATTCATTACGCCCACGAGGGACACGCGCAGGCGTGGGCGCGCTGCTTCGCGGATGGGCGCCGCGGGGGGATCGCGGTTGAATCTTCTTCCTGAACTGGCCGGTTAGTTTAACGCGCCAAATGCTATCCCGGTGGGGAAAACCCCACCGGGATTATCTATTCGGACGCCTCGATCTCTTTGATAAAGATGTTGCGGTACTCGATAGGACAAGGATTGTTCTCGCCGAGGTTATCGCCATTTACCACAACATGCTTCTGAAACCGGATGGTTGCCGGCTCAGTGCTCAAGAGCCAGTCCGGATACTCGAAGTTATCAATAATGACCTTGCCGTCATACTCGGCCGTCACGTTCCTCCCAATCACGGTGAGCCTGACGGTATGCCAGACGCCGACTTCCGGGTCAATGTACTTGACCTTAGGACTGTCGCTCGCCTTTAATCCCATCTTCTTCTTCACGTCCTGCGGCATGAAATAGAAACTTTCCAGGTGGCCCATGCCGCCTTTGGACCTGAGGTTGAACTGCTCCGCTTGCCCGAAGTTTGCCATCTCCGGGATCAGTCTCCGGAAGTTGATTCCGCTGTCGGAGATCGTCGGCATACGGAAATCAACCATCAGAACAAAGTCCCGATACTCTTTCTCGGTCGCCAGGTCCGCGCCCCACTCCTCGAGAAGACCGTGTGACTTGAGCACTCCGCCCTCAATAGACCAGAATGCTTTGACCTTGGGCGAGAGTCTCCAGCCGGTAAAGTCCTTGCCGTTAAAGAGGGCGGTAAAACCCTTCGGCGGCACGTTCAACTCTTTAACGCCGGCGGTCCAGGGCCGCACCCGCACGTTGCGCAGCGCCACCGGGCCGTAGTCGCCCTGGAAGATAATGGGGCCCTTGGGAAACTGTTTGCGATCCCAGTTCGTGCCGCTGGCGTACGGCACTTCGTGGTTCTCCTGGATCACCTGGCCATTGTGCACGACTTTGACGAACTTGGCGTTGGCCGTCTTCTTGCCGTCCTTGTCAAACCGGGGCGACTGGAAGATGATGTCGAACGTCTGCCACTCCCCTGGCGGTTTCGCGGCGTTGACCCTGGGCGGAGAGCCCATGTCGATGTGGTGGTACTTCGGCTTGGCCTCGGCGCGGGGATAGATCCCGCCACAGTCGCCGCCCGTGGGGTTTTTCACGTGGTGACTGTCGAGGATCTGGATTTCATAGTTGCCATGGAATGTCACGCCGGAGTTGGAGCCCTTGGCCACCATGAACTCCACGTGCAACTCGACGTCGTCGAAGACGCGTTTCGTCACGAGGCTTCGTGTACTGCCGGTCTTGCCGTTGATCATGACGCCGGTGCCCGGCTTCCCGGCCAGGCGTTTGGCGTCATGCGGATCGACCATGGCGTCCCCGGCTGTGTACCAATCGCCAGTCGGCTGGTGCCAGGCGGCGAAGTTGTCATCGGCGCCGAGCGGCGTCCAGCCGTCTTCACCGGCCACTGCGGCCCCGCCGACGAGCGGCAGCAGCATCGCGGCGGCCAGGAATCGCAACCAAGTAGACGGCATCGCTGTCATTTCCATCCTCTCCAATCTACAGTGTCCAACCTTGGCGGTACTCGCGCCGGACAAACTGGTTCGCCTCCGGACAGTTCGTGACCTTCATGTCCTGTGCGTCCCACTCCAGTTTCCTGCCGGCGCGATGGGCGACCGTTCCCAGCAGCACGGTCTCGGTCAATGGTCCGGAATAGCCGAAGTGGCAGCCGGTCGGGCTGCCCGTCTTGCAGGCCGTCAGCCACTCCTCGGCGTGCGACGGCCCGCGGGGCAGCGGCGGCCGACGGACACCGGCGAACTTGTCCTCCGGATACAGTTTGAATGACTCTATTCCGGCAATCAGCATCCCGTCGGCGCCGACGAACAGCACGTACCAGGGCCAGTTGGAGTCAGGTGGGTCCACTTCCTTCAGCAATTCGGGCCGCTTGTTGCCGTCGTACCATGTGAGTTCGACGGGTGGCCGGTCGCCTCGCCCGGGGAAGGTCCACGTGCTGATGAGCCACGGAGGCGCACTTTCGGGATGGGCCGGAGGGCCCTTCGCCTCGACCGTCAGTGGGTACTTGAGGTCGAGGGCCGAGAACGGAAGGTCGATCAGATGGCACCCCATGTCGCCGAGCCTGCCGTTGCCGAAGTCCCACCAACCGCGCCAATGCCTGGGATGGTAAGCGGGATGGTACGGGCGATAGGGCGCCGGGCCCAGCCAGAGGTCCCATGCCAGGTACTCGGGAACGGGAGGCGTCCCTTGCGGCCGGTTGCGGCTACGGAGGGCGCCAACGACTCTCGGCGGGGTTTCCCACTCATTGTCGCACCAGGCATGGACTTCTCTGACCTTTCCTATCGTCCCGGCCTTGATCAACTCGACCACACCGCGGTAGTTGTGTCCGGAATGCCCTGTATTGCCAAGTTGGGTGGCCAGGCCGTACCGTCTGGCCACTTGCGTTGCGGTTCGGACCTCATGGATGTTGTGGCCGAGCGGCTTCTCGGTGTAGCAGTGCTTGCCCATCTTCATGGCCATCACGCTGGCGGGGACGTGTACGTGGTCCGGCGTGGCCACGACCACGGCGTCGATGGTCTTGTTCTCGGCATCCAGCATCCTGCGGAAATCGCGGTACGTCTTCGCCTTCTCGAAGTGGCCGGCCGCCTCTGCGAGGTACTTCGCATCGACATCGCACAAGACGACGACGTTCTGGTCGGCCATGCCTCGATGTTCTGGTCGCATGCCTCGAATGAGCTGCCATCCGCGATTGCCCACGCCGATGAAGGCCATATTGACTTTCTCGCTCGGCGGCGTATGGCCCGCACCTCCGAGGACATGTCGAGGCACGGTCACCAATCCCGCCATCGCAGCGCCGGCGACCGACTTCTGAAGAAAGTCTCGACGTTTCAAGCGATTCTCATGTGACGTCATGGGGTCCTCCTTTTCGTCCTATCTGGGCACAGTCTGACAGATGACGTTGACGCAAGCGGGTTTGCCCGAAGCGAGGGCGCGCTGGAGAGCGGCACGGATGTCCCCGGGCTTTTCGACATACTCACCGTGCCCTCCGAAGCC
>Ga0111188_1013_pt1 | contig 18370 bp, 17 predicted proteins | sample DeeMarSWOR324_28_FD_80358 | JGI IMG/M metagenome (GOLD analysis project Ga0111188, IMG submission 80358) | Planctomycetes bacterium SM23_25
AGGACCGGCGGCGACTACCGCGCCTGGGGATCGAAGGGCCCTTTCCTTTCGCGCTTGCGGGGGCCTTTGGTTTGCACTTCCTCTTCCTCCCACGGGGCGAAAGGCTGACGCTGCTCAGGCACGTACGTCTCGAGGTGTTCCAGGAGCGTATCGACGAACGGCTCGGTCTTGTCGCGATACCCCTTCGGGATGGCCGTCCGAACGATCTCCCGGACCAGTTGCCGGTACGGCCCGTCCGGCGGGGTGGGTTCAGCAACCTCCCCGAAATGGAGCGGCGGCTGCCAGGCCAGGCCCTTGGTCGTCCGCGCGTCGCGGCCGGCCACGTCGAGCGACTCGAGGTCCGGGAACCGCTCGTCGCGGAACTCCGCCCACAGCGACCGCCCCTTGCCCCATTCGGCGATCCGGTCGAAGTCCTTCAGGTCGCCCGCCGTGAACCGGTCGCGCACCTTGAGGCAGAAGAAGTTGAAGTTCTTCTCGGCGGCGGCCCGGACCATTCTTTCGATGTCGGCCATGGTGTCGGCATGCGGCGGGGCATCGCCCACCACGACGACGATGCGCCGCGCATAGTGGCCCGAAGACCACTTCTGTTTCGTCAACGCCGTCGCGAGGGCGTCGTACACGGCCTCCGGCAGGTCGGCCCCGCCCTTGGCGTCGACGCCGCGAATCGCCCGCGACAGCGCGTCGGCGTCCGAGGTAAGCGGAAACGGCTTGACGACGTAGGCGTCGCCGTGGTCCCGGTAGAAGACGATGCCCAGCCGCGGCTCGTAACTGATGAGGTAGAAGGCCCGGATCAGTTTCGTCACGTCTCGCTGAATCCACCGGATCACCGGCAGCATCGACCCCGTGCTGTCCACCGCGAGGGTCACGTCGAGATGGTCGAGGGTGAACCGCGTCAGTTCGAGTTCCTTGCGCCACTTGGGGTCGCCCGGGTCGGCGATCGTCTCGGCGGCCGGAATCACCAGCGAGGGGCCGTTGTACGGTTCGAGCCGCCTGGGCTTGAACCCGTCCTCGCCGACGCGGTCGAGGGCCTGCGCCCACAGGTCCTGGGTTTTGCTGCACAGCACCGCCGTCCCTTCCTTGCCGAAGGACTTGGCCGGGATGACGACGGCCCAGGAGAGGCCGCCGAGGACGTACTCCGCCCGGAACACGCAATCGAGGTTGGCCATGACGCCGACCAGGTCGGCAAGGAGCGCCCGGTCGCGCCATTGGGCGAGCACCTCGCGCATGGCCGCCAGCGTCCGCATGTCGGAGGAGTCCATCGAGTTGGTCTTGCTGAACAGGTGGCGGAAGAGTTGGCGGTTGTCGTCGGTGGGCCCGTCGGGCGCGACCGCCCGGAGGAGCCCGACGCGCAGGTCGCCGCGCAGCAGGCCCTTCCCGAGCAGCGTCTTGCCCGTCCGGACCCATCGCCCGCGCTGCTCCTCGCTGAGCGACCCCAGCCGCGAATGCAGGGCCTCCCAGGCGTAGACGCGGACGAGCGGCAACTTGTCTTTGTCCAGCACCTCGAACAGCCGCTCGGTGATTCGCGGCTCGTCGATCCGCGCCAGCCCGATCACGGCCATGGCCCGGGCCATCCAGTCGGGGCTCTTGAGGTGCTTGCCGTACATCTCGAGGTAATGCGCGACGAGCCGGTCAACCGCCTTCTGCCGGACGCCCGGGTCCGCGATGCTCTGAGGCGCCCCGTCGGATTCGGCGGATTCGACGGCCGGCGCGGACGCGCCAAGGACCAGCGCGGCAAGAAAGGCCAGGGAAATCCTGCGGGTAGCGCACCAGGTCACTCTCACCGACGGCCCTTTCACGTGAGGTCACACCGGACACGGTTCGTGGTGCAGCGGCCGCGCAGCCTTCTCTCGCACAGACAGGGCACGTCCGGCACGTACGGTGATCGCGCCGCGCCCCGGCGGGCGTCTGTTCCTATGGCGCGGCGGCAGCCTTGCGCTTCGGACTCGTTTTCTCTTTGAGCGCGTCGATCCGTTCCTTGATCGACATGGCGGCAAAGCGCTGGCTTTCGGGAAGCGACCCGTAGTACGCCTCGAGGACCGCCAGGGCCTGGCGGTCCTTGCCCATCTTCTCGTACAGGTCGGCGATGCGTTCGACGTTGCCGCGGCGGAGCATGTTGACTTTCGCAGCAAGCGTCTGCAGCGCCGCCTTCGACTTGTCGGTCAGGTCCGCCTTCGTGGCGATGGGCTGCGCGGCCGCAAGGACCCGGCCGTACTTGACCCCGCAGGTCTCAAGCGCCGCGACGGCCTTTCGGCGGGCCGACATGACGAGACGCGCCTGCTGGGCGGCGTCGTCGCCGGCCTTCTTGGCGGCCTCGGCCTCGGCCTCGGCGAGGGCATTCTGGACTCCGGTTTCCTCTTTCTCGACGGCCTCGGCGGCGGCCGAGAGCCGCTCGATGTCCTTCGCCTGAACGTCTTCCTTGTCCTTCTTCTTGTCGTCCTTCTTCTTGTCGTCCCTCTTCCCCCACTTGCTGTTCCCGGCGCCCGCTGCCGCCTCGGCCGACTCCGTCACCATAGCCGCTGCCATGGCGCAGACCGTCAGCGCCGCCACAAACGCCAAGGTCATTCGGGACATGCCCCTGCCTCCTTAAAGTGCCGAGAATTGCCAGACCGGGCCTGCACACCGGTCTTATACATTATACGACCCAAGTCGCGCCGTGCGCAGCCGCACCGGCCGGACCGCGTCGCCGGCCGTAGTGTACCCGGCCGCCGGCCGCGGGGGCAAGCGCCATTCTCGATGCTTCCGCAAGGCCGCGCCCCCGTGGCGTGCTTCCCCTCTCGTCGCGACAGGCAGGCGTGCCCCTACTCGCCTTCCGCGATGGCCGAGGCGGTGGCCAGGTCCTCGGTGTGCGTGATGGAGATGTGCCAGGCGGTGATGCCCAGCGACGCGGCTCTCTCGGCGGTCGTGCCGTGCAGGACAACGTACGGCTTGCCGGCAGAATCGTTCAGAATCTCGATGCCCTTGAACTCGACGCCCTCGCGCCAGCCCGTGCCGAGGACCTTCATGACGGCTTCCTTGGCGGCGAAGCGGCCGGCGAGGGTCTCCTCGAAGCCCTTCTTGCGGCGGCGGGCGCAGGCGACCTCCGCCTCGGTGTAGGTCCGCTCGAGAAAGCGGTCGCCGTGGTCGTCAATCATGCGGCGGATTCGCGCCACGCCGCACAGGTCGATGCCGTGCCCGATGATCATGCCGGAGAGCATACGCGCCCCTTCCAAAGCCGCCAAGCGAAAACGCGATTGCTCGCCTCCCATCCGCGGCGTAGACTGTCGGCTCGGAACCCGCGAGGGACCGCGACCATGACGCCGCGCGAGACGTTCATCACGGCCCTGGAGGGCAAACAGCCTCCCGGCCGCGTGCCGCACTTCGAACTTGTCTTCTTCCTGACGATGGAAGCCTTCGGCCGCATCCATCCACGGCAGCGCCGGTACCGCCAGTGGGGTCAGATGTCGGACCGCGAACGCGACTTCCACCGCCGCGATATCGCACGTCTGTACGTCCAGATCGCCCGCACGTACGAGCACTCGGCCATCGTCTTCTGCGGGCCCGACGGATGGGGCCGCGACGCCGACGACGAGACCCGCCGCTGCCTCGATCACATCCGCGACCTCTCCGGGGGCGACTTCTTCCTGATGGTCCACGGCGACGCCACCTACGCCATCCCCGACGGCGACGAGATGACCGAGTTCGCCGTCCGTCTGGCCGAGGACCCGCAAGGCCTGAAAGACGACGCCCAGCGCAGGGTCGATTCGGCAGTGGAGCGGGCCGGGGCCTACCGCCGTCACGGCGTCCTCGACGGCTTCGCCCTGTGCGCCGACTACTGTCTGAACACGGGCCCGTTCCTTCAGCCGGAGCAGTTCGACGAGTTCGTGGGGCCGTATCTTGCGCGGCTGATCGCGGCGTACCGCGAGATGGGCTTCTATACCGTCAAGCACACCGACGGGAACATCATGCCGATCCTCGACACACTCGTGTTCGCGCGGCCGCATGCCCTTCATAGCCTGGATCCGCAGGCCGGGGTAGACATCGCCGAGGTCAAACGCCTCGTCGGCAACCGGGTGTGCCTCATCGGAAACGTGAATTGCGGGCTGCTCGACACGGGCACCGACGCCGAGTGCATCGAATCGGCCCGCTACGCCCTGAAGTACGGCATGCCCGGCGGCGGGTACGTCTTTTCCACGTCCAACTGCATCTACACCGGGATGGATCTGGCGCGGTACGAGTTGATTCTTGACGTGTGGCGGAAGGAAGGGAACTACGTCGAGGGCGGATGACTGCCTCGGTACCCAAGCAGCACCGCGTAGGCGGTGCCAGAGGACGACCACGGGGGCATCCATGGGCAATGCCACCTTGGGCTTGCACGTTGAACTGAGGCCCGACGAGGTGCTAGACACGCTGTATGCGGCAACAGACCGTCCGCCGCCGTGGCCGTACCGCGTGTTCAGGTACGGTGCCTCGGTTTTCTGCGCGGAGGTCTCGCAGGAGACCTTCCGCTTGTATAGACGTTGGTTCCTGGGCACCCCCCTCTCTCCCGTGCTGGAGGGCCGCGTGGAGGCGGAAGGCGATGGATCGCGGCTCACCGGCCGGTTCCGCATGCGTTTCGAAGGCAAAGCATTCGTTGGCATGTGGCTGGCCCTCTGGTTCGCGTTCGCGACGGCTCTGTGGGCTGCTGAGTGGCGCGTTACCGAGGCACCTTGTTTAATCGGGGCGCTGGCTGTAGTGCTGACTGCCCAGGGTCTCGTGGGGATGCTCTTGGCCACGGGAGACAGGCAAGCCATTCGTACGTTCCTGCAAAGCCTGTTCGCGGACGCAGCAATGACCACCGCAGGACCGCCTGACTGGGACCGGCCGTCCTAGTCCGCGCTTGCCCTGTGACACAGTCGCGTACCGTCCACAGCATGGACACCCCGCGATCGGCCTGATATAGTACCCGCCCACAATGAACCCGAACCGAAGACGGACTCGATGGACATACTCGAAGACCTCACCCCCGCCCAAACCGAGGCGGTCACGCACATCGACGGCCCGCTGCTGGTGCTCGCCGGCGCGGGCAGCGGCAAGACGCGCGTCATCACGCGGCGGATCGCGCACCTGTTGAGCCGGGGCATCCCTGCCGGCCAGGTCCTGGCCATCACCTTCACGAACAAGGCCGCCGGCGAGATGCGCGAGCGGACCGAAGCGCTCGTGCCCGACGCGCGGCCGCCGCTCGTCACCACGTTCCACAGTTTCTGCGCCCGGATGCTCCGCCAGTACGCCGACGTGCTCGACCTGGACCCCAAGTACACGATCTACGACACGGCCGACCAGAAGGCCGCCATCAAGCGGGCGCTCGGGCAACTCGCCCTCGACCCGACGCACTTCGACCCGGGCCGCTGCGCCGAGTTCATCAGCCGCGCCAAGAACCGCCTCCAGCGGGCCAAGCACTACGCCGCCAGCCCGCGGACCGACTTCTGGGCCAAGAACCTCGCCCGCATCTACGAGGCCTACGAGGCGATCCTGGCCGAATCGCATGCCCTCGACTTCGACGACCTGCTGCTGGAGGTCGCCCTGGGGATGCGCGAGCACCCCGAGTTCCGCGCGGCCCTCCACGAGCGGTTCCGCTACATCCTCATCGACGAGTACCAGGACACCAACCACGCCCAGTACGTCATCGCACGCGACCTGGCCGGCGAGCGACGCAACCTCTGCGCCACCGGCGACCCCGACCAGTCGATCTACGGCTGGCGGGGGGCGCAACTGTCGAACATCCTCGACTTCGAGAAGGATTTCCCCGACGCCCGCGTCGTCCGCCTCGAGAAGAACTACCGCAGCACCAAGACCATCCTGGCCGCCGCCGACGGCGTTATCCGCCACAACCGCGACCGAAAGGCCAAAGGCCTCTTTACCGACAACCCCGAGGGCGACCGCCTCCGCGTCATCCTCACCGACGACGAAGAGGCTGAGGCGCGGACGCTTGCCCTCCGCATCCGGCAACTCACCGACCGGGGCCTCGCGCACCGCGACATCGCCGTCTTCGTCCGCACCGTCGCCCAGACCCGCGCCATCGAAGACGCCCTACGCCACGCGCGGCCGCCCATCCCGTACGAGGTCGTGCGCGGCACGAGTTTCTACGAGCGCAAAGAGGTCCGCGACATCCTGGCGTACCTGGAGGTCATCCACAACCCGCACGACGAGGTGAACCTGCGGCGGATCATCAACACGCCGGCCCGGGGCATCGGCGAGAAAACCGTCGAGGCGCTTGCTGCCTGGGCCCGGCGCGAGGGCGTCTCCCTCTTCGACGCCCTGCCCCACGCCGCCGACATTGCGGACCTGCCGACGCGCGGCCGGGGCGCCTTGGTCGCGTTCCGCCAACTCTTGGACCACCTGATGCAGGAGCCGCAGGACTCGCTCCAGCACCTGATCGACACCGTCATCACCGAGACCGGCTACGCCGACCGCCTCACGGGCGACGACGCGAAGGACCGGGTCGAGAACCTCGACGAACTCGTTACCCTCGGCGCGGCTTTCGACCGCGATGCCGCCGAGCACGCTGCCGACCCGGACGCGCCGCGCGGCCTCGAAGGCTTCCTCCAGACCGTCTGCCTCACGAGCGACCAGGACGGCTACGACGGCGCGCTGGATCGCGTGCCGCTGATGACGCTCCACGCGGCCAAAGGCCTCGAGTTTCCGGCCGTCTTCATCGCCGGCTGCGAAGACGGTCTTCTGCCGCACGCCCGCAGCCAGGAGAGCCCAAGCGACGTCGAGGAAGAGCGGCGGCTGTTCTTCGTCGGCATGACGCGGGCCCGGCAGTTCCTGACGCTCACGTACGCGCGGTACCGCCGCATCCGCGGACGGCCGGAACGGCACACCCACAGCCCGTTCCTGTCGGAGATTCCGGCGGAGACGGCCGCGTTGGCCGATGAGAGGACCGGCACGAGCCCCGCCCCATTCCGTGAAGGCCGCGGGTACACGGCGCCGGGCGCCGACCGGACGATCCGGTCCGAGACCGACCCGGAGACGGGCTTCGCGGTCGGCGAAGTGGTGCGGCACCCGACGTACGGCCTGGGCCGCATCCTGCGGTTTCTCACCGCCGGCGGCCGTCGCATGGTCCGCGTGCGCTTCAACACGGTGGGCGAGAAGACGCTCGACCCCGAGTTCGCCCGGTTGGTGAAAGTCGCAGATGTGTAGGCGCCGGGCATGCAGACGCTCGCACGCTGCGCGGCGGGTCTCCGGACCCGCCGCGCGGAATTCGCGACCAACGCTCAACACGCGCCGCGTGGTGGCCTTCCCAGGCCACCACGGAGACGCGTCAGATTGATCGCCGCGGCGGCCTGGGAAGGCCGCCGCGCGGAACTTGGGCGCAACGCTCAACGTGCACCGCGCGGCGGCTTCGCCTGTTGCCCGCCCATCGGAAAGGCACGGACCTTGACACCGGTCCTGGCAACGCAACTCGGTCCGGCCGAAACCCGCTTCATCCTCTACATGGCGTGCATCGTCGGGTCGATTGCGGCCGGATATGCCGCGCGGCGGACGGGACTGCTGCGGCCGTCGCGGGCCGCACCGGTCATGAGCGCTGCCATCATCGGCTGCGACGCGCCGATCGCGCTGGTGGCCGTCTGGCACCTCGACCTCCAGGCGGGCGTCTGGAAGGTGCCGGTCAGCGGGGCGGCGGTCGGCGTGGCCATGTGCCTGGTCGGCCTGGGCGTGGCGCGCCTCGCGCGGATGCGGCCGGCCGACGCGGCGGTCTTCGGCCTGCAGGGCGGCATGGGAAACGTCGGCTACACGATGGGCGGCAGCCTGTGCTTCGCCCTCTGGGGCATGCAGGGCCTCGCCCTGGAGCAGATGTACTGCCTCATGTGGCCGTTCTTCTCGTTTCTGTTCTGCTTCCCGCTGGCCTACCACTACCGGGAACTGGCGCGCGGCCGCCGCGACGAAACGTCCGACGTCGTCTACGCCCTGCGGACCCTGGGGCGGAGCCTGGGCGACGTGCGAAGCCTGCCGCTCTACACCGCGACGCTCGGCCTGGCGCTGAACCTGTGGGACGCGGCGCCGCCGGCGGCTGTCGAGCAGTGGCACGTCGTGGACGTCCTGATGGTCGTCGGGATCATCCTCCAGTTTGGCGGCGTGGGCCTCACGGTCCGTGCCCGGCGGCTGCCGCGCTTCTGGAAAAAGGCCCTCGGCGCGTCCGCCCTGAAACTCGTCGCGAGCCCCCTCCTGATGCTCGGTCTGGCCATGGCGATGGGCATGACGGGCCTGCCGCTTCAGGTCTGCATCCTGCTCGCCGCCATGCCGAGCGCGCTGTACACGGTGCTGATGGCCAACATCTTCGGCCTGAACCGCAACCTGGCGAACGCGACGTTCATCCTGACGCACGCCCTCTGCCTGGCGGCCGTTGCCGCGGCCGGGCTGGCCTGGCGTATGGGCGGCATGGACAGCGTCTTCGCGCCGGGGCAGTGAGCCGTTTCTCCCTCACGCCCTTGACCTGAGCGGCCCGGTGCGTAATATGGAATGGGAATCCGCAATCGGAGACGTCGATGAAATCGGTTTGGCGCTGGGTGCTCTCGGCCCTGGTGGTGGGGCTGCTCGCCGCCCTGCTCGTGTGCGCCGGCTGCAAGCCCGGGTGAGGGTAGTCCGACGACGGTCACGGCGACCGATCCGACAGCCCGGCAGGTTCGTTCGCGGTCTGCTGCCTCTTGCAGGCGTCGGCCTGCCCCCCTTCATTCGACATTCGCCTTGGTGTTTCTTCGCCGTTCCGCCCTTGCCGCGGAGCACGTTTGTTGACGCCGCTGCGTTGCGTATCGTACAATCGAGGTATGCCTGACGCCGCGTGAGAGGAGCCTGTCATGACCGACGAAAACAAGGGCAAATACAAGATCCTCATCGTGGACGACGACCAGGACATCCTCACGACCATCAGCCTGGCGTTCGGGGACCTGAACCAGACGCTTCTGACGGCGTCCGACGGAATGGCGGCGCTCGAACTGGCCGAGAAAGAGGACCCCGACATCCTGGTCCTCGACCTCATGCTGCCGAAGCGCGGCGGGTTCCAGGTGCTCCAGCGTCTCAAGGGCAAGCCCACGATGAAGGGCAAGCGGCCGCTCATCTGCATGGTGACGGGCAACGAGGGGATGCGGCACCAGAAGTTCGCCGAGCAGAACGGCGTGGACGATTACCTCCGCAAACCGTTCGCCATCAGCAACCTCGTGGACATCGTCAAGGAATTCATGGAGAAACTCGACGCCGGCATCGAGAACGCGAAGTAGAACGGATGTCATTCGTCACTCGTCATGTGTCACTCGTGACTCGTCACTGACCCGTGAATCGGCAATCCAAGGAGCGCGAGATGCTCCATCGCTTGAGCCGCAGGTCTTTCCTCCGCGCCGCGGGCGCGGCGGCGTGCGGGGGGCTCACGCTGCCGGGATGCGCCTCCGACGCAGGCACGCACACCTTCCGCGCCCGGGCGCACCCGATGGCCGAGGCGTGGAAGAACCGCATCGGCCTCGCCACCGGAGGCGACGACCCCGCACGCAACACCCGCACCGCCATCGAGAAACTGTGCGGCCAGGACGGCGTCCGAACCTTCGTCAAGGCCGGCGACGTCGTCGTCGTCAAGCCGAACATCGGATGGGCCCAGGTGCCCGAGATGGGCGCCACCGTGGACCCCGCTGTTGTCGCGACGGTCGTCGAACTGTGCCTCCAGGCCGGGGCCGCCAAGGTCAAGGTCTTCGACAACTCGGTCGGCACCGACGCCAAGTGCTACCAGTTCAGCGGCATCGAGGCGGCCGCCCGAAAGGCCGGGGCCGACGTCTTCCTCTGCGCCCGGCACCGGTTCCGCAACGTCGCCTTCGACGATCCGCGCTCGAAGCGCCTGACCGAATGGCCGATTTACGAGGACGTCCTGACGGCCGACGTGCTCGTCAACCTGGCCGTTGCCAAGACCCACAACCTCTGCTATGTGACGCTCTGTATGAAGAACCTGATGGGCACCCAGGGTGGCGAGCGCGGCAAGATGCACCAGGAACTCGCCCAGAACCTCTCGGACCTCAACGTGACGATCCGGCCCACGCTCAACATCCTCGACGCCACCCGCGTGATGGTGGCCGGCGGGCCCAGCGGCGGGCGAAAGGACCAGGTCGTCGCCGCCAACACGATCGTCGCCGGCACGTCGAGCACCACGGTCGATTGCTGGGCGGCCGACCCGGCCAACCTGCCGTGGCCCAAGGGACACCACGACCTGGCGGCCGTCGAGTTCGTCGCGCGCGGCGCCGAGGCCGGGCTCGGCACCGCTGACCTGTCGAAGATCGAGGTGTCGGCCTGATGGCCAAACGCAACAAGCCGGTTCGGCTGTCGGCACACGCCGCGAGTTACAGGACCAAGCGGGGATTCACCGCCGAAGAGGTCGAGCAGGCCATCCGCGAGGCACCCTGGCAAGAGGCCCAACGAGGCAGGACCGAATGCCGGCTGGACTTCGCGTTCGACGGGACATGGAACGGCAAATCGTATGCAACGAAGCAGGTTCGCCCCATCTTTGCCGAAGAGGCGAACGAGATCGTCGTTGTGACCGTTTACACGTACTACTTCTGATGGAGTCGATGCCATGAAGATTACATACGATGCGGAGGTGGACGCGCTCAGCATCACCTTCCGCGAGACCACCGTTACCACGAAGGACTTGGGCGATGGGATTGCCGCCGACTTTGACAGCGAGGGGGAACTCGTCGGCATCGAGGTCCTGGACGCGGCCAAACGCGTCGGCGGTCGAGATGCGCTGCGTCAAGTCATTCTCGAAGGTATCGGACTCAAGGTCCCGGCCTGAGTTCGGACATTCCTCGCGATTGAGGGCGCCGCCTGATGACCCAACGCAAGAAGCCCCGGCACCCGCTGCACGTCCTGCGCATCGTCAGCCAACTCATCTTCTTCGCCGTGTTCCTTGTGCTGCTCGTCTCTACGGCACTCGGCACCGCCGTGACGGCGCGGCCGTGGCTGGCGCACGTTTTCCTGATTACCGACCCGCTGATCCTCGCAGGGATGGCGCTGGCGGGGGCGTTCACGAGCGTCCTGCTGGCGGCGCTCGCGGTCGTCGCGCTGTCGCTCCTTCTGCCGCGGGCGTACTGCGGGTGGATCTGCCCGCTCGGCACCACGATGGACATCGTGGACAAACTCCTCTTCCGCAAGCGCGACCGGTCTGAAAATGCCGCGCCGCGGCTGCGGCAGGTCAAGTACGGTCTGCTCGCCGCGCTGCTCGTGCTGGCCGTCTTCCGGCTGGGCGTCTTCGGGTGGTTCGACCCGCTGTGCATCGCGACGCGGTCCTTCGGCGTGGCCGTCTATCCCATGGCCGACCTCGCCGCCAAGGCGTCCCTGGTGGCCGCCGAGGAAAGCGGCATCGGCGCCGCGGCGGACGCCTACGACTGGGCCGCCGGGGTGGGCCTCTTCATCCGCGACGCCAACTTCAAGGAGGGCGCTCGCGGCATCGGGTACCCCTGGTCGTTCACGTTCGCGGCGCTGCTGCTGGCCATCCTGCTCGCCCAGGCGTATCAGAAACGGTTCTGGTGCCGCAACCTGTGCCCCCTCGGGGCGCTGATGGGCCTCCTGGGATCGGTCAGCCCGCTGCGGCCGCGCGTCAGCGACAAGTGCGTCGCGTGCGGGGCGTGCCGGAAAAGGTGCAAGACGGGGGCCTTCCAGGAAGCGGAGGGCGAGGAGCGTTACCGCGGCCTCGCCCAGGAATGCATCACGTGCTACGCCTGCGAGCGGGAGTTCTGCCCCGTCGATGCGATCCACATCGGCGCGGGGGCGCCGCGCGTCCGTCCGGCGCCGGGCGTCCTGCCGAGCCGCCGCGCGTTTCTCGGGTCGGCCGCCACCGGGGCCGTCTTCGCGCCGGCGCTGCTCCTGGACCAGCGGACGCGCAACAAGGCCGAGACGAATCCGACGCTGCGCCCGCCCGGCGCCCTGCGGCCGGACACCGAGTTCCTGTCGGCCTGCGTCCGATGCGGCGAGTGCATGCGGGTCTGCCCGACGAATGCGCTGCACCCGTCGGGCCTGGAGAACGGCGTCGCCGGACTCTGGACGCCCACGTTCGTCTTCCAGATCGGCTACTGCGAGTACTTCTGCGCCGTCACGAAGGACGACGTCGAGCAGCGACGGCTCGGGAGACCCGCGAACCTGTGCGGCATGGTCTGCCCGACGGCGGCGATCCGGCCGCTCACGCACGCCGAGAAGATCGCTCACCAGATCGGCACCGCCGTCTTCGACCACAGCCGGTGCCTGCCGTGGGCCCGGGGCGAAGAGTGTCTGACCTGCGAGGAACAGTGCCCCCTGCCCAAGAAGGCCATCTCCCACCGCTACGAGGACGTGGTGAACCTCGACTGGCTCGCCCTGCCGCAGCCCGACCGCCATCGCTATGAGGAACTCGAGGCCAAGGAAACGCTCACCGCCGACGAGCAGACCGAACTCGACGCGATGCCGCCCAAGTCGAAACGGCTCGCGCGGCCGTATGTCCTCCGCGACCGGTGCATCGGCTGCGGCACGTGCGAGAACGTCTGCCCGCTCGACGGCGCCAGCGGCGTCCGTGTCGAACGGCTCCAGACGCGCGAGATCCTCGCCTCTGACCGCGGCGGCCCTCAGCGCCAACGCCGCAGAAGAGGCCACGGCGGCCCGCCGTAAGTGTCAGAACCTGGCCTGCCGCGCTTTGCGGACCACGGGGTAGACTTCCACGAGGATCAGGGCCGCGACCATCAGGACGGCGCCCACCATCTGTAAACCGCTCAGGCGGTCACCGACCAGCAGATAGGCGAAGAGTGCCGCAAAGAGCGGCTCCGTGACGATGAGGACGGCCGTCTGGACCGCCCGGAGCCTCTGCTGGACGTACGTCTGCACGAGAAAGGCGGCGGCCGTCGCAACGAGCCCCGTCACGAGCAGCGCGGGCCACACGTCGTCCGTTCCCCACCCCGGCGGCGGCAGGACCAGCGGTTCAACGCCCAGCCACGCCACGAGCAGCCATGCGACCAGGAAGACCCCCGTCGCGGCCGTCAACTGCCCCTGGGCCAGGACGATCGCCTCGTGATGCTTCGCGTGGCGGTCGAGCAGCGCGACGTGCAGGCCGAAGAGCGCCGCCGCGCCCAGCGTCAGCGCATCGCCAGGCGCCATGCCGTCGGGCCCCGCGCCCGACAGCAGCGCGAGCCCCGCCACGCTGATCCCGATGGCGCCCCACAAAACAAGCCGCGTCCGAACGCCGAAAAGGACACGATTGGCCAGAGGGGCAAAAACGATAAACAGACCCGTGATAAGCCCCGTGTTCGTGGCCGACGTATGGCGCAGGCCGAACGTCTGGAGCAGATACGCCGCCGCCAGCACCAGGCCGATGCCGGCCCCGACCTTAAGCGTGCGCCACGTGGTCCGCCTGGCGGCGACGAGGCTGATCGCGGCCGACCCGATGACGAACCGGACCGCCAGAAACGGGACCACGCCGTACGTCTCGACGGGGCCCTTCATCAATGAGAAGGTCCAGCCCCATACGGCAACAATGGCCAGCAGCAGCATACAGGATACGACACGGTTCATGGCGACTCACACCCGCGGCCCGGACCCTCGGCGGCCGTCTTCGTGCATTATCGTGCTGCAAACCATCACTGCAAGACCCGAGCCGCCGGCCGGGGACTGAGCCGGCCCCGAAAAGACGCTTGCCTTCCATCCCCGTTTTCGGTAAAGTACACGGGCAAAAGCGGCCGTTAACGCCAACAGGGGAAGCCGAGTCTTCGGCACCACAGGGACGGGAGTGGCCGCCTCCCGTCGCCCACGTGTGGCAAGGAGTCTGTGATGAGCCAGAAGCAGGAGATCATCGAGTCGTATCGGGTCCACGAGAGCGATACCGGGTCCCCGGAAGTCCAAATCGCTCTTCTGACGGAGCGGATCAACCACCTGACGGAGCACCTGAAGTCGCACCGCAAGGACCACTCGTCCCGGCGGGGACTCCTGAAGATGGTCGGTCGAAGAGCCAGCCTCCTCAAGTACCTGGCCCGCGAGGACCGCAGCCGGTATCAGGCGGTCATCGAGCGGCTGGGCATTCGCAAGTAACTCTCGAGAGTTCGCACAGGAACCGGCCGCCCCCATTCGCGGGCAGCGGCCGCAGCAATAGCCACGTGACGGAACATCCTGCTGACGTGTCGGACGGCGGTAGGGGCGTGAACGGACAGGTTTGGTCGGCAACGGAAAGGTGGGAAAGAGAATGGCCGTGGTACGAATTGAACGGGAGGTTGCAGGCAGAACACTGAGCATCGAGACGGGCAAGATCGCGAAACAGGCCCACGGAAGCGCCGTCGTCCAGTACGGCGATACGGTCGTCCTGGTGACGGCCACGCGGGCCGACCCGCGCGAGGGGATCGATTTCTTCCCCCTGACGGTCGAGTACCGCGAGATGACGTACGCCGCCGGCAAGATCCCCGGCGGCTTCTTCAAACGCGAGGGACGGCCCTCCGCCAAGGAAACCCTGACGTGCCGGATGATCGACCGGCCCACGCGGCCGCTGTTCCCGGACGGGTACAAGGACGAGGTCCAGATCGTCGCGATCGTCCTGTCGGCCGACCAGGAGAACGACCCGGACCTGCTGGCGATGATCGGCGCCAGCGCGGCCCTGAGCGTCTCGCCGATCCCCTGGGACGGGCCCTTCGGCGCCGTCCGCATCGGGCTCGACGGCGACGAGTTCGTCGTGAACCCGACCCACAGCCAGCGTGAGGCGAACGCGATGGACCTGACCGCGGCGGGATTCGAGGACTCGATCAACATGATCGAAGTCGGCGGCCGGGAAATCCCCGAGGAGAAAGTCCTCGAGGCCCTCGCGTTGGCGCAGGACACGATCCGGACCACCGTCGCGATGCAGCGCGAACTCGCCGAAAAAGTCGGCGTCGCGAAGCAGGCGTTCACCGGTCCGAAAGACGTTTCGGCCCTCGAGGGGCTCATCGAGAAGGACTTCCTGGGGCGGCTCGAGGCGGCCAAGCACATCCACGGCAAGATCGACCGCGCCCGGGCGTGCGACACCATCAGGGAAGAGGCCCTCGAGGCCATCCTCGGCCCCGAAGGCGAGACCGAGGCGTGGACCGCCGCCGATTTCAAGGCCGCCTGGTACAACGTCGAGGACCGCCTCATCCGCAAAATGCTCCTCGCCGGCGAGCGGACCGACGGCCGCAGGCCCGACCAACTCCGGCCCATCGCGTGCGAGGTGGGCGTTACGCCGCGGACGCACGGCTCGGCGCTGTTTACGCGCGGCGAGACGCAGGCCCTGGTGCACACGACGCTGGGCACCGGCGAGGACCAGCAGATCATCGACGGCCTGCTCGAGGAGTACCGCAAGCAGTTCATGCTGCACTACAACTTCCCGCCGTTCTCGGTGGGCGAGGTGAAGTGGATGCGCGGCCCGTCGCGGCGCGACATCGGCCACGGCGCCCTGGCCGAGAAGGGCATCCAGGGCGTCCTGCCGCCCGAAGAGGCGTTCCCCTACACCATCCGCATCGTCTCGGACATCATGGAGTCGAACGGGTCGAGCAGCATGGCGACCGTCTGCGGGGCCACCCTCAGCCTGATGGACGCCGGCGTGCCCATCACGAACCCCGTGGCAGGGGTCTCCATCGGGCGCATCTCCGACGGCGATACCGACCTCCTGCTGACCGACATCCAGGGCGAGGAAGACCACGTGGGCGATATGGATTTCAAAGTCGCCGGGACGCAGAAGGGCATTACGGGTGTCCAGTTGGACCTGAAGATCCGCAGCATCTCGCTCGACGTTTGCCGACGGACGCTCCAGCGCGCCCGGGAGGTCCGCCTGGAGATCCTCCGGACCATGCTCCAGACCATCCCGGCGCCGCGGGCAGAGATCAGCCAGCACGCGCCGCGCCTGCTCCAGATCAAGGTCAACCCGGACAAGATCGGCAAGATCATCGGCCCCGGCGGCAAGACGATCAAGGGCATCGAGGCGGACACCGGCGCACGCGTCGAGGTTCAGGACGACGGCACGGTCACCGTCGCCCACGTCGACGCCGCCCAAGCCAAGAAGGCCCTCGACATCATCGAGGGCCTGACCGCCGAGGTCAGGGTCGGCGCGATCTACACCGGCACGGTCGTCTCGGTGAAGGACTTCGGGGCGTTCATCGAAATCCTCCCCGGACAGGACGGCATGTGCCACGTCTCGGAACTGGCCGACCATTACGTCAAGAACGTCGGCGACGTCGTCAAACTGGGCGACACCGTCCGGGTCAAGGTCATCAACGTGGACGACTCGGGCCGGGTCAAACTGTCGCGAAAGGCCGCCCTCAAAGAGGAACCGCAAGGCCAGCCCGTCTCGAAAAAGGACTAGGCGCGGCTGAAGGGGGCCCGGGTGAATCGGCTACTGGTGTTCGGACTGGGCCTGGCCGCGGGCGGCGTTCTGGCCGCAGCCCTCTCGGTCGTGATGGCCAGGCGCGCCGAACGCCGGGCCCGCGACTCCGAACGCCGTGCCCGCGAGGCCGAGCACCTGGCATACGTCGGCACCCTGACGGGCGGGCTCGCCCACGAGATCCGCAATCCCCTGTCCACCCTCAACCTGAACCTGCAACTGCTGCGCGAGGACCTCCAGCGTCCGGCCAGCAAGAGCGACCCGCGCCTGCTGCGGAAACTCGACGCCCTCGAGCGGGAGGCCGCACGCCTCCAGCAGATCCTCGACGACTTCCTGAAACTCGCAGGCAAACACGAGGTCCGCCTCACCGTCCAGGCCATCCACCCGGTCGTCGAGGAACTGGTGGAATTCTATGAGGACCGGCTCCATCAGGCCAACGTCCGGGTGCGGACCAGCCTGGCTCAAGACCTGCCCGCCGTGGCCGTCGACGCGGCGCGGCTGAAGCAGGCCCTCTCGAACCTCATCCTGAACGCCGAGGCCGCCATGGCCGACGGCGGGGAACTCATGATCGGCGCCGAGGCCGAACGCCGCGGCGTCCGCCTCCACGTGACCGACACGGGCGCCGGCATCAGCCCGGAAGATCTGGACAGGATCTTCACGCCGTATTACTCTACCCGTCCGGGCGGCACCGGGTTCGGCCTGCCGACCGTCCGACGCATCGTCCAGGAACACCGGGGCACGTTGGAGGTCCACAGCGAGCCGGGCCGCGGCACGCGGTTTACGATTCACCTGCCCGCGGCCGACGCCGCGACCGACACCACGTGACGGCCGCGCCCGGCCGACGCAGCGCATCATAGGGGCCGCGCCATGGCCGACGAAACGCAACCAACCGAACGGGCACGCATCCTCATCGTCGAGGACGACCGCCCCCAGGCCGACGCCATCCACGAGGCGCTCGAGCGCGTCGGCCACGCCTGCGTCGTCGTCACCGAGCCGCGGCGGGCCCTGGACCTGCTGGAGGACGACGGCTTCGACCTCATCGTCACCGACCTCATGATGCACGAGGTCAACGGGATGGAGATCCTCCAGGAAGCCAAGCGCATCGACCCGGGCGCCGAGGTCATCGTCGTCACCGGCCACGGGTCCATCGAAACCGCGGTCCAGGCCATGCGCGACGGCGCCTGGGACTACATCACCAAGCCGCTGAACCTCGGGGAACTGCGGGGCCGCGTCGCCAAGGCGATCGAGCACCGGCGCCTCGTGAATCGGAACCGGCAACTGACGGCCCAACTCCTGGAGCGTTTCGGATTCGAGGGCCTCATCGGCACGTCGGCGGCCATGCATCGCGTCATCGAAACATGCCGCCAGATCGCCCCGACCGACACGACCGTCCTCATCGAGGGCGAGAGCGGAACCGGCAAGGAACTCGTCGCCAAGGCGCTCCACAACAACTCGCCCCGCGCCGGCGCCAACTTCGTCGGCCTCAATTGCGCCGCACTCAGCGAAGGCATCCTCGAAAGCGAACTCTTCGGACACGAGAAGGGCGCCTTCACCGGCGCCGTCGCCAGCCGCAAGGGACGCTTCGAACATGCCGACGGCGGCACGCTCTTCCTCGACGAGGTCGGCGACATGCCGATGCCCACCCAGATCAAACTCCTGCGGGTCATCGAGGACCGCGAGATCATCCGCGTCGGGTCCAACGAGCCGCGGCGCGTGGACGTGCGCCTCATCAGCGCCAGCAACCGGAACCTGGGCGGCCTCGTCAAAGACGGATCGTTCCGCGAAGACCTGTATTTCCGCCTGAAGGTGGTGCGGATCGTCCTCCCGCCGCTCAGGCAGCGGCGAGAGGACATCCCGCTGCTGACGGACCACTACCTCCACCGCCTGGCCCAGGAGCATGGCAAGACCGTCACCGGCATCACGCCCGAGGCCCAGGCCGTCTTGAACGCCTACGACTGGCCCGGCAACGTGCGGGAACTCGTCAACGCCCTGGAAACGATGGTCGTTCTGGCCCGAAGCGAAACGCTCGACGTCCACGAC